>Ga0316201_10000490_pt1 | contig 22570 bp, 20 predicted proteins | sample CS6wburrow_MG_FD_204516 | JGI IMG/M metagenome (GOLD analysis project Ga0316201, IMG submission 204516) | Coastal sediment microbial communities from Delaware Bay, Delaware, United States - CS-6 worm burrow | ecosystem: Environmental > Aquatic > Marine > Coastal > Sediment | place: USA... | reverse complement strand
AGGACAAAAACTAAAGGCCCGAGTAGAGGCATATGCTGGAACCGGGGAATAACGACGAACTCCCTCCAATACCTGGTAAGCGCTATTTCACGATAGGTGAGGTTAGCGATCTTTGTGCGGTCAAACCGCACGTACTGAGGTACTGGGAGCAGGAGTTTCCACAACTGAAGCCCGTCAAGCGACGTGGCAATCGCCGCTATTATCAACGGCAGGATGTGCTGATCATTCGGCAGATTCGTGGGCTGTTGTATGAAGAGGGATTCACCATCGGTGGCGCCCGGCAGCGACTGACCGGCGACGACGCGAAAACCGATGTCTCGCAAAGTCAGCAGATTATCAAGCAGATACGTACGGAACTTGAACAAGTTCTTAAGTTACTGCGTCGCTAAATTCTTCTCTTTCTTCCTGCAGTCCCGGCGCGTAACATGCGGCCCTGCAGGAGCGCCCTATGGGCGCAACGCAACATCGGTCGGGGCGTAGCGCAGCCTGGTAGCGCACCACAATGGGGTTGTGGGGGTCGGAGGTTCGAATCCTCTCGCCCCGACCAATTAACAACAAAAATCGGCTCCCTCACCCGGCAGGGGGAGGCGATTTTTTTGTTCATGCAGGCGGGGAACTGGAAGCTTCCCCGGAGTTCGCCCCGAGGCCGACGCAGTCGGCCGACAGGCCGAAGGCCCATCCTCTCGCCCCGACCAATTACGAACAAAAAGAACCCGCTCTCACTTTTAGTGAGCGGGTTTTTTGTGGGTGATTAAGTCCGGGAACGCGAACCGATAGTAGATGCTCTAGTCGTGAGTCAGAGCCTTGTCGGTAAACAGAAAGTCCCTGAGTTCTTTATCGAAGGTCGGGTCCTGGCGGCGAATCCACTCGAGGACCATTGCGGCATGTTCCTTCTCTTCGTCACGATTGTGCGCGAGGATACCTCTCAGTTCCTCGTCCTGGCATGCGTCCACTCTCTGGTTGTACCAATCCACCGCCTCGAGTTCTTCCATCAGCGAGGTTATCGCGCGATGCATGTCGCGTGTTTCAGGGCTGAGCTCGTCAATCGGTTCGTGGTATCCCTCGTTCGCCATGGTCTTCTCCTTATGGTTGCCTGAATGCGACGAGTCTGGAGAGACCTTCCCTTGCCGCAAGCAGTAACGCCAATAATGCCAGACTGGTTGCGGCGCCGGCCACTGCGGGTGTGGCCGATTGCATTGCGGCAATACCGTAGGCGGCCCACGCAACGACGAGCACAAAGATCGGATCACGGTAACGCAGCACGACGGTGGCGCCGATCGCGCCGGCAACAGCGATCTTTAGCAATGTCCAGTTGACGGCCGTCAGGCCTACGTCATCCCAACCGTTGCCTGTCTGTACCGCGCTCAAATTGGCAATCGTCGCGAGCGTGATCCAGCCCGTGTACAGACTGAAGGGCAGATGTAGCGCAAGGTGCTGACCAGTCGAGGCTCTGTCGATCTCTGGGAGTAGTGCGCGATAGATGAGCACGAGAGTCGCAAGCAGTACCAGCATGATTAGCAGCGAGAAATTGAGGAGATCGTAGTGCCACGCGACGAGCCATGCAGCATTGGCAAGACAGTTGATCTGGAAAAGCCCGCTGATTCGAGCGATGGCCGGATTGGCGCGCTGCGTCGGGAGGGCCTGATAAATCACGAAAAAGAGCAAAGTAAGGTAGATGACGCCCCAAATCGAGAACGTGAAGCCGGCGGGCGTAAAGAGTGATGGATATTTGGCCGATATCTCGGGCATCGATTGATTGTTTATGGGCAGCGCGTTTGACAGCACATTCATAACGACGACGAGAATAAACGCGGCGATATTTCCGCCCCAGTCGGAAAACGGTCTTTGCATGTGAGGGTCTCGTGGTTTGCTAAAGCGTGGTTGCCGTCTGCAGCTTCTTGTCCTGTATGCCCAGCAAGATAGGCTTCGCGGTCTCCCGATAAATATTTACTTTGGCATTAAATGCGACCCGAGATAGACCGTGTTTGTCCTTGATAGTCAGGCGGCGAATATTGAACACACCGCCGCCCATATTTTCGCCAGTCAGATAGCATTTGATTGCGGTCACTCGCTCACCGGACAGTTCCATACCGCTTAGCTGTGAGAGATTTCCCTGCGCTCTCTGCAAAAACGTCACTGCATCGATATTGGGGTCGATATAGTCGTCATCCATCTCCAGGTCTTTCTCAATATCGGCCATGAAATCGCCTACCAGTATCTGCCCGGGAAGGGCTGCATCGATCATGCGTGCAAGTTCGATCGTTACGTCACCAACGATAAAGTCGTGCATCGTTGGATTGAGGCCCTCAGCCTGGTGAAATTCATAACAGCTACCAACATGAAAGCAGGCCCTCAGTCGCGGCACTGCTTTCGAGCGGGACTTGCTACGCGCTATCGCATTGTCAGCGAGCACAATGTGCATTAGATGATAAAGATTGACGCTGGCCTCAAGTCCGTCGTCCCGATTCCAGATGTAGAAGCCATCACCACTTGAGGATCTGGCGAAGTTGAGATTGACATCCTGCTCGAGCATTTTTGCGTGAGCTGAGTTCAGCGAGTAGGAGAGGCTGTTTAGCTGCGTCATTTGTTCGAACGGCGTCAGGAGACTGAAGCCGACGATGTCGAACAGGGTAACGGCCCGGCTAGCGACGTAGTTGATGCCGTAGCGCTGAATCATTTTTTCGATAATGCGTGTTTCGACCTTGTTGCCTTGCAGCGGTTCTCGAAGGGGCAAGTGAATGGGGTCGACCTGCAACAGTTTTGCTACTTTCTCCATCTGCGAAACAGACAATCGTCGCTCACCGGAAATAAGCTCCGTTATGAAACGTGGCGAAAGCCGAGGAGGAAGGCCATTGGGCTGCGGTGACGTGTACTCTGCAACCGCGTAGTGGGGGACAACCAGGATATAGACGCCGTCGTCAACAGGCGACCAGCTCAGAATATTGTTTTGTCCCAGCGCCCAATAGCTGTGCAGGCACTTTTCGAGGTGAACGAGGTTGCTGCGCTGTCGCAGGCCCATCTGTTGAGCCAACCCTGCCAATTGATCGAGATAGGGCGAATAGTCAGCTATTCGTCGAATCCCTGATTGCGACAGATTGTCTGGTTCCATGCCTTTGCCCGCAGCGACTTTCGCGAACCGGTATTCTCTGACACAGTTCGCCCTCACCAACGTAATCAACTCTGCCATATAGCGCAAGTGTTATTAGAAAGTCGCTGTATCTAATTTATATTACAGACATTACCCTTGAATACGCCTTCACTGATTTGACATAACAATGACCGCAGCCGGACCAGATATTGCCGACGTTGGCGCCATGCGCGATCGGCTCCAGGGAACAACCGTCCTGACGCCGGTTATTCGTTGCCCGTCCATCGAGGCCGCAATTGGCGCGGGCACCCAGGTATACGCGAAACTCGAGTTCCTGCAACGAACCGGGACATTCAAAGCACGTGGCGCTCTGGCAACCTTGTATGGATTGAGTCCCGAACAGCTGGCGGCCGGTGTAACGGCGGTCAGTGCGGGCAACCACGCGATAGCGACAGCGTTTGCCGCCCAGATTCTGGGAACAACAGCAAAAGTCGTCATGTTACGTGCCGCGAATCCGTCACGGATCGAGGCATGTCGTGCGTACGGTGCCGAGGTTGTACTGGCGGACGACGTGCACCAGGCGTTTGAGGTTGTGGTGCAGATTCAGAATGAGGAAGGTCGCTATTTCGTACATCCTTTTGATGGACCGGCTGTCGCAACGGGTACTGGAGCTGTAGGGCTCGAGATTTTCGAGCAATGCGCCGACTTCGATACAGTCATCGTCCCGGTAGGCGGCGGCGGGTTGATTGGGGGAATTGCCAACGCCTTAAAGCGCCTGCGGCCAGGCTGTGAGGTCATTGGTGTCGAGCCTGAGGGCGCGGACACTATGCATCGAAGCCTGGCCAGTGGTGAGCCGGTGAAGATTGACGCGGTGCGGACGATTGCTGATAGCCTCGGTGCGCCATTCGCGCTGCCATACTCATTCGGGCTCTGCCAGATGCATGTTGATCGGCTTGCGATGGTAGACGATCTGCAATTGCGCAAGGCGATGGGTTTCCTGTTTCGCGAGATGAAAATGGCGGTCGAGCCAGCCTGTGCGGCCAGTACGGCGGCGTTGCTCGGACCATTGCGCGAAGATTTGACGGGCAAGCGAATCGTACTGGTGATGTGCGGCAGCAATATTGACTGGGCTACTTTTGAACAGCAGGCGATTTTCGATGATGCTGCTTGATGAGCTAAAAAGCCTTGTTGGTCCCTCCGGATGGAAGACCGATATCGCAGAACTGGCGCCTCACCTTACGGACTGGCGAGGGGCATTCGTCGGCAAGACGCCAATCCTCATCGCACCTGAAAATACGGAGCAGGTGGCGCAAATCGTCCGCGCCTGCGCGGCGGCGGGCGTTTCGATTGTGCCGCAGGGTGGTAACACCAGCTTGTGCGGAGGCTCCGTGCCCGATGAGTCAGGGGACCAGGTTGTGTTGTCGATGTCTCGCATGAATCGCATTCGAGACGTGGATCCCTGTAACTTCTCGATGGAAGTCGAAGCTGGCTGCGTGCTGGCAAATATCCAGGCGGCGGCGACGTCCGTCGATCGAATTTTTCCCTTGAGCCTCGGCGCCGAGGGCAGTTGCCAGATCGGCGGCAATCTCGCGACGAATGCCGGTGGCGTCAACGTTATTCGTTACGGCACGGCAAGAGCGCTGGTGCTCGGCCTTGAGGTTGTACTGGCTGACGGTACGGTATTGAACAGCTTGCGGTCGCTACGTAAGGACACGGCGGGCTACGACCTGAAGCAGCTATTTGTCGGCAGCGAGGGGACTCTTGGCATCATTACAGCAGCAACGCTGCGCTTGTTTCCCGACCCCGGAGATATGTCCACGGCGCTGGTTGCTGTTGCTGACAGTGGTGATGCGGTTCGGTTGCTAGCGGCACTGCGCCGTTCACTCTCCGATCGAGTTGAAGCATTTGAGCTCATCTCAGGAGCGGTTTTTGCGCTGGTCGAGAAGCACATAGCGGACGCCAGGCTGCCGTTCGATGGCCATCATCCCTGGTACGTTCTGATTGAAGCCGCAACGCAAGGTGAGCAGACTGAACTGGAGAGCGCACTCACTATTGCGGCGGATGAGATTTCAATGCTGGATGCGGTCATAGCAAAAAACAGCACTGAATCGCAGAGCTTGTGGCGGCTTCGGCATTCCATTGCGGAGGCGGAGCGCCAAGAAGGCAAGGCGCTCAAGCATGATATCTCGGTTCCTATCGGTCACATGCAGGAGTTCCTTGCTCGAGGCGAGAAGTTGGTCGCAGATCTGATGCCGGAGGCGACGTTGCTGGCCTTCGGCCATGTCGGTGACGGCAACCTGCATTACAACGTTGCGCTGCCGCATAACCTGGCAGCGGAAAGTTGGCGAGAAGCCGGCCAGGCCATTACAACGGCGATTTACGACCTTGTGGACGAACTGGGTGGCAGCTTCAGCGCTGAACACGGCGTTGGACGCCTCAAGAAGGCGTTTTTGGCCGAGTATCGCGGCGGTACTGAAATCGAGCTCATGCGGACGCTGAAAAACACGCTGGACCCGGCCAATATCCTCAACCCCGGTAAGGTAATTTGACGACCAGTTCCGTTTCCCGGCCGGGCCGAGCACGTAAACTGGTCAGCTAATTATGACAGCAGAAACCGACAATAATCTCGACGCACTCGGTGACCAGCTCGCCGGCCTCGAGGACCAGTTGAGCGCCTCGGCCGACGATGTCGCAATGTTGGCCGATATCCAGAGCGGTATTGCCGGCCTGCTGGCGTCAAGCGGGGGCAGCGAAGCCGAGATTCGTAGGGTTCTGCAGGAACGATACGATGCCGGCGCGTTGCGCAAGGAGACCTTCCAGCTCGTGAAGTCGATGCTCGATCATTTTGTTACGGAGGACATTCCAACCTGTCCTTCTTCGATTTCGGGCGAAGACCCGGACACGCCGGTAGAAAGACCTTTACTTCAAGATGAAGTGCAAAAGAGCCCGTCGATTGAGGACGAATCAAGTGCCGCCGAGGGTGACGATGCGTTTGGTTCTACGACAGTGATTCCCGGCGACGTGGCGATTGCGGCGACCGCCGATGCACGTGTCCAGGTGGGATCGCTGCTGCGCGACCGCTTCTTGCTGCAGGAAAAAGTCTCAGGCGGCAGTATGGGTGTCGTTTACAAGGCGCTGGACCGTCGTCTGGCGGAAGCCGAGGCGGATGAGCCCTGGGTAGCAATCAAGGTGTTGTCGCCGCTGTTGGCAGACAACGCGCAGGCCCTTCGGGCACTTCAGCAGGAGGCAACCAAAGGCCGTTGCCTGCTGCATCCCAATATCGTTCGCTTCATCGACTTCGATCGGGATGACGATCTCTATTTCATGGTGATGGAATGGCTGCAGGGTCGCACTCTGGCCAGTATCCTCGACACCAGCGAAGCGAAAAGCATCGACCACGATGTTGCGTTCCGGATCGTGGCGCAAATTGGCGACGCGCTGGAATACGCACATCGTTGTGGCATCGTGCATGCGGATGTGAAGCCCGGCAACATCATGATCATGCCGAACGGCGATGCGAAATTATTTGATTTCGGTGTCGCTCGCGTGCGCCAGAAGACAACGGGACCAGAGTTCGACCCCGGCGTGCTGGGCGCACTTACACCAGCGTATTCGAGTATGCAGGTACTAACCGGCGAGGAGCCAGTCGCGTCTGATGACGTGTTTTCCCTGGCCTGTCTTTTGTATCGCCTGGTCGCGGGCCACCGCGTTTTCGGGCCACGTAATGCGGCGGAAGCTTCTCAGGAGGGTATGAAGCCACAGCGGCCACAGGGACTCAGCGACGGCCAGTGGCGAGCTATAAAGAAGGCGTTGTCGTACGCGCGGGTCACAAGATATGCCACCGTCGAGGATTTCATGCGCTCCCTGGAGGAAAATGGTGAGGACACCATTGCGCTGGATCCATCCGAACGCTACGTCGTTGAGGAGAGTGGCGGAGCAGGTAAGTGGCTGCTCGCGGCTGTACTGTTGTTGACGCTGGCCGGCGGAGCACTGTACCAATTCGGTATGCTCGATCCATGGCTGAGTAAATTGCAGGGCGCGCTCGAAAAGCCAGAGGAGATGATCGAGCTCGAAGTTCTTCCGGCACCGGAAATAGAGGAGGTTATCGACACGAGTAACACCGTCGATACATCGGCTTCGGATGCGATTGAGGAAGTCCTCATCGAGCAGGAGGAACCGCTACCGGTTGCCGAACCGCTCGTCGATTTTTCCGCACTACCGCCGGCCGACCTGGAAGTACCATTCAAGATGGGCAATGCTTCGGCTCAGAACTTCAAGACCCGATTGCGTGAAGACGGCGGCCCTGTGACCGTTGATTTCATACGCGGCGGCGGCCTCGACCTGCCGCTGGCGCTGAAACTTGATGAAGTCGGATTTAGCGGCAATCGTTCGCCCTGGGCAGCACAGCAGTACGCAATTTCAAACGAGGGTATTGTGCGTTTTCCGGCTGGCCAGGAGCGTAGCCGTATCGTGCTGACAATGGCGTCGGATCCACTTCGTGAGGCGGACCAGTTATCCACGCTGCGCCTGCGCGAGCTCGACTCTGCCGCATCCGAAATGGCGGTGATTTACCTAACCCTCGAAGACGATGATCAGCGAGCATTCGAAGCGAAGTTGCCTGTAAACACGATTGCGTTCGCTGCAAGCCAGGCGTCGATTCGAGAAACGGACCCGGCCGTTCAAATTGACCTTATCCGGTTCAACCCGGACAACTCCCGGGCCGTCGTCGCTTACACGGTCAGTGACGTCACCGCGACGGAGGGCGAGGACTATTTTTCCCCCGGCGATAATTCAATCACGTTCGGGCCCGGGCAGCGCTCGGCGAGAATTCTGATCCCGTTGGTGCAGGATTCGCTTGTTGAAGGTGACGAGGCATTCGTGCTGGAACTCGACACCTCCGCGCAGATCTCCGTCGACGATGTGTACCAACGCATTGTCGTACTGATAAGGGACGACGAGCCGCAAACGCGCTGATTAACTGCTAGAATTCCGCTCCGGCCCCGCGGGGTCACATGTGGTCCATCCAGTGCGGAGTCAGTCGGTCAAATGAGTGAAAAAGATCTGCGTCGTTATTCACGCATCGTTGTCGATGGTGTAGAGCAGGCGCCCAGTCGCGCAATGCTGCGGGCCGTCGGATTTTCTGAAGACGATTTCGACCGACCGCAAATCGGAATCGCATCGACCTGGAGCATGGTTACGCCATGCAATATGCACATTGGAGGGCTGGCGGATGCAGCCGCCAGCGCAGCCAGTGACGCGGGCGGGAAGGGCGTCGTATTCAACACAATCAGCGTCTCGGACGGTATCTCCATGGGCACGCCCGGGATGCGCTACTCGCTCGTCTCCCGGGAAATTATCGCCGATTCAATCGAGGCTGTTGTCGGCGCCGAGGGCTTTGATGGCCTGGTCGCCATTGGCGGCTGCGATAAGAACATGCCGGGCTGTGTCATGGCAATGGCACGGCTCAACAGGCCCGCAGTGTTCGTCTATGGCGGCACGATCAAGCCCGGAGCCAAGCGCCGGGATATCGTATCGGTGTTCGAGGCGGTGGGGGCGCATTCCGGTGGGCTGATTTCGGATCAGGAGTTACTCGAGGTTGAACAGACGGCGATTCCGGGCCCTGGCGCGTGCGGTGGAATGTATACCGCTAACACCATGGCGTCCGCTATTGAGGCCATGGGGATGAGCCTCGCCAACAGTTCCGCGCAGGAGGCTGTTTCGGAGACCAAACTTGACGATTGCCGCCGGGCCTCAGAGGCTGTCATGAATCTGATCCGCGAGGACATCAAGCCGCGTGACATCATGACGCGTGAGGCCTTCGAAAACGCGATTGCCGTGGTGATCGCATTGGCCGGGTCAACAAACGCAGTGCTGCACTTGCTGGCGATGGCGCAGGAGGCGGAGGTGTCACTGACGCTGGATGATTTCACACGCATCGGTGCTCGAGTACCGGTGCTGGCCGATCTCAAACCCAGCGGCAAATTTCTAATGTCGGAACTCATCGAGATCGGCGGCATCCAGCCACTCATGAAGCGAATGCTTGACGCTGGTCTATTGCACGGAGACTGCATGACCGTGACGGGGAAAACGCTGCGTGAGAATCTTGCCGATGTCGATGACTACCCGGACGGTCAGCAGATCGTTCATGATTTTGATAAGCCGATCAAGCCCGATAGTCACCTATCGATACTCTATGGCAACGTGGCACCGGAAGGTGCTGTAGCGAAGATCACCGGCAAGGAAGGGCTGCGTTTCGAAGGCAGTGCTCGCGTCTTTCATTCTGAAGAGGAAGCGCTCCAGGCGATCCTCGACGACACGATAAAAGCCGGCGACGTACTTGTCATTCGCTATGAGGGACCGAAAGGTGCGCCGGGTATGCGCGAGATGTTGAGTCCGACGGGAGCGATCATGGGTAAAGGATTGGGCTCAGACGTCGCGCTGATCACGGACGGACGTTTTTCCGGCGGCAGCCACGGTTTCGTCGTAGGGCATGTCTCGCCTGAGGCGGCGGCCGGAGGCCCTATTGCTCTGATTGAAGACGGCGACCGTCTGACAATAGACGCTGAGACAAAGGAAATTAATGTCGCGGTCACTGCGGCGGACATGGCTACACGTCGCAAGGCCTGGCGGCGACCAGCCTCGCCCGTGAAGCGGGGCGTTCTTGCAAAATATCGCAATGAGGTGTCCTCGGCGTCCGAAGGCGCAGTCACCATTCCGCCGGCCTGGGACGAATAGCATCCTCGGGCTTGACGTTTGGCCCCGGGTTCGCTCTACTGCAACGATGAAGTTTTACGACACTCACGTAAAGTGCCAACGTATCAACACGCTTGATACGAAAAAACACATAAAATACATGGCGCGCCAGAGGTGCGTGGGTGCGAGTGGCAACTGTATCGGCTAGTTAATAAAGACCGAACATTGTCAGCGAACCCGCCAGGTTAATCCTAGCGGGTTTTTTTTTGAGCCGGAAAGAGTGAAGCATGATATCGACTACTGAAGCCGCTTTTGACAGCAGCGCATCGCTGGGTGCTCCTGAGTCCATTGCCAGGTCGCCGTGGGTGGTTATGAAATTCGGTGGCAGCAGCGTATCGACGGCCGAGAACTGGGCAAGGATTGCCTCTCTCACAAAACGACGTTTGGACGAAGGCTTGCAGCCGATGATAGTGCACTCTGCACTGCAGGGCGTCTCAAATGCACTTGAAGAAATTCTACAGCTTGCCGTTACTGCCGATCCGTCGGAACGAGTCGAAGAAATTCGTGCGCAGCATTACGAGCTTGCCCAACAGCTGGGTCTGGATGGTCCCGCGCTTCTTGGCGACACACTACATCAGCTCGAGCAGCTGATAGCCGGCGTCCGCCTTGTTCGGGAAGTCAGTGTCCGCGTGCGCGTACGCGTTATGGCGCTTGGGGAGCTCATGTCCACGCGGCTTGGCGCCGAATTTCTCGAGCATGCCGGAGTTCCCGTGCAGTGGGTCGACGCCAGGGACCTGTTGCACAGCAAGTCGTCAGCAACACGAAACCCGGTCAACGCGTATCTCGCCGCAACCTGTGATTTTGAGCCAGACGAGGCGCTGCAATCCAGGCTCGCCGAAACGGGCAAGGTGATTCTTACGCAGGGTTTCATTGCGCGTAATGCGGCCGGCGAGACAGTACTACTCGGCCGGGGAGGTTCTGATACGTCAGCTGCTTACTTCGCAGCGATGCTAGGCGCCCGTCGGTTAGAGATCTGGACCGACGTGCCGGGCTTGTTTACGGCCGATCCGCGCGTCGTGCCGTCGGCGCGATTGCTCATCGCGTTGCACTATGATGAGGCGCAGGAGCTGGCGTCGGCGGGCAGCTCGGTTCTGCACCCGCGATGTCTCTCGCCACTCCGGGCTTACGATATTCCTCTTTTTGTGCGCAGCACGCCGGCACCGGAAATCGCCGGGACCGTCATTTCATCTGTAACCGAGGAGGTGGAACCGCAGGTCAAGGGTATTTGTATTCGCAATGGTCTTACCCTGATTTCCATGAATACGGTGGGTATGTGGCAGGAGGCAGGTTTTCTGGCAAAGGCGTTTGCTGCGTTCGGTCAGCACGGCGTTTCGGTGGACCTGATCTCGACCTCCGAGACCAACGTTACCGTGTCCATCGATACCAGTGACGGTATGCTGCCGGAAGACATCGAGACATCGCTGGTCGACGACCTTGAGAAAATATGTCGCGTACGGGTTATTTCCGGCTGTTCGGCCGTAAGCCTTGTAGGCCGCAAGATTCGCACGATCATTCCACGACTGGCACCGGCTCTGGAGGTGTTTGAGGAAGAACGCATACATCTGATGTCTCAGGCGGCCAACGACCTGAATCTGACCTTTGTCGTTGATCGGCAGCAAGGGCCGCGGCTGGTCGCAAAGTTGCATTCCACGATCATTCGCAAGAAGGGTACTTCGTCAGCATTTGGGCCGAGTTGGGAGCGCCTATTTGCCGGTGATGAACCGGTCGCCAAGGCAGCCGACACCTGGTGGCTACAGAAACGCGAGCAGCTGTTGCAGCTTGCCAGTGACGAGTTAAATGCCTATGTGTATGACCGAGAGAGCGTTGAGGCTGCAGCGAAAAGCCTGTTAAATCTGAAGAACGTCGATCGTATCTTGTACGCGGTGAAGGCCAACTTCAACCCTGAACTTATTCGCACGATGGCTGCTACAGGCGTCGATTTCGAATGCGTCTCCCCTGGCGAGGTTGAGTGGCTTGAGGAGGTCATTCCGGGATTCGATTTGTCCCGTGTGCTATTCACACCCAATTTTGCGCCGCGCGAGGAGTATGAATGGAGCCTGGCGAAGGGACTGCAGTTAACGCTTGATAACCTTTATCCCCTGCAGGCCTGGCCGGAGTTATTTGCTGATCAGAAGTTGTTTATTCGCGTTGACCCGGGGCAGGGGCGTGGTCATCACGAGCATGTGAAGACAGCAGGTGTACATTCAAAATTCGGCGTTCCGCGATTCGAGATCGACGAACTGGTTCGCTTGGTCGATGCAGCCGGTGCGGAGGTCATCGGCATCCACGCTCACAGCGGCAGTGGCATCCTGGATCCGAATAGCTGGCGCAGCGTTGCTGTGGAACTGGTGCAGGTCGCGAATCGTTTCCCCTCAGTGCGCACGATTGATCTGGGTGGCGGCCTGGGCATCGCTGAAAAGCCCGGCGATAAGTCGTTTGACCTCGAGCGGCTGGATGAGACGCTTGCTGAAATTCGCGACGCCTACCCGGAGTACAAACTCTGGCTGGAGCCGGGCCGTTTCCTGGTTGCAAGAGCCGGCGTATTGCTGACGCGGGTTACTCAAACCAAAGGCAAGGGCGACATGCGGTACATCGGAGTCGGCACCGGCATGAACTCACTGATTCGACCGGCGCTGTATGGTGCCTATCACGAGATCGTAAATCTCACGCGTGCCGACGTTGCACCGAGTGAGACTGTTACGGTGGTTGGGCCCATCTGTGAAACCGGGGATCGCCTCGGCAGTGACCGCTTGCTGCCGCCGACGGTGGAGGGCGATATTATTCTCGTCGCCAACGCGGGCGCGTATGGATACGTGATGAGTTCGCATTACAATCGACGCGAAATCGCCAAGGAGATCGTCATATGAAAATTTTCTGGGCACCGCAGACACGTTCGACGCGTGCGTTATGGATGCTGGAGGAGGCGGGCATCGACTATGAGATGGAGCTCGTGGATATACGCAGTCCCGATCGGAAAGACAGCGATGAGTTCCTGGCGGCCAGCCCGATGGGCAAAGTTCCCGCCATCGTCGACGGTGATGCGGCGATGTCCGAGTCGGCGGCAATCTGCCTGTACGTGGCCGATCGATACTGCCCGGGATCTCTGGCACCGGCGCTGGACGATCCGCGACGTGGAAAATACCTGTACTGGGCAATGTATACGCCAGCCGTCGTCGAGCCGGCCATGGCCGAGAAGTTCAGCAAGATGGAGCCCAGCCGGGTTCGCAACGGCTGGGGTGATTTCGAGCAGATGATCCGCGTATTTGACGAAGGCCTCGAAGGCAAGGACTGGATCCTGGGCAGCCAATTCACTGCGGCCGATGTCATGCTGGGTTCCAGTGCGGTGTTCATGCGCATGTTCGAGATGCTGCCGAATACGAAGAACATTGGGGGTTATGCTGATCGTTGCCTGGAGCGCCCCGCTTTTCAAAGAGCCGAGCATAAGGCAAGCGGTTAAATCGGGAACTCTTCAGCCTGATTCGGCAACGACTACGCTTCCGCCGAATGACGCGATGCGAGGCGTTCCGCAACGTCCTTCAGGCCGATATCGCGGTCGGCCAGCAACACAATCAGGTGGTAAACAAGATCTGCGGCTTCGTCGATTATCTCTCCACGGTCGCCCGAGACGGCCGCAAGCGCCAGTTCGACGCCTTCTTCACCGACTTTTTGTGCAATGCGTTTGATCCCGGCCGCCGCGAGTTTCGCCGTATAGCTTTTTTCGGTGGGGTTCTTGAGGCGAGCCTGGACAATGGTCTCCAGCTCTCCGATAAATCTCAGGTCTTCATCGCTCACTAGGGTTCCTCAGGGTCTTATGTCGACCTGGTTTTTAGCCAGGTAGATCTTTAGAGTCGGGATCGGTATTTCCGCGCTGTGAAAAACGCTCGCGGCCAGCGCACCGTCGACTTTCGCGTCGAGAAACACATCCTTGAAGTGTTCCATAGCGCCGGCTCCGCCGGATGCGATCAGCGGTATACGACAGGCGCTTCGCACCGTCCTCAACTGCTCGGTGTCGTAGCCTTTGCGAACACCGTCCCTATTCATGCAGTTAAGGACAATTTCACCGGCGCCGCGCTCCTGCACCTCCCGCACCCAATCGACAGTGAGGCGTTGCGCGGGCATGGTCTTGTCGGGATCGCCGGTGTTCTGATACACGAAGTAGTTGTTGTGCTCGTGGCGACTGTCGATGCCGATGACGACGCATTGTGACCCGAAGCGTTTCGCCAACTCGGTGATCAGGGTCGGATTCGCGAGGGCAGGCGAGTTTATCGAGATCTTGTCGGCGCCCTTGTTCAAAACGTCTTCGGCATCGGCGACGCTGCGAATTCCGCCGGCGACGCAAAACGGGATATCGAGTACCTTTGCGACGCTGCTAACCCAGCTTCGGTCTACACTACGCTCGTCCGGGCTGGCGGTGATGTCGTAGAACACCAGCTCATCTGCACCTTCCGCGCAGTAGCGCCTGGCCAGTTCAAGGATGTCACCGACAATGCGGTGATTACGGAACTGCACGCCTTTGACAACAACACCGTCGCGCACGTCAAGGCACGGGATTATGCGTTTCGCCGGAATGCCGCCACCTCCGCTGTTGTGATCTCGCCATCCAACAACGCCCGACCTGAGATCGCCGCGGGAATACCCTGTGTTCTGAGTTCCTCGAGGTCACCGATATGCCGCACGCCTCCCGATGCCTGCAACGCGAGGTGCGGGTAGCGCCTGAGAGTCTCTGTATAGAGAGCTACATTGGGACCAGCCATGGCGCCGTCGCGACTCACATCGGTGCAGAGGACGTGTGTGAGGCCGCCCTCGGCGTAGTAGTCGATGCAGTCCCAGAGCGAAAGGTCGGAGGCGCGGGTCCATCCGTGCGTGGTCAGCATTGGCGTGCCGTCGTTTTCTAAGCGGACATCGAGCGCGAGAACGAGGCGGTCGGCGCCGAATTCACTCAACCACTCGCTTACGATCGCAGTATCGGTAATTGCCATGCTGCCAATTACACAGCGTGCAACGCCATTGTCGAGCCAGTTCGCAACCGATTCGCGATCCCGGATCCCGCCGCCGAGTTGTATGTCCAGCCCGGTTTCGCTGGAAATAGCGGAAACGATCGATCGGTTTTGCTGCTGACCTGAGCGGGCGCCGTCAAGATCGACGATGTGCAGATCCTCAACGTCCAGTGCCGAGAATCGCCGCGCAATGGCCACCGGATCGTTACTGTATTCAGTGGTTTTGTCGAAATTGCCTTTAAAAAGGCGCACGCATTTTCCGTCTTTCAAATCGATGGCTGGAATAATTTTCATGTCACGCCGTTCAGGAAGTTGCGAAGAAGCCGCGCGCCAACATTCGATGAGCGTTCCGGGTGGAACTGTGACGCGATAAAATTATTCTGCCCGATCACCGCAGAGAATTGTTCTGCGTGCCGTGCTGTTGCCAGCGTGTGTTCCGAGACCGGTAAAGCGTAGCTGTGCAGATAATAGAAATAGCTGCCGTCCGGAACACCATCAAGCAACGGGTGATTGTCGGTTTTTGTCGTCGCGCACCAACCCATATTGGGGACAGGACAAAGCGCTGTCGAGGGCAGCAGCCTGGCGGTTCCGGGGACGATTCCGAGGCATTCGACGTCTTCCTCCTCGGAACCGTCGAGCAGCAGCTGCATGCCCAGGCAGATGCCAAGTACAGGTTGCGTCAACTTGCGGATCACGTCGAGCAGTTGCGCGTCTCGCAGGCGGTCCATAGCGTCTTTGGCGGCACCGACTCCCGGCAGGAGCACCCGATCCGCCGAGCGAATTACGGCCGGGTCTATAGTCAACTCTGCGTTCCTGCCCAGTCGTTCGAACGCGAATAGCAGAGATGCAATGTTGGCTCCGCCGCTGTCGATGATGGCGATCGTACTCATGTGCTTAGCTCAGGGTCCCTTTGGTGGAGGGGAGTTCGGTGCCGCTGCGGTTTATCGCCTGGCGCAACGCGCGGCCAACGGATTTGAAACACGCCTCGATCATGTGGTGGGTATTTTCCCCACGCACTTCAACGTGCAATGCGGCGCCCAATGAATCGCTAAGCGAGCGAAAGAAGTGCTCTACCATTTCGGTCGACAGTTCGCCGACATTGTTTCGTGGAAACTCTCCCTCGAACTGGAAGGCAGCCCTGCCTGAGAGGTCGAGTGCAACCTTGGCCTCGCTTTCGTCCATCGGCAGAAGGAAACCGTAACGCCCAATACCGAATTTGTTTCCCAGAGCCTGTCTGAGCGCAGAACCGAGGCAAATCGCGGTGTCCTCCACCGTGTGATGTTCGTCGATTTCGAGATCGCCATCGCACGATAGCCTGAGGCCAAACCCGCCGTGCTTGGCGATTTGTTCCAGCATGTGATCGTAGAAACCTATGCCGGTACTGACTTCGATTGGATTACTTGTATCGAGATTAACGCTCGCACTGATGCGCGTTTCATTGGTGTTTCGTTCGACGCTTGCGACGCGATCCGAATGACACAACAGCGTTACGATTTGCGGCCAGCTTCGCGCATCGTTGTCTGCAGTGTTCACGAGTAGCCCACGTACGCCGATGCGTTCCGCCAGCTGCATGTCTGTCCGTCGATCACCGATAACAGCGGATTGTGCGAGATCGATGTTTGTGGCGGCCAGGTATCGGGTGAGGAGCCCCGGGCGCGGTTTGCGGCATTCACAGTTGTCCTCTGGCAAATGTGGACAAATATAGACCGCATCGAAATCAATGCCCTGACTGTTGAAAAGTTGCAGCGTGTGGGTATGGCAAGCGTCAAACCGGGCCTGTGGGAAAGCGTCCGTGCCGAGGCCGTCCTGATTACTGACCACGACGAAGCGATAGCCGTGCCGACTCAGTTCCAGTAGCGACGGGATGACCTTGTCGACCAGTCGTATCTTTTCCACTGCGTCGACCTGAAAGTCATCCGGTTCCTCAATCAGGGTACCGTCGCGATCGATGAACAGGACCTTCACGGACATTTCATGACTCCTTCACGGTTTCGAGTGCTCGCAAGAGCTGGTTGTTGTCAGCTTCGCTGCCGACGGAAATGCGAATGCATGATGCCAACGGAGCGCCGAAATACCGTAGAAGAACACGGTGTGCCTCGCAGCGATGCAGCACTTCGCGCACGTCCTCGACCTCGATCAGAAAAAAGTTCGCGTCGCTTGGCCATACCTTGCGCACGAATGCGAAGCCCTCGATGGCCTGCATCAGACGTTGCCGCTCTCGAATGATCTCGGTAACCGCGCTTTCAGCCAGTGCAAGCTGCTCTTCCTCCAGCGCATCCTCAACGCACTCCACGACGGGCGTGGCGAGAGCGTAGGGCGACTGCACGGCGCTGAGCATTCGAACGACAGCCGCGGGACCCACAACAGCGCCGCATCGTGCACCGGCAAATGCCAGTGCCTTCGAAAGGGTGCGTAACACCAGCAGGTTTGGAAATCGCTCCAGCAATGCAATAACGGAAGGTGATTCGCAATACTCGACGTAGGCCTCGTCAACCACGACAGCGGACCGGTCACCACGTTCGCGCAATAGCTTCTCGAGCTTCGTGTGCGGCAGCGTTGTTCCGGTGGGATTGTTCGGCGAGCAAATGAAAATCAGCCGTGTGTTCTTGTCGCAGGCTTCCAGTATCGCGTCGACGTCAATTGCAAAGTCATCTTCAGCCGGTGACGCAACTTCGATGAGGCGCGCGCCTTGCACCTCGGCGTAGTGCCGATACATCGAAAATGACGGCGATGTCGTCAACACGCTGTCCTTGCCCGCCCGGCAAAAAGCCCTTACGAGAAGGTCGATGGCTTCACTCGACCCACGGGTTACCAGTAGTTTCTCCGCGGAGCAGCCAAACCGCCGGGCAAGCGATGCCCGCAGCTTCTGCGGACGTACTTCGGGATAGCGATTGAGCGGCCGGCGAAAACGGTTGTTCGGGTTGACCAGCGGCGACTCGTTCGCATTAAGACGTATTGTGTCGTCCACCTGCTCCGCCGCTTCGTAGGCGTGCAGCGCTTGAATCTCGGGTCTTGCGAGTTTCGCTATGTTCATGGCTCGGCACTCAATCTTCGAGTGACAGCCGCCGCATGTGCATCCAGGCCTTCGAGACCAGCCAGGCTGACAACTGCGGCGCCGAGATTGTCGAGGCCTTCGCGGCTCAATTCCTGAACCGTCATCTGGCGCATGAATTGATCGACCCCCAAACCGCTATACGTTTGTGCAAAACCGTAGGTCGGAAGGACGTGGTTGGTGCCGCTGCAATAGTCGCCGACCGATTCCGGCGTCCACTGGCCCAGGAAGATCGAGCCCGCGTTGCGCAGCGCAGGCAGCATTCCGCGAGGATCTTCGACCTGCAGGATCAGGTGCTCCGGTGCATAGCGGTTACTTACCATCGCTGCCGTCTCGAGATCCGGCACCATGATAATGCGAGAATTCTGCAGCGCCGCAGCGGCGATCTTTGATCGTGACAATCCGGCGAGTTGCTGGCCGAGCTCCTTTGCAACCGCTTTAGCGAGCCTAGACGATATCGTGACCAGTACGACCTGGGAGTCAACGCCATGTTCGGCCTGGGAGAGTAAGTCCGAAGCCACGAATTCGGCGGAAGCCTGCTGGTCGGCAATGACCAGGACTTCCGATGGGCCTGCCGGCATGTCCATGGCAGCGCCTGACGGATCGCCTCCTACCTGTGCCTTGGCGCTGGTAACGAAAGCGTTACCAGGACCGAAGACCTTGCACACCTTGGGAATACTCTCGGTTCCGTACGCCAGTGCCGCGATTGCCTGGGCACCGCCAACCTTGAAGATATCGGTGACCCCGGCCCGTGTTGCTGCAACAAGCACGGCAGGATCGGCCGTGCCATCGGCTCTTGGCGGTGTGCAGAGAACCTTGGTGGGACAGCCGGCGATGGTGGCCGGAACCGCAAGCATGATGGCGGCAGAGGGCAGTGGCGCGGTGCCGGCTGGCACATAGAGCCCAACGGCGTCGAGCGCATGGCTGACACGCTCACAGACAACCCCGGGCATTGTCTCGACCCTGATTGATGATGGGCGTTGAGCCTCATGAAAAGCACGCACGTTGCGGATTGCCAGATCGATGGCATCCAGCTGACGGTCCGTCAATTGCCGACCAGCAGCTTCGATTTCTTCAGCCGAAACCCGGAACGCGTCTATCTCGGCGCCGTCGTATTTGCGCGTCAGTTCGATGAGCGCGGCGTCGCCGCGCGCACGGACCGCGGCAATGATGGTCGCAGTGACTTCCCTTGTAGAATCATCCTGCGTCAAGGCCGGTCGCTGTAACAGCGCGACCCGTTCGGCGTCAGACAATTCAGTCCATTTGCTGGGCTCGATAATCATGATTCAGGCCAGCATCTTCTCTACGGGTAAGACGAGCAGGGAGCTCGCACCGGCGGCCTTGAGGTTTTCGAGGGTTTCCCAGAACACGGTTTCACGGCAGACTGCGTGCACGGCAACCTTGTCGTCGTTGCCGTCGAGCGGCATCACCGTGGGTGCTTCTGATCCCGGCAGCAGGTCACGAATCCTGGCCAGGGCATCGCGGGGCGCATGCAGCATAATGTACTTGCTCTCGCGCACCTGTAGCACACCGTCAAGGCGTTGCAGGATCTTGTCGACCAGCGCCTGCTTTTCGTCAGCCAACGGCGCCAGCGTCTGGATGACCACCGCCTCGCTGTCGAGCAGGACGTCCACCTCGGTCAGCCCATTCGCCTTGAGCGTGGACCCGGTCGACACCAGGTCGCAAATAAAGTCGGCACGGCCAAGTTTCGGCGCGATCTCGACGGCGCCGGAAAGGTAGACTGTCTCGGCCCTTACATTGTTTTTATCTAGAAAACGATTTAAGAGACCAAGGTAACTTGTTGCAATTCTTTTATTTTCGAGTGATGCCGGCCCTTCGTAGTTAGTCCCGTCAGGAGCCGCCAGTGCCAGCCGGCAGTGGCCGAAATCCAGCTCGTAGATTTGCTTGAACAGGCCGTCGCGGCCCTCGGACCTCAACTTCTCGCGCTTTTCCTCGACGATATTCAGGCCGACGATGCCGAGATCACAAACATCCTCGCTGACCAGCCCTGGAATGTCGTCGTCGCGTACGAGCAGCAGATCGATTGGCATGTTTTCGCCGTAGCAGATCAGTTGGTCCTTGCTCTTGGTCAGTTTGAGACCGCAACGCTCCAGTAGATCAACGGAGTGGTCGGTCAGACGGCCGGTCTTTTGCACCGCAATCTTGATGCGCTGCTCGGGAGTATCCATTGAGTTTTCCTTAGTGGTGTGTGCCGGAGTGGCGGATTCGTTCGATGGCCGTGCGGTAGCCGCCGAAGCCATCCGACAGGAATCGTGCGACGCGACCGATGGTGGTAACGCTGACGCCTGTGAGATCGTGAATCTTCCGATAGGGCAGATCCTGTTGCAGGTATTCCACAACCTGCCAGCGATCGACCAGTGCCTGGAGTTCGGCGGGAGTGCAGAGGTCCTTGAAGAAATTGCGGCACTCAGCGGCCGTCCGGAGGCTGATTATGGCCTCGAAAAGGGCATCCTCGGCACGCTGCTGCTGTCGCTCTGATTCGTTACGGTTGGGTTTCATGTCGGATTAATGTATTAACGTGTTAGTACGCTATTACAATCCACTCAGAATGGCAAGTTCTATATTGATGCTTCGTCCCTGATCCGCTTGCCGCATGAATAAACGCAGGAAAAACGGTTACTTGTGAGACTAAATATTCTGGCATCAATGCCTTGACCGCCGCACGAAATTACACATACACTCGCTGAGACTCATCGAGACCGGTCGAGGGATAGGCCCAACGACGCCGGGGCAACCTTCAGGACTAACCATCCTGAAAAGGTGCCAACTCCTGCGATGCCCTGCTTAAAGCTTGTGCATCGGTAGATGAGGGTTGCTGCAGCACGCCGGGGTACCCGGTTGAAGGGCAGAACATCCCTCCCTTGCGGGCTTCGCAGGGTTCCGATGAGACGGTATTGGAATCGACTAGCGGAGACCGACAATGAAAGCACCAGCCAGCAAAGCCACTCAAGCCGTTCGGGCGTCCATCGAATCGGACACACAGTACGGTGCCGTGGTGCCGCCTCTGCATTTATCCTCCAATTTCGCGTTCGAGGGTTTCGGCGAGAAGCGTCAGTACGATTACACACGGTCCGGCAATCCGACGCGCGATGGGCTGGCCGATGCGTTGGCGACTCTGGAGGGTGGTGCCGGAGCAGTAGTGACTTCATCGGGCATGGCAGCACTAACGTTACTAACGCAGCTCATAAAGCCAGGTGATGTGATTGTTGCGCCGCACGATTGCTACGGCGGCACATTCCGGCTGTTCGAGCAGCAGTCGAAGAAAGGTCTTTTTGAGGTTCGTTTTGTAGACCAGACCGACCTCGAGGGTTTGCGCGCGGCCTGCGAAGACGGCCCCGCAATCATCCTGGCCGAGACGCCGTCGAACCCGTTGCTTCGCATCGTGGATATCGCCGCAATTGCGAATATCGCTTCCGATTGCGGGGCCTTGTTCGCAGTCGACAATACCTTCCTGTCGCCGGCGTTACAGAATCCGATTGAATTCGGCGCCGACCTGGTTATTCACTCCACCACCAAGTACATCAACGGCCACAGTGACGTTGTTGGCGGATGTGTCGTTGCGGCGACCGAGGAGCTTGCTGAAGAAATCGCTTACTGGGCCAACTGTATTGGCATCACCGGGGCGCCGTTTGACAGCTTCATGACGCTGCGCGGAATTCGCACCTTGCATCCGCGAATCCGTCAGCATGAGGAGAGCGCGTGCCTCATTGCCAACCTGCTGGACAAGCATAGCCAGGTTGAGCAGGTTTACTACCCCGGCCTCGACACCCATCCAGGACACGACATAGCCAAGCGGCAGCAGCGTGGCTTTGGCGGCATGATCAGTTTCGAGCTTGAGGGCGGCGAGGCCGCTGTGAGGACATTTGTCGAGCATCTCCGGTTCTTCTCGCTGGCCGAGTCGCTGGGCGGTGTGGAAAGTCTCGTTTGCCATCCGCGGTCGATGACGCATGCACCGGTCAATGATGATGCGCTCGCCGCAGCGGGCATCCGGCCAAACCTGGTCCGTCTTTCGATAGGACTCGAGGCTTCGGAAGACCTCGTCGCCGATCTGCTGAGCGCCCTTGAGGCAGCTGCTTCGCTGGCAACGCTGAAACCTGTTGCTGCGGCCTGCGCCTGACCGAAATGAGTCTTCCGTCGCATCTTCAGGCACATGTTTCGGCGGACACGCGTTTCCTGCGTGTCGAGGGCGAGTTTGCCCTCGAGAATGGCGAGCAGCTCAGGGATGTGGACATTGCCTACCGGACATGGGGCGATCCGGCCAATGCGGCAGGTGGCGCGATCCTGATTTGCCATGCGCTGACGGGGTCCGCCGATGTTGATGCCTGGTGGCCGAACATCATAGGCGCAGGGAAGGCCTTCGATCCGGCGAACGACTTCATAATCTGCTCGAACATCATTGGCAGTTGTTACGGCACGACCGGGCCGGTCAGTATCAAGCCGGGTTCGACGCAGCGCTACCGCGCCGACTTTCCGCGCATTTCGGTACGCGATATGGTCGAGCTGCAGCGCGTGCTTCTGGATGAGCTCGGAGTGTCACGCCTGGAGCTCGTGACGGGGCCCTCACTCGGCGGTATGCAAGCGCTTGAGTGGGCGATCAGTTACCCCGATCGGGTGGACAGCGTCGTGCCCATCGGCGTCGGCGGCCGTCATTCCGCCTGG
>Ga0316201_10000489_pt1 | contig 22571 bp, 20 predicted proteins | sample CS6wburrow_MG_FD_204516 | JGI IMG/M metagenome (GOLD analysis project Ga0316201, IMG submission 204516) | Coastal sediment microbial communities from Delaware Bay, Delaware, United States - CS-6 worm burrow | ecosystem: Environmental > Aquatic > Marine > Coastal > Sediment | place: USA... | reverse complement strand
CTTTTTGTCCTTCAATTATAACACTCGCTTTAGAAACTCTTTGAATTACAACCCTCATTCGTTATCCCAGTTATCGGTTCTGTAATGCCCGTCTTCTCCTTCAATAATTTGCAAATAACTTCTATACCTTGAAACAGCTATTTTATCTTCGTCTAAAGCTTTCTTTACAGCACAATGAGGTTCATGTAAATGCAAACAATTATTGAATTTACAATCTTGCTTTAATTTGAAAATTTCAGGAAAGTAATCCCCAATATCCTCCTTATCTATATCTACCACTCCAAAACCCTTAATACCAGGGGTGTCAATAATCTTGGCTCCAAAACTTAAATCGAACATTTCTGCAAAAGTGGTCGTGTGTTGACCTTGCATATGAAGTGTAGAAATTTCTTTTGTTTTGATGTCTAATGAAGGCTCTATTGCATTAACAAGCGTTGATTTCCCTACCCCAGAATGACCAGAAAACATACTTACCTTATTGTGCATTAAAGCTTTTACTTTATCTACGTTTTTGCCAGACATAGCGGAAACGCCTATACATTCATAACCAATTTGTCGATACACATGCGCTAAATACTTCACTTCATTTAAAGTATCTTCATCGTAAGTATCAATCTTATTGAAAAGTAATATGGCTTTTATATGATAAGCATTAGCTGTTACTAAAAACCGATCTATAAAACTGGTTAAGGTTGGTGGATTATTAATAGTAATCATTAAAAAAACCTGATCGATATTGGATGCTATAATATGAGTTTGCTTAGAAAGGTTTACCGATTTTCGAACTATGTAATTTGTTCGGTCATGAATATTATGAATAATTCCAGAAACTTGATTATTATCGGTCTCCAACTCAAAATCTACATAATCACCAACGGCAATAGGATTGGTGCTTTTTATACCCTTAAGTCTAAATTTTCCTTTTATACGGCACTCGTAGGTCTCCCCCAATTCATTTTTAATGGTATACCAACTTCCTGTAGATTTATAAACGAGTCCTGTCATAATTTTTTCAAAAGTAGTTTAAAATAATTATTTTAAATGTAAGATTGCGCGTATATTAGTAATCAACTTAACAAACTCAACAACAACATGAAAAAATTACTATTATCATTTTTGCTTTTAATATTTATAAACAATGTTATGGCGCAGACTAATTTGTATGAAAATCCAAATTTTGATGAAATAGCAAAGACCCACAAAATTATTGCGGTAGTACCTTTTAAAACTCAGGTGAAATTAAGACCTAAGCAAATGAAAGACATGAGTACTGAACAACTTAATCGTATTGAAAGATCTGAAGGCGAAAGCATACAGAGTGCCATGTATTCTTGGTTTTTAAAACGAAAAAAACGAGGCGACCTTCAATCTCTAGAAGTTCAAGATCCAAGAACAACGACTGCTATGTTAAAAAAAGAAAATATTGATTACGATAACATAATGGATTTTACACCGCAAGTCTTAGCAAAAATTCTAGAAGTTGATGCCGTAATTTCTGGGGAATTTGATACAAATAAACCGATGTCTGAGGGAGCATCTGTTGTACTAGGTGCTTTGTTTGGTTTTTTTGGAGCGACAAATAGTGCAACAATGAACATGAGCGTTCATAATGCCGCAGATGGTATTTTACTATGGAATTACAATAAAAAAGTTAGTGGAAGTATTGGAAGTGATACTGAAGATTTAATTAATATGTTAATGCGAAAAGCATCACGACGATTAGCCTATACTAAAAATAGTAAAGACGAAGATTAATTTTCATAAAACTATATAAAAAAAGGCTCACAATTGCGAGCCTTTTTTTATTATCCATTAATAATTTTTTCTTGATGGTTAATAGATTCCTGATGAATAGCTTTAAACAATTTTAAAATAAACTCTTCACTCAATCCTCTAGACTCACCTTCTAAAACCATATGTCCTAAAATCTCGTTCCAACGTTTAGATTGTAAAACCGCAACGTTTTTTGATTTCTTAAGTGCTCCAATACCATCTGCCGATTTCATACGCTTACCAAGCAAATCAATAATTTGATTATCAACCACATCGATTTGCGCTCTTAAATTATTAAGTTCCTTATTGTATTCTGCTTCCGGATCTGATTCTTTTCTAATTTTCAAATCTTTCATAATTTGAATTAAAGTTTTTGGCGTTACCTGTTGCGAAGCATCACTCCAGGCATTGTCCGGATCAAAATGTGTTTCAATCATTAAACCGTCAAAATTTAAATCTAACGCGGTTTGCGATACATCAAAAATCATATCGCGTTTTCCAGTAATATGCGAAGGATCGTTAATTAAAGGAATGTCTGGATATTTGTTTTGAAACTCAATAGCTAATTGCCATTCCGGGTTGTTTCTATACTTTGTTTTCTCATATGTTGAAAACCCTCTGTGAATCGCACCTATATTTTTAACACCTGATTTGTATATTCTTTCAATACCACCTAACCATAATGCTAAATCTGGATTAACCGGGTTTTTAATTAAAACTGGCTTATCTGTTCCTTGCAAAGCATCTGCTATTTCTTGCATTATAAATGGGCTAACTGTAGAACGCGCGCCAATCCATAACATATCTACATCATGTTCTATAGCTAATTTAACGTGGGCAGCATTTGCAACTTCAGTACAAATTTTCATTCCTGTTTCAGCTTTTACTTTTTGCAACCATTTTAAGCCTAATGCGCCTACGCCTTCAAACATTCCCGGACGTGTTCTTGGTTTCCAAATTCCAGCCCTAAAATAACTTACGTCAGTATCTTTTAACTCATGCGCTATTTTTAAAACTTGCTCTTCTGTTTCGGCACTACAAGGTCCTGCAATTACCAAGGGATGATTTAAATTTAAATCATCTAACCACGTTCTCATTTCTTTTTTGTTCTCCATCTTGTTTATTCTTAACTTATTCCTTTTAATATATCCTTTATATGATTGGTGCTTTTCATTTCATCGAAAATAGCATCAAAATTATCTTCTTTCATCAATTCCTTAAAATGAGTTAGGTTTAAAATGTACTCTTCTAAGGTTTCAATAACATTCTCTTTGTTTTGTTTGAAAATAGGTGTCCACATTTCTGGGGAACTTTTTGCTAGTCTTACTGTTGAAGCGAATCCACTTCCCGCCATATCAAAAATATCGCGTTCATTTTTTTCTTTATTAATCACTGTCTTACCCAACATAAAGGCGCTTATGTGCGATAAATGCGATACGTAAGCAATATGCTTATCGTGAGCTACCGGATTCATGTATCGAATACGCATGCCAATACCTGTAAACAACTTTAAAGCTTTTTCCTGAAGCTTAAAGGTGGTTTTTTCAACTTCACATACAATATTAGTTTTACCAACAAACAAACCGCTAATAGCAGCGCTTGGTCCAGAATGTTCTGTACCTGCAATAGGATGCATTGCTAAAAAATTTCTACGTTTCGGATGGTTTTCTACCGATTGACAAATAGCTGCCTTTGTAGATCCTGCATCTACCACTAACCCCGTATCTGGTATTTTATCTAATATCGTTGGCAACAACTTTACTGTTGCATCAACAGGAATAGATATAATAACTAAATCGGCATTAACAATATCATCTAAAGTTGCTTTTTTATCAATTAATTTAAGCTCCAAAGCTTCATCAAGTGTTGCTTCCTTTCTGCTAATACCATGAATAACCATTTCTGGATGATTCTTTTTTATATCAATAGCCAGACTACCACCTATTAAACCAACGCCTATGATGTATATATTTTTCATCTAATTCTCGCTATTGCTTCTTCTATAACTTCGGTTGATGCACATAATGAAAATCGAATATACCCCTCACCTTTACTGCCAAATATGGTTCCTGGAGTAATAAAAATATGATGGTTTTTAAGTATCAAATCTATATATTCTTCAGACTTAACGAATGGTGGTAATTTTGCCCATACAAAAAGACCTGTTGCTTTTTTGTCGTATGTGCAGTTTAATGCATCCGCTAACTTCCAAACTAAATTTCTACGCTGTTGGTAAACATTATTTAATGTTACAAACCACATGTTCGAACATTTTAATGCTTCAATGGCTCCTTTTTGAATTCCGAAAAACATCCCAGAATCCATGTTGCTTTTTACTTTCAAAACATTATTAATATACTTACTATCACCAACAACCATACCTACACGCCATCCAGCCATATTAAAAGTTTTACTTAACGAGTTAAGCTCTAAACACACTTCCTTAGCACCTTCAACCTCTAAAATACTTCTTGGATTATTGTTTAAAACAAAGCTATATGGATTGTCGTTAACGATTAAAATACTATGTTTTTTACCAAATGCTACAAGTTCTTCGAACACATATTTACTAGGCTGTGCACCTGTTGGCATATGTGGATAATTTACCCACATAAGTTTTACTTTACTTAAATCTGATTTTGATAATGCCTTTAAATCTGGCATCCAGTTATTAGCTTCATCAAGTTCATAAAAAACAGGTTTCGCCCCTACTAAATTTGTTACCGATTGGTAAGTAGGATAACCTGGGTTTGGTATTAAAACCTCATCGCCTTCATTAAGATATGCCATTGAAATATGCATAATCCCTTCTTTACTTCCCATTAAAGGTAAAATTTCAGTAGACGGACTTAAATTAACTTTAAAATGTTCTTTATAAAATCCTGCCATCGCATCTCTTAACTCTGGAAGTCCTTGATAGCTTTGATATTTATGAGCATTCGGATTTGAAAATCCAGCATTCAATGCATCTACAACTTTTTGTGGTGGTTGCATATCTGGGCTACCAATACCCAAATTAATAATGGGTTTACCACTCGCAATAAGAAGGTTTACTTCTCTTAATTTCTTTGAGAAATAGTATTCTTCAACGGTGTTTAATCTGTTTGCTGGTTCAATCATCTCTTGGCGTTTTTATATTCACCCAAAACTTTAAATCCTTGTGCCATAATATCGATAATAGACTTGGCCTTTTTAAATTCATCATACGTATCAAAAGTAACATCAACAAAAAAAGCGTATTTCCAAGGTGTTTCAACAATAGGTAACGACTGTATTTTAGTTAAATTTAATTTACAATCGCTCATTACATTTAAAATAGCCGCTAAACTTCCACGTTTATGATCTGCTTCAAATCTAACTGAGGCTTTATTTATTTGGTTTTCTGGCACTTCTGAAATGGTACGATTTACAATAACAAAACGCGTTTCATTATGCTTTATAGTTTGAATACTGCGTGCTAAAATATCTAATTCAAAAATTTCAGCAGCCATAGTACTTGCGATCGCGCCAATGCCTTTTAACTGCTTTTCCTGTATACGCTGTGCAACCTCGGCAGTATCTTTATCCTCAACCAATTTAATATGTGGGTGCAATTTAAAAAACTCGATACATTGCAATAACGCCATGGGATGTGAGTATACTTCTTTTATCTCCATGATATTTTGATTAGGCAACGCCATCAAATTATGCTGAATATCTAAATAATGTTCACCAACAATATGTAACCCGAATTTATTAATTAAGGCATAATTAGGAATGATAGAGCCTGCAATAGAATTCTCTAGAGCCATAATAGCTGCGTCACATTTTTTAGTAATAAGAGAATCGACTACCTGATCGAATGTGGAACATTCAATGGCATCAACAGGCTTATTAAAATATTGCTGTGACACAATATGATGAAAAGACCCTTTTACGCCTTGTATAGCTACTGTTTTTATCATATACAAAAAAAAGTCCCGATTTTCATCGAGACCTTATATTTAAAATTTATGTTTATAAATTATACATACAATGCCTCGTTTTTTCCGCCAAAGAAAAAATAAAAATTGCTATAATATGTATAACTTACTGTTGCTTTCATAATTACGGAGCTAAAGTAATTAATATTTTAAGAAATCAAAATAGGATAAAACCTTTTTTTCATATTTATTAAAAGTTTTAAATATTTTACAGCAAAACTTACATTACGTTAGATAATCATTATTTTTGGACAAACAATTTTATTATGTCAATACAGGTAGAAGGTATTTCGAAACTTTACGGAAACCAAAAAGCATTAAATAACATATCTTTTAAGGTTGATAAACCAGAAATTGTTGGTTTTTTAGGACCTAATGGTGCAGGAAAATCTACAATGATGAAAATTTTAACTACTTATATTGATGCCAACGAAGGTTCTGCTAAAGTAAATGGGTTTGATGTAAACGAAGAAAAGCCGCAGGTACAAAAAAGTGTTGGCTATTTACCCGAACATAATCCGCTGTATTTAGACATGTATGTTAAAGAGTATTTATCATTTAACGGTAGTATTTATAAAATTGCCAAACAACGCGTAGATGAAGTTATTAAACTTACGGGATTAACGGCTGAAGCTCATAAAAAAATCGGACAACTTTCAAAAGGATATCGTCAGCGTGTTGGATTAGCAAACGCCCTTTTACACAACCCAGATGTTTTAATTCTGGACGAACCCACGACGGGTTTAGATCCAAATCAATTAGTTGAAATTAGAAATTTAATTAAAACCATTGGAAAAACAAAAACAGTCTTTCTTTCCACACATATTATGCAGGAAGTTGAAGCCATTTGCGACCGTGTCATTGTAATTAATAATGGTGAAATTGTGGCCGATAAAAAATTAAATGAATTGCGAGAAGGCAAAGAACAAACCGTTCTGGTAGAATTTGATTTTCGTGTTGAAGACGCTTTTTTATTAAAATTACCGAAAGTAAAAAATGTTGTAAACACGCATGGCTTTGTATATGAAATCACTTTTTCAACTTCTGAGGATATGCGCTCGTATGTTTTTGATTTTGCTCATGATAATAAATTGAAAATTTTGCAATTAAATCAAAAAAATGCTAGCTTAGAATCTCTTTTTAGAGATTTAACTTCGAAATAATCAAAAATTTATCAATTCTTTTCATAAAAAGTTGCGACTGTATAAAAGTTATTAGTTTTGTGATGTAAATATGACTAAAATCATCTTTACTAAAACATGTAGACATTAATTTTGCGGCATCACAAAAAATTGTATCATAATTAAAATATGCGAAGTTATCTTGATTAACTAGTATTTGATAACCATTGCAACACTACAAAAAACAGACATGAGTAAAGGAATTTATGTAGCAACTATTGAACCTAACAGCGGAAAATCGGTTGTTGTTTTAGGCTTAATGCGTATGCTTTTAGGTAAAACAGCTAAAGTAGGTTATTTCAGACCTATTATTGAAGATGTAGAATCTGGTGAAATGGACAATCATATTAGCACTGTTCTATCCCATTTTGAAATTGATATTAATTATAAAAAAACCTTCGCCTTTACCAGAAATGAAGTTTTAGATTTATACAATCGTGGAAAATCCGGTGAAGTAATAGATGAAATCATTAAAAAATATAAACATCTTGAAGAACGCTTTGATATTGTTTTAGTTGAGGGTACCGACTTTTCGCATGAAAACTCCAGTATAGAATTAGATTTAAATATTCTTATCTCAAAAAATTTAAGCCTGCCTGTTATTATCGTGATGCAGGGCGATAAAAAAGAGAATAAAGAAATTGTTGAAGGTGTTCAATTAGCATATGACACTTTTAGAAGTGAGGTAGATGTGCTTTCTATAATGACTAATAAAGTAGATTCAAAAGATGTTTCAACGTTAAAAAAATTATTACAAAATAGAATTAATAATAATACCGACATTTCGGTTATTCCTAAAATAAATAGCTTATCGAGTCCTACCATGAAAGAAGTTGTTAAAGCTTTAGATGGAAAAGTTCTTTTTGGGAAAGATATGCTAAATAATTTAATTGACAACTTTAGTGTTGGCGCTATGCAATTGCGTAATTATTTAACGCATTTAAAAGAAAACGCTTTAGTGATTACCCCGGGAGACAGAGCCGATATTATTTTAGGGGCATTACAAGCAAATATTTCGAAGAATTACCCAAAGATTTCGGGTGTAGTTTTAACTGGCGGGCTAATTCCAGAAGAACCTATTTTAAAACTAATTGAAGGTCTTTCTAGTGTTATTCCAATTGTTAGCGTAGAAGAAGGCACTTATACGGTTACTAACAATATAGGTAACATAAAATCTAAAATATATGCTGAAAATGCAGATAAAATTGAAACTTCTATTTCAACTTTCGATTTGCATGTTAATACTGATAAGCTAGCTGAACAGTTAATTACATTTCAATCGGATATCTTTACGCCAAGAATGTTTCAATACAATTTATTGCAACGTGCACTTAAAAATAAAAAACATATTGTTTTACCTGAAGGTTATGACGAACGTGTTTTACATGCTGCTGCACGATTAATAACTGCGCAAGTTGTTGAATTAACATTAATTGGTGAAGAAGCTAAAATTAAAGAGCGTATTGAAAAATTTGATATCCCTTTAAACATCAAAGATATAAATATTGTAGATCCGCAAAACTCACCACATTTTGATGATTATGTAAACACATATTACGAACTAAGAAAGCACAAAAATGTTAACTTAGAAATGGCCAAAGATAAGATGTCTGATGTATCGTATTTTGGAACTATGATGATTTACAAAGGGCATGCCGATGGAATGGTTTCTGGCGCGGTAAATACCACACAGCATACCTTACTTCCGGCTTTACAATTTATAAAAACCAAACCAGGAGTAAATATAGTCTCGTCTATTTTCTTCATGTGTTTGGAAGATAGAGTTTCTGTATTTGGAGATTGTGCTATCAACCCTAATCCAAACGCAAAAGAGCTAGCCGAAATTGCTATTTCATCTGCAAAAACCGCCAAAGAATTTGGAATTGAACCAAAAGTAGCCATGTTGTCGTATTCTTCTGGTGCTTCAGGTAAAGGCGCCGATGTTGAAAAAGTTAGAGAAGCTACTGACATTGTAAAAACCCAAAAGCCAGACTTAAAAATTGAAGGCCCAATTCAATACGACGCCGCAGTAGACATGCGTATAGGCAAAAGCAAATTACCTGATTCTGAAGTTGCAGGTCGTGCAAGTGTGCTAATTTTTCCAGATTTAAACACTGGTAATAATACCTATAAAGCTGTACAAAGAGAAACGGGCGCTTTAGCTATCGGACCCGTATTACAAGGATTAAACAAACCAGTTAATGATCTAAGTAGAGGTTGTACTGCAGACGATATTTACAGTACCGTTATAATAACCGCCATTCAAGCACAAGAAATTTAAACATGCAAGTATTAGTATTAAACTCTGGGAGTTCCTCTCTAAAATATCAATTATTTTCAATGCCAGATGAAACCATTCTATGTTCTGGAATCATAGAACGTATTGGTTTTGATGATGCCATTTTCAAATTTAAAACTGACAAAAACACCATTAAATTTGAATCACAAATTTTAAACCACAAAGCTGGATTAAAATTGGTAGCTGAACATCTTTTAGATAAAAATACAGGCATAATAAAATCTCCTGAAGATATTGCTGTAGTTGGGCACCGAGTGGTTCATGGTGGTATTTATTTTAGCAATACCACAGAAATAACTCAAGAAGTAAAAGAGAAAATAAAAGAATTATCATCTTTAGCGCCTTTGCACAATCCAGCAAATTTAGAAGGTATTGAAGTTGCCGAAGTTATATTTCCAACCGCCAAACAAGTAGCGGTTTTCGATACTGCATTTCATCAATCCATTCCGGAAGTTGCTTATAAATATGCAATTCCAAACAAGTTTTTAACTGAAAAACATATTCGCTTATATGGTTTTCATGGAACAAGTCATAAGTATGTTTCAGAAAAAGCTATTGAATTTTTAGGTAAAAAAGAATCTAATATAATCACCATTCATTTAGGTAATGGTTGCAGTATGACCGCTGTGAAAAACGGAAAAAGTGTAGACCATTCCTTAGGTTTCTCACCGGTGAGCGGATTAATTATGGGAACGCGTTCTGGCGATATAGACCCTGCTATAATTTTTTATTTAGTTGATAAATTTGGATATAGCTTAAAAGATGTAAACACTTTATTGCAAAAGAAAAGTGGTATGCTTGGACTTACCGGTTTTAGCGACTTAAGAGATATTGAAAGTGAAGCCTCAAAAGGAAACAAAGATTGTTTACTGGCATTACATATGAATGCATACCGTATAAAAAAATATATTGGCAGTTACGCTGCTATTTTAAATGGATTAGATGCTATCGTATTTACGGCTGGTATTGGTGAAAATTCAAATTATATGCGCCAGCTAGTTTGTGAAGATTTAGACTTTTTAGGTATTAATTTAGATGCTGATAAAAACAATACCCGTTCGAGTGTCATTCATTCTATTAATAAAGAAAATTCAAAAGTTAAAGTTTTAATTGTTCCAACAAATGAAGAGTTGGAAATTGCGAAACAATCAATGGAATTAATTAAAAATTAATCGCCCTTTATAAACTTCCTGCACATCTACAATTGGAGGATGGGTTACAGAAATAACATTCCCTGTACCCGATATTTTACCGGTTAGAGATTGCTGTGGATTAACAATAATATCGTTTGAACTGCGGTTCCAAAACACCACGTTTTGAGCAATTAAATTCTGTGCTTCAAAACGTGAGGTTCCTGAAGCTAAAGTGATATTTAAGTTGGTTGTATTACCAGATATAAAACAGTTTGATAGATTATTGAATACGGCGTAAAAAGAATTATTATCTATTTCCAACCTGAAATTTCCACTTATAAACGTATCAGGAGCACTGTAATCTTCCGCTAATATTGTGATGCTTGGATAGGTTAAAACCCCATCAGAACGCACTTCATATTGCGTTGAACTTCTAATTTCAGTAATATTGGGTGCGGTAACATACACTTTAGTTATACCATAATCGCGCACATAATTGCAAGCATTATTATCGGTTAGAATCAGTTTTCCTTCAACAACAACTACTTCAACATCATTTAACAGATTTTTACCTGTTTCTATAACAACCTTTTGCTCTGCTCCTTCTTTAATAATTAATTCAATATCCCGATTCACTAATATTTTATCAAAACCAGAAACCGTAACTTCTTGCTGCACCATAGTTCCTGTAGATTGAAAACAATCGCCTACATTTTCACTATTGCAAGAAAACAACAGTATTAAAATTAATATGTAAACTAGTTTTTTCATTTTATTTAGAGTCGAACCCCTATTCCAATTTCCACAGCTTCGGCCTTCGCTCCATGTGTTTTTAGTGTTAAAGCGCCAAACCATTTATCATTTATATAGCGTTTTAATCCTATTCTTGAATAAATCCGTCCTTCAAAATCAAATGGGTAATACACATAATATCCAAACTGAGTTTCTAAAGAAGTTTTATTAATAAACAATTCGTGTCCTGCAAATACCCCTACACGTTTGTAATCTTCACTTCCTGAAACATTTTCTCCAAGCTCTGCAACACTTTGATAGTAAATCAGCTCTTTTAAAAAGTTTGAAAAAAATACTTCTGTTCCAAATTGTAGTGCGCTTTTTACATTGATTCGTTTATCGGCATAAGCAGACATGATGTAAAATGGAAACCTACCACTACCTACCACATCACTTTCGTTAACACCACCTCTAAAGACTAAATTGTATTTTATGGGCTGTGTGAATTGTTCCTTTTCGCCATCAGCAATGTTAGTTTTATATGAAGGTTCTTCTTCATCTAAATTATATGTAACTCCCAGATTTAATGTAATGGAATTAACACTGGCATTTGGCGCCTTTATGTTGGCGTTTGAATAATGTATTAAAGAAAATCCTGCTTGCAACCCGAAGTTATCTATTATGCGCTCCTTTTTATAATTAAGCATCATCATGGTACTGCTTAACATTTTTGTTCCAAAAGCTATGTTTCTATAGTTGGTTTCTCTGTCGTAAGGTTTGGGCGTGTAACCAATTCCTTGCCCGATTCTAAACATGACATTTCGATTTAAAAAATAGAAATTATAATGCGCATATAACGACATATTGTTCCCTAAAACATCATTTTTTAGGTTTTGATAAACAAATGTTGCTCCATAATCAGGGTAGTTGTAACGCTGTTCCCAATCTTCAAATCCGTAAGTTTTTTTATTCCAACTTAAAATTACTCCTTCCGGATGCCCGTTGATTAAATGAAGAATATCATTATTGTGTAAAGCAATATTTCCTTTAAAATAGTTTACATCTATATACGATGAATGCTGCTTATCCTGTGAAAAACCAAACAGTGTTAATACTAAAAAAGTGTAGGTAAAAAATTGCTTCATTAAAAGTTTTACTGATAAGCAAAAGTAACTGAATATTTAAAACAATGCAGAAGCAATGGCTTTTATATTATCACTTTTACCCATCGAATAATAATGTAATACAGGCACACCTGCAGCTTTTAATTCTCTAGATTGCTGAATCGCAAACTCAATACCAACTTGCCTAACGGCATTATTATCTTTACAAGATTCAACGGCATCAATAAGGTCTTGCGGTAAATCTATTTTAAAAACCTGCGGTAATAATTGTAAATGCCGCTTCACAGCGATCGGTTTTATTCCAGGAATAATAGGCACATTAATACCTAAAGCTCTGGCTTTATCCACAAATTCAAAATATTTATTATTATCAAAAAACATTTGGGTAACAACATAATCTGCTCCGGCATCAACCTTTTCTTTTAACCGTTTTAAATCCGTTACCAACGAAGGTGCTTCCATATGCTTTTCAGGATAACCTGCTACACCAATACAAAAATCGGCGTTATGCTCTACTATCACATCATCATGCAAATATTTTCCTCGGTTTAATTCCACTATTTGCGCCACCAATTCACTCGCAAACGCATTCCCTCCTTCAACAGGTTTAAAATACGCTTCATCTTTCATAGAATCGCCACGTAATGCCATTACATTATCAAGCCCTAAATAATGACAATCAACCAAAACATACTCGGTTTCTTCCTTTGTAAACCCTCCACAAAGTAAATGAGGAATCGCATCAACCCCATATTTATGCATAATAGACGCGCAAATCCCAACGGTCCCAGGACGCATACGGGTAATTCGCTTATCTAAAAGCCCATTACCTTTATCAATATATACATATTCTTCTCTAGAAGTTGTTACATCAATAAAGGGCGGATTAAACTCCATCAAAGGGTCTATATTATTATATAAATCCTGAATGTTTTTACCTTTTTGAGGTGGAATAACTTCAAAAGAAAATAATGTTTTCCCGTTCGCTTTTTTTATGTGATCTGTTACTTTCATTTCCCCTAAATCCCCAAAGGAGACTTTTATATTAATTTATATTTTTTGGCGATACCCAAGGGTCGCGCTTTTCGCTACAAGTCCTCGCTCCTGTATCGCTGTGGGCTTTCCACTGCGATCGCTAACGCAGGCTAAACCAATAGCTTTTTCAACTCATTATAATCTTCTTCATACTCCCAGTATATCCATCTGCCATCCACATAATCGGTTAAAATATATTTCTCGCTAATGGATTTTATTCTGGAAACAGGAATTATTTTCTTCGAAAAATTATCCGAAAGTATTTGCTCCATCATCTCTTTATTCTTAGCATTATAGCCATGCGATATAATATAACTACCTAATGTTAATTCTATAAATTCTGGTTTCATTTTTATTATTTATTCGTCATTTCGAACAGCGTGAGGCAATCTGTTTCTCTTTATAAGATTACTTCGCCGTGCCTACTTGTAATGACGTATGTTTTTATTGTTCCGCAATGGCTGGATGCAACCATTTTCTAGCCTTTTCTTTTGTTATCCCTTTTCTAACCGCATAATCAGTTACTTGATCGTCAGTAATTTTTCCTAGACCAAAATATTTCGCTTCCGGGTTTCCAAAATAATATCCCGAAACTGCTGCTGCTGGCCACATCGCCATACTTTCAGTTAGTGTTACCCCAATAATTTTCTCAACATCCAACAAATTCCAGATGGTTTCTTTTTCCAAATGGTCTGGACATGCTGGGTATCCTGGTGCCGGACGAACACCTTTATAACTTTCTTTAATTAAATCATCATTCGAAAGTGTTTCGTCCGAATCATAGCCCCAATGTTTCGTTCGTACTTGCTTATGTAAATATTCTGCTAAGGCTTCTGCAAATCTGTCGGCAATAGCTTGCGCCATGATTGCGTTATAATCATCTTCTTTATCTCTAAAACTATCAGCCAACTCTTGTGCGCCAAAAATGGCGACACAAAAAGCACCCATGTAATCGGTTTTTCCAGTGTCTTTAGGCATAATAAAATCTGCCAATGCTATATTTGGAATCCCTTCTCGTTTACTTAATTGCTGACGCAAGGTTCTAAAAACCGCTATTTCTTTACCTTTCTTTTGAACAGAAATATCATCATTATTGATTGTATTTGCTTCAAACAATCCAAAAACAGCTCTGGGTTTTAATAATTGTTTCGCAATAATATCTTCAATCATTGCTTGGGCTTCATTATACATAATGGTTGCTTGTTCTCCAACAACCTTATCCGTTAAAATATCAGGGAATTTACCATGTAAATCCCAGCTTCTAAAAAACGGACTCCAATCTATAAACGGCACGAGCTCTTTTAAACTTAATTGCTTCAACATTTGTATACCTAACTCCTTAGGCTTTACAATTTCAGTGCTATCCCAATCAATTTTAAATTTTCGTTTACGCGCTTCGTTAATAGAAATATATGATTTTTCTTTACCTCGTTTTAAAAACTTCTCACGAAACTCGTCATAATCCTTTTTTAAATTGGCAACATAATCATTGTTGGATTTCTTATTTAATAAATCGCCAACAACAGTCACAGCTCTCGAAGCATCATTCACATGAACCACGGCATTTTTATATTGCGGGTCTATTTTAACAGCAGTATGTGCTTTCGATGTGGTAGCGCCTCCAATTAACAATGGAATGACAAAATTCTGACGCTCCATTTCTTTCGCTAAATATACCATTTCGTCCAGCGACGGTGTAATTAATCCAGATAGACCTATAATATCTACATTGTGCGCTTTCGCCTCCGATATAATTTTTTCAGGAGCTACCATAACCCCTAAATCAACTATTTCATAATTATTACAGGCCAACACTACACTTACTATATTTTTACCAATATCGTGAACATCGCCCTTTACAGTAGCCATTAATACCTTTCCAACTGGTTCTTGAAATTCACCTTTTTCGGCTTCTATAAATGGATTTAAATAACCCACTGCCTTTTTCATTACACGCGCTGATTTAACCACTTGTGGCAAGAACATTTTACCAGCTCCAAATAAATCGCCCACCACATTCATGCCTATCATTAAATGACCTTCAATAACATCTATAGGTTTTTCGGCTTGTTGTCTTGCTGCTTCGACATCCTCAATAATAAAAGCATCAATACCTTTTACCAATGCATGTGTAATACGGTCTTGCACTGGGTTTTCACGCCATGATAAATCCAAACCTTTTTCAACTTTAGATCCTTTTACAGTTTCGGCAAAATCTAATAAACGTTCAGTAGCATCGTCGCGTCTATCTAAAATAACATCTTCAACACGTTCCAATAAATCTTTCGGAATATCATCATATACTTCTAAAAGCGCTGGATTTACAATTCCCATATTCATTCCAGCCTGAATAGCATGGTATAAAAATACGGAGTGCATTGCTTCCCGCACGCCATCATTTCCTCTAAACGAAAACGATACGTTACTTACGCCTCCACTCACACTTACATTTGGTAAGTTTTCTCGAACCCAACGTGTTGCTTCAATAAAATCGATGGCATTTCTTTTGTGCTCATCCATTCCTGTTGCTACAGGAAATATGTTTAAATCAAAAATAATATCTTCTGATGGAAAGCCAACTTTATCAACTAAAACACGATACGATCGTTCTGCTATTTCTATTCTACGCTCATAATTATCAGCTTGTCCTACTTCATCAAAAGCCATTATTACAACGGCTGCTCCGTAACGTTTAATTTGCTTTGCTTCCCAGATAAATTTCTCTTCACCTTCTTTTAATGAAATAGAATTCACTACACATTTTCCTTGCACCACTTGCAAACCAGCCTCTATAATTTCCCATTTTGAACTATCAATCATGATAGGTACACGAGAAATATCGGGTTCTGCTGCAATTAAATTTAAAAAACGAACCATAGATTCTTTGCCATCAATAAGACCATCGTCCATATTAATGTCAATTATTTGTGCCCCACCATCTACTTGATGACGTGCCACTGCTAAAGCTTCATCAAATTTTTCTTCTTTAATTAATCGTAAAAACATACGTGATCCAGCAACATTAGTACGTTCTCCAACGTTTATAAAATTGCTATTTTCATTTAGAATTAGAGGTTCTAATCCTGACAGTCTCATATATTTTCGCTCGACCTTATCTTTCATTTATAGTTTTTTAATTTGATTCTGAAACAAGTTCAGCGTGACGACGCGGTTTATATTTCGCAGCAATATCTGCAATTACTTTTATATGCTCTGGAGTTGTACCACAACAACCGCCAATAATATTTATTAAATTTTTCTTTAAATATTCTTCGATTTGCTCACCCATATCTTCAGGAGATTCATCATATTCACCAAATGCATTTGGTAACCCAGCATTGGGATGTGCCGAAATAGCAAAGTCTGTTTTATTAGCAATCGCCTCTAAATGGGGTTGTAATAAATTAGCTCCTAAGGCACAATTAAAACCAATTGATAATAATGGAATATGTGATACTGAAATTAAAAATGCTTCAGCAGTCTGTCCTGATAATGTTCGACCACTAGCATCGGTAATTGTACCACTTAGCATCGTTGGTATTTCAATATTTCTTTCGTCTTTTACTTCTTCAATCGCAAATAAAGCTGCTTTTGCATTTAAGGTGTCAAAAACGGTTTCAACTAATAGTAAATCAACACCTCCATCAATTAGTGCTTCAACCTGCTGCTTGTAGGCAACACGTAAATCGTCAAAAGTTACGGCTCTAAATCCTGGATCGTTTACATCAGGTGACATACTTGCCGTCTTATTTGTTGGTCCAATAGAGCCTGCAACAAAACGTGGTTTATTAGGCTCTCGTTTTGTAAATTCATCTGCCACTTCTTTTGCAATTTTGGCCGATTGAAAATTAAGTTCATATACCAAATCTGCCATTTGATAATCTGCCATGGCAATAGTTGTTCCTGAAAAAGTATTAGTTTCTACAATATCCGCTCCTGCTTCAAAATATTTACCATGTATGGTTTTAATAGCTTCTGGCTGAGTAATAGACAACAAATCATTATTACCTTGTAAAGGAGTTGGGTAATCTTTAAAACGCTCGCCTCTAAAATCTACTTCAGTAAATTTATAACGCTGTAGCATAGTTCCCATAGCGCCATCAAGTACTAAAATACGGTCTTTTAAAGCTTTTTGTATGTTTGACATATTGATATTTTTATATCTGAATGTCATCAAGAAAAGTAAAGAAACACTTTTCGTTATCTTTCCAATATTCCTTAAAAACATCAGTAGAACGCAGCACCTTTCACTAAAAATCGGGAGGTTGCCAAGGCTTCAACGGGTCTATTCCCTCTACCTTTCTTGATAACACTTTTAATTCGTTTATGAACTAGTTCGCAAAAATACCACGCATTTTTTTAAATTCACACTAATTTGATGAAAATTGCCCTTTTTATTCGAATAGTGTTGATGACAAATAGCGGTCTCCTCTATCACAAATAATCGCTACAATAATTCCTTTATCAATAGATTCAGCTATTTTCAAAGCACAATACACAGAACCTCCACTGCTCATACCTGCAAAAACACCTTCTTCTTTGGCTAATCTTTGAGTTGTGGTTTTAGCATCTTGCTCACTTACATCTACAACAATATCCACTTTAGAACGGTTGAAAAACTTTGGCACGTAATCTGGTGACCACTTTCTAATTCCAGGTATTTTAGCTCCATCTTCAGGCTGTGCGCCAACTATCGTGATGTTTTTATTTTTTTCTTTTAAATAAGTTGAAACACCCATTATGGTTCCGGTTGTTCCCATGGCCGATACAAAATGTGTTATTTCACCATTAGTAGCTCTCCATATTTCTGGCCCAGTAGTTTTATAATGTGCTTTCCAATTGTCATCATTTTCAAACTGATTCAATAACGTATATCCTTTTTCATCTCTTAATTGAAATGCCACATCTCTGGAGCCTTCAATACCAGTATCCGCAGGTGTTAAAATAACTTCAGCACCATAAGCACGCATTGTTTTAACTCGCTCTTCGGTGGAGTTTTCAGGCATAATTAATACCATATTTAAGCCAAACAGGTTTGCTATAAATGCTAAAGCAATTCCTGTATTTCCGCTGGTCGCCTCCACTAAATAGCCACCCTTTTTAATATCACCTCTTTTTAAGGCTTCGCTAATCATATTAAAAGCAGCGCGATCTTTAACACTTCCTCCTGGGTTATCGCCTTCTAATTTTAAATAAAGTTTTACACCTTTTTTTGAAATTAAATGAGAAGCCTCGACAAGCGGCGTGTTTCCTATTTGATCTAAGATTCCTTTAATTGATGCCATTTTTTTTGGGTCTGATTTTAATTTCAGTTTGATAAGTTACTAATGAATTTTCTGGAACTGATTGTGTAATCCAAACATTCGCGCCTATGGTACTATTTGCACCTATAATAATATCACCTCCTAAAATAGTGGCGTTGGCATAAATGGTAACATTATCTTCAATAGTTGGATGACGTTTAGTGGATTGCATTTCCTTTTTTACTTGAATTCCACCTAGTGTAACGCCTTGAAATATTTTTACATTACTTTTAATTATTGATGTCTCTCCTATTACTATCCCTGTTCCGTGGTCTACAAAAAATGACTCCCCGATGGTTGCTCCGGGATGAATATCGATACCTGTAATCCCATGAACATATTCACTCATCATACGCGGAAGTATTGGTACTTTTAAAAGGTATAATTGATGACTCAATCTATAAATTGAAATAGCATAAAACCCCGGATATGCTAAATAAACTTCCTTAATACAGGTGGATGCAGGGTCGTTTTTTAAAAATGAAACGGCATCTAAATCTAATTTCTGTCTGATAGATGGGAATTGACTTTGAAATTCATTCCACAAACTTTCACCATTTTCAATTCCTAGTTGAGGTGCTATTTCTAAAAAAGTCTTTTTTAAAAAGATGGTCTCCGCTTCGAGTTCATCAAATAAGTTATAAAACAAACGTTTTGTAAATGTTTTAATAACTTCTTTTAATCGTATGTTGTAATTTTCCATCATTAAGTAACCCTGTTAATGCCGTAAAAATACGCAATAAATTATTTATTGTATTGATTGTACCACGGCTTTTGGCGCTTCTTTACGTGAGCCATCAAAACCATCTATTCCACTAACAGTTGTGTATTTTAGAACATATCTTTTACCAGGATTGATTATTCTGTATGCTGCCTGACACATTAATGTAGCTTCATGAAAACCACAAAGTATTAATTTTAATTTTTCTGGGTAGGTATTGACATCACCAATAGCAAAAATACCGGGGATGTTTGTTTGATAATTTAATGAATTATCTACTTTAATGGCGTTTTTTTCTATCTCTAAACCCCAGTTTGCAATAGGTCCTAATTTAGGAGATAAGCCGAATAAAGGAATAAAATGGTCTGTTTCTAAGCGAATATCTTCACCGTCCTTATGCACTGTAACGGCTTCTATTTTTCCATCTCCGTGCAATTCGGTAACTTCTGCAGGTGTAATAAGTTTTATTTTTCCTAAATGCATTAACTCACCAACTTTTTCAACAGAATCTAAAGCACCTCGAAATTCATTTCTTCTGTGAATTAATGTCACTTCAGAAGCTACATCGGCAAGAAAGATGCTCCAATCTAAAGCAGAATCGCCTCCACCACAAATTACAACTCTTTTATTTCTATAAACTTCTGGGTCTTTAATAAAATATTCCAATCCATTATCTTCATAGATTTCAAGATTGTCTAAACCTGGTTTTCTTGGTTCAAAAGAACCTAATCCTCCTGCTATAGCAACCACAGGCGCATGGTGTTTTGTTCCTTTATTAGTAGTAACAATAAAGGTCCCATCTTCCAATTTATCTATTGTTTCAGCGCGTTCGCCTAAGGTAAAACCTGGCTCAAACTGCTTTCCTTGTTCTACTAAATTTTTTGTTAGATCGCCAGCCAATATTTCTGGAAAACCCGGTATATCGTAAATAGGTTTTTTAGGATAAATCTCAGAGCATTGTCCCCCTGGTTGTGGTAATGCATCAATTAAATGGCATTTAAGTTTTAATAATCCTGCTTCAAAAACCGTAAATAATCCTGTTGGTCCCGCACCTATAATAAGTATATCTGTTTTAATCATTTTTTTTAGACTCTTTCTTTGCAATTAATCCTTTGGTAAATTCGTTAAGTGTTTCTACTTTTTGTTCAAAATCACCTTTTATCGTTTTTCTATATTCATTTAAATTTTTAACTAAATCGTCTACGTTCTCTGGAATAACATCCTCGAAAAACTGACGCAAACGTTTGGCTGTTGTTGGCGACTTTCCGTTAGTCGAAATTGCCACTTTAACATTACCTTTGGTTACTATCCCACCCATATAAAAATCGCAATATGGCGGGTTATCGGCAACATTCACTAAAATGTTTCGCTTTCGGCAATGCTTATACACTTTTACATTCACTTTTGGAACATCAGTAGTGGCTATAACTATATGTTTTCCTTTTAAAAAGCGTTTATTATAAGGTCGTTTTACTAATTTAACGTCACCTTTTTTGGCTAATTCAATGGTGCCTTCTCTAAACATTGGAGACACCATGGTAACCTTAGCATCGGGACTGGATTTTAATAGAAATGTTAGTTTTTCCTCTGCAACATTACCTCCGCCAACAATAAGCACATGTAGACTGTTGAGCTTTAAAAATATTGGATATAAATTATTCCTTTCCATGATTTCAGCTCAAATTATACTTTGTTTAATTCGCTATAGATTGATGTTAATTGAACGCGCTCTTTCACAACTTCACCAATAATGATAATAGCGGGATTTGCTAATTGTTTTTCTTCTACAATTTCACAAATTGTATTAATGGTACCAAAACCAGATTTTTCGTTTTCGGTTGTGCCGTCTTGAATAATAGCAATTGGTGTTTCTTGTTTATTTTCATTTGAAAAAATTCGAACAATTTCATCCAATTTACCCATCCCCATCAAGATAACAACCGTGGCTGAAGATTTTGCTGCAATAGCAACATCTCCTGACAATTTATGACCTTTAGTCGTGCCGGTTATAACCCAAAAACTTTCCGAAGCACCACGTTTGGTTAAAGGAATACCTTGATAAGCTGGTACCGCAATAGCAGATGAAATACCTGGAACCATAAAAGTTTCTAAACCATACTGTTTCACATAATCAATCTCTTCGGCACCTCTGCCAAACACAAATGGGTCACCACCTTTTAAGCGTACCACATGCCCTTTTTCTTTCGCTTTACTAACAATAAGTTCATTTATTTGTTCTTGCTGAAATGCATAACATCCTTTACGTTTCCCCACAAAAATAATCTCGCATTCTTTTGAAGCGTATTTAAGAAGCTCTTCGTTTATAAGTGCGTCATACAAGATAACATCTGCCGATTCTATAGCTTTAATTGCTTTAAGCGTAATTAATTCCACATCGCCAGGACCTGCTCCTACAACTGTTAACTTTGGGGTTATTAAACTCATTGCTAAAATTTAAACGGCTTTATTTTTTATTTTAGTTTCGTCTTCTCTATAAGCTCTTACTTTATCTAAAAACTGATTTGCATTACCGATATATGTCGATGCAAAATCTTCGGTTGGAGCAAATTTATTGAGTTGATAAATTAATTCAGAAAAAGAAGTCCCTAATTCTATTTTACCGCTTGCCACAAATAATTCGTCGAATTGACTTACAATACCAGCATGCGTGTTTGTACTTTTGTTTTCTGCTAACAGCATCGCTTTTGCAGAATTAACCATGGATGTATATGCATGATAAATAGCACTAGAATACACTCTGTTTTCAAAAGATTCTTGAGCGTTCCCTATTTTTTCTTCACTTTCAAAAAACAAAGTTGCTATTAAATCTATGACAACACCTGCACATTCTCCAATACCAATTTCTTTTTCATATTTCGTTTCAGACCCCCAATCGATATAATCTTCCTGAGTTAAATTAGTAACATCTTGAAGATCGTTTAGCAAATCGTAAAAATATCTGTCTCCAGTTACTTTATAGTATTCTACAAATGATTTTCCATTTGCATTTGCTTCATAATCATTTAGGATTCTGCGTAATGCTTCTGGACCTCTTCTACTTGGCACTTTCACTACTTTATCGGCAAACAAGCCATTTCCACTACCTAAGTTTCCGCCACCTAGTAATACTTGTAATGCCGGTGCCACTAATTTATCTGGCGTACGAACCGACATCCCTTGGAACCCAATATTTGCCATATTGTGTTGCCCACAGGCATTCATACAACCACTGATTTTTATAACAACATCACTGTTTTTTAAATACTGTGGATATTCAGCTTTTATAACTCTTTCCAATTCATCGGCAA
>Ga0316201_10000487_pt1 | contig 22571 bp, 15 predicted proteins | sample CS6wburrow_MG_FD_204516 | JGI IMG/M metagenome (GOLD analysis project Ga0316201, IMG submission 204516) | Coastal sediment microbial communities from Delaware Bay, Delaware, United States - CS-6 worm burrow | ecosystem: Environmental > Aquatic > Marine > Coastal > Sediment | place: USA... | reverse complement strand
ACGGCGCTGGAAAATTGGAAAGAAAGCAATCTCTTTGATGATATGGAAAAAGTGGTTTTGGAATATACGGAAGCGATCACTTATTCGGATAGACAAGTGAGTGAGGATTTGATGACGCGAGTGCGTCAATTTTTTAATGAGGATGAGGTGGTTGAAGTGACAGGCCTGATTGCTTTCCAAAATTTGTCCAGTAAATTCAATAGCGCCTTAGATGTGCCGCCTCAAGGGTTTTGTCAAATACCTGCTGTTTGAAGTTTATAATCGTTTTGTCTGGTGGGCAAGGTGTTGCCTACTAGACATTATTTTCGCCAATAGCACAATGCTTTAAATTTGATAAAGAGGTTAAGTTAATCAATGAGTGATTCTCCTTATATTGTTGTCGTTAATGAACAGAATTTTGAAACGGAAGTCATTGAAAAATCCAATCAAGTTCCTGTATTAGTTGATTTTTGGGCAGAATGGTGTGGCCCGTGCAAAACCATCATACCGGTTTTAAATAAACTGGTTGAAGAATATGAAGGGCAATTTATTCTGGCCAAACTCAACACGGATGAAGAACAGGCATTAGCTGGGCAATTCCAAATTCGCGGCATTCCGGCACTGAAACTCTTTCGACATGGGCAAGTGGTGGAAGAAACAACGGGCGTACAATCAGAAAGGGTATTACGTGAAATGATAGATCGTCACTGTGATCGCCCTGCCGATAAGTTACGACAACAAGCGATGCTTGCCCATACGGCCGGTGAAACGGCCGAAGCGATCACGTTATTAGAAGAAGCGCGTGAGATGGATCCCACTTATCATCTTGTACAATTGGATTTAGCGCAGATATTAATTGACAGTCAGCGGTTTGAAGAGGCTGAAACGCTAGTGAAAGCTTTACCCGTTAATGTACAAGCTGATAGCAAGGTAAATGAATTAATGGCACATCTCATTTTTTCCAGTGTTGCTGCTAAGGCACCTGCTTTAGAGACTTTAGAAAAAACGGTTGCAGAGCATCCTGATGATCTGATGGCACATTATCAATTCAGCGCCCGAAAAGTCTTGGCAGGTGATTTTGAAGTCGCTTTAGAACATTTATTGATATTGATGCGTAAAAATCGCAAATTTGAAGAGGATGCAGGGCATAAAGGAGTATTGGCTGTGTTTACCTTATTGGGTAATCAAGGGCCTCTTGTTCATCGTTATCGGGGTAAGATGGCCAGTTTGTTGTACTAACTCAAATGATTTCGATCTGTGAGGCTTTTTTAATTTCACGCAAAGACGCAAAGGCGCAAAGGTGCCAAATCAGAATAGATATAGAGACGCGATGCCTCGCGTCTCTACGAGACAAAAAAATACCCCCCAAGGTTAAACCTTAGGGGGCAGGATTGATTATGATTTCATCCCCCTTTGGAAAAGGGTTGGGGGATGGCGGTTATGGAGAACAAGCGTTACCCGGAAACGCGATACCTTCTACATCGTTAAATTTACCCGTTGAGATATCCGCCTCTGCAATGACTTCGCAACTGTTGCCATCTAACTCCAAGACGTGCAAATTCAAGCTTTCATCTTCGTGAACGCCGCCTAGCAATAAGCCATCTGGCATTGTTTCTAATGCTTCCATCTGACCTGGCAAGTTGGCGCAGATTTTGTTGAATTGATCCGTGTTCCTGTCATATTCCCAAAGTCCGGTATTGACTGAACCATAAAATTTTCCATTGTCTAGCAGGGTGAGCCCTTCTACCATGGTAGTAGACTGTTTTTCCAAACTACCAATACCGAACGTCGTGTCAATCTGTATCAGACCATTACCTTTTGCCCATCCCCATAGCGTACCATCTGAACTAAACGTTAAATCTCCGATCTCCTCGAAGCAGGTGCTGCCTATAGAAGCGATTTCACCCGTTTGGCCATCTATTTGGTAGAGGTGTCCAGGTTTCTTCCCTGGTGCCACATTATTACCTGAAGCCGCGTAGATGTTGTTGTTTGTTGGATGGATAGCGATGGCTTCTATATCGTAACCTGGGTACTGTGGGCCTAAGGCGTTGACGGTATAATCGTCTAAGGCAATTGTGAAGAATTGCGAACTATTCAGTCCTTCATCATGTACTGCGTAGAGTTGGCATGATGCCGGTGCGATAGTTGCTGTGGGTGTCACAATTTCTGGAATACCATTCCCAGTCAGTCTCACTTTCAAAGTGGCATTCTCTGGATCATTAGAAGGTATTAACAGTCTGCCATTTTTCGCACATTTTGTCTTGGGTGTTAAAGTGATTGTCACGTTGCAATGCTGCCCTGCTGTGATGCTGGTGTTGGAGCAGTTGTCATTGATCATCTCAAAGTTCCAGCCGCCCAGTTTGAGTTGCCCTATTTCCAAATCACTGTTGCCGGTGTTTGAAATCTTCACGGTTACTGTTGAAGAGTGACCGACTTTCACATAACCAAAATTGTGAGAGGTGGGTGTGACAGCAATCTCAGGTATCAAGACAACATCTGTGAGACCTTTACCGGTTAAGCTAACCTCAGTGACGGCGATATCCGGATCATTAGAATGTATTGACAGCTTCGTCGTTTTCACGCCATCAGTATCGGGTGTGAAAGTGACTGTCACTGTGCAATTCTTACCTACTGCTACCGTGGTGTTATAACAATTCTCACTGCTGAAGTCGGCACTACCAAGACTGATTCGCCCGATTTCCAAATCACTGTTGCCGGTATTTGAAATCGTCACGGTTACTGTTGACGAGTCGCCTAGTATCACGTTACCCAGGTTATGAGAAGTGGGTGTGACTTCAATATTGGGTTCATCAGCAGACGGTGCTATACGCTCAAGTGCTTTTGTCAGGTTAATGCGTGGCTTAATAATACTATTGCGCGTATCCGTAACAGACACGCCCGTTTGTTTTAATATCTTCAGAATTTGGTCAACACTGGCATCTGGTGCAGCAGATTTCAATACGGCAAAAGCGCCGGCCACATGAGGGGCAGCCATAGACGTGCCACTTTTCAAGCCCGTGTTACCACCTGGTAGTGTAGACTCAATCAATGAGCCTGGTGCTAACAGTTCAAGAATATCAGCACTGTTTGAATAAGAGGCGACAGTGTCAGACTTACTTGTTGATCCAATACTGATGGCTGATTCAATGCAAGCCGGTGAGGCAATACCATTGGTATAACCATTATTGCCTGATGACACGATGGTGGCTATCCCGTCATCTTTGAGCTGATCAATAAGCGTTTTAATAGCGCCATTACACACATCAGGGTAATTGCCACCGCCAAGACTCATGTTGACTGAGGCGATCTTCATACCGCTCTTCTTGAGTGCCCCTACCCTTTCAAGTCCGGCCATTTGATCAGAAGTAAAACTCAGCACGCAAGGGGTTGAGAAGCCACAATATTGGCTACTGTTAAAAAGGGTAAACACTTGAATCGCGATGATATCCGCGTCTTTGGCAACACCTTGAATCGAGCCATTAGCGGCCACAATACCGGCGACATGGGTGCCATGATCGCAACCTGAACTGCTACAAGCCATACCAGCACCATTACCTGTTTGTGCTTCTGAACCATCAGGGCATAAGCTTGTTGCCTCGTAAGCACTGGAAATCGTTGAATAACACGCTTCTGCAACCACTTTACCCGCCAAATCAGGGTGTGTTTTATCAACACCAGTATCAAGGACGGCTACAGCTTGTCCAGCACCAGAATAGCCCTGATTCCAAGCCGTATCGGCCCCAATCAAGGGAACACTGTCAGACAGCGTAGCAGGGTGAGGCACATCAATTTCGACACTGTCAACAAGCTCGTTATTTTGAATGCTCGTTAAACTGTTTGAACCCACTTCCAATGCCAGTGCTGGGATAGTCTCAAATTGATGTTTGATCTCCTGTGCTGCCGCAGGGTTGCTGAGACCACCCGCTAAAGGAGGATACAATTCTCGAAGAAATTGCTTTTGGGCCTGTTCTATCGGTGAACCTTCAGCGCCAACAGACGCAGCGCCTGCCACGTCACTATCCGTTTCTGGTATCTTCAAAGTCACAATGATACGCGCCGTCCCGGTTTCTTGTACAGTGCTGAGTAGCCCGACGGGTAAATCCAGTTCGGCTTGTACTGGGGACAGCAAAGTTGATAACGCCAGTGTTCCTGCTATAAATGGCCATGTCAGGCTGGCTGCTCTGATATGGCGTAGATGAGTTTTAAAGTTCATCTTGGCCTCCATCGTTGTTTATGACACACTTGCAACTTCTAATTGAAGTTTAGGAAAACAAACCAAATAGTCATCAATAATGAATCGATTCACTTGTCAAGCATCTTTAAGTCAAAAATGCTCTGCTTGTTTTCTGTCAAGTTATGGTTTAACTACAGGGTAAGATTATAATGAAAAAATGAAAAATGAACACTTATCAAATCACTTTCAATCAGGATTATTTTATTTAGAATTGATTTGACAGAATTCAATTCAACTGTTAATTCGATTCACTTGTGTTAATAATGAATGAGATAATCAATAAGTGAAATTAAATCTGACCCAGTCGTTATGAAAAGTGGTGACAATTTCAAAGGCCCGCCTACCGGCCTTTCGACCTGGCCCTGAAACCGATTCACCACGAGTTGTTAAATACGGCTTAAAAAAAACAATGATTTTAATCATTGTAAAGTTCATAATAACTGATTAGGCATATTTTATGCCTGAAGGGTTTACTTTTGTGCAAAATTGATGAAATATATTTTAAACAATCAATGAAATCAAAATTTAACGCAAAATTAACCCAAAAACATTTTACGCTATTTAGACTCAAAAAGATTGGTTTAAGTTTATTCCGTGCGAATTAAAAATTAAATTGCAATGCAAAATCAAAAAATGAGGCTGGCGACTGACTCTCACCAGGATTGACATCAATCTCCCTTTCGCGCCTGAAAAGGGATGTCCCAAAATGGGCAATTCGCTATTGCATGAAGGCATTCAGCTTTCAATTCATCATCAAAAAACAGTATCATTAACACTACAATTTAAGTGCTTGTTATCATTCATAAATCATTTAAACCAATAAATTATGGGTAAAGCTAAGTTGAAAAATGGAGGTTGGGGGCATTTGATATCGTGACTAAAAAAACCCTAATCAAAACGGTTTGGCATCATCCCTACCATTGGCAATACCGGGATTTACCTTCACGATTGCGTTCATGGTTGCTCAATGAAACCTCAATGACGCAACGCTTACGTGCATTGTGTGTGGAGCAGTTTCAAGTCAAGGTATTGACACAACGTTGGCAATATCCCCTGCTTGATGAAGCGCAACTTTTAGATATCCCATTAAGACAATATGCGAGAGTCCGTGAAGTTTATTTATGTTGTCAACATCAACCTTGGATATTTGGACGAACAGTGATCCCGGCTTCAACGTTACGTGGCAAGTACCGCTATTTAACGGGATTAGGTAACAGGCCTTTGGGAAGTGTCTTATTTTCGCATCATTCGCAGCGGCGTTGTGATTTGCAAGTCACCTCTCTTCGCCCCAAAGAGCCTTTATATACCTTGGCAACCTCAATATTGGGCAAGACACCCCCGTTATTATGTGCTAGACGTTCAATGTTTTATTTAGAAGAAAATCCCCTATTAGTAACAGAAGTTTTTTTACCTCATATACTCAAGGAGTTAGAAGATTGTTTAGACTAAAACAATTACATCAATATGCCTTGTTAATGCGCTTACACCGTCCCATTGGGATTTATCTTTTACTTTGGCCAACGCTTTGGGCCTTATGGATTGCCGGGCGCGGTTATCCCGATGTCTTAGTGACAACCGTATTTGTTTTAGGGGTGATCTTAATGCGTTCAGCCGGTTGCGTCATTAATGATTATGCGGATCGTCACATTGATCCGCATGTGCGGCGCACTCGTGATCGCCCCTTAGCTGCTGGACAGGTCACAGAACATGAAACATTAACTTTATTTGTTATCTTGTGTTTGTTAGCCTTTGGGCTAGTCTTATTAATGAACACTTTGACTATAGCCCTATCCGTTGTAGCGGTATTATTAGCAGCCACGTATCCTTTTATGAAACGGTACACACATTGGCCTCAAGTCTATTTAGGGATAGCCTTTGGTTGGTCAATCCCAATGGCCTTTGCGGCACAAACGGGGCAAGTGCCCATATTAGCTTATGTTTTATTTGTAACAAATGTATTATGGACACTGGCTTACGATACGCTCTATGCAATGGCGGATATCGAAGATGATTTAGTGATTGGTGTCAAATCCACGGCCATTTTATTTGGTAGAGCAGACAAAATCATCATCGCTGGCTTGCAGACAATCGTATTATTGCTACTATTAGGAATAGGGTTAAAACTTGAGTTCACGTATTGGTATTATTTAGGCTTATTGATAGCGGCAAGCTTAGCCATTTATCAACTTTGGTTAATTAAAGATCGTCTTCCTGAACGGGGTTTTCAAGCGTTTTTGAATAACCACTGGATAGGCGCTGCGATTTTTGCTGGGATTGCCGCCCATTACTATTGGGGATAAAACATGCGTTTATTATCTATTTTATGTCTTTGGATCGCTTTACTGCTACAAACGACTGGGGCTTTAGCAACGCTTAGAGTGATTGATGGCGTGCGTGCTAAGCCAGATCAGTGGCCATGGATGGCAGCTATTGTCTATGCGAATGAACTGCCCAATGAGGGCCAATTTTGTGGCAGCAGCCTGATTCATCCGTCTTGGGTACTCACAGCCGCCCATTGCACGGATGGCGAAACCCGTGATAGCATTAAAGTTTTATTGGGTAGGAATACACTGACTGAACAAGAAAGCGGGGAACTCATTGGAATTCAGCGGATTGTCAAGCACCCTTATTATGATTATAACCCCGAAAACCCCAGCGCCGATCTGGCCCTATTACAACTCGAAAAACCGGTTAGCTACCCCATATTACGACTGGCCGATCAGTACAGTGATTTAACCCAAGCAGGCGAATGGGGCACCGTGATGGGTTGGGGTGCCCAAAGATATGATCGCTCACGGGCTTCCGACTATGCCGATAGCTTGCAAGAAGTGAGCTTACCAATCGTTTCCAATGCCGTTTGCAATGCAGCACAATCATACAATGGCGATGTTCAGGAAAGTATGCTTTGTGCGGGTTTTGCAGAAGGCGGGAAGGATGGGTGTATTGGTGATAGCGGTGGCCCCATAGTGGTTGAAACAAACACCGGATGGCAACAAGTGGGTATAATGAGTTGGGGAGAAGGCTGTGCCATGCCTGACTATTACGGTGTTTATACCCGCGTCTCATTTTATCAAGATTTTATGACCGATGAGATTTGTGAACCGCAAGACACACCCGCATCACCCCAGTTATCTGTTCAGATCCAAGGGCATTATGCCACCGTATCTTGGTCGAAAGTGAACACAGCAGAGGGCTACCAGTTTTATTATGCCCCTTATTCTGCTGATTTCAGTTCAGTCACTTTTGACAATATACACAGTTTTGATATGGTTGATCAAGTGCGTTTGTCAGAGAGATTAAACAGCGGCATGAATTTGTTTGTCGCAGTACGCGCCTATCGTGGCAATTGTTACAGTGATTATTCTAATATTGGCACCATTATTATTGAATAATATTTGATTGTAACTTCAAAGCGGGGGACACCTATTATTTATTTGAAAGGGCGAACCTACGTGTTCGCCCTCACTCCAATCACCCTTAACCCTGAACTATTAACGATGTCTTCTAAATTAACCTTCCCTTTAATAATACCCATAATATTTATGGCTTTAGTACAGTGTACACTGGGCAATCAAGAGCCCCAGAAACCTATCGAAAAACAGGTTATCTTGACACCCCAATCCACCTTGTTACCAGCACCTAAAAGCAATCAGATAGAAACGATTCCTCAATCCGCACCCATTCAAGTTGCCGAACCCTCACCCGTTATGATGCCGATCTCCGAGCCTACCGATTTTCCAGTATTACTTGAACAAGCAAAAATTGTCATCGATATTTCAGAACAACAGCTTTATCTTTATAAAGGCCAGCAAGCTATCAAAGACAACTTGATCAAATCTTATCCAGTTTCAACTTCCAAATATGGCATTGGTAGCCAATCGGGTAGTAACAAAACCCCTCTTGGGCGACATCGCATTCAAAACAAAATCGGCGATGGTGCCCCAGAAGGCATGATTTTCAAAGCCCGTCAGAATACTGGAATCATTGCTGAAATCAATGGCAAAAATCGTAGTGACTTCGTCACTACGCGCATTATGTGGTTAAAAGGCTTAGAACCCGGTAAAAACAGAGGCCCGCGAATAGATTCCTACAAACGTTATATTTATATTCATGGCACCGCAGAAGAAGATAAAATCGGCCAACCCGCCTCACATGGCTGCATCAGAATGTATAACAGCGATGTCATTGATTTATTTGATCGCCTCAAAGAAGGGACAGAAGTTGATATCAGAAAATAATCTCAGAGTGGTGCAATATAAGTATCAGTAGATCGAAAAAGCGCATTTATAAAGGGTCATCTCAATAAATATTGAAGGCCTGATTTTAGTGAAAAATTCATTTTGCGGCCCGATTGTCAAAGCAAATTTATTTTGCTTTTATTTGTTTTTGAACTACTGAGTATACTTAGGAGCCTTACCACCTATCAGTTTTTAAAGGGTAAAAAACACCGACATTTAAAAAGTATTTTTTATCACAATATAATTAAAAATCATAGACTTATTCTCTGCTACCCTCTGTGGCCCTCTGTGATCTCTGTGTTGAAAAAACATTTTTTGACAAACTGATAGGTGTTAAGAGAGATTAATCCTTGCCTACCCTCTACTACACTGGTTTATAACTTGACTATGTTACCCCAATCTTTAGATACCCACACCGATATAGAAAAAATTCAAATCTCAATGATTCGCAGAGAATCTTCTGCGAAAAAAGCCTCTCAAATGTGTTCCCTTTCTCAAAGCACACGGCAACTTTCAAGACGTGCCATCAAACGTGCCAACCAAACATTAAGTGAACGAGAATTAAGTTTACTTTTTATAAGCTATTTATATGGTTCAGATTTGGCTAATCGTCTTTCTAATTATTTCAATCCTCTACAAATGCAGGTTAGTTCCTCCATTTTTGGGATGAATGAAAATAAACAATTTATTTCTGAAGGCTTATCAAATGGAGAAACGATTATGCCAAATAAAGAACTTATAATGGCAGTTGAGCCAGTCGTAAAGGTTTTTAATCAATTAGGCATTCTTTATTATATTGGTGGTTCTATTGCCAGTTCGGTATACGGAATGCCTCGTGCCACTCAGGATGTCGATATAGTCACTGATTTAAAACCTCAACATGCCCCTTTTTTGGTAGAACAACTTGGCTCTGCTTATTACGTTGATATCGAAATGATTTTGGATGCCATCGAATCGGGCAGTTGTTTTAATCTGATTCATCTTGACACGATGATGAAAATTGATGTTTTTATTACAAAAGATGAGCCTTATCATCGTTCAGCCTTCCATCGAAAAAGAGAAGATACGCTTGATGAGGAAGAGAATGCCTTGCAATTTTATATTGCTTCATCTGAAGATGTTATACTCAGCAAACTGGATTGGTATCGTATTGGAGGGCAGGTATCCGATCAGCAATGGCGTGATATACAAGGTGTTTTGAAAGTCCAACAAGACTCATTAGACATAAAATATTTATCTACTTGGGCGAAAGAATTGAGGCTTGCTGATTTGTTAGAAAAAGCTTTTCATGAAGCCGGCATCTTGTTATAAATCAAAGACAAGCTTTTATTATTGTTAATTTGCCGCAACCGTTATCAGGAAAATCATTTCAGAGTGGAGCAATGTCAGTGTATGAAAGTGTTCGCCCCATCATGTAGGGGCTGCCCTTGCGTGTTCGCCCTTGCGTTGTTTGTTAATTCCCAATTCCCAAAAAGTCTTTAAAAACAGGAGAAATGTATTTTATGGAAACCCAATACAAATCAAAAAGAAGAGTACCCCCAGGTAGCCCTCTTTTCCCCGATAAACCGCGACTTTCTAAAGAAGAAATCGCACGACGTAAGGCGGAAAATGATGCATTTGGTCAACGCTGTCGGGCTATTTTTGACCAAGTGGCCCCTCAATTAATGGCTGATCATTATGGTTGGTCAATTCATATTGAGCCAGACAGTGGGGACTATTTTATTGACCCCGATCCAGAAGTGGCTTTCCAAAAAGCGAAGCAAAAACATCCAACTGCCATACTCTTGGAAATGTGCTTAAACGAAACCGGGGCGTGTGGCAGAATATGATCAAAGGTTACTTTAATTATCGGGGCGAGCTATTTTTTGAAATGGATTTAATGGCTGTTGATAGTTCAATCGTAACCATGGATGCCATGCTAGACACGGGCTTCACAGATTGGTTAGCCATGAATATTCAAGATAGAAAGTTTAGGATGGTCTTTTCTCGAAAAATCGGAAAAGCAAACTGCCGGTGGAATTATTGAATTTAATCATTATGCTGGTACTGTTGTTTTTGATAATCAAGAAATCACGATTCCAGTGCTCGGTTCTCATGAATTGACTCACATTCTGATGGGATTACAATGGCTAAACAATCGAAGATTAGTCGTTGATAGGAAAATGGATTTACTCACATTAGGAGAATAAAACAGGCAATCCATTCCCCATTCCCTATTCACCTTCGTTCATTGACTATGGTAGAGACGCGATGCCTCGCGTCTCCGATGCCTCGCGTTTCCGATGCTTCGCGTAGAAACAGACAATGAGTTAGAGAAAACGGATAGGTGATAAGTACTGAACCACAAATAAACAGGTATTTTACCGCAAAGAGACGCGAAGCATCGCGTCTCTACAAACCTGAAAATTTTTGGCGAAAGTACTTAAGGGGTTGAATGTGAAACTTCGTTCCGAGCGTAGCGAGATCATAGCCCCAGGCGGAACCCTCATCGTTAAAAATAAGTCTTTAAATATATGATTTAAAATATAATTTTTATATATCATGGTAGGTTCGTAGTGGATACTTACCCTACTTTTGACGATTTTTGACTTGTGTATAAGGATGAGGGTGGAACCTGGGATTCCCTATGCCTAACTTATCCCTATTTGTTCTCCTGGTCAGCAAGTCGCTTAGATCAAGTCCACATCTGAATGAATTTCGACTAGGCTAGGGCCATCGTGGGCCAATGCCTTTGAAATGGCCGCATCAAGTTCTTCTTTCTTCGTCACCGATATCCCCAGCGCACCGCAAAGATTGGCATATTCAGCAAAATCGGGGTTATGCAGGGAAGTCTGCCACACGTCCCAGTTACCCGCCTTTTGTTCCTTGCTGATTTTGCCTAACTCATTGTTACGCAACAGAATATGGGTGATATTCATCCCATATTTAACGGCAGTATTCATTTCAGCCAGGTATTGACCGAAGCCACCATCCCCTGAAACCGACACCACTGGCCGTCCTTTAAAGCGGGGATCATCCTCTTGCGTGGCGGCCCAGGCCCCCATCGCTGCGGGAAAGGAAAAACCAATCGAGCCCAGGTAACCTGACATCAAGATCGATTGGTGCTGACACTCGAAATAGCGCCCAAAAGAATAGGTATTGTTTCCGACATCAACTGCGATGATGGCATTATCTGGAACCAGTCTTGTCATCGTGGCAAAGATTGCGGCGGAGTTGACTCCTTTGCCCCGATCATCTTGCGCTCGGTTTTCTTTTTCCTTCCGCCAGATATCCCAACGTGTTGCCAACTCAGCACGTTGATTGACAGTATTGATCTTGCTCGCCAATGGCAGCATCAGGATGTCACTGGTTACGCCGATCTCACCCCAAACGGGGACATCGACTGCATGGAATTTACCCAGCATCATGGGATCAAAATCAACCTGAATGGTTGGCTTTTTAGGCGTGATACCGGTGTGGTTACTAAAGCTGGCCCCAAATACTAAAAGACAATCTGACTGATTCATGGCCCAACTCGCAATCGGTGTACCACTTTTACCTAGCACACCTGCTGCCAAAGGATGCTGATCCGGAATCAAACCTTTGGCCTTGAAAGTGGTGATCACGGGACTGTTTAACATTTCGGCAAGCTCAATGATGGCAGGCATACTGAAATGGGCACCGTGGCCAACAATAATCACGGGGCGTTTGGAACGTGACAGCAACTCTATAGCCTTGTGAATAGATTCAGCCGGCGGAGAAATCTCCCGTGAAGTGATACGCCCTTCTGGGCTACCCGCTAAAACACCTTCTTTGGCGGCCAGTTTTGGCACCTCATCGGGAAACACGAGATGAGAAACACCCCGGTTCAAAATAGCACTCTTACAAGCCAGATTCATTAATTCGGCATGTTTGCTATTATGCAAAGCCATTTGAGCCCATTGCGCCACTTTGCCATAAGCCGCCATCAGATCGACTTCCTGGAAAGCACCCGGCCCCATCACCTGAGTCTCCACCTGCCCAGTCAAGGCAATCACTGGGGAACGATCAACATTGGCATCCCAAAGTCCTGTTAGCAGGTTGGTAGCCCCAGGCCCGGCAATCGCTAAACAGGCCGCCGGTCGTCCAGTTAGCTTGCCATAGGCCGAGCAAGCAAATGCCGCCGCACCTTCGTGACGAATGCCATAAAATTTAAGCTGGCCAGCCTCTTCTTGCACGCGCAGCGCATCGGCAACCCCCAGATTGGAATGGCCGACCATACCGAATACGTGCTTGATTCCCCAATTCACCATGGTTTCCATCATCACGTCACCAACGGTGCGTACATGGGGAGTATCCACTGGCATACCGAGGTAAACCCCGTCTTCGCGTACTTCTACATCGAAAGTTTCAACGCCATCATCATAACCTGGTGCTTTCCCGGTGATAGGATCATAGTCCCAGCCGTGCCAAGGGCAACGCAGAACGCCGTTCTCAATAGTGCCTTCACCCAATGGCCCACCTTGGTGAGGGCATTTGTTGTCAAGTGCGGCGTACTTGCCCTCATGATGCGTTAGACAAAAGGTACGATGATGACAGGTCACTGGTTTTACCCGGCCTTCGGGCAATTCGTTAATATCCAGGACTTTCTCCCAGACAATCTTCTGTTTATCAGAAGCCATATTCATTTCTCTTTTTCATTTTAACAATGTCACAAAGGACGTGAAATTTTTTTCAAACTCAAGTTTGAACTCCAAAAACCCTGCTTGGTTTGGAGTAGGGTGGGCAACAAAAACAGCTTGCCCCCCTACAATTCTGAGAAGTGGTGGGTTGCGTTCCTCTACCTACCCTGCTCTCACTGGCGAATTAATTCATTTTGATCGGTATGTTCAAAAGTCTTACCGTAGATTTCAAGCAGGGTGGTTTCGGAATATGAGAGCCGATCATCCTGTAATGTGAGTTTGTGACGAAATGCTGTCGTGCGTGCGTTTTTTTGCATGAAAGGGGATTGGATGATTCCCCAGTTCTCATCATTAATGTTCGCAACAACCTCAATTTCTACCTTTCCGTCTGAGGAGGTTCGGCCTTTATACTCCCCGCCAGCAAGTACACATACGCCTCGCGGGATAACAAGAGAGTGCATGACGATTTTTGACTTGGGATCCCACATCCAATAACCGGTTTCATCGTGAAATACCTCATCATTGGATTGATGAGAAACCACTTGGTGGTAGCGCACTACGGATAAAACTTGCGATTCAGCATTGCTTACGTCTCCAATTGCCGTGTAAGCAATGGTTTCATAATAAGGATTCTCTGCGGTACCTGTTGATTTTGGTGCAACATCAAGTCCTTTCTCCCCTTTCCAAAGGCCGATTAACCCTTTCAAGGGCCCATAATCAAGACTATTAACATTACTCATATTTATTACTCCTTAGTTCAAAAAGTGAAAAGTGAATCGTAGGGGCAATCCCTTGTGGTTGCCCAGGTTTTCATTTCAGGCACTAGCCTAAGTTCACGCCACCATATTCAATGCCCGTTAAATGGGCCATTTCTCTATGAAAGCTCGTCAAGTCATCTATACAAAATTGGTTTAAATGGCTGTGCCCACAGGCTCGTGCCATCACTTGCATTAACTCTGATGATGCAGCAAAAAAGTTATTGAGCCGCTGCGCAGCATGATCAATTTTTATGCGCGAACGCAATTCGGGTTTCTGGGTGGCAATACCCACTGGACAATTATCGGTATGGCAAGCACGCATGCCGAGACAACCAATCGCTTGAAGTGCGGCATTGGATACCGCAATGGCATCTGCACCCAAGGCGAGGGCTTTGACAAAATCTGCCGGTAAACGGAGTCCGCCGGTGATCACCAGTGAGACATCACGCCGCCCCTTCTTATCAAGATAGCGTCGGGCGCGTGCTAATGCGGGGATTGTCGGTACGGAAATATTGTCGCGGAACAACAGGGGTGCTGCGCCTGTGCCACCACCACGACCATCAAGGATGATGTAATCGACTCCAATCTGGAGGGCCGCTTCAATATCACGTTCAATGTGCTGAGCGGATAATTTGACTCCGATGGGAATACCCCCAGTCGCTTGACGCACTTCTTCTGCAAATTCACGATATTTATCCAGATGTTCCCAATCTGGGAAACGGGGTGGCGAAATAGCCGCTTCTCCTTCATTCAGACCACGCACCTGAGCAATCTTGCCTTTAACCTTATGGCCGGGCAGATGCCCGCCAGTACCGGTTTTGGCTCCCTGCCCACACTTAAAATGGAAGGCTTGCGTTTTTTGAATCTTATCCATTGAATAGCCAAAGCGGGCCGAGGCCAATTCATACAAATACTTGGAATTGCTGCTTTGCTCTTCTTCCAACATCCCCCCCTCACCAGAACAAATACCGGTTCCCGCAAGCTCGGCCCCTTTTGATAAGGCGATCTTGGCCTCTTCTGATAACGCGCCATAACTCATATCGGAAACGAACAGCGGAATAGCCAGCTTCAAGGGCTTTTTGGCATTGGGGCCAATGATTACCTGAGTCTCTACTGGATCATCATCTAGTAAGGGCACTTTATGCAATTGGGCCGTGAGTATTTGGATGTCATCCCACTTGGGCAATTGATCACGCGGTACTCCCATAGCGGAGACACGCCCGTGGTGTCCGACTTTGCTCAAACCGTGTTCGGCAAGATGTTGGATATACTGATAATGTGGTTCTTCCGGGCCGCCGTGCAGATCGGCATATAAACCTTGATAAGCCTCGCGATTATAAGCCTGGGGGTTATCTTCTTCCCAAGCGGTGATCTCATCTTCGTCAACCCAGACGGCATCATCTTCTACCCAAGCCTGAAAACGATGCTGGCGTTCACTCGAATTGTATGAACTCACGCCAGTTTTGTAACAATAGTCCCAATTATGAACGCCGCAAATCAGGTTTTGGCCTTCAATATGTCCATCGGACAATAAAGCACCACGGTGCATACAACGACCGTATAGCACTGATACCTGTTTTTCGCTTTCCCAACGAATAACCACTAAATCAACATTAGCCACCAGTGCATAAGCCGGCTTCAGTGGTTCAAGTTCATTCCATTTGGCAACTTGAACTTTCTTCATCTTATTTCTCCAATTGCTGTTTTTATTTATGACGTGTTTATATCGGATTATGGTGGGTACCCATAAACATGAAAACACAAAACATGATGGGTTTAAAGCCTATCTAGTAAGATACCCTCACCAAAATCAAAAAATCTTTCAACCTGCCTGAAAAAGGCATTGGGATTCGATATGCAATCCTTGTCGTTATGACTTACTCGGTGAGCAATCCCATGTCAGCCAAGGAGTTTGCTGTCAGAATCTGATCGGCCCAATTGTCTAATTGTTCCATATCGTCTGTTGCTTCAATTTTCTGCACCACACTGTCAGGTATCATAGCAAATTTTCGACGTAACTGACGAATGAGTATGCGTTGTTCGCCTCGTTGTTCCGACACTTTTAGAGCATCATGGAAAAAAGGCATTGTTGACATCTCTGGCATTTTGCGGAAAAAATCGTCAAGCTGATCTAGTGTCTCTTGGTGTAATTTTAAGTTCATTTGCCCAATTTCCATAAATATAACTACAAGGATTATTTATAAGAAAGGATAAGATCGTCATTTAACTTTATTTAACTCTTTGATAATTAAAATATAATTTTGTACTTAGCTTCGCTGACCTTCGGTTCATTCAATCGGGAAACGCTATTATATATCCTTTCTTATAAATAATCCTTGTCGTTATAAATCTTTGTCGTTATAAACGGTTTGTTATCGCCTAATTAAACATCTCATGAGTAATATTGTTATACCAGCTATGGGCATAATCCAATTCATTTTTTCGGTATGTCGCTGACGCATTTAAAGGGGATACGCCACTGGCATTTTGAGACACTTCAATTTTATCGCCTTGTAAACGGTAAACGGCGGCGACAGAAATCGCAAACTCTTCTCCAACCACGCTATAACACGTATTGACTAAAGAAGGCATTACCATTTCTACTCCGTGTAATGATGACATGATCGCATGGGCGCACACTTTCGCTTGAGAATTAGCGGAATAAGCTGATTTAGGCATCACGCCGGCAAGACAAGCATCGCCTATGATATGGATATCCTTGTGCAAGCTTGATTCAAATGTTTTCTGATTGATCGGGCACCAACCACTGTTATTTGTTAAACCACTTTCAACCGCAATTTCCCCCGCTTGTTGCGGCGGTATCACATTGAGCACATCAGCCCGATGTTTATCCTCAAATTCACTGGCATAAATCACCCTCGTTTTAGCATCAACGGCAACCACTTGACCGCCTTTATTTTGCGGAATCCATTCGATCAAGCTGTTTTCTGTCCCATAACCATAAAGCTGTTCCCACCCTTCCATAAATAAAGCTTGTTTGGGAAAGCTTTGATTGGCATCAAAAATCAAGATTTTCGATCTGGGTTTATGCCGTTTGAGATACTGTGCAATCTGACTGGCGCGTTCATAAGGCCCTGGTGGGCAACGAAAGGGTTTCGGGGGAACCGTCAGAATGACGGTGCCGCCATTTTTCATTTCGTGTAATTGTTGCTGTAATTTCACCGTTTGTGAACCCGCTTTCCAAGCATGGGGAATCTGCTCACTAACAGCTTCGTTATAGCCTCTGATTGCATCCCATTGAAAGCTGATACCGGGTGAAACGACTAAACGATCATAAGAGAGGATTTCGCCACTTTGGAGATGAACTTGTTTAGTCATCGGATTAATGCGAATGGCTTTATCATGAACCAGGTTGATACCATATTGGTTTAACTGATCATAATTAAACTTAATGGCATCAATGGTGCGTTCACCGCCCAAAACCTCATTGCTCATAAAACAAGTATAATAATGCGTGTTCTGTTCAATGAGTGTGACATCAAATGTGCTGTCCGCTTTGCGGATATATTTTGCGGCAATAATACCACCAGCACCGCCACCAATAATCACGATTTTTTGCTTGGTGCTAGGCGCAAAAAGATAATAACCCACAACACCGGCTGTGACGGCACCGCTTGCTAAGCCTAAAAAATGTCTACGGGTGAAATTTGACATGATGCGGATTCCTATTGATGACTGCCAAAATAGTGAATGAGATCATCAAGATCGCTTTCACTATTATTTTGGATAAAATATTTCAATGAACTCGCCATAACAGGCGTACTCTGATCTTCACCGTTAATAAATTCAAATAAACGCTGTCTGATATAAGGCATCTTTTGCCCAGCGAGGTTATTAGAAAGCAGTTCTGTTGGCCCTTCCATTTTGTGGCACCCATTACAATACTGATTATGAAGTAGTCTACCTCTTCGCGCTTTTTCCTTATCGAAAGGTTGTGGGTAACGGACAATCTTTTGTTGCGTAAAGAAATCGGCCATCAGTTGAAATTCCTGATCGGTATAGCCTTTCGCAATCAATCCCATGAGAGTGCTAGGCCGTTTACCACTTTTCATATCTCGCATGGCCTTAAGAAAAAGGGGTTTATGCATACCGGCAATAATCGGTGTAGCGGGCCCGACACTGGAACCCTTGATGCCATGACAAGCCACACAGGTATTGACTAACATAGACAGTTGTGGCGCTTGATGAGTCTCAAGCGCATTCACAGAAAGCGTGAATAGCCATCCACTGAACAACAGGGCATATTTAAGTCTTTGATAGTACATGGTTTTTAGCTCTTATTTTTTAAATCAGTCTTAATATTTTATCATATCACTCACATCGCGGCGGCATCAATCTTATCATCATATATTAGTACTTTGGTTCAGGGTATTGAACGCTAAAGACGCTAAAGACGCTAAAGGCGCTAAAGATGCGCGCCCAGTGTCAAAAATTGAAATCTTTGCGTCTCTTGCGTCTCTTGCGCCTCTTGCGTTATCTTTTTCTTATTAAATTCAGAACCAAGCGTTTCTACGATGCCATCAAAACACCTCACAAGCAATCCGTTTGTAAGGAAAACCAGCAAACTAAAGTTTGATGACGAATCCTGAAAATAGCCCCCATTACCAATAACCTATTAGCCACGGAATGACACAGAAAGCACGGAATATTTTTTTCTCGGTAGGCGTGCAAACTTTAGTTTGCAATTAGTTTCAGACTAAAGTTTGAACGGAAATTTAAGATTAAGGGCCCTATTTGGCGAAGAATTTTAAAGTGCGAGGCATTTCGTTCCAAATTTATTTTGCGGCCGGATTGATTTTCGTGCAAAATTTATTTTGCGGCCGGATTGATTTTCGTGCAAAATTTATTTTGCGGCCCATTTTCGTGCAAAATTTATTTTGCTTCGGTGTGATTGGAGTGCTATAACGACAAGGATTGTTTATTCTATGCGGATTATGATAATGGCCCTTTTTTTTAAAATGCGTCCATTATATTATGCCAAGCTCAAATAAAACGAGAACCCAACACCATGTCCAATTTATTCGTTTTAGATATTGAAACCCATCCAACTGAAAACCAAGCGACGCTCAGATTACGCGATCAGCAGGGCCAACATTTGGCGGCCCAACAAGTGCGGATTGGTAATGATCATGCGTTTGAATGGGCGGGTTTGTTTAATACCCATGAACATGTGAAACGTTATGCGAATTGCTTATTGCCCGATAAACAGCACACGTTGTCTGAAGATCAATTGATTGCCCAATTGGGCGTTTTTTTGGGCCGTGAGGTTTTGGGAAAAGAGATTTTTCAGCATTTGTATGACGGCATTCCGCAACGTACTGTCTTGATTCGCTTGCCGGCGACGGCTGATGATCGCTTAGCGGCGGCCTTTGCGCGTATTCCTTGGGAAATTGCGCGGCCTGATGAGAAACAGGAGCCCTTGTTAAAACGTAATGTGGCAATACGGGCGATTACGGGGATTGATTTGCCTCAAGATCGGGAAATGGCGTTAGCGTTAGGGCAAAATGAGATTTTGCGCGTTTTATTGATTTTTGCCGAGATTGAAGGGGGTAATCCGTTGGCTGCCCGTTTGGAACGCGAAAAGTTGTTGACTTTGTTTTATGAGCAGATTTTACCGCGGCACCTGGTGCAGATTGATACATTATGTTATGGCGTGACGCGGGCGACGATTGAGGATCAAGTGCTGAAAGCCAAGGGTTATCATGTTGTCCATTGGAGTGGGCATGGTAATCATGATCGTTTGGTGTTGCAAGGCGAACCCAATAATCAGATATCGGGGGCTGGGTTGGTGGCCTTATTCCAACAAGCTGGGGGGTTTGTGCCTAAGTTAGTGTTTTTGAGTGCTTGTCATTCGGGGGCGTTTTTAACGGTTGCCGAAGAATCTGAGATCACGAAGTCAACGGGGCTGAAGGATTTGCCAGACTCTATTACCAATAAACAAGGTTATACCAGTACAGCCTTAGCCTTATTGACGGCTGGCGTTTCGCAGGTTGTGGCGATGCGTTATGCTGTCGGTGATGGCTATGCGCGACAATTAGCGGTTTTGTTTTATCAACATTTGTTGGCGGAACACTATAATGCGGATGCCGCTTTGGCTTTGGCGCGTAGTCAGTTGTTTGATGATCCGAAAATTGGGGCGATTGAGCATACGACACCCTTATTGTTTGGGCAGGATCGGTGGGGGTTTTCGGCAGCAAAGAAGCGGAATGCGGTGCAGTTGAAACAACGTTATCCCGAGCGGCGCTTTCAACCGTTATTGTCTGATGATCAATATGGTTTTAAGGCCAGGCCTCATTTTGTGGGCCGCAGTCGGGAATTGACGCGCTTAAATCAAGACTGGTTGAGTGGGCGTGAATCAAAAGTGGCCTTGATACAAGGGCTGGCGGGTTTGGGTAAAACCGCGTTAGCGGCTGAGGGGGTTAATTTATGGCATAATCGGTTTGATTGGGTTTTGGTGGTGCAATCGCGGGGTTATGCGCTGAACGCCGAGGCTTTTTATCAACAGATTGATGCGTTGTTGGTGCGGTTGAATAAGGCTTATCGCGAAGATTGTCAAGAGGATGAGTATCGCAAAATCTTACTGCCGAAAGACGAGCCGGCGCGTTATGAGACGATGCGAGAGAATGTGCTGGATGTGCTGAATCAGTATCCTATCTTATTGATTATAGACAATTTTGAGACGAATCTCTTAGCCGAGAAAGCCGGTTATGTTTGTCAAGACCCAGAATGGACGGCTTTATTGACGGCGTTTGTGACACGATTGCAAGGGCCTTCGCGGATCATCATGACCAGTCGGCATCGGCCGGTAGTCTTGGTTGATAAGGTGGTGTGGTTAGCTTTGGGGCCCTTACCCAAAAATGAGGCGGGGTTGTTTTTGCAAAGTCATCAGGCCTTAAATGAGTTATGGCATAGTGAAGATAGACATTTGGTGACTCAAGTTTTAGAGATCAGTCACGGGCATCCGTTAATTATGCAGCGTTTAGGGGATTTAGCGCATGACAAGGCCGCATTGGCTACGGCCCTGTCTCGTTTGGCAGAAAAGGGTTTTAGACAGTTACCGGATTTGGTGAGCGGTAGTGATGCCGAGCAAGAGCAAGAACGGCGTTATTTAGAGGATGTCGCAATTGGCGCAGTGGATGTGTTATTGGAGCGGTTGAGTTTGGCAGGGCGACAGTTGTTGTGGGTGGTGACGCGGGCCTTGGAACCAGTGCCTTATTCAATTTTGTCGGAAGTGTGGAAAAATACTGCTGAGAATGTTATCGCTATCGGCCCCTTATTAAAAGCACTCACGGACTCGGGTTTGTTGCAACAAGAAGGCAGGTTTGAAAAGTCGGTGTTTAGTTTTCACGAGTTAGTGCGAGAACGTTGCACTGCTTGGATGGAACAAAAACCGCAAGAGGCTTACGAACGTGATGCCAAGCAAATTGGGCAAGCTTATGGCGAACAGTATGCCAGTCTTTTTAAAAAGTGGGTCAGTTCGGATAAGGAAACCGCTACCGAAATGGGTCGTCGTGCGATAACCTATTTAGTACGAGCAGAGGCGTTTGAGGCTTTGGCTGGTTTTGCCAGTGGTGTGGTGATCAATACCCGAAATCCACAACAATTACAGGCTATCATTGCGGAATTAGAAACCGTCGTTGAGCAAGTGCCGGCAGGAAAAACACGGTGGTCGATGCGTACCTCTTTGGCTGATGCGTTATGGCGTTCTGGTCAACCACAACTCGCTTTGCCTTTTTATGCACAGTCTGCGAGCGAGGCAGAAGCAGCAGGCGTGTGGGCGGATGTGGCTTGGATTTGTCAGAATTGGGCCAATGCACTAGGCCATGTGGGACAGTTGCCAGAGGCGCGTGAGACTTTTCAACGTGCTGCTCAAGTTAAACGCAAAGCGGGTAGTGCAGAGGTTAATATTATAGGCAGTGAATTAGAGGCGCTGAGAATAGATATCATGTTGGGAGAAGTGGAAACCGTTTTACCCGCCATTGAACAACATCTTGCCCAAATTCGGGAGTGGTGGCAACGGCATCAACAAGGAGAAACGCTAACAGCCGCACCCGATGCCGATTTGTTAGCGCGTGCCTTTATCAGTGCGTTGGATATTGCGAAAGAGGCTCACCATGCATTAAAACATTGGCAAGACTGCCTAGATTTGCTGACTGAAACAGAACAAGTTGATCAAGCTTGTGGTGAGAGTACAGAGACTTTAGCTATAACGCGCTTTAATTGTTATAAACCTTTGATGGAACTGGGTAACCTGGATGAAGCACAACGGGTATTGGAAGGGTGTTTGCAGGTACAAACTCATGTAGGAGATTTAACAGAACAGGCTAGAATACTTTCCGCCCTCGCTGATGTTTGGGATGAACGCGGCGATGTGTCACGCGCTATAGAGTTAGAACGGCAATCATTGGCTATTAAAGAACGCTTGCCAAATCCAGAAGGACGGGCGATTTCTCATGGTAATTTGTCTATCTATTTGCATAAAGTTGGGCAGATAGAAAAAGGGGCGCGGCATCGGCTTGCTGGAATTGTTTATTATATAGTGACAGGTAATCAGCAACGGCTTAAATTTAATTTACGCAACCTCGCTATTGATTTGCGAGAAGCCAAAGAAAAAGGCACGACTTACCCACTTCCTCGCCTTGACGCATTATTACAACAGGCTGAATTTAGTACACTTCGGCGATGGTTGGGGGAGAGGGGG
>Ga0316201_10000486_pt1 | contig 22593 bp, 21 predicted proteins | sample CS6wburrow_MG_FD_204516 | JGI IMG/M metagenome (GOLD analysis project Ga0316201, IMG submission 204516) | Coastal sediment microbial communities from Delaware Bay, Delaware, United States - CS-6 worm burrow | ecosystem: Environmental > Aquatic > Marine > Coastal > Sediment | place: USA... | reverse complement strand
GGGTAGATTTCTGAAAACGATTGAGTATGGAAGTTAATCTGCGACGAGCTTTACGCTGACGTTTGAACAGCTGGAAAAGCTGATAGTAGACATCGTCCCAGATGCCAAAAACTTCAGGTGTCTTCTTAGACGGGTTAACCAGCCATTTATGCAGCCTGTTCAGGTTGAACAGGTGCCATCCCAGATAGATGGTGAGGGCGATGAACAGGAGTGCAAAGATTGATTCAGTGATCACACCTATCAGTAACATGAATGCGATCCATGTTATCAGCAGAATCAGTTCTCTCCTGAGACTGGGCGTTATCGTATTCTGTGCCATCTATTATTCAGTCATGCCTTGAAAAACGATAGCCACTTCCATGTACTGTCTGCAAAAGTGAGTCCAGGGCAAACGGGGCAAGCTGTTTGCGTAAGCGCCTGATATGGACATCCACCGTACGTTCTTCGACATAAACCTGTGACCCCCATACCTGGTCAAGTAACTGTGCACGCGTGAAAACACGGTCCGTATGAGACATGAAATAGTGTAATAGTCGGAACTCGGTGGGCGACAGGTCTAAAGGCTTCTCAGCAACCTTGACCCGGTGGCTGGCAGGGTCAAGGTAGAGGTCGCCGATCTGCAATGGCTGCTCGTCTGGCATGGCTCGGCGTAGCAGTGCCTGGATCCGAGAGTTTAATTCGCGAACTGAAAATGGTTTCGTCACATAATCATCGGCACCGACATCCAGGCCAAGAATTCGATCTTCCTCTTCTGTTTTCGCTGTTACCATGATCACTGGCAGCATGGAATGATATTTTCGTATGCGATGCAGCAGGTCGATACCGCTGTTGTCTGGCAGCATCCAGTCGAGTAATACCAGGTCGATAGCTTTTTTCTCTATTATCTCCCAGCCTTCTTTTACGGTGTAGGCATGGTAGAGCGTGTATCCCTCAGCCGATAAGGAGTACTTGAGCATGTCCTGTATACCAGGGTCATCCTCAACTATCAGAACGTTTGCGTGTTTCATGGTCTATGCCTATTAAGAGCAACGCTTAATCTGAAAGGATGTCTTTCTCAACTTCCTCGATATCAAGGTGGCGAATATCTTTACCTCTCACCAGGTAAATAATATATTCACTGATATTCTTTGCATGGTCGCCTATGCGTTCTAAGGAGCGTGCAGCCCAGATAATGTCCAGGACTTCAGAGATTCTCCTGGGGTCTTCCATCATATAGGTTACCAGTGTGCGCATGAGTTCCTGGTAATCACTATCGACCACTTCATCATCACGTACCACTTTTATTGCGGCATCGACGTCTAGTCGGGCATATGCATCGAGAACATCATGCACCATACGTTTTACACCTTCGCCGAGATGACGAACGCCCGAGTAGCGATTATGGAAACTGACGTCATCTTCAGCGAGGTTTAACGCCATCTTGGCAATTTTTTCTGCTTCATCACCGATGCGTTCGAGGTCGGTTATTGTTTTAATCACCGCGATCACCATCCTCAGATCAGTGGCGGCAGGCTGGCGTCTCGCCAGTATCTGTATACAGGCTTCATCGATTTTGACTTCGAGTGAGTTGACCTTGTGATCTTTGAGAATAACCTTTTCCGCACCGGGCGCATTGGTGTTCTGTAATGCTTCTATAGCGCCATTAATCTGTTGTTCGACCAGGCCACCCATCTTTAAAACCTTGTTGCGAAGGTTTTCCATCTCTTCGTCGAACTGATGGGAAATGTGATGGCTAGTGCTGTTGTTGTCCATAAATAAACCTCTTTGCTATATTTGGATATTACTGGATGACTGTGTTTAACCGTAACGACCAGTAATATAATCTTCAGTCTGTTGTTTCTCAGGGTTGGTGAATATCTTATTGGTTTCACCGAACTCTATCATCTCACCTATGTACATGAATGCGGTTTCATCAGAGACACGGGCAGCCTGTTGCATGTTATGGGTGACGATGAGAATAGTGTACTGAGATTTTAACTCGTATATCAGTTCTTCGATCTTCAACGTGGAGATCGGGTCAAGTGCCGACGCCGGTTCATCGAGTAACAGGATTTCTGGTTCGATGGCGATGGCACGTGCTATCACCAGCCGTTGTTGCTGGCCGCCGGATAATCCCAGTGCACTCTCATCAAGACGGTCTTTCACCTCTTCCCACAGAGCAGAACCTTTAAGTGCCCATTCAACTTTTTCTTCCAGGTAGCGGCGTTTGTTTAAACCTTGCAGGCGCAGGCCGTAAGCAACGTTCTCGAAAATACTCATGGGGAAGGGGTTGGGTTTCTGAAACACCATGCCGACTCGTTGACGTAGTGCCGTGACATCGATATCAGGTGCGTAGATGTTCTTGTTATCAAGAATGATCTCGCCTGTCACACGTACACTGTCAACCAGGTCGTTCATGCGATTGAAGCAGCGTAACAGGGTGGATTTCCCACAACCACTGGGGCCGATAAATGCTGTGACGCGGTTTTTCTTCATCTCGAAGCTGATGTCGGTTAACGCCTGTGACTCACCATAGAACAGGTTCAGATTATTTACCCGCAGGCATATTTCATCTGTGTCAGAGGAAGCAGAACCTTTCATCAGAGATTCATCAATGGTTGTCGTGATTGTGTCAGTCATGATCGCATCTATAAGTTAGTTATCTATATTAATTATCAAGCGCACGATATTTTTCACGTAGCCTGTTTCTTAAGTTGATTGCTGTCAGGTTCAGAGTGACGATAACAACAACGAGTAGGAAAGAAGTCGCATAAACCAGCGGTCTTGCAGCCTCGACGTTCGGGCTCTGGAAGCCTACATCATAGATGTGAAACCCGAGGTGCATGAACTTGCGGTCCAGGTGCAGGAAAGGGAAATTGCCATCGAGCGGCAGGCTGGGTGCCAGCTTAACGACACCGACCAGCATCAGGGGGGCAACTTCACCTGCGGCCCTGGCGACGGCCAGGATCAATCCTGTCATGATAGCCGGGCTTGCCATCGGCAGTACTACACGCCACAGCGTCTCCGCTTTTGTTGCACCAAGGCCCAGGCTGCCTTCACGTAGACTTCTCGGGATACGTGATAGTCCTTCCTCGGTGGCGACGATGACCACCGGTAATGTCAGCAATGCCAGGGTAAGTGACGACCACATCAATCCCGGTGTACCAAAAGTGGGCGAGGGCAGTGCTTCCGGAAAAAACAAAGCATCGATATTACCACCCAGGAAGTAGACAAAGAATCCCAGTCCAAAGACTCCGTACACGATGGAAGGCACACCGGCAAGATTATTTACGGCGATACGGATAATGCGGATCAGGGCGCCCTGTCTTGCATATTCACGCAGGTACACGGCAGCGATGACGCCGAAAGGTGTCACCAGTACAGCCATCAGCATCACCATCATCACGGTGCCGAAGATAGCCGGGAATATACCACCCTCTGTGTTTGCTTCGCGCGGATCTTCAGTGATGAAGCTCCATAGAGAGTGAACATAAAAGCCCAGTTTCTCGGTGAGAGACATCTTGTTTGGCTGCCAGGCTTTGACGATCTTTTCCAGTGGAACCGTAACTTCACTGCCATCCATTACCATCGCACGAATCGAGTCGCGGTTGATATCCTGGTAAAGTACCTTGGTTTCTTTTAGCAGGACCTGGTATTCGAGATTTAGCTCGGCGCGCACGTCTGCCAGGTCTTTGGCTGCGTCTTCGGTTAATTTGTCATCAAGCTGTAAGCTTCGCTCTTTTAAGCGTAACCGTTCCAGCTTGTAGTTGATGGCACCGATCTCGACCTGTTCCAGGTGCAGTATTTTTTCACGTATCTCGATGGTTCTCTTCAGGCGCTGATTAAATTCAGACCATGCTTCATCGCCGCTGGCAACCAGTTCATCGTTTTCATAAACCGAATTAAGGTAACCGTAAAAGTTTCCCCACTCGATCCGTTCGAGAACCATCAGTTCTTCCGGCTGATCACGTTCTACCAGGTCGATATCGTATAACCATCTAAAATCGCTGCCGAGGATATCACGGTTACCAGTCTTCACCAGGTAACGTTCGATATTACCTTCAGCATCGCCTCCAGTATTGGCTATACCGTGAAGTGATTCAGCGGGTACGATTTCTGATTCTACGATCTCAGCGATGACCGTTAGCGAATTACTGGCGTTCTCATAATGAAATGCCTCTACGTTCGCCGGCCAGAAATGGCTCATGCCGCGAAACAGTATGAGCAGTAACAGACCGAATACCGCGACCAGGGCGATAGCGATCGCACCAGCATTCATCCAGATCCATGGTGTACCACTGTTGAACCATGCCCTTGTTTTTTGGCGCATGCCCTGTTGCTGAATCATAGGCCGCTGTACCTCTGGCGTAAACGTTGACGGATTATTTCTGCGAGCGTATTAAATACGAAAGTGAACAGAAACAGGATTAATGCAGCAAGGAAAAGCACACGATAGTGTGTACTGAACACTTCTGCTTCGGGGACTTCTACTGCAAGGTTTGCTGCCAGTGTGCGCATACCCTGGAAGATACTCATGTCCATCAGTGGTGTATTACCCGTCGCCATCAATACGATCATGGTCTCGCCTACAGCACGGCCAAAACCCATCATCACCGCTGAGAATATACCCGGACTGGCGGCTGGCAGTATCACGCTCGTCATGGTCTGCCAGCGTGTTGCGCCCAGTGCCAGTGAACCGCGAACCAGGTGCTGCGGTACGCTGAACAAAGCATCTTCTGCGATCGAGAATATTGTCGGGATGACAGCAAAGCCCATTATCAGGCCAACGACCAGTGCGTTTCGCTGGTCATAATTCAAGCCCCATTCATTGCTGATGTAACTGCGCAGGTCGCCATCGAAAAAGAGATGCTCGATCGGTGAGCTCAAGGACATCGAAATCCAGATCAGCAGCAGAACGACGGGTATCAATAATGCTGCTTCCCAGCCTTCATAGACTGATTTGTTTGGTATCAAGCTCCACAGCCATGCGCAAACTAAAAAGCCGACGGGCAATATCAATAGCAGGGTGAATATTCCTGCAAGATGGCTCTCTACGTAAGGCGCAAGCCATAGACCGGCGAGGAAACCAAGGATAACGGTGGGCAGGGCTTCCATGATCTCTATCGCCGGTTTTACCGTCTGGCGCATGCGTGGTGCCATGAACTGTGCGGTAAACATCGCGCCTAATATCGCGATAGGAACGGCAAACAGCATGGCATAAAATGCTGCTTTTATGGTGCCGAATGCGAGTGGCATCAGGCTATACTTGGGTTCGAAATCGTTGTTTGAAGCCGATGACTGCCAGATGTAATCTGGTTCGTCATAACCTTCAAACCAGACCTTGCTCCATAATACGTCCCATGATATTTCAGGGTACTCGTTATCTACCTCGTACAGTCGTATCTTGTTATTACTGTCAGCGACGATCAGGTTCTGGGCGCGTGCCGACCATGCCATCTGATCGATCTGCGTATCAGCAGTATTGATGCTTGCCAGCGTCCTTTGCGATGTTGAATAATAGATGGTGATATCACCTAGTGTATCGGCGACGGCAAAACCTTTTCTTTGCTGCTCCGTGGCAATAGTGGTAATAGCTTCTGTATTCTCATGGAAATTCCGGATGAAGGTTAACTCTCTGCCGCCATCTTTTCGAACTGACATCCATTGCTGAACTTCACCATTCTCCAAGCCGACCATCAATGATGAGCCGCCGAGCAGAACTTTCAACCGGGTGATATCGTGCTCGAAGTGAAATTCCGTCCTGTTGCCATCAAACCCTTCATCATCCAGTGAAAAGTCCTCCAGTTTGCCGCCGGCAATCGCTGCATACAGGTGATCCAGTCCGGGTGTCAGTGCGATAGAAGATATCTTATGTTCGAAGGCCAGTTCTGACCTTGTCTCAAGTTCGATAGTGATGTCTTCACTGATGAATGACTGTTCACGCAGGTAGCGGGTGAACACCAGGCGGTTATCGCTGGTGGTGGCGGCCAGACCGACGATGTCGTCGCTGAGCTGAATGGCGATATGAGTTAGCGATTTTCCAGACTCATCGAGTATCAACGGATCTTTACCCAGGGGGTATTCCAGTCTTGGCGTAAGGGTTCGAACATCGTCTGGATAACTTAGATCGAACTTATATCGTACCGCCATAACGGAGCCGTCTGTAAGGCCGAGCGCCACCAGGTCGAGGTTGGCAGCGATACTGCTTATGGATGCTGGCAGATCAAAATCTTCATCGTGAATAATATCGCCAGAAGCAGTGTCGAAGAAGATAGCATGGCCTTGATCAGTGAATCTCACACCGATGGTGCCTTGTTCCTCTAATCCGAGATGTAACGTTTTTCCTTCAGCAGGGGCGCTATATGCCACACTCTCATGTATCTCAGCTGCGCTGAACATGGGGATAACGACATACAATAAATAAAAGAAAATCAGTAGGATAGCGATGATAACGCTGATTCCGCCTGAAGCCACAAAGTATCTTGCCAGTCGGTCTTTCAGCGCCCTCTGGTTATACTTCATCTGTAATGTCTGTTCTTTCATACGCGAAGTTTAGCGCTGAATTGTTACAGATATATTACAGGATGTGACAATTTGATGAACATTGCAGGAATTGCTATTTTAATCATCAGGGTTAGTTATTAACCGGCAAATTAAGCACTAATGGTCCATGTCGAGGATTTACATGTATGCATACTTATGTGTTCACATAAGTCTAGCAAGTTGATTCAAGTCAATCGCTTCAGCAATCACTACTGTTATTTTGAAAAGATGAATAGTCATAAGCCTTAGCTTCACAATAGCTACTACTATGATTCGTCGACACAGAAATGACTAGTTATGGGCGGGGGTAGAAATGTCATACTTAGATGACCAATATGAATTGAAGGATAAAACTAATGCTGAGTTACATAACTGGATCGCATTACAGAAGAAAGGGACTAAAGAATATGTGGCAGGTATCAAGGAATCGATGAGAAGAGTCGCTGCCATGGAAGAAGAGATGGAAAAAAACGAAGCACCCGTCTGGAGGCGTGAATCTATCGCAATGGTTGTATCTATACTGGCGATAGGGTTATTTATCATCGCTATCGTGGTCCTGTCTGAATGACAGTGATGTGACGTATATAAAGTTATATCCTATATAGAGTTATAAGCAAAGCGGGGGATATTCCCTGCCTGGAATAAGTCATGCCTCGAATGTAACAACAACGTCTCATCTCTGTAGCAATATAGTAACAAATCACTAATAAGCTTCCCTGCGTTAATTTTTCAAACGGGAGTTTATAAATGCAATTAACCACGAACAAGATTATTCAGGTTGCTGTAATCACAGCATTAGCTACGCCTCTATCTGCTGTCGCAGGTGGCATTACTTATAAAGATGGAGATGATTATTTAAAAGTGGGTGGTCGAATCCAGCTTCAGTACCACCAGATTCAACCGGATGGTGGTGACACGACAGATGAGATATTCTTCAGAAGGTTGAGGCCTTACATCGAAGGTAGTACGCATAAGGACTGGAAAGCGAAGATCCAGTGGGACATGGGTAAGGCTGAGGGAGAAAATGAGATTGCGGTTAAAGATGCATATTTTCAATACAAGGGGATGACAAACGCAAAGCTGACGATCGGTAATGCAAACTTTCCATTTTCACGAGAGTTTTTAACCTCATCTAAATATCAGCAATTAGTCGAACGTACATTTGTCGGTGACCATAATTACGGTACACCAGACCGTAATGTAGGTATCCACATGACCGGTAATACAGAGAGCAAAAAAGTTACATGGGGTGCTTCAGGTACGATCGCTTCGATAGATCCCGATAACAAGAAGCTGGATTTTGATACACCGGTCAACAGAAATGATGATTTTAATGACGGTTTCATGATCGGTGGCCGTGTTGATTTTCACCCCTTTGGTAAATTGAAGTTTTCCCAGGGTGACTTCTCAGGTAAGACCAAGGCCACTATCGGTGTTGCTGCGTTCAGCTGGGGTAACGATGGTGACAACAATACCTATGCTCCTGGAGACAGTAAGGCGGATGTCGACTCTGCAACAGGCGTCGAAGTCAGTGGTGCCTTCCGATCTTCGGGATTCTCGGTTGACGCCCAATATAATACCTTCGATGCAGACACTGTACTGGCCGGTATCACAGACGGTATCTACAAGAATGGTACGACGACACTGACCAATGCAGCAATCGAAGGTGGTTATATGATTAATAATACCATCGAAATTGTAGCTGGTTATCAGACACAGGATGCCGATGGTTACGCGACAGCCTGGAACCGTACCTCCGTCGGTGCAAACTGGTTCATAAATAAACATGATACCAAAGTTCAGTTGACTTACAGGATGGGTGAAAACCTTAACGGTGTCGAAAACGCTGATGAAGATGAAGTGTTCCTGCAAACACAATTTGTCTTTTAAAACGTGTCATAGCTGACAGAATGGACTCCTGCTTGCCACGGATGGCTTTCTTGTACTGAGATCATCGCCATAACCGCGATGATCTCTTTTTTTGGTTCTATAACTCTGATTGTGTTTGGTCGAGGTATTTTATATAGTGGTTCATAAGGTATATCGATCGATGTGTCTATATGAGGTCTTATATGAAATTTCTACTATATGTTTCAGCGATGATGTTGTTAATGATCTCAACTTCGGTTAGTGCCTGGAGGGATGACAGTCATAGTGGGAATAATAACTGGCGGAATGATAGTTACTATGATGGCCGCCATCATAGTTCAGGCGTTACCTCGGGTGATGGTTCACTTCAGGGTAATGTCGAATTCAATATGAAACTGCGCGGTGATGCTGATGGCTATGTCTATGGCAGCCTGCGTAATGGTTCGGAAAATATCTATTTTGACCGTTATTACAATAATTATGATGGGTCAAACTACGGCGGTGTTTACCGTAATCGACGACAGCCGAATTATGCCCCTTACTATAGACCTGGTTATGGCGGGGGTTATGCAGGTCCGCGGTACTGATCGCTAAGAAAAAACGGTAGCTGAAATTTATGTCATCCTGAACGCTAGTGAAGGATCTTAAACGGCTATAGTCATAGAGCCTTCGGTAGCGTTAAGGATGTCAGTGACAGCTGCTTAATTATTTTTTGCTGTCCCATAGCTCCTGTAAACGTTGATCACGTCCACAGGCGAATCGATAATATTTATAGCGTAGGGGGTTTTTCTGATAATAATCCTGGTGATAGTCTTCAGCAGGGTAAAATGTACTGGCAGGTAAAATTTCTGTCGCGATCTTTCCTTCAAATGGCTTGTTATCAGTGATTTCCTGTAGTGATCGCATGGCATCAGCTTGCTGAGAATCATTGAGATAATAGATACCTGAACGGTACTGTGAACCGGCATCACAGAATTGACGGTCGACAGCCACCGGATCGATGTTTATCCAGAACACATCCAGCAGTTCGGAGTAGGTGATTTTTTCCGGATCGTATACGATTTCTATAGCTTCGGTATGACCCGTGCTTCCCGCTGAAACTTCTTTGTAAGTCGGGTTTTTTTTATCGCCGGCAGTATAACCTGAAGTCGTTGAGATGACGCCGTCAAGTTTGTCGAAAGGCGGTTCCATGCACCAGAAACAACCACCGGCAAAGATCGCGCGTTCATTTTTTTCCAGCTTTGAGGTTGTTGCATCCTGTTCGGATGCATAAACGTAGATAGTGAACAGGCTAAGTAAAATCAGTGTGACTAGTTTCATCGTCGCTCCAGCAGAGAAAGTTGAAACTATGACTATAAAATCAGCTGTAAGTTTCTGTCGTACTTAAAAATACAGGATTCTCTGGCAGAAGCCTGTTGTCATGGATACCTGGAAGCATTTAATGCCATCACGGATTAAAACATGAAACCGAAGATGAAGCGGTAGGTGGTGAAGTCCGGGGTATTGCTATTGCCAAAATCAATATAGTTTTTGCCGACATCACCTTTGATATAAAGCTTGCGGTTAAAGTCATAGCGCAGGCCCAGGGCGCCACCATAGTTGATTTCCGTCGTGGTGTAGGTCTGTGCGACAGGGCCACAGACATATCCCCAGTAAGGGTACCACCAGCAGCCGGTGCCGACGTTGCCGTTGAAGACACCAGAGTCTATATACGTGGAACCTATGCTGGCTGTAACGTAAGGTGTAAAAGGGGATTTCAGCAAATTATAAGTGAAACCGAGATTGAGTGAGCTGGTGTATAAGGATTGCGTGCTCTGCTGTGGTGATTCAGCAGGATCTTCCGGGGTGATCGTACTGGTATAGTTTGCACTGCTGGAGGCAAACTCCATGCTGAGTTCGATGTGGGCATTTATGTTGTAACCAAAACCGAAAGCTAAACTTGAGCGTTTATTTATATCGGCTTCAGCGCCGTTTTCAAACTGCAGGACTTTCGAATTCGTTAGTTTAGGTGCCAGGTAAAATTCCCACTTTTCAACGCGGGAATCATTGAACGCTGCCTGTGCATTCATGCTGAAAGCAGATGACAGGAGAAGGAATAAAGTCATAGATTTAGTGTTGTTTTTTTTGTGCATGATATTATCTGTTGTCAATCGCCGGTTCAGTTATATTGTCACTGATTCTATCAGTAAACGAGAAGTGCATAAAAGGGGACGAGGGCAATAAAAAAGCCGCATATAAACGGCTTTTTTAATGACTATCTAATGACGCTGGAGCAGCTAATCGGCACAGTTCACACAGGTCGTAACGTAGGGCAGCGCGGCGAGCCTCTTTTCAGGGATCTCTTCGCCGCATTTTGCGCATATGCCATAGTCACCATTTTTGATACGGACGAGGGCAGCATCGATGAGTTTCACTGTGTGTTGCGCTTCGTTATCGATCGCTGATAATACATCATCATTCTCTCGTTGCGTTACCTGTTCGGCAAAGTCTTTTTCGACAGGCTCTGTTTTATGATGAACATCTTTCTCTATCGCATCGATCCTTTGAGTTAGTTCTTCACGAAGCGCTTCGAGCTGCTTGGCGATTGATTGATATGATGTCATAGTCTGTTTCCTGTAATATCCATGCAAATGATTAACGTTCAGTTCCTTAACATGCTGTAAATAAGGTCTTTGAGGTGAAGACGTTCTTTTTTTATTCTTTCCAGGTAGTCGTCATTAACGATTTCAATTCCCTGTTCAGCACGGAATATCGATTTATCGATACCTTCGTATTCATGTGCTAGTCGTGAGAAATGTGCATTACTCATTTTAAGATCATGGATGGCATCTTTATATTCAGGGAATTCTTCGATTAATGGGTGGTGTGCTATCGGCATATAAGGCTCTCTTTATTTCACATTGTATCAGTTAACAACAGTTACAGAGGCACTGCCTTGATTAGTATCAACTTATGTTTTAACTCCCCTGTATCGTTATCTTATCAGGTGATCACATCGGGTGCTTTGCGACCTGTGAAGTGCTCTATCCTGGCGATAGACATCGACAGTTTGATCAGTTCGGAGAGTAGTTGCTGCGGATCCGCTTCGAGTTTTTCCGGGTCTTTCTCGGGCTGTTCTATGTAGACACGCAAGGTAGCCCCTTCGGTACCGGTGCCGGACAGACGGTAGACGATACGGGCACCGTTAGTGAACAGGATGCGTATTCCCTGGTTACTGCTGGTGCTGTTGTCGACGATATCGGTATAACTGAAGTCGTCACTATTCTCGACTTCGTATGCGTCGAAGTGTTGTCCCTTAAATTGCTCGGTAGCATCACGCAGGCCCTGCATGAGTTCATTTGCACCTTCTGCAGGTACGCCTTCGTAATCGTGGCGAGTATAGACATCACGGCCATATTTCTGCCAGTGCTCTCTCACGATGTCGGCGACAGATTGCTTGCGTACGGCGAGCACATTCAACCAGAACAGTACGGCCCAGAGACCGTCTTTTTCACGGACGTGGTCTGAGCCAGTTCCGAAAGATTCTTCACCGCAAAGCGTTATCCTGCCGGCATCGAGCAGGTTGCCAAAAAACTTCCAGCCGGTCGGTGTTTCATAACAGTCGATATCGAGTGCATCAGCCACACGGTCGACAGCCTGGCTGGTGGGCATGGAGCGGGCAACACCAGCGAGTCCCTGTTTATAGCCCGGTACCAGCGTGGCATTAGCGGCAAGTATTGCCAGGCTGTCACTGGGGGTGACATAAAAGTCACGGCCGAGGATCATGTTACGATCGCCGTCGCCGTCTGATGCCGCGCCGAAGTCAGGAGCATTGGCACCACTCATCTTTTCTACCAGTTCTCTGGCATGGACCAGGTTGGGATCGGGGTGTGCGCCGCCAAAATCTTCCAGAGGTACGCCACGTATTACAGTACCTGCTGGCGCACCGAGCCGGCTCTCCAGGATCTCTTGAGCATAAGGACCGGTTATCGCGTTCATCGCATCGAAAGACATCGAGAATGTGCCAGCGCCGATCAGACCACGCATGGCGTCAAAATCAAACAGCTGCTCCATCAAATCGGCATAATCGGAGACCGGGTCGATGATCTCGACGAGCATATCGCCGACTTTTTGCTCGCCGATAGTATCCAGGTCGATGTCTGCTGTTGATGTCGTTTTGTATTCGTTGATTTCGAGGCTTAGTCTGTAGATGGCTTCGGTGATGTTTTCCGCAGCTGGCCCGCCATTAGACGCGTTGTACTTGATGCCGAAGTCAGCATTCGGTCCACCAGGGTTATGGCTCGCTGAGAGGATAATGCCGCCAAAGGTTTCATACTTGCGGATGACACAGGATGCAGCGGGAGTCGATAGCAGTGCACCACGGCCGACGATAACTTTTCCGAAACCATTGGCCGCTGCCATCTTGACGATGATCTGTATCGCTTCACGGTTGTAAAAACGGCCATCACCACCGACGACCAGGGCCTGGCCCTGATAACCGTCGAGTGCGTTGAAGATCGATTGTACGAAGTTCTCCAGGTAGTTTGGCTGCTGGAATACTCTTACTTTTTTTCGAAGGCCGGAGGTGCCGGGTCGCTGGTCATCAAAAGGAGTGGTACTAACGGTTTTTATTTCCATCGTTTTTATTTGTTAAGAGTTAATAATTAAGGATATGTTAGCGGATAGATATGTTTGAACTACAGAAGATCGCTGGCGAGTAAAGCAATTAATTAAACCTGCCATCTCTACCGGAGGCAGAGATGGCAATCAATTTTCATTTTTCGTTATTCACTTTTCACTGCCTATCAGTTATCCATGAGCACGCGTTCATCGTACTCTGCTTCGAAGAACAGTTTGTGTTTTGCTTCTTCTATGGCAAGGCCTTCTAGCACTTCCTTGAGGTGACTTTCGGGTACTTTAGCAGCCATATCAGAATACAGTTCATAGGCTGCCCGTTCTCGTTTCATGGCGATGATCAGAGCGTCCTGGTAGGTGATGTTGTCACTTGCCTCGACTTCCACCAGGTAGTCCGAGATCTTCAGGTCCAGCACTTCCTGTTCGGGTGTCAGTTCGTGCTCGCCGACCTTGACGTCCTGCAAAATCTTCTTGTGACGTTTTTCTTCTTCAGAAAAATCCAGCAGTATTTTTTTCATGCCTGCCGTCTCGGCGCGCTTCGCGACGTCTTCGTAGAAATCAGCTGCCTGCTGTTCCTGATCTATGGCGTAGTCCAGTATCTCATCAACGGTATTCATAGTTCGTCACCTGATTAATCAACCTGTTGTTCTGTTTCAATGTATACGGCAGGGTTAAGATATCGGTCGATACCACGTGCCGCGTGGTGGCCATCTTCGATGGCACTTATGGCATCGGCCGTACGGTTGGCGAAATCGCCACCGACAAAAATCTTTTCCAGTGTGGTGTGCTGGTACTCACCCGGGGTAAATTTACCCCATTCGATCGCCAGCTGCTCATGCATCTCCTTCGATATGTAATCGAGGTTGCTGCCCTGACCGATAGCAGAGATTATACAGTCGTAGGTGTCCGTGTGCATACGGTCTTCCTGCAATACCGGACGGGGTCTGCCGCCTTTGGGGTCATCGACCATCTCGGCTTCGCCCCAGCGGATAGCGACCTGTTGCTCGCTTTCAGCTTTCACTATTTCGACAGGTATGGCCTGTTGTACGATGCTGCAGCCTTCTTCCTGTGATTCGTGGATCTCTTCTTCATCAGCCGGCATCTCGCTGATGCGCCGGCGGTACAGGATGGTGACCTCTGCACCATAACGCCGCGAGACGCGAGCCGCATCCATCGCCACGTTACCACCACCTATGACGGCGACTTTTTTACCGATGCCGGGGTCGCGACCGTTGGCAACATCGGCGAGTACCTGCAGACCGGATAGCACACGTGCATGGTCTTCACCGTGTATGCGCATGCTCGACGGCACCGACAATCCAGTAGACATGAATACCGCGTCATAGTTCTCCAGCAGCTGTTCAAATTTTATATCTTTGCCGATAACGGTATTGTATTTAACCTCGACACCGAGTGAGACGATATAGTCGATATCTTTGTCCAGGTCATCGTCAGGTAGACGATAGCTCGGTACGCCATAGCGTAACATGCCGCCAGCAGATTCCTGTGATTCGAACACAGTGACAGCATAACCTTTCTTGCGCAGGTAGTAGGCAGCACTCATACCGCCTGGGCCGGCACCGATGACTGCGATCTTTTTACCATTTTCAGTTATCGTGTCAGCAAGGATGCGTTTGTAGTCTTTTGCCTCAAACTGGTCGACGATAAAACGTTTCAGCCAGCGGATCGCTACCGGTTCACCATCGATGCCAACCGGACAGACCGTTTCACAGCGGCGTGTACAGATGCGTCCGCAGGTGGCCGGGAACGGGTTAGTGCGGTACATCAGCTGCAGGCCTTTCTCGTAGTCGCCGTCACGGATGCTGTGGATATAGTCCGGTACGTCCATGTGCGCCGGGCAGGTGGCGACACAGATGCCGCATTCGACACAGCGGTCGGCTTCCTTTTTAGCCTGTTCTTCGCTGTAGCCTTTGACCACTTCTTCGAATGAATTCACGCTTTCTGCAGCAGGCAGCATCTCCATCTCGATGCGTTTTTCCGGAAACAGGCGGTAACCTTCAGCGCGTCTGTAGCCCAGTTCATTTTCCTGCCAGCTGGTCTCGTCGACGCCGGCAGTAAAGTGATAGTCGGTAGGATCGCGTGTCAGCCAGGTATATTCGTTGCTCATACGCAGCGAGCTGGCGGTACAGATGTCTACGCACAGCGCGCACCAGCAGCAACGGCCATAGTCGAAACGCGGGCGTAAACCACTGTCTCCCGGGCGTCCGGCGAATTCTGCCACGGCTACCATGTCGATGGCTTCGTTCTGACAGATGGTGTGGCAGCTGCCACAGCCGATACAGGTCTCTGCGATGTTGATGTGAAATCCGCGGTAGGCTGCTGCGCCGGGGCGGTCCTGTATCGGACGCATCGTGGTATAGGGTTTTTCGAAGGCGCGTTGCCAGACGAAGAAGGGTGAGAGCAGGTCTTTCAGGTTCATGATATTTTCTCCACTTACCTCTCGATCTCTGGCGGGTAGGTGTGTAGTGATACCATCAGTCCGGCGATGTCAGCGATATTGGTGCCGACGGCAAGGCGTTCCATGACGGCGATCGCATGGGTATAACTCGGGCCGCGAACATGTACGCGGCGCACGAATTCAGAGCCGTCGGTCACCATGAAGTAGCCGTATTCACCGCGGGTACACTCGGCCTTGACGTAGGTCTGTCCCGGCGGAATCTGCCAGTGCAACATGTTCGGCATGTCAGCCTGGAAAGGGCCGTCGCCCGGCATGCCATCGAGGCACTGGCGGATAAGATCGATGCTCTGCCGGGTCTCCTGCAGGCGCAGATACGAGCGTTCGTAGGCATCAGAATCACTGCCGCTGACGACGTCGAAATCAAGCTGGTCATAGACCAGGTATGGTTCATCTTTTCGCAGGTCACGTGTGATTTCGCAGCCGCGTGCATTGGGGCCGACGATACCGTAAGGGTCGATCATGTCGGGGGTGATGATCCCCAGCCCCTTGGTGCGTGCTTTGAATACGGTGTTGTTGAACATTACGCGTTCCACCTGGTCCAGCAGTTTATCTGCACCATCCATCACCTCGCGGATGCGTTTTGCAAAACCGGCAGGCAGTCCGGCGCGAACGCCGCCGGGCACCATGTACATATGGTAGATACGGCCACCCGTCATCTCTTCGAACAGATCGAGCACATAGTCACGATAAGCCGTGGTCCAGTTGGGCACGGTGTACAGGCCGAAGGCAGCACTCATACCGCCGATCCACATCATGAAACTGGCGAGGCGCATCATCTCTAGGTTCAGCGTGCGTATCCATTGCGCCCGTTCAGGGGCCTCGATACCACTGAGATTTTCCAGCGCGGCAGCATATAAATATTCATTGAATGCTGGTTCAGGAACGGCGATACGGCAGACCACGGTGAAGTTCTGGATAAAGGTGCGATGCTCCATCAGTTTTTCAAAACCGCGGTGCAGGTAACCGACGTGGGTCTTGCAGTCGATGATGGTATCACCGTCGAGTACCAGCTCCAGCGACATGTTGCCGGTGATGCCAGGATGTTGTGGTCCCTGCCATATCTTGACGTACTTTCCTGACGCCATATCGATGGGTTCAGGTTGCGGGAAATCCAGGTCTGCGGAATGTCCGGTGGTGGTCGACATTATTCGTCGCCTCCACGCGTCGGGTACAGTGTTACTTTCATATGTTCACGTGGCTGTTCACTGTGTCGGCCTTCACGATGGCCGAATTGATCCGAGCTGTATTTTTTGGTATCAAACTCACGGCGCATCGGCGGGATATCGTCCCAGCCCTCCAGGCAGAAGTCCTCTTCGAGACGCGGACTGCCGGGAAAATTGATGCCGAACATCTCACGCAACTCGCGCTGATAGGTCCATGCCTGTGCCCACAGGGTGTGGATGGATGTCATCTCTGCATTGTCACGGCTGATGTCGACTTCTACGCCCAGGGTGTCATTGCTATCATAGTTGTGCAGCATATAGACCAGGGTAAAGATACCGTCTTCGATGTAGTCGATACAGGTGATAAAACTGAGGTGGGTAAAACCTTCACGGTCACGCAGTTCACGGATCAGACGCTCAGCATTTTCTCTGGCCACTTTAAGCGTGGTCAAGGCAGGCTTGCGTTCGATGATATCGCTGACAGAAAAGTCAGTTTTCAATCTGTTCAGCATTGTGTTCATAAGTTCATTCGCCATTGTTTTTACCAGTTGTAGTCAGGCATGTCCCAGTTCTTGATCACTTTCTTCTGGTTGGCCTTGTACCAGTCAAGATTGTTAACGTAGCGATTTGCGCCATCACAGTTACCGGCTTTGATATCTTCCTGTAGCTCGAGTATCGAGGAGAGCAGGGCCTCGGGCCGTGGCATGCAGCCAGTGATATACATGTCTACCGGCAGGTACAGGTCGAACTGGTTGATGGTATTGTAACTGTCGAAATACATGCCGCCGTTAGCCGGGCATGAGCCCAGGGCGATGATGAATTTGGGGCCCTGCATCTGCTCGTAACTGCGGATGATACGTTTCAGTGTTTTTACAGAGACGTATCCGCCGATAATGAACAGCGATGACTGTCTTGGCGTCGGACGTCCGGCGACACCGAAACGGCTTATATCGAAACGGGCAGTCATCAATGGCCGCAGTTCGATCGAGCAGCAGCCGGTACCGAAGGCCAGTATCCATAATGAATTAGCACGCGCCCAGTTGGCAAAATCTTCGACCGCCTTGATCGAGTAGGGCTCGTACGGTCTGGGCCGGGCATCACTGAAATACAGTTTCTCGTCTTCGCTAAGTCCATCATTTTTCAGTGCGACTTCTTTGTTCTGGTCTTTGCTCATAGTCATATCCTGTTACGAAGTCAGTACCATCTGTACATAGACGATCGACATTATTCCGATCAGCGTAGGTATCTTGAAGAAGAAGCGGATACCCTGGTCGACCCTGAAACGCGGGAACGCAACACCGACGATTATGGCGACCATGTAGATAAGAAATGTTTTTATCATGAGTTCGACCCAGCCGGTGGCACCACCGAAAAACAGGTTCATGAATAATACCAGCTTGGTCGCCCCGAATAAGGCGCGGTTGAGTTGCAGGAAACTGAGGTAGGCGCTGTGAAACTCTGTCGGCGGGCCGATAGGGATCTCCTGCGGTGCCAGGAAGATATCAAATGGCGAGTATCCTGACATACCCAGGAATGCCAGCATCGCTGCCAGGGTAGCGACCCAGTTAGTGATCACTGTCCAGTTCTGCCAGCCGCCCTGCTGGGCGGCGACGATTTCGGTGATCGACAGGGTATCGTACTGAATCACGATCGAGATCACGGCCAGTGCGAACGGAACTTCGTAGGCAGTCATCTGCGAAAGACCGCGGGCGATGCCTATAGCGCTGTAGGGGTGTCCGCTTTCGCCGGCTCCCAGTGCCATACCCAGCTGACCGAAGAACATGAAATAGATCACCAGGAACAGGTCACCGGCCATGCTGAAGTTCGAAAACAGCTCACTGCCGTAGATCACCGGGATGAAAGCCAGCGTGCCGATACCGCCGGCGATACGGAAAACCGGGCCGAGGTAGAACATGATGCCGTGGCTGACGGCCGTGCGTTTGAAGAAGGTCTTCGCGATATTGATGAAAGGCTGTGAATAGGGGATACCGATACGTCCCTGAACTTTTGCGATGATACGTTCGATGGACGCACCGACCAGCAGGCCATAGAAGGTGACGATCAATAATGTCAGCGAGAAGTAGCCTACCTTCGGCAGCCACTCGGTGAAAGCTTCGGATATCACAGCTCAAGTCCTCCGTTCACCAGGAACATGGCGACAAAATACATCAGGATGAACAGCGCATAGGTCTGCCCGTTTCCGTTGTAGAAAATACGCAGCGATGACCCCAGGGTATGGCTCCATTCCGCTGTCGCTGACCAGAATGCGGTGGCGCGCGGTTTCACCAGGACACCGAGGACACGTTCGTAGTGAGCAAAAAAGTTATAGGCAAAATGTGTCTCTTCAGGTCGGCGCGGGCGTTCTGCCGCAAACACGATATTGAACTGCTCGACTTTCTGGATCTTCAATGTCAGCGAGACCAGCAGCAAGATCACCAGCGGTACCATCCAGACACCGGCGACCACTGCCATGATCATCGGTGCGTTCCAGTAACCAAAGTGTGTCAGCATCGCGGTGCCTTCCCATACCAGTGTGTTGCTGATCCATGGATCGATAGCGGCTGATAACGGGTCGAGTAACAGTTTCGGATAGGCTGATACCACCATGATGCAGATGATCATCACTGCCTGTGGCAGCAGCAAGATGGCCGGCGCCTCGCGCAATTTTGCATGCTCAAGTTTGCGTTGTCCGAGGAAGACGGTATGTAACAGGCGGAACATGTAGAGGAACGCGACGGCGCTGGAGAAGAAAGCCAGTGCGGCGATCCAGTACCACTGCTTTTCCATCAGCGCATTGAACAGCATCCATTTGCCGCCGTAACCGGTCAAGGGTGGTACCCCGGACATGGCGATGATAGCGATCATGGTGAAGGTAAAAGTAAAGGGCATGTTCTTGATCAGGCCACCCATCTTGTACATCATGCGCTGGTTGGTGCGCAGGATGATGCCGGCGACCGAGAGGAACAGGATACCTTTGAACAGGAAGTGATTGACCGTTATGTACATGGCTGATACCCAGCCGAGGTGGCTCATCAGGGCGACACCGGTGACGATGTAACCCAGCTGACCCATACTGGAATAGGCCACCAGTTTCTTGATGTCTTCCTGGAACACGGCCATCAAGGCACCGAACGTGGCGGTGAGGATGCCGATCCAGCCGAGCACATAAGCCGGCTCGAGCCCGATATCAGAGCGTATGCCGAGCTGGGCTGCGACGATGATCAGGCCGAAGACGCCGGCCTTGCTGACCACGGCAGAGAGGATGGCGGTAAAGTCATCATCCGATTCAGCATAGGTGCCAGGCAACCATATGTGTGCACCGAAAGCGCCCATCTTGATGAGGAAACCAAGAGCCAGCAGGCTGAAGATGATGTTTGCCGAATCGCCGCTATTGCCGAGGCTGCTTAACAACAGGCTGCCGCTTGCACTATATGCGACGGCGAAACCAGTGAGGATGAAGTAGGCCGAACCGAGTGAGAACAGCAGGTAGGTCAGCGCAGGTTTCAGGCCTTTATTACCAAGCGTAACCAGCAGGTAGGAACTTAACGTCATCAGTTCCCAGCTGAAGAAAAACTCCAGCGTGGTCTGCGCGCGCAACAGGGTGGCGAGCGACAGCAATAATACTGCGAGTAAAGGGTAAAAGCCTTTGCGGTCATCGTTGCGATACATGGCGGCGATACTGACCAGCAGGCCACCACCGATCAGCAGGTAACTGAACAGGCGGTTGATACCTTCGAGATCATTGGTCAGCAGGTAACCGCCGACTGCCACGGCTGCCAGCATCGGTAGATTTTTAAGACGTCCAGGTACAGCATCGATCAGCCAGAGTACGAACCCTGCGACCAGTGGCAGGAACAGTTCCGGACTGGCGGTCTGCATCAGTACAGCCATGAGATAACCGGTAGCGAATAACAAAATCACTGCGATCGTGACCGGCACTGGCTGCCAGTAACTGACAGAGGCTGCTGCCTGTTCTTCATCTGACTGTCGTGCATAGTTAAACCAGCGGAACAGGTAAGCGGCTTCCAGTAGCGAGCCGATCAGTACCAGGGCTATCCAGGCAAACATTTCATTGCTGGCCAGCAGCATGACCAGTTCCCATTTTGCCCAGAATCCAGGGAATGGCGGCAGACCGACCAGTGCTGTCATCATGATGCCGAGCAGCAGTAACAGGCCGCGGCGACCGGCGATCGCAGACCAGTCTCTGATGTTTTTTCTATCGACCATACCGGCCAGCCAGAATAACCCGGCCTTGGCGAACAGGTGATTGATGAACAGGCCGCCGACGATGATCGGCATCTGGGTATCGGTATCCAGCTGAGCCAGTAACGCCATCGCCATCGTCAGTAAGCCCATCTGTCCGATGGATGAATAGCCGAGCAGGCGCTTGGTGTTGTCCTGCTTCAGTCCGATGATGTTCGAGAACAGGAAAGTAAAGCCGCCAACTATAGCGATACTCTGCAATAAGTCTGTCGCCAGTGGCAGCAGCTTGTATACGGAAAAGAATACACCTGCCGATACACCGACAGAGATTAACGAAGCGATGCCACTTTCAGCGGTTTCATAGACATCGAGTCCCCAGCCATTGGCGGGATACGGTTTCAGTTCGATCAGCAGGCTGGTGAGCACGAACAATGTCGCGACAAAGCCGATCGGACCGCTGATCAGCTCCTGGTTTGCGATGATGTCATCGATGTTCAGGGTACCCGTCTGGTAGTAGATGAAGATGGTACCGAGCAGGAAAAAAGCGGATGCGATAGAGGTCGCGATGATGTACTTGAAGCCGGCGGTCAAGGAACTGGCGGTACGTTCCATGCCGATCAAGGCATAGGTCGCGATCGATGTGATCTCGATGAAGATAAACAGGTTAAACAGGTCGCGGGTCATCACCATGCCATTGATGCCCATCACCAGTATCAGGTAGAGCAGCAGGGCAGATGCGTGCTGTTTCAGCTTCGGCAGGTAGTGCCAGGCACCAAGCAGTGCCGCAGTATTGACAGCGAGCACGAAACAGCCCTCGAACAGGCCGAAGCGCAGGTTGATGGAAAATGGCGGTTTGATACCGGCGGTCTCGATATCGATGGCCGGGGCGCCGTTGATGATTGCCAGCAGGTTGAAGCCGGCGATAATAACCATCGCCGATAGTGCCAGCATAAACACCATTATCGCCGAGCCACGGTGCGCACGATCGAACAACGGGATCAAAAAGCCGGCGCCGAGGGCCAGTACGAAGATGCTCAGCGGTTGCAGCAGACTGTCTATCATCGTCGGTATTACCATCTCGACTCCGTACATTCATCGATATTCAGCGTGTTACGTGCTTTATAGATGCGTACTGCAAATGCCAGCATCACCGCGGTCACACCGAGCCCGATGACGATGGCAGTGAGTACCAGTGCAGAGGGTACCGGATCGACTACACGGTTGACCGCATCCGCCATGGGAACGGCGTCATTGATGATCGGCGCTGTGCCGCCGGTAACATAACCGATAGAGACCATGACCATGTGGATGCCGGTATCGGTCAGCGAAAAACCGATGATCATGCGGATCATATTACGTTGCGTCAGCATGCCCCAGAGTCCGATCAGTATCAGGCCGAGGCCACTGCACAGCACGATGAGAGAAACAGGGATGTCGGTCAATATATTCATACCGGGCCAGTGTCCTCTTTGCGAAAACGATCGAGTACCGCACTCAGTTCAAAGCCGACCTTGAGACCGACGAAGAGGTAGATTAACGGTATCGCACCGGCGCTGAACAGGCTGCCATAAGTACCCAGGTCCATGATGCGGTTGTCAAGAAAACCGCCGGCCAGGACGACACCAAGTACGCCGACCACGACGTAACTGAATCCGGACATGGATTCGGTGATAGCGATCATCAGGCGGCTGATATGTGATTCCGGCAGTGCCAGTAACAGGAACATGGTGCCCGAAGCGATGA
>Ga0316201_10000485_pt1 | contig 22624 bp, 24 predicted proteins | sample CS6wburrow_MG_FD_204516 | JGI IMG/M metagenome (GOLD analysis project Ga0316201, IMG submission 204516) | Coastal sediment microbial communities from Delaware Bay, Delaware, United States - CS-6 worm burrow | ecosystem: Environmental > Aquatic > Marine > Coastal > Sediment | place: USA... | reverse complement strand
AATCAGCATGGCCAGAACCACGGCCTGCACAAGCGTGTGTGTTTGATGATGCATCAGATTTATTTCATCGGCTCCATTACCCACTCATTACATATATGAATGGCACTAAGTTAAGCCCATTTAACCCATTGTAGGTCGAATTCATTCGACCAACCACGTTGCTATACCATCTATCATCCCGGATATAGCCACGATGTGGGTAGCCACCAACAGCCAGTGGCCGAATAAATTCGGCCCTACAGAGGAAAAGCCGCCTTACCTTAGTGCCATTCATTACATATATCAGTCTATTCGACAGCATTAATCTGCAGTGGCTGCTGTAAAGGCTGCTGATCAAACAGCAGCTGCTCCCCGTTCAGACTGACGCGGCCTTGCGCCAGCCAGCGTATGGCCTGGGGGTACAGCCGGTGTTCCTGCTTCAGCACGCGGGCGGCCAAGCGCTCGGCGTCATCACCGGGTAATACCGGTACCCGTACCTGTACGATCACCGGGCCGCCATCGAGTTCCTCGGTGACAAAGTGGACGCTGGCGCCGTGTTCCCTGACCCCTTTGTCAAGCGCTCGCTGGTGGGTGTCAAGACCCCGCAATTCAGGCAAAAGGGACGGGTGAATATTGATCAGCCGGCCCTGGTAGTGGTGTACAAAGGCTGGCGTCAGAATCCTCATGAAGCCGGCCAGGGCGACCAGCCCCGGTTCAAAACGGTCGATCAGCCCTTGCAGTGCGCGATCGAAATCGCCTCTGTCGGGATAGTCGGCCGCGTCCAGCGCCAGTGTATCGATGTTTTCCTGTCGCGCGTATTCAAGGCCCGGAGCCCGCACCGTGTCGCTGATAACGGCCGTTACCACGGCCGGCAATTGGTCGCGCCTGATAGCATCCAGAATCGCTTTCAGGTTGGAGCCGCGTCCGGATATCAGGACAACCAGAGACAGGGGGTTCTGCTCAGGCATCCAGTTCGACACGTGATTTGCCTTCGGCTTTCTCGACACTGCCCAGAATCCAGCCGTTGATGCCGTGTTCTGCAAGAATGGTCAGGCACTGTGTGATCGCGGTCGCCGGCAGGCAAACCACCATGCCGACGCCACAGTTGAAAGTACGGTACATTTCGAAGCGTTCCACCTGCCCCTGTTGCTGTAGCCAGGAGAAGATTGCCGGCCATTGCCAGCTGGACTCTTCGATGCGGGCGAGTGTGTTTTCGGGCAGCATTCTCGGCAGGTTTTCCGGCAGGCCGCCGCCGGTAATATGACACAGGCTGTGGACTTCAACCTGCTCCAGCACCGCCAGCAGGGGTTTGACATAGATACGGGTAGGTTCGAGCAGCCAGTCGAGCAAGGGTTTGTCCTCCAGCCGGGTATCAGTACCTGTGCCGGTGACTTCCAGTATTTTGCGGATCAGTGAATAGCCGTTGGAATGCGGACCGGACGCCGGCAGACCGATCAGGATGTCGCCCGCTTGTACCGAGCGCCCGTCGATCAGCCTGTCCTTTTCGACAATCCCCACACAGAAACCGGCCAGGTCATAGTCCCCCTGCTGGTACATGCCCGGCATTTCCGCGGTTTCACCACCGATCAGCGCGGCACCAGCCAGTTCGCAGCCACGCCCGATGCCCTGGATGACATCGGTGGCGACGTCGATATCCAGTTTTCCGCTGGCGTAGTAATCGAGAAAAAACAGGGGTTCGGCGCCCTGGACTACGATGTCGTTTGCGCACATGGCGACCAGGTCGATGCCGATGGTGTGGTGGCGGCCGCTGTCGATGGCCAGTTTAAGCTTGGTGCCCACGCCATCGGTTCCCGATACCAGAAGGGGGTGACGATAACGGTCGAGCGGCAGTTCGAACAGGGCGCCGAAGCCGCCGAGCCCGCTGACAACGCCCGATCGGCGGGTTTTGGCGACGACGGGTTTAATGCGCTCAATCAGCGAATTGCCGGCGTCAATGTCGACGCCGGCGTCCCGATAACTGATCGGTGAACCGGAAGAATTAGAATGCTGCCCCGACACGTCAGACTCCAGATTTTTGAAAACAGTATGGTACAGGTAATTGCCAATGCGATGCCATATCACCACCTCTTCCATAGCTATGGTATGGTAACGCCAGATTCCCGGATTGGTGATGAAGCCATTGAGTGTGCGTCATTGTATTGTCTGTTTGTTTGCCCTGTTGCTGCTAACGCTGACGGCGCATGCTGCGCGTGTGGATGACCTGTTCCAGGTCGAGGTAGCCGCCGCTGGCCGCGACGCCGGTTCCCGTGATGCCGCGCTGCGGCAGGCGCTGGGGCAGGTGCTGCTGCGCATTACCGGTACCGCCGAGTCGCTGAGCGAGCCGTCGCTCAGGCCGCTACTGAAGAATCCGAGTCGCTTCGCGCAACAGTTCAGGTTTCGCGACATTCCGGCGGAGTCGCCAGGCCAGCCGGAGCAATTGAGGCTGTGGGTGCAGTTCGACGGAGTTGCGCTGGCCCGCGAAGTGCGCGAGGCGGGATTGCCCTACTGGGGCAGTGAACGGCCTGACGTTCTGCTGTGGCTGGCGATAGATGATCGCGGTCGACGCTATCTGGTTTCCGATGATTCGGGAGGCCGCGTGACCCATACTGTGTCACAAACCGCCAACCGCCGCGGATTGCCGCTCACGCTGCCGTTAATGGACCTTGAGGATCAACGCGCAGTGCAGTTTACTGATGTCTGGGGAGGTTTTGTCGGCACCCTGGAGGCGGCTTCAGAGCGCTACCGGCCACAGGTCATTCTGGTCGGCAAGCTGGGTCATTCAGGGAGCAGCGGCGGTTGGAGAGGCAGCTGGAATCTGCTCAGTGCCGACGGTCAGCAGAGCTGGACCTCGCACGCCGCGAGTCTGGAAGCCGCGGTCGAACGGGGGGTTGGCGAAGCGAGCGAGTGGCTGGCGGATCAATACGCGGTTGTTGCCACGGATCAAGCGCTGCGCTCATTGCGGGTTGAGGGTGTTCAGGACCTGGGGGATTATGCGCGGGTCTCGGAATACCTGGCCTCGTTGAGCCCGGTCGAACAGGTGCAGGTGGCCCGGGTCAGCGGCCAGGAAGTGGAGTTTTCCCTCAATCTCAACAGCGAAGAACGCAATCTGTTACAGGTCATCACGCTTGGAAGAGTGCTGCAGGCCATTGAGGAGCCGTCTGCCTGGCGATTTCGCTTAAATCCTTGAGGCGTGTATGCGGGCTAGCGATATACCCAATCTGATCACCGCGGGCCGGATTTTACTGGTACCGCCTATCGCCTGGGCTCTGGTGCAGCAGCATTTCCTGCTGGCCCTGATCCTGTTTTTTATCGCCGGTGTTTCAGACGCTGCGGACGGTTTTCTTGCGAAGTACTATGGCTGGACCAGCCGCCTGGGCGCTTTGCTCGACCCGCTGGCGGACAAGTCTCTGCTGGTGACTTCTTACGCGGCACTGGCGTGGATCGGATTGTTGCCGCTATGGCTGCTGGTGCTGGTTGTGGTGCGCGACGTGGTGATTGTAAGCGGAGCCGTGGTTTACAATTTCCACGTTGCGCGTCTGGAAGCCGATCCAACGCTGATCAGTAAATTAAACACCCTGCTGCAGATCCTGCTGGTATTGCTGGTGATCATTCATCAGGCTACCGGCTGGGGGGAGAGTGGCTGGGTGGATATGTTGATATACGCCGTTGCTGTCACTGTGGTATGGAGTGGCATCGACTATGTCATCACCTGGAGCCGGCGCGCGCGCGATGCCGGCAGTTCATCATCCGGATGATTCAACAGATCCCGCTGGGCATCCAGCTGAAGGCAGCGGCGCGTTTTTCGAACTTTGTCGCCGGACCCAATGACGAACTGCTTGGCCAGCTGCGCTTGTCGGCCAATGGCAGGGGAGACCCGTTCTTTCTGATCTGGGGCGGCAGCGGGTCGGGTAAATCCCACCTGTTACAGGCCAGTTGTCACCAGGCGGCCAGTCAGGGACTGACAGCGGCTTATCTTTCGCTGCAGGAGTCTTCGAACCTTCAGCCGGAGCTGCTGGATGGCTGGGACGCTTATGATCTGGTGTGTCTGGACGACATCAATGCCATTGCCGGGCAACGGCAGTGGGAAGAAGCGATATTTCACCTGTACAACAGCATTCGCGAGCAGGCTGGTGGTCTGGTGGTAAGCTCAAATTCAGCACCCGCCCAGTTACAGCTTTATTTGCCTGATCTGCGATCCCGCCTGGGCTGGGGACTGACGTATCAGCTGAAATCCCTGAACGATCAGCAGCGTATGCAGGCATTGCAGTTGCGTGCGCAGCAGCGCGGTTGTGAAATGTCGGCTGAAACCGCGCAATATCTCATGCGTCGATTGCCGCGCGATATGCCGGCGCTGTTTAATTTGCTCGATCAGCTGGATGAGGCATCGCTGGTGGCACAGAGAAAGCTGACGGTGCCATTTGTGAAATCGGTGTTGGGCTTGTAGCCCGGGCCCTATGTCGCCGCTGATCGCGATGCCCGGATAAAACCAATACCGCCAACCAGCCAGCACAGCGACAGAGCGACTTCTGTCAGTGCAAGCCAACGGGCTTCGGCGTCGCTGTAGGCTTCCACTATGCCGTGTGTGAAATAAAACAGGCAGAGAAACAGGCTCCAGGCCACGGTATAGCGTTTTCCGTGCAGCAGACCACGCAGTGGTGTGAATAGCGGCAGCCCAAGGGTAACAAGGGCGAACTGGGCAGACACTGTGCCGGGCGGGGCAAGCCATCCATACCAGGCGAGCAGCAATGGCATGATGCCGAAGTAGCCGAACAGGGTCAGCGCGTAAAACAGGCGGGCTTTTAAAATCAACGGGTGTCCATGGTGTCTGCAGGCGTGTTCCGGTCAGCGGGACAGCTTGAGGCTGGTTTCGGCCAGTCGTTTGCCGAGTGCACGGCACAGGCGTTGCTCGGCTTCGGTCAACGGCTTCTTGCTGTCGGTACCGGCCAGATGGCTGGCACCATAGGGTGTGCCTCCGGCGTCAGTACGCAGCAGGTCCGTTTCACTGTAAGGGATGCCGAGAATCAGCATGCCATGATGCATCAGCGGCAATATCATGGACCACAAGGTGGTTTCCTGTCCGCCGTGCATGGATGAGGTCGACGTGAAAACGGCGGCGGGTTTGCCAGCCAGTTCGGCTCCCAGCCACAGACTGTTGGTGCTGTCGATGAAGTACTTGAGCGGAGCAGCCATGTTGCCATAGCGGGTTGGACTGCCCAGCGCAATACCGTCGCAGTCGCGCAGGTCATCCAGCGTTGCGTAGGGTGCGCCTTGAGAGGGAATGCTGTTTTCAGTGGCCTCGCACACGGTTGACACCTTAGGCACGGTGCGCAGGCGCGCCTGCATGCCGTTTACCTCCTCAATGCCGCGTGCAAGATGCTGTGCCATTTTTTCGGTGGCGCCATAGCGACTGTAGTAGAGGACCAGTATCTCACCCTGCTGGCGGCTCACTATAGTATCTCCAGTACAAGCTCGGGTGGCCTGCCGAGGGCTGCCTTACCGTCGTTTAAAACAAGCGGACGTTGGATGAGCTTCGGATGATCGACCATAGCCTGGATGAGTTCACCCCGGCTCAGGCTGGTATCGGCCAGGTTGTTTTCCTTGTATTCCGTCTCGCCGGTCCGCATCAGCTGGCGTGGCTGCAGCCCCAGCATATCGAGAATCTGTTCGAGTTGCCGGGCATCGGGTGGTGATTGCAGATATTCGACAATCTCCGGCTCAATACCGCGTGCTCTCAATAATTCCAGCGTTTGCCGGCTCTTGCTGCAACGCGGATTATGGTACATGGTTGGTTTGGACATGGCTTTGATCTCCGCAAGTTCAACGGGCTATTCTGCGACATCCTTGTTTATCAGTCCATGGCATATCAGTGATGAATTCTTGACCCTTTCCCGCCTCGGTGCTAGCGTGTCACCCAGATTTTTCAGCCGCGCTGCCGATGCTTAAATACAGTTTTTGTTCGTACAGGTCCTGTTTTTCCTACGCTCTGGGAGCAGGCTGGATTCCCGCTTTGCTGTTGTCAGCGTTGCTACTGGCCTGTGGTACGGCACCGGTGCAGGAAATGAGTGAAGCGCGTCAGGCCATCGCAGCGGCGCGTGCCGCGGGCGCCCGGGATTACGCGGCGGACCAGTTTAACAGGGCCGAGTCTCTGTTAAAGACGGCCGAGCACATGCTTAACAATCGCCATTACGGTAAGGCGAGGCAGAGTGCCAACGAGGCCCGTGATGAGGCGATCAGGGCGCGTGAAACAGCACAGCAGATGACACCACAAGCTACACCCTTGAAATAGTTTCAACAAATAAGGAATTTTTTCGGTTTTATTGCGTCTTTCTTTTTTAACGTCAGGCTATCGATGGCCGGGCTTCATTGCTTGACATGCGGCTGGACCAGGTGTTAGCGTCGGCCGATCAACAAGAGGCATGAAAAGTCTCGATGGATCAACCACTAGCGGAGTGAATTTCAATGAAAACAAATGTTTTTGGCAGGCAGTTTGTTGCTGTGGTTCTTGGATTGGGTCTGTTGGCGGGTTGTGCCAGTACACCGGAAGAACCGGCTGCCGATCAGGGGAGTGCGCAAGCGGCCCAGGCGATTTCGGCGGCAGAGGCTGCCATTGCCAAAGCCAGTGCGAACGACTGGATCTGGCGGGATACCGAGAAGTTTCTGAAAGAGGCGCAGGATGCCGCCGCCAATGGCGACACTGATACGGCTATCAGCCTGGCCAACAGGGCGCGTAACCAGGCTGAATTGGCGGAAAACCAGTATTACCTGGAACAGGCCAGGAACATGTTCAACGAGGTGAGTGCGGTGCAGGGCTTGAGCGCCAGCCAGCAGAATGCCCTGAGTGAGGCCGATAAGGCCATAAGAAATGCAGAAGGCCGTAAAGCCTATGATCTGTTGACACCGCTGCTCGCTGAAATCCGGGCAGCCTCCATTCAGTACGATGTGGTACGCGGAGATAGCCTGTGGGCTATCTCCGCCAAGCCGGAGACCTATAGTAACCCGTACCAGTGGCCGCTGATTTTCAAAGCCAATCGTGATCAGATTCAGGATGCCGACCTGATTCATCCGGGGCAAACCTTCGATGTTGATCGCAACCCGTCGGCAGCAGATGTTGAGGCGGCGGTTGACCATGCCAAAAATCGGGGTGCCTGGTCGGTCGGAGTGAATGAAGACAGAGACCGCCGTTATCTCGGTGGTTCACTGCAGTTGCAGTAAGCTACCGTTTGGCGCGAGCTGCGCCAGAGCATGCAGAGGCCCATTCGGGTCTTTTTTTTCGCCCGGATTTTACGTGCTTACGCGAATTCGTAGATGAAGCGTTCGAATCCCGCAGCGGTTTCCAGCAGCTCGGTGCAGCGTACCCTGTACAGGGCGCCGCTTGGTTCGTGCATCGTCACCTCATCACCGAGCTCTGTTCCGCCCCTGTGGGTGATCAGGGTATGCACTTGCTGCAGTCCACGTTTCTGAACCGCCGATACAGCCGGCTGGTAGTTGCCGCCCAGGCCCGATACGCTTTTGCTGCATATCACGACAGGCTTGGGGTCGCGGGCGAGGTACTGAAGCCCGAGATTAATGCCAGTGCCGGATTCCGCCTCTATCAGCCAGCGGATTGCGGCAATAACCCAGCCCGCACTGGTTTTTTTTCCGGGTCTGCGCAAGGCCACCAGATGGCCGACGTGCGGGTGGGCTGTCTGGGTGCCACAGTAGCTGATGGCGAGGCCGCCGCTGCTTCGGTTGATGCTGGTACAGGTGAACAAGGCGGGTTCCTTGCGGTGGGCGGAATCGGGCGAAGGTCGCGTGCCCAGATCGATGACGTCTTCATGTCCCGCTGGCAGAAACAGGGCCGGGTTAAACCAACGGCCCTTATTGAGTACACAGTAGGCTGCTTCCAGCCCGTTTACCAGGTCAATCCGCGCGTGTGCGGCTTGTCGTTCGACACCGCGTGTCCGCTCGCTCTGCCAGCGATTGTGTAGCTGCTGCAGCGTGCGCAGCAGGGTCGCAGCGGGAACTTCTGTGCGCAGACCGAGGGCCTGTGACTTCCCGTGCTGCTGGAGAAGGCTGATATCCTTTGCCATCTGTTTCAACAGATCTGAGAATTCCAGGTACAGGTGGGTGTCCGCCGTTGTTTCGCCGCTGTGCTCAATCGCCGTTAACGCAACACCGGCGCCGGAATCTGCGTCGTTTCCAATGGTGACCAGCCCGCCGTGCGCCTCAAAGTACTTTCTCAATACCGGGATCATGCCCGCCGGGAGGCAGTAGGGATCGGCCAGGCGCAGTAAGGCAATCTGGTGGAATGTCGTCTCGATCTGAATTTTGCCGCTGCCCGGTAATTCTGCCGAGTAATTCTCGCGCCCCCTCTGCCAGGCGTAGTTGTACAGGGACAGGCATTCGCTCCACAAAGCGCGCGGCGCGCGTTGATAACCGGCGTAGTAGTAACTCAGTTGCAGTCCCAGTGTGTAAATGGATCCCAGCAGGGCTAATGGAAGACTGCGTGTTTCTATAAAACCGCCGCGTTTGTTGATCAACTCGTGGGCGACGATTTTGTAGCCGAAGCCGATATCCTGGCACAGGCGTTTCAGTAACGGCCGGATCGCATCAGCGTCGCCCGCCTGGGCTGGCAGCGATTCATCCAGGCGCTGATAGGTCCCCAGAAAATAACTCAGAATCTCCAAACGCACTGCCGGCGAGAGCGTTTGCCGGTTCATCAGGCGCAGCTGCCGGCTGGCCGCCCGCGCAGCCCGCTGCAGGTCCAGGTAGGGCAGGTCGTCCAGCCATGCGCGGACCTCGCGAGGCTTGATCTTGACGCCAGGGCGATTGCTGTTCTGGGCTGGAATTGTAAGTTGCAGACCGGTCAAGGGCATCAAAAATCCGTTCGGTGACGCTACCGTTAGCGGTCAATTTCTGAGAATCTGGACTATTCCACTTCAACGGCGATCCCTGCGATACGTTGTTTCCAGATCGCCGGCCCTGTCTGATGAATCGACTCACCGCGTGAATCGACAGCGACGGTGACTGGCATGTCCTTGACTTCGAATTCGTATACCGCTTCCATGCCCAGTTCCGGGTAGGCAAGCACCCGTGCCGAGTGCACCGCTTTGGAGATCAGATACGCGGCACCACCCGTGGCAATTAGATAAACAGCCTGATGTTTCTTAATGGAATCAATTGCTTTTGGACCGCGCTCGGCTTTGCCGATCATGCCGATCAGGCCGGTTTTATCCAGCAGGACATCGGTGAACTTATCCATTCGCGTGGCGGTAGTGGGCCCTGCCGGGCCGACGGCTTCATCGTTCACGGGATCAACCGGGCCCACGTAGTAGATCATGCGATTGCGGAAGTCCAGACCATCGGGTAACGACTCGCCTCTGTTCAGGCTGTCGACAATGCGACGATGTGCTGCATCCCGTCCGGTCAGCAGATGTCCGCTCAGCAGCAGCGATTCGCCCGCTTGCCAGTCCTGTACCGCGGTGGCATCGAGTTCATCCAAGTTGACCTTGCGCGAGCGGATGGTCGTATCCCGCTGCACCTCGGGCCATTCGCTGAGGCTGGGCGGTTCGGGAAATGCCGGGCCGCTACCGTCGAGTTCCAGGTGGACATGACGGGTGGCCGCGCAGTTGGGTACCATGGCGACCGGCAGGGAGGCGGCGTGGGTGGGGTAATCCAGAACCTTGACGTCGAGCACAGTGGTCAGTCCGCCAAGCCCCTGGGCACCGATACCCAGCGCATTGACCCGATCGTGGATCTCCAGGCGCAGTTGTTCTGCACGGTTGGCCGGACCACGCTGGCGCAGTGCCTGGATATCGATGGGTGCCATGAGTGACTGTTTGGCCAGCAGCATGGCTTTTTCCGCAGTGCCACCGATTCCGATGCCGAGGATGCCGGGCGGGCACCAGCCGGCGCCCATGGCCGGTACCTGCTGCACGACCCATTCCACCAGGTTGTCGCTGGGATTGAGGACACTGAATCTGGCTTTGTTTTCCGATCCGGCGCCCTTGGCTGCCACTGTGACCGCTACCCGGTCACCGGCAACCACGTTCATGTGAATCACAGCCGGCGTGTTGTCCCGGGTGTTGCTGCGCTTGCCGGCCGGGTCCGCCACAATGGAGGCGCGCAAGGGATTTCCAGGGTCGCGATAGGCGCGGCTGACAGCTTCGTTGACCATGTCCTCGACATTCTGTCGGCAGTCCCAGCGGACTTCCATGCCGATTTCCAGAAAAACGGTGACAATACCGGTATCCTGGCAGATGGGGCGACGCCCCTCGGCGCACAGGCGGGAATTGATCAGAATTTGTGCGATCGCATCGCGTGCGGCGGGAGATTGTTCCTTCTGGTAAGCCTGGTGCAGGGCGTGTACAAAATCCAGCGGATGATAATATGATATGTACTGCAAGGCATGCCGGATGGACTCAATGAAATCTTCCTGATGGATTGTGGTCATATTTGTATTACTGCCCTGCCGAGTCTAGATATCAGTGTAGTCATTCGAACGATAAAGCACCATTCCCCGGATTATGAAGGATGCCTGAATGCGATTGTTAGTACTTGTTTTTTCAATTTTATATGCAGTTACTGCCAGTACCGAACCGGTTGATTACAGTCTTCCGGATGTGCATGGAAAAGAACATTCTCTGGCCGATTACCGGGGCAAATGGGTGGTTGTCAACTACTGGGCTACCTGGTGTCCGCCGTGTCAGGAAGAAATCCCTGACCTGGTCGAGTTTCATGACCGGCACAAGGACAACGATGCGGTGGTGATAGGCATCAATTTTGAAGATATCGGTGAGGAACAGCTGTCGGCGTTTGTCGATTCCTTCCTGATCAGCTATCCGATCCTGCGTTCGAAGCCGTTAGCGGAGACCCCGCTGGGCACTATTCCCGGCCTGCCCACGACCTTTATCATCGCTCCGGATGGCTCGCCCGTTGCACGTCAGGTGGGGCCGGTAACCGGTAAACAGCTCGACGAGTACATAGCGCGTAAAAAGAAGGCAGCCGGTTCCAGTTAGGATTCCGGTCTGTGGCCGGTGACGGCTGTGGTACGAAACGTCTTTCCGTCTCTGATACCCTCGAGCTGCAATTTGGTGCCAGGACCTGACTGGGCAATCCGGCTCATCGCGGAGCGGGCATTTTTTACCACTTTGCCATCGATACGGATCAGTACATCACCGGGCAGAATGCCGGCTGCATCGGCCGGGCCCTTGCGTAATACACCGGCGACCAGCATGCCGTGGATGTCATCGAGTTTGAAACTCTCGGCGAGTTCGGGGGTCAGATCCTGGGCCTCGATGCCGAGCCAGCCACGTTGCACATGACCCTGCTCGATAATCTGTTGCATGACGTTGGAGACCACGTTGGCTGGAATGGCGAAACCGATGCCCTGTGAACCCCCGGAGCGGCTGTAGATAGCGGTGTTGATACCAATCAGTTCTCCATAGGCGTTGACCAGCGCGCCACCTGAGTTGCCCGGATTGATAGCCGCATCGGTCTGAATGAAATCCTCGTAACGGTTGATACCCAGCTGGTTACGCCCGGTTGCACTGATAATACCCAGCGTCACCGTTTGACCGACCCCGTAGGGGTTGCCGATCGCCAGTGCCACGTCACCCACCCTGAGATTCGATGTCGATCCAATGGCAATGGAAGGCAGATCATCCAGCGCAATGCGCAACACCGCAAGGTCGGTATCCTTGTCCACACCGACCACGGAGGCGCGTGAGCTGCGTCCGTCCTGAAGTAGTATCTTGATGACATCGGCGCCGGCAATGACATGGTTGTTGGTCAGTACGTAACCCTGTGGGGAGACAATGACACCGGAACCCAGGCTGGTCTGGGTCTGTTTGCGCGGGGTGCTCAGCTGGTCGCCGAAAAAATGGCGGAACAGCGGGTCATCCAGCAGGAGGTGACGTTTGCGCGTGATCACCTTCGTGGTATACACATTGACGACGGCTTTGGCGGCCGGTTCGACAGCATCGGCGTAGGAAACGCGTCCGAAGGCCGGGGTGTCACTGTCGACAGGGGTGCTGCGGGCGGGCGCCTGCCGGACTTCGATGATTGACCTGCCGGGTTCGAACCATTCGGGTTTCAGCAGCAACATGAGAAAGGCCGCGACAATACCGACGGTGGCGGCCTGCAGGAAAAAGGAAACGGTATCACGTATAGTCATGACACTTGATTATACACGGGTAGAAGGGGTCTCCTGACTGCAATATCTGAGTACCAGGGTGACGGAGATTGGCCAATATACGCTTGCGGGGGACACGCTGTGCATACATCCCTGTACGCTCGACGGCCGCTTCCATGCGGCCGACGGTCCCGCAAGTGTATATCGGCCATTCTCCGCAGCCATGGTTAGCAATGTGGCTATGCCTGGTCAGGTGGATGCTGCTCCCGATCGGCTATTGCACGCGGGTCTGAACGGAGACATGCGCAATTGATTGGTTTGACTGAACTCGTTGATTATTGTGACCGATTGCTGGATGCAGCCAGCTTTCAGGACTATTGTCCAAACGGTTTGCAGGTAGAAGGGCACGGCGAGGTTAACAAAATTGTCAGCGGTGTCACCGCCAGTCAGGCGCTGATCGATGCGGCGCTGCAGCAGCGTGCCGACCTGGTGCTGGTTCATCATGGTTTCTTCTGGAAGGGTGAAGATCCCTGTCTCACCGGTATCAAGTGGCGGCGTATAAGGGCGCTGCTGGCTGATGAAATCAGTCTGCTGGCCTATCATCTGCCACTGGATGCCCACCCCAGCTTGGGCAATAATGCCCAACTCGCGCAGCGACTGGGCCTGGTGGAGCAGGGTCGTTTCGGTGACGGACGGGGGCCGGATCTGGCCTGTTACGGCAGCCTGCCGGAACCGCTTTCCAGCGCCGGGTTAAGCGAGCGGATTCAGCAGGCGCTGGGACGCAGGCCCCAGTGCATCACCGGCACGGTCAAGCCACTGCAACGCATAGGCTGGTGTACGGGGGCGGCGCAGAACTACCTGGAGGCGGCGGCCCGGCGCGGCCTGGACGCCTTTATCAGTGGTGAAATCTCCGAGCCGAGCGTGCATATCGCGCGCGAATACGGGATCGACTATTTCGCCGCCGGACACCATGCCACCGAGCGCTACGGTGTGCAGGCGCTCGGCGAATGTCTGAGCAAAGAATTTGCGATCGAACATATTTTTATCGATATAGATAATCCTGTGTGATCTTTTCGGCCAAATTTCCATTTTTTGCCGGTGTATTACTTGACCTCATCGGGCAGTTCCGACATGCTATGCCCGCTGTTCGAACATCAGTTTGAATATCTGAATATTCTAATGCTCATCGGCGTTAGCGGTTCCGCTACCTTGACGTCAGCCGGTGATTTTTTGTGTGGAGACCATTGAATGAGTGGCGACGGTGTAGATACCAGTAAGCGCCGGTTTCTGATAGCCGCAACGACTGTTGTCGGTGGCGTAGGTGCGGTGTATACCGCAGTTCCTTTCCTGGCGTCGTGGATGCCCAGCGAGCGTGCCAAGGCGGCCGGTGCTCCGGTGGAAGCGGATATCAGTAAGCTGGAAGATGGCCAGATGATCCGTGTGCAGTGGCGCGGTAAACCGGTCTGGGTAGTGAAGCGTACCGAGGAAATGGTTGCGGCGCTGCCAGGCCTGGACGCTAAATTGCGCGATCCGGAGTCGGTTGATCCGCAGCAGCCGGAATATGCACAGAACGTGACCCGCTCTATCAAACCGGAAATACTGGTCGCCGTCGGCATCTGTACCCACCTGGGCTGTTCACCGAGTTTTGCCCCGGAAGCCGTGCCGCAGCCATATGATGCGGAGTGGAAGGGCGGGTTCTTCTGTGTCTGCCACGGTTCCAGGTTCGACCTGGCGGGCCGTGTCTTTCAGGGAGTGCCGGCACCGTTGAACCTGGAAGTGCCGCCACACAAGTACATCAGCGAATCACTGATTCTCATTGGTGATGACAGAGGAGCCGCCTGATGGGAATGTTAGTCAACCTGCGTGACTGGATCGATGCGCGCTTCCCACTGACCAAAATGTGGGAAGAACATCTCTCCAAGTACTATGCGCCCAAGAATTTCAACTTCTGGTATTTCTTCGGTTCCCTGGCGCTGCTGGTGCTGGTGATCCAGATCATTACCGGCATTTTTCTGACCATGAACTACAAGCCATCCGCCGACGAGGCCTTCGCTTCCGTCGAGTACATCATGCGCGATGTGGAGTGGGGCTGGCTGATCCGCTACATGCATTCCACCGGCGCTTCGGCGTTCTTCCTCGTTGTCTATCTGCACATGTTCCGTGCCATGCTGTACGGTTCCTACAAGCAACCGCGTGAATTGCTCTGGCTGTTCGGCATGATGATTTACCTGGCGCTGATGGCGGAAGCATTCTTCGGTTATCTGTTGCCCTGGGGACAGATGTCGTATTGGGGCGCGCAGGTCATTATTTCCCTGTTTGGTGCCATTCCGGTGATCGGCGATGACCTGTCGCTGTGGATCCGTGGTGATTTCGTCATTTCGGATGTCACGCTGAACCGCTTCTTCGCGCTGCACGTTATTGCGGTTCCACTGGTGCTGCTGGTACTGGTGGTGATGCACATTCTCGCTCTGCACGAAGTGGGTTCCAATAACCCTGACGGTGTCGAGATCAAGAAAAACAAGGACGAAAACGGTATTCCCAAAGACGGTATCCCGTTCCACCCCTACTACACGGTGAAGGATATCGTCGGTGTGGTGGTGTTCCTGATGTTCTTCTCGTTCGTGATGTTTTTCATTCCGGAAGGTGGCGGTTATTTCCTGGAGGCGCCGAACTTTGAACCGGCCGATCCCCTGAAGACGCCGGAACACATTGCGCCGGTCTGGTACTTCACGCCGTATTACGCCATGCTGCGTGCGGTGACCGTCGACATCGGGCCTTTGAGCGCCAAGTTCCTGGGCGTCATCGTCATGGGCGCGGCCGTGGTGATTCTGTTCTTCCTGCCGTGGCTGGATCGCAGCCCGGTGAAGTCCATTCGTTATCGCGGGCCCATTTACAAGATCATGCTGGCAGCGTTTGTCGTGTCCTTCTTCGTCCTCGGTTATCTCGGTACCCAGGCTCCGACAGCGGGCCGGACAATGCTGGCGCAGGCGGGGACCATTGTGTATTTCGCCTTCTTCCTGTTAATGCCGATCTATACCAGGATCGATAAGACCAAGCCGGTTCCGGACAGGGTGACGGGGTAAACATCCAATGAAAAAACAACTGTTAGCTATTCTGTTGCTTGTTTCCCCCGCGTTGCTCCTGGCCGCCGGTGGCGGCAGCGTTCACCTGGATAAAGCCAATATCGATCCGACCAATAAGGATTCCCTGCAGCGCGGTGCGAAAACATTCGTCAACTATTGTATGGGCTGCCACTCGGCCAAGTACCAGCGCTACAACCGGCTGGCCCGTGACCTCGGTATCAGTGAAGAGGACGTCATGGAAAACCTGATGTTCACCGGCGAGAAAATTGGTGATCAGATGGATATCGCCATGACCAGTGCGATGGGCAAGAAGTGGTTCGGAGCTGCTCCCCCGGACCTGACGCTGGTTGCGCGTGTACGTGGTGTGGACTGGCTTTACAGCTACATGCGCACTTTTTACCAGGACGATTCGCGCCCGTTTGGTGTCAACAACCGGGTCTTCAGCAATGTCGGTATGCCGAACGTGCTGTGGCAGCTGCAGGGTGTGCAGAAGCCGGTCTACAAAACCGAGACCGATGATGAGGGGCACGAGCATCAGATTCTCGAAGGGTTGGAAATCGTCGAAGCGGGCACGCAGTCAGCCGAGGAATTTGACCGCACTGTGAGAGACCTGGTCAATTTTCTTGCCTACATGGGTGAGCCGGTCAAGCTGGAGCGTCAGAGCCTGGGCATCAAGGTGCTGTTGTTCCTGTTGCTGTTCTTCGTGGTCGCCTACCTGCTCAAGAAAGAGTACTGGAAGGACGTCCATTAATCCCGCAAGTGGCCGGGGTCGCAGCCTGGCCACTGCCGGGATCCATAAGTTAATACCTGGAGACAACGCATGGCCGTAATCGCCAATCGCCGTTCGGTGATGACTCTGTATTCGGACGCAAGCTGTCCGCAAAGCCACCGTGTACGAATGGTGCTCGCAGAGAAGGGGATGACCGTCGAAATCGTCAACATCGACCCGGATAATCTGCCGGAAGATCTGATCGATCTGAATCCCTATCAGAGTGTGCCTACGCTGCTGGATCGTGAACTGGTGCTCTACGATCCTCAGGTGATTACCGAGTACCTGGACGAGCGATTCCCGCATCCGCCTTTGATGCCGGTTGACCCGGTGTCGCGGGCGCGCAGTCGCCTGGCTTTGTATCGAATCAAGAAGGACTGGTATTCGCTGATCACCGATCTTGAGTCCGGGGTGGAAAAAACCGTTGCGAAAGCGCGCAAAACCTTGCGCGACAGTCTGGCGGCAAGTGTCGAAGTATTCAGCGCCAAGCCGTATTTTCTGAGCGATGAATTCTCCCTGGTGGACGCCACTATTGCACCGATCCTGTGGCGATTGCAGCATTACCGTATTGAATTGCCGACGCAGGCAAAACCGGTACTTGATTATGCGGAACGCATGTTTTCGCGTGACTCTTTCGTGGCCAGCCTGACCGAAGCTGAAAAGGAAATGCGCGAGTAAGGGGGAGGGCATTTTCCAGGTGCTCGGCAGTCATGATTTCCAATCGCCCTTACCTGATTCGTGCCATCAACGAGTGGTTGCTGGACAGTCAATGTACTCCCCACCTGCTGGTCAATGCTGAAGCCTCCGGTGTCGATGTACCCCGGGAACATATTCAGGAAGGCAAGATCGTCCTGAATATCGGCCCGCAGGCAGTGGAAGGTCTGCGGATCAGTAATGAAGAGGTCACTTTCCTGGCGCGTTTCAGCGGCGTCTCCCGCTTGATTTCATTGCCGGTCAGCGCGGTCCTGGCGATCTATGCCAAGGAAAATGGTCGTGGCATGATGTTCAATGAAGCCGATGAGCCTGAGCCGGATGATTCCGGGCCCAAGCGTCCATCGCTTAAAGTCGTGAAATAGAACTGCCCCGTCATGCAGCGTTGAAAGCATCTGCCAGGTGGGTTAACCTGCCGCGTTTCCCGAAGAGGTGTCCGAGTGGTTGACTCGAGGCGTTAGCCGAGAGAACGCCGCAGGCGGCCCCGAAGGGGTGAGGAGCGAAGCGACGAATAACGAGCACGCGTGCGTGCTCCGTTCTGTGGGAACCGAAGTTGTTCAGCAGAACAGATTAAACTGTAAGTTCAGGAGAGGTGTCCGAGTGGTTGAAGGAGCACGCCTGGAAAGTGTGTATACGTGAATAACGTATCGAGGGTTCGAATCCCTCCCTCTCCGCCAGATCACGAAAATGACGTTTCTCTGAAAACGGCTTCTTTGTATCTGAAACCCGCTATTCCAGGGCCTTCCGGCCCGATCAAGCGTACCGGACCACTTCCATTCCATCCCGATATTCTCTCTCTCTGGCTCTCTCTTCGCCCGATATTCTCTGTGACTGGCGTTCGGAAGCGTACCATCAAGTGCCGTTGGTACGCTTGAAAGAGTACTTAAAGTCAACGACTTGGAGAGATTGGCCGACTTTTGTTCGAATTCGAAAAGCGCCCCCGGAAAGCCGGGGCGAACATCCAGGACGCTTACTGGCGGGTATTGGTGTCGAGGCAACCAAGTCTATTGCCGATCTGGCCGGCTAACTGCCGATATTGTGAACAGGCGGACTATTCCAGGTGGCTTGGCCAAATCTCGTCGTTTGAATCGAGTAGGCATGGACGACCGCTTGAGTGGTGAAACCCGACGTTAGTAATCTGCTGTCGGTGCCCTGAACGGCTTATTTACAAATTAGCCACGGCTTATATAATCAATGGCTTAAAGACAAAAAACGACCCGTTCCAGTCCTTGCGGCAAACTCTTGAACGGGCAGGAAACTTGTAAAGGGCGGTAATTCGTACCGGTGATCGCTTCACGCACTCTTTTAACCTCTGGGCCGCCAAGCTGCGATCCCCTCTTGCATCCATGCGACGGGGCCGCTCAGCATCAAAGCGTCTCGCTCCTATTGTCTAGGTGATGGTCTCTCGAGTTTTTGGGTCCAAGGCAATTGCCAAAAGAATATTCATTATTATAAACGGCGAAATTATAAACGGCGAAAAAGTGTTGCAATGGCCAACTTTAACGTTTCCCCTTCAGATGCTTAGCTTGGTAAAGGTCCCGATCGGCTTCGGCGAGCAGGGCAGTCGCTGTATCGATGGCATCCGCGTAGGTGGCAATGCCCGCAGATACACCGACAGCCGTCATTTCACCGCTGGACAGCATGATGGGCTCAGATACCGCTTCAGCGATGCGTTCCGCCAACTTGTGGGCAGAATCCTCGGAAGCGTCACGCAAAATCACGCCAAACTCGTCACCACCAAAACGAGCCAACTCGTCCTCGGCGCGCACCTGCTGGGAGAGTCGCCGAGCGACTTCGCACAAGACCTCGTCTCCAGCCGCGTGCCCAAAGCTATCATTGACCAACTTGAAACCATCTAAATCTAGGTAGAGGACACTAAAGGTCTCGGCCGTTCGAGTCGCGTGGGCCATTTCAGCTTCGAGTGTCCTATCGAACTCTGCTCGGTTGGCTAAGCCGGTTAAATAATCGGTCATGGCCAGGCGCGCCAGCTGCATTGCACGGCGACGGCTTTCCAGGGCGGTCATGACTAAAGTGGACAGATCTCGTAGTACGCCCGATTGTGCATTGCTGAACGATCGTGGCTTTACATCCGCGATGGCGATTGTGCCCAAGGCATGGCCAGATCTGGCGACGATAGGCGCTCCAGCGTAGAAACGCAGATTCGGCGGCTGTGTTACCAGGGGGTTGTCTTCAAATCGTGGATCGCTTTTCAGGTCTTTCACAATTAGTGTTTTCTCCGGCTCCATGATCGCATAGGCGCAAAAAGCGATCTGGCGATCGAGTTGCGGTTCGTCCACGCCAAGCCGTGACTTGAACCACAATCGATCCGCATCCATGAGGCCAACGACCGCAGCTGGGGTATCGAAAGTGTGTAGAGCAACCCGAGTCAGCGCATCAAAATCCACTTCTGGCGGCGTATCGAGAATCTCATAAGAGCGAAGGGCCTCCAGGCGCTGGGCCTCGTTCTCGGGAATGGGGCATGCCATAGTGTTGTCCGTCCTGTCCGCAATCGTGGTGATGGATGTTTGCGGGATACTTCTACCAATTGGATGTCGACTCAGGAATGCTAGGGCATCGATTTTGATGGCAATTAAGGTCGACACCGAACCGGAAATTTCCCAGAATCTGATTAGCTTAGACTCTCTCATTCCTGAGCGCAATCAGTCCAGCGAGTCAATCCCAAACGAAGCGTTAACGGCATGCGAATGACCCGCGAATGTACGTCGTCAGAACCTTTTGGACAGATGGCGTCGCGATTTACGAGAGACACTGGTCCATCTTTGTTGAATATAGGGCAGCCAACACTAGGCGGAGTGTGCGCTGCAACCCGGTTGCTTCCTGCTAGCTGTTGCAGCATACCGGTTCCATCCGCGTGCCCGAGACGCAGGCTGAAAGGAATGTCTGGATTCGAACCGAAGCTGCCGTTTAGCTGCCTTGAACATAAGCAACAGTTTAACGGTGACTTCTCTGCCCACCGATCGACGAACGCGGTTAAGTCGGCGCTGGCCATGTGTTTCGTCGACCGCATTCGCATCGGTTAATGGTTGATCCACGTCAAACCGTGGTTTCACTGATAGCGTGAGCTATTCTCGGTTTTTTCGGGCGATAAGATGAAAAGCATATCGAGACCACGCCGAGGTTACAAAATCTCTATACGGTCGTGACAAAGCCGTGATTTCTTTTAGCTATCCTTATGACTCGAACACCAACGTAGGAGGAAGATAACTATGTTACATATCACTCGGATAGCCGTGATAGGTTTATTTGCTAGTGCGATTTTCGGCGGCCAAGCGTTCGCAGGAGGGGCAACTACTGCCAATGGGTGGTACGAAGGAGAGGAAATTTACTACATCGATCAAGGCTTGGAAGAAGGAGTAACAGAACGCGGGGAGAATGATATTTACCTTATTGGCGGCGATCGAGTTTTGCAGGCGCAAGTGGTGAAGTTTATCCCCGGCGAACGAGGCTATTCTCCACATTGGAATGTCAACGTCGTCAACACGGCATCTGGAATGACAGTCGCGAACATTCTTGCCTCAGGCTATGCTTCTGAACACTATCCAGAAACCCTGTTTGACGATGTTGCAGACATTCTGGATGCGGAATCGGCGGGTCTGGTGACGATCAATACGCCAGGCTTGGTTGTGCTTTGTCCCATTATCGCTGAGATGGGGGCAGAGGCGCCTGGTAACAACGAACTTTCGGAGGACTTTCCTCGTCCCTGGCCTGTCGTAACGGCTAATATAAGCAACCACTGTACGGCAAAAAACGCCGACCCTAGACAGACATACAGGTTTTAACACTGGACGACCGGAAAGTACTGGAAGTCGCCGTATAGATGTGGGATCCAGCTTGGCAATCACCATCCAAATCTGTAATTCGTCGGAAAAGGCTAACATTGAGCATCATACCATATTAGGCAAAACCTCTAGATAGCTAACCTCGTGTGAATATTTCAATTTTCTGCTGGATAAGAACACCGTTTCAATCCGGATTTACATTCGAAGATTTGTATTGCACCATAGAGTTACGCTCTTGATTTGGGCCTAATCATGCACTGGCTGAGCAGAACTTTAACACTACTGAACAACCTCCCCATCATACAGATCCAGCAACGCTGTTTATTCATCTTTCTGCTTTCTACGACGTCACTTGCGCCGGCGGAAGCGGTAAAAGATGGAGCAGCAACACCTGGGGCTTCGAGGATGGACCCTGTGCCTCTTGCTAGTGAACAGCAGCATCAGGCTCTAACTCGTCTCGAGGAGCTGGATCTACTATCTCAGGGTCTGATAAGGAAAGCGGGTGACGGCGCGACACCGGCTCACATTTTCCGGGTAGAAACGCGCATGTATCGCGAGTTGCTGCGACAGACAATGTTGACAGACCGTCAACGTACCGAAGCGGAACAGCTTCCCCAAAACCTCCTGCTAGAGATGGTGCGGCTGTCAGCCTTGTTGCATGCGGCTGCAGATTGCAAGACCGGTTACGTAATCATTTGCCCACCAGATCTAATGTCGCAACTTCGTTTGCAACAAGCCAAGGTTTCGCAGGCATTACTGTTGGCCAGGGGTAAAGTGGAATAGAAAATGGTAGCTGCCTGGTATCAATTTGCAACCACAGTTTGGCAGATTGCGTCCGAGTCGGCGATTTGGGTGATTATCAGTCTTGTTGTCGGAGGTCTGGTGCATGAGTTTCTACCATCTAGCCGCTTCCGTGTCTTGCTGAACCGGCGAGGCCATAGCGCCATGGCAGGAGCTATTGTCTTTGGCGCCTGTCTGCCGATTTGCAGCTGTGGCGTTATCCCGCTTGCCGTAAGTTTGTTTAAATCCGGGATTCGCCTTGGCCCGGTCATTGCGTTCGCGGCCGCGACGCCGATAATCAATCCTGCCGCTGTGATCCTCTCCCTCGCCTTGCTGGGGCCACAGATCACCATCGCTTATGTCCTTATGGGCTTGGTTTTACCCTACCTGCTTGGCGTTGTGACTGAACGCTGGGGCAGTCATAACAGCAGAACGTTATTGGCCAGCGATGACGGCAGTGCCACGGTGACGGATTGTTGCAGTACGGCAGTTTCTTGCTGTGACTCGGATACGACGTCAGGACATATAGCTGTAGCGCCAGAAGATAATACACATTCCCTTGGTGTGCGTATCGCCGCAGGGTTGCGTTGGGGGTTCTCTGATCTTGGCCCGACCATCGCCTTTTACATGCTGATTGGCGTGCTCATCGCGGGTGTGATTGCTGCATTTTTGCCGCCCAGCTGGGTTGATACTTACCTGCGAGAGAGCCATATTGTTGCGTTGCTGGCTGCTGCTGTACTCGGTGCCAGCATTTATGTCTGCGCTGTTGCACATATTCCGCTCGTGGCAACGCTGCTTGCCGCAGGTGCAGCCCCCGGTGTCGCAATCGTATTTCTTGTGACGGGTACCGCTACGAACTTACCCGAGCTCATTGCGCTGTATAACACGATCGGCAAGCGCACGGTTATTCTCTATGCCGTCTCATTAATCATTGGTGCGATGATCACTGGCCTGTTGGTCAACCTGTGGTTGATGCCGGGTTTCAGCCCGGTCTTCGACCCGGTGGCCAGCCTGGAGTTGCTTGACGCCGGTCAACGGCTACAACCCACGGTGGGTACTGTGCCAAGCTTGCTGGCCACCGTTGCGCTTACCCTACTAGCGTTGCTTGGCAGCTGGCGCCGGGCCATTGCTTATATTGGCAGGCGCCGTAGCAGTACCGGTGGCGGCTGCTGCTCCGATTGAAGCCTGGCGAACTAGCCTTGATCGGGTTATATCGTCAAGTTCTGCAGGCAACAACTCATTCAGCGCAGGGAGCTTACGCCGAAAGGCAGCCCGCTCTTCTCTATTTACTTCATGCAGCAGCAAACCGTCCTCACTGAACCTGGCCAGGATAGCAGCCTCGTGCTGCACGTTATGTTCGCGCTGCCAGCGCACAAGGTCTTCAAACACA
>Ga0316201_10000484_pt1 | contig 22624 bp, 16 predicted proteins | sample CS6wburrow_MG_FD_204516 | JGI IMG/M metagenome (GOLD analysis project Ga0316201, IMG submission 204516) | Coastal sediment microbial communities from Delaware Bay, Delaware, United States - CS-6 worm burrow | ecosystem: Environmental > Aquatic > Marine > Coastal > Sediment | place: USA... | reverse complement strand
CTGCATATACCTCGGTAGCAGGCTCCCCCCAACCTGGCTCCGGGAGCTGCAAATCCAGCTTAACATACCAACAAGGAGAACCGTCCATGCCGAATCACAAAAAATTCCTGACCGGAACCGCCTTCGCCCTCGCCCTCCTGACCGCGGCCCTGGTGGCGCCCGCCAGCGCCCAGGTCGGCCCTCCCGGCGGTACGATCTACGCCAACGATATGATGTTCGAAACCGTGTCGACCCCCACGGACCTGCCGAACCGGGGCAAGTTCACCACCCTGTACGTCCTGGGCGACGATCTGGCTCCCGTTTCGTCCGCCGCTCCCGGCGACCGGGGCTACCACGGCGGACGCTGGGAAGTCCGGCCGGTCACCTTCACCGGCATCTCCCCCATGCAGTTCACCAACGCGATGGACCTCGAGGCGGCCGCCGGCCGCGGCGACATCGAGATCGGCGACGTGGTCAAGCGCTTCGTCTGCCCCCTGATCCGCAAGTAAATCCGCGCAACGGCGCTTGATCCATAGATGACACACGGGCCGCCCCTCCGGGGGCGGCCCGTCGTCCGTTCTGCCGCAACCGTCGTCTCAGGAGCGGTCTTCGGTCACGACCTCGACCTCGCCCAGGCCCAGGGACTGCAGGCCTTCACCGATCACGTCCCAGTCGCCGACGATGACCCAGAGCATGTCGTCGGGCCGCAGATGGTCGGCGGCGACCCGGGCCATGTCGGCGGCCCCGTTGGCGCGCACCCGGCCCTCGAAGGTCCGCCAGTCATCGAGCGGCAGGCCGTTCAGCAGCAGCTGCGTCAGGCTGCCGGCGACCGCGCCGTAGGTCTGGAACTGCTGAGGGAAGCCCATGACCATGCGGTTGCGGGCATCCTCCAGTTCGGCGGCCGTCATGGGCCGCGGTCCACGAATGTCGCCCATCTCCTTCAGCAGTTCGACCATCGACTCCCGAGTGGACGGAGTCTGCACCGGGGCGGTGATCATGAAGATGCCCCCTTCGCGCAGGCCCGCCATCTGCGAGCGCACGCCGTAGCTGAAGCCCTTGTCCTCCCGCAGGTTCATGTTGATGCGCGAGGCGAAATTGCCGCCGAAAGCGGTGTTCAGGATCTCGAACGCGAGGAAATCGTCCGCGGACCGGGACAGCCCCGGGGACCCGCCGACGATGAAGCTCTGCTGGGCTCCGGGGCGATCGACCACCACGATCCGGGCCCCGGTGTAGGGCCTCGCCGCCGGCACGGTCGATGCGACCGGCTGGCCCGGCTGCCACCGGCCGAACTGCTTGGTGGCCGCGGCGACGGCCTCGTCCATGGTCAGGTCGCCGACGACGACCAGCGCGGCGTTGCCCGGCTGATAGAAGCGGTCGTGGTAGGCCTGCAGGTCGGCCGTGGTCAGCGCGGCGAGAGATTCCTTCGTACCGGTGCCGGTGAACGGCTGGGCGTAGGGGTGATCCTCACCAAACAGCCTTCTCTGGAATTCCTTGAAGGCCTGGGAGCGCGGCTGCACCGATTCCTGCTGCTGCCGGCCCAGGTAGTTCAGGCGGATACGCTCGAACTCGACCGCGGGGAACGTGGGCTCCAGGGCCACGCGGCCCATCAGGTCCAGACCGGATGCCAGCCGGCTCTTGAGAATGTTCAGCGATACGAATGAGCCATCGAAGAAGCTGCCGGTCCGCAGTTCGGCCCCCAGCGCCTCGGCCGTGGCGGAAATCTCCAGGGCGTCCAGGCCGCCGGCGCCTTCATCCAGCATCGCGGCCGTCAGGGCCGCCGTGCCGGGTTTGTCCGCCGGGTCGCCCGCCCAGCCGCTCATCACCGTCAGCCGCATTTCCACCAGGGGCAATTCGGGCTTTTCCACCAGATAGATCTTCAGGCCGTTGTCGAGGACCGCTTCGCGGATCGCCGGCGGCTGGAACACCACGTCACCCGTGCTGCCCGGCAGGCTGGAGCGGTCGACGGTCGCCGTGCCGGCGGCAAGATCGCCCTGGGGCACGATGTGCAGCACCGCCCGGCGTTCGCGGCCGAGGTATTCCCGGGCGAAGGCATCGACCGAGCCGGTCGTGGCGCGATGATACCGGGCCAGATCCTCTTCCAGGTATCCGGGCGTACCGGTATGGACGTTGTAGCGGTTCAACCGGTCGGCCTTGCCGCCGAACCCGCCGACCCGCTGCAGACCGCGCACGAAATCGGCCTCGTACCGGGTCACCGCCAGCTCGAGTTCCTTCTTCGTCACACCCTTCTTGAGCAGAGCCGCCAGTTCGCGGTCAATGACCTCCTCCACCTCGGCCAGCGTATGACCGGGGGCCGCGGTGGCGGTGATGGAAAACGTGCTGCCCAGTTCGCGGCTCGACTGGTAGGACGATACGTCCTGGGCGATCTGCAGGTCGTAGACCAGTGTCTGGTAGAGGCGGCTCGTCTTGCCGGAGGTCAGGATCCCAGCCAGCAGATCGAATTCCGCATCGCCGGCGGCGTAATATGCCGGCGTGTGCCACTGCATGTACACGCGGGGCAGCTCGACGGCATCCTCGGCCACGGCGCGGCGCTCGCCGTCGAGCCGGGGAATCCAGGACGCCAGGCGGTCCACGGGTTGCCCGGGCGCGATCGTCCCGAAATACTCCTCGATCCAGGGCTTGACCACGGCGGGGTCGAAGTCGCCCGCGACGCACAGCGACGCGTTGTTCGGCGCATAGTAGAGCTTGAAGAATTCCGACACGTCGTCGATGGAGGCGGCCGACAGGTCGTCCATGCTGCCGATCACCGTCCAGTAGTAGGGGTGGTCCGAGGGGTACATCAACTCGAGCAGCAGCTGGCGGCTCTTCGCGTAGGGCTCGTTCTCACTCTGCCGTTTTTCGTTCTTCACCACGTCGCGCTGGTTGTCGAGTTTCTCCTGGGTCATCGCCGGCAGCAGGTTGCCCATGCGGTCGGCCTCGAGGAACAGGGCCATCTTCAACTGGTCGGCCGGCACGTTCTCCCAGTAGTTGGTCCGGTCCTTGTTGGTCGATCCGTTCACCTGGGCGCCGATCTTCTGCAGGGGCAGGAAGTAGTCGGTGTCGTGATTTTCCGAACCCTGGAACATCATGTGCTCGAACAGGTGGGCGAAGCCGGTGCGGCCCGGCTTCTCGTTCTTGCTGCCCACGTGGTACCAGATGTTGACCGACGCCATGGGGATGGTGTGGTCCTCATGCAGGATCACGTCCAGCCCGTTGCTCAGCGTGTATTTCTCGTACGCGAGTTCGGGCAGGTCGCCGGCCAGCGCCGGGATGGCCACAGACAGGATCAAGGCAAGGCAAATACGGGGAATCATCGCGTGTCCTCCTGAAGGAATGCGGTGGCAACCTGGAACAACCGGCGCGTCGGCCACAGGGTTCTACGAACAAGTAAATCATGCGGTTTCAGGAACGGCCCCAAAAAGTTAGGCCCTGACCGGTAAATCTGCTATGATCCCAGCCGCTTACGACCGCGAACCGCGGAGGCAACCCGATGGTGCGATACGCTTTGCTCAGAACCGTGCTCGACCCGATACTGGCCGTCTCCGGCCCCAGCGGCCTGGCGCGCCTCGAGTTCCTGCCCAAGGCCTGGGAGTACCACATCCGCGCGCACGAGATCGCTCGCGCAGTCTATCCCGACGAGACATCGATCAAGGAATTCCCCCGCTTTTTCGACGATCTCCATACCCAGCTGGCCGAATATTTCGTCGGGCGGCGCAGCGTCTTTTCCATCGACCTGGATCTGGTGGGGTCCGATTTCCAGGTGAAGGTCTGGACCCAGCTGCTGAAGATCCCCTACGGCAAACTGCGCACTTACGGCCAGGTCGCCCGCTCGCTGCGCAAACCCACGGCTTTCCGCGCCGTCGGCCAGGCGGCCGGGCACAATCCCCTGCCCATTCTCATCCCCTGTCACCGGGTCATCGGCAAGGGCGGCTCCCTGATGGGCTTCGCCGGCGGCATCACCACGAAGGCCCGGCTGCTGCGGCTCGAGGGACATACCCTCGACGCCGAGCACATCGAAGAACCGCGCCTGTTCTGATGACCCTGCTCGACTGGTTGATCCCGCTGGCCCTCTACGCCGTGATCGTCACGGCGGTGATCCTGACCCGGCGTTCCATGCGCGGGGTGAGCGACTACCTGGCGGCCGGCCGCTCGGCCGGTCGTTATCTCCTGACCATCTCCGCCGGCATCGCCGGACTCGGGGCCATCACCGTGGTCGCCAACATGGAGATGGGCTACCAGGCCGGCTTCGCCATGAGTTGGTGGGGCCTGAGCATGGCCCTGGTCTCGATGGTCGTGACGGTCAGCGGCTGGGTGAACTACCGTTTTCGCCGCACGCGGTCCCTGACACTCGCCGAGTTCTTCGAACGCCGTTACAGTCGGCGTTTCCGCATCTTCGCCGGCACCGTCGCCTTCGGCGCGGGCCTGATCAACTTCGGCATCTTCCCGTCGGTGGGGGCCCGGTTCTTCATGTATTTCCTGGGCCTGCCGGAAACCTGGCAGCTGGGGGCGCTGCACCTGCCGGTCTTTCCCACCATCATGGCCGTCCTGCTCAGCACCGCCGTCTATTTCGTGTTCGCCGGCGGACAGGTGGCCGTCATGATCACCGACTTCATCCAGGGGGCCTTCGCCAACCTGGTGTTCCTGATCCTGGCCGTCTACCTGCTGCTGCACGTCGGCTGGACCGATGTGGGCGAGGTCATGGCCCAGACTCCGGTCGGCCATTCCAAGATCAATCCCTTCGACACGGGCTTCGTCGCGGACTTCAACTTCACCTATTTCCTGATCGGGATCGTGGGGCTGCTCTACAGCGCGATGTCCTGGCAGGGTACGCAGGCCTACAACAGCTCGGCCCGCACCGCGCACGAGGGCAAGATGGGCAACGTGCTGGGCCTGTGGCGCGGCCGCGCCCAGGATGTCTTCATGACCCTGGTGCCGATCCTGGTCTTCACCGTCATGAACCACCCGGACTGGGCCGAATTCGCCGCCGGCATCACCACCAGCATGGACACGATCGGCAACGAGGCCGTCCGGGGGCAGATGCGGGCGCCGCTGGTGCTGGCGGCCATGCTGCCCCCCGGCCTGATGGGCGCCTTCGCCGCCCTGATGCTCGGGGCCTTCATCAGCACGCACAACACCTACCTGCATTCGTGGAGCAGCATCTTCATCCAGGACGTGGTGATGCCCTTCCGCCGCACGCCCCTGTCGCCGCAGGTCCATCTGCGCCTGCTGCGGGGCGGGGTGGTGGGCGTGGCCCTGTTCATCTTCCTGTTCAGCCTGCTCTACCGCCAGAGCCAGGCCATCCTGCTGTTCTTCGCCCTGACCGGAGCCATCTTCGCCGGCTGGTCGGGCGCCGTGATCATCGGGGGTCTCTACACGCGCTGGGGCACGACCGCAGCGGCCTGGTGGGCCGGCATCGTGGGCGTCGGCCTCACTCTGGGCGGATTCATCCTGGAACAGGTCCAGCGGTCGTGGACCGAAACCGGCACGGCCTTCTGGGGCCTGCTGGACTGGGCGGGACCCGACCGGGCCGTCGACGGCGCGGTCTGGGTCAAGGCCAACCTTCCCAACGGACAGGAGATCTGGGGCTGGGCCATGTGGTCGTGTACGCTCGTCTACATCGCCGTATCGGTGGTCCAGCGCTTCGGCGGCCACCCGCAGTTCGATCTCGACCGTCTCCTGCACCGCGGCGAGCACGCCCTGGCCGGGGAGATCGAGCAGGGTACCGTCACCGTCAGCCGCGGCTGGCGCGCCATCGGCATCAACCACGAGTTCGGCCGCCGCGACAAGTTCCTCTATCTGGCGACCTACGGCTGGAACGTCGGTTGGTTGATTGTCTTCATCGGCGGCTGCGTGTTCTTCCTCACTCGCCGTATCGAAGGCAGCGACTGGTCGCGCTACGACTCGCTGTGGCTGGGCTTCTGGCACACCAAGCTGTGGATCGAGATGGCTGTCGCCGCGGTGGTGATCGTGTGGTTCACGATCGGCGGGGTCCGCGACGTCAGGGCGCTGCTGCGGGCGCTCGCGGTCAAGGACCGGGACGACACGGACGACGGCTTCATACCTCGCGACCGGACCTAGAAAAAGCCCCGGACCCCATGGGATCCGGGGCCGGCTGCCGGCAGGCGGTCCGTCTAGTCCTTGAGCCGGTCGGCGTACTGCTTGCGGAACTTGTTCAGCTTGGGGTTGATGACCACCTGGCAGTAGCCCTGATTCGGGTTGTTCCTGAAGTAGTCCTGGTGGTAGTCCTCGGCCTTGTGGAACTTCTCCAGGGCCGTCACCTCGGTGACGACGGGATTCGACCACACCCGTTCTTCGGTGAGCAGGCTGATCGCCTCCTCGGCCGCCTTCTTCTGGGCCGCGTCATGGTAGAAGATCGCCGAGCGGTACTGCGTGCCCACGTCCGCGCCCTGGCGATTCAGGGTGGTCGGATCGTGGATCGAGAAGAACATTCCCAGGAGATCCTCGAAGGAAATGACCTGCGGGTCGAACTTGACCTGCACGACCTCCGCATGCCCCGTCTTGCCGCTGGTGACCTCCTTGTAGGAAGCCTTGCCGCTGCCGCCGGCGTAGCCGGACTCGACCTTGTCGACGCCCTTCAGTTCCTCGAACGCGGCTTCCAGGCACCAGAAGCAGCCGCCGGCAAGCGTCGCGTATTCCCTGTCGTTGGTTTCGGCCATGGCGTCGGTCCTCCCCAGAAATCCCGCCAGCACGATGGCGAGGATGGTCGCGGTCTTCGTGAATTTCATGGTCATTCCTCCCGGGGCCGCAGGTTGCGGCCGCCGTGTTCCTCTATTAATCTCCTGCTTGACGGTACCCGTCAGGGGCAGGGTTCACATGCGAATGAGTCTCGCAATCATTGTTGGTCTGATCATGACGGTAATGTCTGGAAATGAAAATGGTTCCAGAACCGGACCCGATCCGACCGATTATTCCGGCCCGCACCAGGCCATGATGCAGGCGATCCACAACGACATCGCACGCAACTGGCAGGTTCTCGGACGCGAAAACCTGTCCGAACCGGTCGCCCTGGCCATGGCCAAGGTTCCCCGCCACGAATTCGTTCCGCCCGCACTGCGGCGCAGCGCCTACGCCAACCATCCCCTGCCCATCGGGCACGGGCAGACCATCAGTCAGCCCACCATCGTCGCCTTGATGACCGACCTGATGGCCGTGGGCGCCGACGACACCGTGCTGGAGGTGGGGACCGGATCGGGTTACCAGGCGGCCGTCCTGAGCGAGGTTGTCACCCGGGGCATGGTCCACACGATCGAGATCGTCCCCGAACTCGCCGAGACCGCCCGCCGGCGCCTTGCCGCTTTGGCATATGAAAATGTAGTCGTGCACACCGGGGACGGCTACCTGGGCCTGCCCGAGGAGGCCCCGTTCGCGGCCATCATGGTCACCGCCGCGGCCCCGGAAATTCCCCCGCCGCTTCTCGAGCAGCTCGCACCCGGCGGGCGGCTGGTCATGCCGGTCGGCAATCATGGTGCAACCCAATGGCTGACAGTCGTTGAACGCAACCGTGACGGCAAGTTCGACGAGGAAGTCGTCCTGCCGGTCAGATTCGTCCCCTTGACCGGCATCAGCGAGGATTGATGCGAACGGTTCCCCCTGCTACAGTGATTGGCAGTTTCCCGTTTTTAGCTTAATCATTAATGGTAACAAACAGCCAGGTATAAAGATCAGGTTTCGACGGCGGCCGATTCCTGTTCCGGAGGCGCCCATGTCCAATCCCAATGGCCCCGACGGTGACCGGCACCAGGCCCCCGGCCGCTTTCCCTTCGTCGACCTCATCGATTCCTACTGGGAGTGGGACGTCGCCCGGGCACGCACCGTTTTCAGCCCCCTGCTGCACAAGCTGACCGGATACACCGTCGAAGAGGTGGAAACCGATCCCGAGTTCTGGAACAAGATCATCCACCCCGAGGACCGCAACACGCTGAAGGAACTGAGGACCTGGGCCTTGCAGCGGCACTCGGCCATGTTCGACACCAAACTGCGCATCAAATCGAAGGACGGACAGTGGTTGTGGCACCTGATCCGCGCCACGATCGCCGAGCGGGACGCCGGCGGCATGCCCACCAAGGTCTCGGGAGTCATGTTCGACATCTCCGAGCAGGAGGCCTTCAAGGCGGCGCTCCTTGAAACGGGCGTCGTCCTGCACGAACTGCACTCCATCTCCACCGATTGCGACCAGCCGCTGCAGGAGCGGTTGACCCGCCTGCTGATCGCCGGCTGCGGACACTTCGGCCTGCCCAACGGGATCATCTCCTGCATCAAGGACGACCAGTACGAGGTCCTGGCCGTCCACTCCGCGGGCAGCTCCATCAAGGTGGGCGACGTCTATCCCCTGGGAATGACCTTCTGCCAGGAGACCCTCGAGTTCGGCGGGGCCGTCTATTTCGAAGACGCCGGACAGAGCCGCTTCAAGACCCACCCCTGCTATCTGGAATTCGGGCTGGCCACCTACATCGGGATCCCCATCAAGGTGGAGAACAAGGTCTACGGCACGCTCAACTTCTCGGCCCCGACGCCCCGGCAGAAGGAATTCAGTCCCAACGACAACGAGATCCTCAAGCTGATGGCACAATGGGTCGGAAGCGCGCTGACCCGCAAGAAAATGGCCCAGACGCTGCTGGATACCGAAAGAAGATTCCAGCACGCCCAGCGCCTGGAAACGGTCGGGCGCCTGGTCAGCGGCGTGGCCCACGACATCAACAACCTGCTGACGGCCGTCATCGGCTACACCGACCTGGCCCGGCTGGAACTCGGCCACGAACACCCGGTCGATGAGGACCTCACCAATGCCATCGCCGCCGCCAAACGCGGCGCACGTATCACCCGGCGTCTGCTGGGGTTCAGCCGGCCGGCGCCGTTCGCTCCGCGGCCCCTTGGGCTGGACGAGGCCATCGGCGACACGCGCAAGCTCATCGCCCAGATGGCGGGCGACGGCGTGCGGGTCGCAACCGATCTGCAGGCCGGCGACGCCCGCGTCCTGTTCGACCCGGCCCAGCTCGACCAGGTGCTCATGAACCTGGCGGTCAACTCCCGCGACGCCATGCCCGTCGGCGGCACGATCTCCATCGCGACCCGTCATACCGAGAGCGAGGTGGTCATCACGTTCTCCGACGACGGCACCGGTATGGACGGGGAAACCGCCGGCCGGATCTTCGAACCGTACTTCACCACCAAGACCCATGACGTGGGTACCGGTCTGGGACTGGCCACCGTCCAGTCGATCATCAGCAAGGCCGGCGGCCACCTGGAGGTCGCCACGGAGGTCGGCCACGGCACGACCTTCACCATCGGGCTGCCCCTGGCCAAGGAACCGGGACCGGCCGCCCCGCAGGTTCGCAAGCAGCCGGTGACCGGCCAGGTGGCCGCGACGGTGATGCTGATCGAAAGCGACGGCATGGTCCGTCATTCGGTGGGCACCTTCCTCGAGAACGCGGGCCACGAGGTTCTGACGGCGGAAAATCCGAAGGCCGCGCGGGATATCTGGTCCGACCGCGGCAGCGGCATCAGTCTGGTCATCAGCGACGTCCTGCCCCAGGGCACCCCCGGTTGGGATTTCGCCCTGTCCGCCAATAACGACGGTCAGCGCCCCCTGCTGCTGTTCATGTCGGCCTATCCGGCCCGCTACCTCGAGGAAACGGGACATCCGGCCCTGAATTACCCTATTCTGGAAAAACCCTTCGATTTTGAGGCATTAGTGCTTAAACTGGGGCAGATCCTGGGATAAACGGAATTACCCATTTTCCTTTGTTTACTTTTTGTGCGATTAATGGTAAAATCGTACGAGGTACAGGGGGATTTTGCCTTCGATCTGAACGTCTCGCACGGAGGGACCATGAGACGCCTTGCCAGTTTAACCGTCCTCGGCACACTTATTTCGGTAGTTGCAGGGACCGCTGCGGGGGTCGAGCTGACGCCGCGCCCGTACGCTCCGGTCCAGGAAGGCCCGACGGCAGCGGCCGAGTCCGTGCTGCCGTATGCCCCGGGACGGATCATCGTCAAGTTCACGCCTACCGGCATGGCCCGGGCCCGTATCCAGAACAGCGGCGACAAGAGCGCCACGGACGTGCGACCCACGACCGGGCTGCCCTCCCTGGACACCGCCCTGGCGCAGGCCCAGGTCCAGCGGATCGTCCGCAGCCACGAAAATCTGAAGAATCAGGACCGGGCCAGCCAGCTCGGTCTGGACCGGTGGTTCCGGCTCGATCTGCCCGCCGACAGCGACATCCCCGCCGTGGCCTCGCGCCTGGCGGCCGACCCCCATCTCGAATACGCCGGACCCGACTGGCGCGCCTTCGCTGCCACGACGCCCAACGATCCCCTCCTGTCCGATCACTGGGGTCACGAGAACACCGGCCAGATGCCCAGCTTCAGCTGGGGCGGCACCTGGAACCATACCGGCCCGCCCGTCGGGACGCCCGGTTTCGACGCCGGCGCCCTCGACGCCTGGGACGGCGCCCAGGGATACGGTGACCCGAATGTGGTCATCGCCATCCTCGACTCCGGGGTCGACACCTCTCACCCGGACCTGCGCCTCGTGGCCGGTTACGATTTCGGAGCCAACGACTCCGACCCCGACGACGACAGCGCCATCGCGGGCCACGGCACCGCCTGCGCCGGCGTGGCCGCGGCCATGGCCGACAACAGTCTCGGCATCGCCGGGATCGCCGGCGGCTGCAGCATCATGCCCTTGAAGGTCGTCGACAACTCGGGCGGGATCCTGTTCTCGGCGGTCATCAACGCCATCTACTACGCCGCCGACAACGGCGCCGAAGTGGCCAGCATGAGCTTCGGCGCCGTCGGCCTGAGCACCTATCCTCCCGCCGACGACGCCTTCGCGTACGCCCACGGGGCCGGCGTCACCCTGCTGGCGGCCACCGGCAACGAGAATCTGGGGGCGATCAGCTACCCGGCCGTCAACACCCACGTGATCGCCGTGGGGGCCGCCTCCCCCTGCGGCGACCGCAAGCGCAGCAGCAGCAGCGCGGGCGAGGTCAACCCGGGCGTCAGCACCGACCCGAACGGTTACACCTGCGACGAGGAACGCTGGTGGGGCTCCAACTACGGCGCGAACGCCCAGGACTTCCGCACCGCCGTCGACCTCCTGGGCCCTTCGATCCTGCCGACGACCGACATCTCCGGCAGCGGGGGTTACGACTCCGGCGACTATGAAGACTTCTTCAACGGCACCTCGTGCGCCACGCCCTATGTCGCCGGCGTGGCCGCCCTGGTCATCTCGGCCAATCCCGGCATGACGCCCGACCAGGTCCGCAACCGGCTGGTCGGCACGGCCGCCGACATCGTGAACGTGGAGGCGACGGTCGGGTGGGACCGCTACAGCGGGTACGGCATGGTGGACGCGGCGGCGGCCGTGGGCATCGGCATGACCCCGCCGCTGGCTGATTTCGACGGCTCTGTCGTGACGGGCTGCGGCCCCCTGGAGGTGACGTTCACCGACCTGTCCCAGGGCGACATCACCGCCTGGGCCTGGGATTTCGGCGACGGCGGCCTGTCCACCGCCCCCGATCCGACCCACATGTACACCGCACCGGGCATCTACGACGTCACCCTGGTCGTCAGCGGTCCGGTCGGCGTCGACACCCTGACCTCCGTCGGTTTCGTGACGGTCGCGGACCTGCCCACGGCCGACTTTTCGCCGGCGGCCACCAGCGGCACCGCGCCGTTCGCGGTGAGCTTCACCGATCTGTCCTCGCCCGGTGTCCTGTCCTGGGCCTGGGACTTCGGCGACGGCGCCACCGACAGCATCGCGAACCCCGTCCACACCTTCACCGCTCCCGGGGTCTACACGGTGAGCCTGCTGGTCATCGGCACCTGCGGGATCGATACCCTGACCGCGCCGGACCTGATCACCGTCGTGCCCGACACCGCGACCGTGGTTGCCGACTTCAGTGTCGAGACCGTCGCGGGCTGCGAACCGCTCGAGGTCGCCTTCACGGATCTGTCGACCGGTAACATCACCGGTTGGGCGTGGGATTTCGGGGACAGCGCCACCGACACCGTCGCCAACCCCGTCCACACCTACGCCGACCCCGGCGTCTACGACGTCCGGCTGACCGTCAGCGGGGCCGCCGGCGCCGATACGCTCACGGTCGCGGGGCTCATCACCGTCGGCAACCCCGTCACGGCGGCCTTCAGCGTCGCAGCCCGGGCCGGGACCATGCCCGTGACGTTCGATTTCACCGACGAGTCGACCGGCGAACGCGATTTCTGGATCTGGGACTTCGGCGACGCGTCCACCGACACCGTGCAGAACCCCACCCACACCTACGCCGACTTGGGGATCTACCCCGTGACGCTGATCACCGGCAACAGCTGCCGGCAGGATACCCTGACGGTCATCGACGCCGTCGTGTCCAGCGCGGCCTCGCCCGTGGGCGACGAACTGCCCGGCCGCTTCCGGCTGAGCCAGAACGTGCCCAACCCCTTCAATCCGCAGACCACGATCGCGTTCGATCTGCCCCAGCCGGCCCGCGTCAGCCTGTCCGTCTACGATCTGTCCGGGCGCCTGGTGCGGTCCCTGCTGCGCGGCGAAAGCATGGAGCCCGGGCGACGCAGCGTCGTGTGGAACGGCAAGGACGATGCCGGCCAACAGGTTGCCACCGGCGTGTACCTCTACGCCATCGACGCCGGCGGTCGGCGTGACACCAAGCGGATGCTGCTGATCAAGTAGGCCGTGAAGGATCTTGAGGAATCGGTCGCCGTCTGTTAATTATGGGCCACGAATCGCCCCCAAAGGACGGCGGCCCCCTTGCCGCCTCAGCCCCCGGACGGTCCCATGCAGCACGACGCCATCGCCGTCATCGATTTCGGCGGCCAATACGCCCATCTCATCGCCACCAAGGTCCGGCGCAGCCGCGTGCTCGCCGAGATCCGTCAGCCCGAGGATCCCCTCGAGGCCTATGCCGGTTTCAAGGGCATCATCCTATCGGGCAGTCCGAGCCTGGCGTCCTTCGGCGAGGACTCGGACTACAACAAGGCGATCTACGACCTCGATATTCCCATTCTGGGATTCTGCTTCGGTCACCAGGAGATGGCCAAGCATTACGGCGGCACCGTGGTCAACGGCGCCCAGGAATGGGGCCGCGCCGATCTTCATCTCGCCCGCGAGCACGCCCTGTTCGCCGGCCTCGGCCCGGTCGAGCAGGTGTGGATGAGCCATTTCGACAGCGTGACGGCCGTAGGCCCCGAGTTCGAGGAGCTCGGCCACACCATCCTCGGTCGCGACGGCGCCCCGCACCGGTTCGCGGCCATCGGCAGCGACAAGCTGCGCCGCTACGGTTTCCAGTTCCATCCCGAGGTCGACGATACGCTCAACGGCGACCGCATGATCGCCAATTTCGTGCTCGACATCTGCGGCTGCTCGCCGACCTGGACGATGGACAACTACGTGCAGGAGGAGGTCGCCAAGATCCGGGATCAGGTCGGCGACCGGTCGGTGTTCCTGCTGGCATCCGGCGGGGTCGACTCCACGGTGGCGGCCCGGCTGCTGGCCGAGGCCCTGGGTCCGGAAAGGCTCAATCTGCTGCACGTGGACAACGGCCTGATGCGCAAGGACGAGTCGGCGGCCGTGGTGGAGATGTTCAAGGAGATGGGGCTGGACGCGAACTTCCACTTCATCGACGCCTCGGACACCTTCCTCGCCGCTCTGGCGGGCAAGATCGAGCCCGAAGCCAAGCGGCGGGCCATCGGCGACACCTTCATCGAAGTATTCGAGAGCGAGGCCAAACGCCTGGGCATCGAGGACCACCTCCTGGGTCAGGGCACCATCTACCCCGACACGATCGAAACCGGCGGCACCAAGCGGGCCGACACCATCAAGACGCACCACAACCGGGTGCCGATCATCGAGGAGATGATCGCCGCGGGCAAGGTCATCGAGCCGCTGGCCGAACTCTACAAGGTGGAGGTCCGCGAACTGGGCGAGATGCTCGGTATCGCGCACGACATGATCTGGCGCCACCCGTTCCCGGGTCCGGGCCTGGGCGTGCGCCTGCTGTGCTCGGACGGCCAGGACGCCGACGAGGCCGCCCTGGCGGCCATCGCCCCGGCCGTGGACGCCGCCCTGGATGCGTACGGGTTGGCGGGGGCCCCGCTGCCCTTCAAGTCGGTGGGCGTGAAGGCCGACCTGCGCAGCTACGAACACCCCGTGCTCATCCACGGACAGGCCGGCTGGGACGATCTGGCCGAAGCTTCCGGACGGATCTTCAAGACCGTCGGCGGCATCAACCGCACCCTGTGGAACCTGGGCGGCGCCCTGCCGACCCGTTTTGTTCCGCTGGCGGCCACCATGACGCGCGACCGGCTGGACCTGCTGCGGGAATGCGATCACCTGATGATGGAGGGGTTGCGCCGCCACGGCATCTACGGTGAGATCTGGCAGTGCCCCACGGTGCTGGTGCCCCTGGCGGTCGACGGCTGCGGCCGGGAATTCTGCATCCTGCGGCCGATCCACAGCGAGCGGGCCATGACCGCCACGGCCGCGCGTCTGCCGCTGGAACTACTGGATGAACTGCGGCAATCGATCCTGGCCCTGCCCGGCATCAGCGGGCTGGCCTACGACCTGACCAGCAAGCCGCCCGGCACCATCGAGTGGGAATAGCGCACACCGCGCCCGTCAGGGGCAGCTTTCGCCCAGCGCGAGCGCGAGCACGCTCACGTCCGCCAGGTTGACCGTCCCGTCGAAGAACAGGTCCGCACGATAGTGGTAGTCCCCGAAGAAGTCCTGGGCGAACGCAGAAATGTCCAAGAGGTTGACCTCGCGGTCGCCGTTGGAATCCGGGCTGTTGAACCGGAGGTTCAAGCCGGCCGACGGCCCGATGGGCATCCCGTTGACGACCACCCGACAGTTGCTCTCGTCCCAACCCCCGCCGCTCAAGGCCGCCGACCACTGCGTGTGCCCGTCGCCGTCGGTCGGGCCGTCAGCGGTGCTTCCCCCCGTGCAGAAACTCACGCCGCCGTCCAGCGATTCGAGCCACATGTCCTCGGCGGGGAACGCCGCCACGCCTCCGGGCTCCGGACAGTTGTTGATGAGGGTCAGGTGGATGGTCGCATCGACGATGTCACCGGTCGGGGTCCGGGCCTCGGTCATTGGCGGCCCCGAACCTTCCGGAGTGATCACCAGGGAGCAGAGACCTTCGTAGACTTTCGTGACCACGGAAAAATCAAGGTCGGGGATTCCGACGCAGGTCACGGCCCGGGCCGCGACGGTGGGGCTCAACATCAAAACGACAATGACGATTGTGTGGAGGATTTTCATGGCCTCTTCTCCCTTTCCTACCTCAGACCGGAGGTCGGGAACTTGCGGGCGCATCTCCGGCCGTGATCCAATTGGAATATACCACAAACGGCCTTAAAAATCATCCCTCCGCCCGCGAACGGCTCTTCGGGGACAGAGAAAGCCCCGGGATTTCCCGGGGCTTTCCTGATGACGGGCGGTCTTTCGCCCGGTTGGCCGGTGCCGATCAGGGCGCCTGGTCGGTGCGAACCAGTTCCACGCGACGGTTGGCCGCCCGGCCGTCCCGCGTGGCGTTGCTTTCGATCGGCTGTTCCTCACCGTAACCCACGGCCGTCAGGCGCGAGGGAGCGATGCCCTTGCCGATGAAGTACTCGCGGACAGCCTCGGCCCGCAGCATGGACAGGCCCTTGTTGAGCTCGGCGGAACCGCTGCTGTCGGTGTGACCCTGGATCTCGATCTTCACTTCCGGCCAGGCGTTCAGGGAAGCGGCGATGTTGTCCAGAATGGTCGAGGATTCCGATGTCAGGTCCGCGGAACCCAGCTGGAAGTTCACGCCGCGCAGAATCACCTCGCCCTTGATCTCGGCGATGATCGGGCAACCGAAGGCGTCGACTTCCACGCCCTGGGGCGTGTTGTCGCACTGGTCGTCGGCGTCCAGGACGCCGTCGCCGTCATTGTCCGGATCGGGACAGCCGTCCTCGTCCTGGAAGCCGTCGACGTCCTCGATCTCTTCGGGGCACTGGTCGTCCGCGTCCAGCACGCCGTCACCGTCGTTGTCCGGATCCGGGCAGCCGTCCTCGTCCTTGAAGCCATCGACGTCCTCGGCGTCGTCAGGGCAATTGTCCTGCAGATCGGCGATTCCGTCCCCGTCGTTGTCGAGATCGGGACAGCCGTCGTTGTCCTGGTAGCCGTCGAAGTCTTCGGCCTCGTCCGGACAGCCGTCCATCTTGTTGTCGATACCGTCGCCGTCACGGTCCTTGTTGCCGCCGAAGTAGAAGGTCAGGCCCAGGAACATATCGATCATGCCCTGGTTCGCGTCGACTTCACCGGGGCCGTACAACGTGCCGGACCCGATATTGTCGATGGTGTTGTCGACGATGAAGGTGTAGCGGGCCGACAGGTCCAGGGCGACCGTCTCGCTGAAGAAATACTCCAGGCCCAGGCCGGCCGTGAATGTCAGGTTCATGCTTTCGAGCTTCTTCGGATCCCACGAGTTGGTGAAGCCGTCCAGGACCGGGCCACTCGGAAACAGCCCGACACCGCCGGTGGTCATCGTTTCGTCCCGGACCTTCCAGTCGATGAAGCCCGTGTGCAGCGAACCGAAGGGCCGGAAGCTCTTTTCGGGCGAGAAGTTGTACCGCACCCCGGCCATTCCCTGGAACATGGTCGTGTAGTAGGGGTAGACCGCCTTCATCGTCAGTCCGGCATCCTCACCGGCCAGGACACCCGGCCGCACGGTACCGTACTTGAACTGCGCATCGAGCGACCATTTGGGCGACAGGCCGTAGCGGATATGCAGCCCGCCGAACTGATCGACATTGGAATAGTCGTGGTTCCCGCCAACCAGCTTGTGGCTGCCGAGGTCCAGGCCCAGTCCCCATTTACCTTCGGTGTCCTGCCCGGAGGATGTCGCAGCGAGCATCACCAGCATCATCGCGGCGAGCAATACGATCCGTTTCATGTCAACACCTCGCGTGTTTCGGTCATCCGTGATTATTCCGACATATGGAGGATGGTCACCAATAAGTGCTGAATGATCCAGTAGAATTTGCATTTTTTCGCCGGAATCTTCTGGATCCGGTTTGCGGCTTGATCCCCCCGATTACCTGTGACACTTTCCCGTGGTCAGTCGCGGCCAGCCGCGATGCGGCCGCCGCCCCCATGAATCCTGGAGAAGCAATGGCATCCCTGTGGCAGGAACACACTTTCGTCCGTGAAATGCACGCCGCCGTCAACGCCGTCCGCCAGGCCGGCCGCCTGTGCCGCACCGTCCAGGACCGCCTCGCCCCCGGCGCAATCCGGAAGAAGGACCGCAGCCCCGTGACGGTGGCCGATTTCGGCAGTCAGGCCGTGGTCTGCCGTGAGCTGGAAGCCGCCTTTCCCGACGATCCGGTCATCGGCGAAGAGGACGCTGCGGTGCTGCGCGACCCGGACCATGCTTCGGTACGCGACCAGGTGGTCGCCCAGGTCGGAGATGTGATCGGCGCGACCGATGCCGCGGCGGTCTGCCGCTGGATCGACCGGGGCGGCGCCGACCGCTACAGCCGGCGCTTCTGGACCCTCGACCCCATCGACGGCACCAAGGGGTTTCTGCGCGGCCAGCAGTACGCTATTTCCCTGGCCCTGGTGGTCGAGGGCGACATCGTCGCCGCCGTCCTCGGTTGTCCCAACCTCGGCGGTTCCCTGACAGCGGCGCGTGGCGACGGCACGATCTTCATGGCTCTCAAGGGCGCCGGAACCCGAGTCATGCCCATGTTCACCGCAGGCGCAGCCGAACCTGTCCGGGTCAGTTCCCGGCATGATCCTTCCCTGATCCGCTTCTGCGAGTCGGTCGAGGCCGCCCATTCCGCCCACGGCGACGCCGCCCGCATCGCCGAGCGCCTGGCCATCCGCGCCGAGCCGGCGCGGCTGGACAGCCAGGCGAAATACGCCGTGGTCGCCCGTGGCGAAGCCGAGGCCTATCTGCGGCTGCCGCGGGATGGAACCTACCGGGAAAAGATCTGGGATCACGCCGGGGGCGTGCTGGTGGTCACCGAAGCCGGCGGGCGGGTGACCGATATCCGCGGACGCGCACTGGATTTCCGGTTGGGTCGGGAATTGCGGGAAAACCTGGGGGTCATCGTGACCAACGGGCACGTGCACGACGCCGTTCTGCAAGCCATCGACGACCTGAAGATCGGCACGTTCGCGTAGCCGGCCGGCTGCTAGGGACAGCTTCTGCCCACCGCCAGAGCCAAGCGGGACACATCCGACAGGTTGATCGTCCCGTCAAAGGCCAGGTCCGAGCGGAAGTGGTAGACCCCGAAGAAATCCCCCGCGAACAGACTCACATCCGTCAGGTTGACGCTCAGGTCACCATTGAGATCGGGACTGTTAAAATGGAGATTGACGCCGGGACCACCGGCGAGAACCGCGCCGCTGACGACCACCACGGTCGGCTCCAGGCTATAACCTCCGGCGCGGAGCGGATTGTACCAGCTCGTATGCCCGAAGAAGTCCGTGTCACCGTCGGCGACCGACCCGCCGCTGCACAGAGCGAGATGGGAGTCCTGGCTGTCCAACCAGATGTCTTCAGCAGGGTAGAACTGGATGGGGATCCCCATCCCGTCAATCAGCCTCACGTGAATCCGCGCGTCGACCTCGCTGCCATCCATGAGGCGAGCCTCGTAGAACGTGACGCCGCTCGCGTCGGGTACGACATAGAGGCCCACCGGCTCGGCGCCGGGGTATTCGATCCAGTAGGAGGAGAGATACAGGTCCGGCACCGGCCCGATGATCTGGGCCGAAGCGAGCTGGGCCAGCAGCAGAAACGAAACGAGATAGATGAACGATTTGCGCATGGCGCCCCCTTGCGTTGAAAACGCTATTTCACTTGAATAAATTTACCAAAATGGCCCGGCGATCACAAGTTCCTCCCACCGGTCGCAGCTCATGGCGATTCTCCTTCTGGTTTGTCGGCACCGATGGCATGATGTCCAGGTGCATGATCGCACCGCCGCATACCGCGCAGCCAGTGCCCAGGGAGGCCCGACAGCATGATCGTCGTCATCGGAGGGGGACCGGCGGGTTTCTTCGCCGCCATCACCGCCCGGGAAAACGATCCCGGACGGCCCGTCGTGCTGATTGAAAAAAGCGGCCGCTGCCTGCGCAAGGTGGCCATCAGCGGTGGCGGACGGTGCAATGTGACCCACGCCTGTTTCGACCCCCGCGAGCTGGCTGGTCACTATCCCCGCGGCCGGCGGGAGCTCATCGGGCCCTTTACCCGCTGGAGCGCCGGCGACACCGTGGCCTGGTTCACCGAGCGCGGCGTCCGGCTGAAGACCGAGCCGGACGGCCGCATGTTTCCGGTCACCGACCGCTCCGAGACCATCGTGGAATGCCTCCTGAAAGCCGCCCGCGACTCCGGTGTGCAGATCATGACCCGCCGCGAGGTGACCCTGGTCGCCCCCGCCGCGGCCGGCGGTTTTACGGTCGACCTGCGTGACGGTGACCGTCTGACCTGCCGGCAGGTCGTGCTGGCGGCCGGCGGCCGGACTTCCGACCCGCAGGGAACCGGCGGCTACCGCATCGCCCAGAGCCTGGGCCATGACATTGCTCCGCCCGTACCGTCCCTGTTCACCTTCAAGATATCCGATCCGCTGCTCGACGGGATGGCCGGCGTGAGTATGCCGGATGCCAGGATCCGCCTGCTCACCGACGACGATCGGGATCCCGCCCTGGAACAGGAAGGCCCGGTGCTGATCACCCACTGGGGTCTGAGCGGACCCGCGGTCCTGAAACTATCGGCCTGGGGCGCGCGCGCGCTGGCCGAGACCCGCTACCGCTGCGAAATTTCCGTGTGCTGGCTGAAGGACGCGACCTGCGCGACGCTGAACGACCATCTGCGGCAATGGGGCGACACCCACGGCAAGCAGCAGATCGCCGTTTCCTGCCCGGTCGACCTGCCGCGCCGCCTGTGGACGGCTCTGGTCCGGAAAGCCGGAGTGGACGAACCGGCGCGCTGGGCCGAGTGCGGGCGTGACCTGCGCGCCGCTCTGGTCTCCACCCTGCTGGATACACGGCTGCAGGTCCGGGGACAGACCGCGTTCAAGGAGGAGTTTGTCACCTGCGGCGGGGTCGCTCTTTCCCAGGTGGACATGCGGACCATGCAGAGCAAGGTGCAGCCCGGATTTTTTCTCGCCGGCGAGATCCTCGATATCGACGGCGTCACCGGCGGCTTCAACTTCCAGTCCTGCTGGACCACCGGGCGGCTGGCCGGACTGGGCACGACGGGAGCGGAGCAATGAATACGACAGCAGGCAAACCCAAGGTCCTCTTCCTCTGCACGGGCAATTCCTGTCGCAGCCAGATGGCCGAAGGCTGGGCCCGGGCCCTGCGCGCGCAGGACCTCGAAGCCTGGTCGGCCGGGGTCGAGACCCACGGCATGAACGAACGGGCGGTCAAGGTGATGGCCGAAGCAGGCGTGGATCTCGGCGGGCACCATTCCAAGCTGGTCACCGAACTGGCGGACATCCCGTTCGACGTGGTCGTCACCGTCTGCGACAACGCCCGGGAAAGCTGTCCGGTGTTCCCCGGCAAGGCCCGGGTCGTCCATCAGGGTTTCGACGACCCGCCGCGTCTGGCTCAGGGAGAAGCGACCGAAGAGGGTGCGCTCGCGCATTATCGCCGAATTCGGGATGAAATACGACAATTTGTGTCAAATTTTAACCCCTCGAAAGATTGACTTTTTCCGGCGGATGAGTTTCAATCAATTTTCATGGTTATTTGACAGCATGATCGTGGAAGCAGACATCCGTGAAGACAGCATCTTCAGGTTTGATACTCGGGTTTTTGGTGGTCCTGGCCGTCGGCGTGGGGATCACCGGCGATGGCACAGCGCAGGAACTGATGTTCGTCTACCAAGCCACTTCCGACGGCAGCAGCGCGGCCCCGAACAGGTTCGGGTTGCGTGACGACGCTCTCGAGGGCCTCGACCAGTACGATCTGCCCCAGCCGCCCCCCGTTCCCGACAACGCCTTCAACACGTACCTGTCGATGTTGACGCCCCCCGCGGTTTTCCCCAACCGCTGGCTGGACGACGTGCGGCCGAGCCTCAACCTCACCCTCGACCGGATCGAACTCTGGCAGATGATGATCGTCGGCGGCGCCACCGGCAGCCCGTGCACGATCACCATCACCGAGGAAGCGGCCAGCCCCGTACCCTACGAACTGTATCTGATCGGATCCGGCCTTGCCGACGAAAGAGTCCCCGTTCCCGGAAGCCTGACCTTCAATCTCAGCTCACCCTCCATGCTTCTGCTGTGGGAACTTCACCTCGACGACCAGGTGGCCGTCGAATCGGCCACCTGGGGAGGTGTCCAGGCCCTGTACCGCTGACCTGCCCCTGAGCTCGGTCATTGTTTAGTGCATACGCGAACTCATAAACTGGAGGGAATATGATGAGCAGACGACATACGGCTTCTTTTTGTGCCACTCTTGTCCTGGTCGCGATGATGGGGCTGCCGGCTGCGGCCGACCTGTCCTGCACCAGCCCCGACCTGGTCGCCTTCGTCTTCGACAGCGGGGACATCAATCTGGTCGCCCCGCCCGCCGTTGTCCCGTACAGCGCGGCGGTCGTCCTGCTGAACCCCTCGGCGCCCGACATCTCGGGTTTCGAATTCATGCTGACGTGCACCAACCCGACCAGCGTGTTCAGGTTGAGTGAAACCCTGCCGCCGCAGGCGATCAACATCGGTGACTCGTTCAACTTCGCCAATGGCTTGACCTACATCGTCGGCCTCGGCACGCCGCTGCCGCCGACCAACGACGCCATGGTCCTGGTCCAGCTGCAACTGCTGGACGTCGTTCCCGAACAGCGGGACTTCTTCGTCTCGCCGACGACCCCCGCTTCGATTCCCGGGGAGATCATCTTCGCCTCCGGGCCCAACTTCGACCTGTTCCCCATGGAGCCCATCTCCCGCGATTTCGCGCTGCCGGTCGGCCGGCTGGTGATCGAAGGTCCCGAGCTGGACTACTGCTCGGATGAACCGCTGCCGCTGGACCTGGCCGTCGGCATCGCCTTCCAGGGCGACACCGACAACGTGGCCGGCACGGCCGCCGGGGCCACCGACGGCTTCGACCCCGACTTCGACCGACCGGACGCCAACCTGGCCCTGACCTTCCCCCACCCCGAATGGGGCGGCAACTTCAAGTCCGACATCAAGGCGCTCTACGACCCCCTGACCGAAGCCAAGCAGTGGACCTTCGTGACGACCACCGACTTCAGCCAGTCCGGCTCGACCGGTCAGCAGGTCGCCATCGACTTCTTCCCGAGCGGGCTCGACACCGGCCAGGTCGACCTGCGGCTGTTCGACCGGACCACCGGCCAGTCGACCGACCTTTTTCCCGCGTACAGCTACAGTTATTTCGCGCCTGCCGGACCCGACAGCCGCACCTTCGACCTGTTCATCGGGAACGATTTCGGCGGCCTGCCGGAGCTGATCGTCTATGTCGACGGTGTACTCGGCGAATATGCCGACCTCGGCAACCGGGCGGCCACCGCCGAGTTCGCCACCGACGGCTATGATCCCGGGATCGACATCCCCGAACCCACGCCGCCGCCCGCCAACTACCTGACCGCCAGTTTCGAGCACGCCGACTGGCCCCTGGGACCCCGGT
>Ga0316201_10000483_pt1 | contig 22642 bp, 22 predicted proteins | sample CS6wburrow_MG_FD_204516 | JGI IMG/M metagenome (GOLD analysis project Ga0316201, IMG submission 204516) | Coastal sediment microbial communities from Delaware Bay, Delaware, United States - CS-6 worm burrow | ecosystem: Environmental > Aquatic > Marine > Coastal > Sediment | place: USA... | reverse complement strand
CCGTCTCGACGCCGGCACCCTGTGCTACGAGCACGGTCGTCGCGTCATCAAGGCGATAACGTGAGATTGCATCGTATTTCCGTCCGGTCAGGCTACCGAACGTCTCGAAACAGGCGGCGAGCGACTCGTCCACGAAAGCATCGAAATAGGGCCGTCGAGCGAATGCCCCAAGCGCATAGCTGTCGTCTTCGAAGAGGGCGCCAGTGAGAACCGGCTCATCCAGGTCGTGCCAGGCCGGGACGCGGCGGCGAGTCTCCCCGAACAACAGCTTCTGAACTGCGGTCGGCGATTCAATGCTTTGCCGTGCCGGGCCGAGCAAGCCACCGGCCTGCGCCGGCGACAGCAAGCGGACGTTCTGCGCGGCGTTCGCGGTCTGCTCAGCATCGATGATGACCATACCGGGCAGGAGTGTCTCTTCCGAAACAGAGCGTGCAATATAAGTAAAATCAACAGCTTCTTGCACATTTGTTGCAAACAACATGAAGAAACCGGCGTCGGCGCTCTGATGCACAGCCTCATGGCTGCTGCCGAGAGCACTGCCGTGTGTGCTCGCCGCCCGCGTGCCAACGTGCAGCACCAGTGGTACGTGTTTGCCGGCCGCCGACATCAGCAGGTCCTGCGTGGCGGAGAGGTCCGTTGCGGACAGAAAGGCAGTTGCACGGCGGCCCGCAAGTGCCAGGCCGGTTGCTGCCGCAACGATGCCGCGCGGTCCCTCGGCCGTTTGCGCCGATAGTGTTTCGCCGAAAAGATTGCGGCTGCCCGACGCCAGTTCTCCCAGCCATACCGGATCGGCATTGCCGCTTGGGAATGAGCCGCCCAGTACCGCGTGACTGGAAATGCTCGCCTCCGCCAGGGCGACGGCACTATTGCCGTCGAGCACCGTCTCCAGCCCTTCGTCGCGTATATCCGAGCCAGCGGGCGCGCCGAAGACGCGACGGTACCAGTGAATTGCCCTGTCGCGAAGACTCATCAGCTCACTCTCTCCCGGAGGGATTCCTGGTCCTGAAACTGTTCTCTCTCGAGCCAGACAATCGAGCGTGTTGCGCATCGGAACACGGCTTCCGGCCTGGCCGGTCCGCCGGCTGAATAGTCGATGACCGGCAGGTTGCCCTCCATGCGTATCAGCCCCGGCGCTGCGTCTGCCACGCACTTGCCGCAGGCGTCGCAGGCGACCGAACAAAGCTGCGTCGCGGCCTCGCCGGCCAGTGGCATATTGCATTGCACGAACAGGTTTTGTTTCAGTGGCACTAGTTCGAACAGGTCTTTCGGACAGGCGGCAACGCAATCCGGACAGGCGCGACATTTCTCCGTATCTACCTGCGGCAGCCCATTGCTGTTCATGTGAATGGCATCGAAGGTGCAGGCAACCTCGCAGTCCCCCAATCCGAGACAGCCCCAGGAACAGCCTTTGCCGCCACCAGAGACAACGGCCGCTGCACGACACCCTTCGAAGCCACGATACTCGGCGATCTGGTGTGCCTGTAGCCCGCCACCGCCGCAGCGCAGCCGCGCGACCAGTTTCTCCTGGCGGCCGGCGTCGACCTGCAGAAACTCGGCAATACGCGCTATGTCGTCGTCCGTGCTGACGGTGCACTGGCCGGGTTCAACGTCACCGGCAACCAGTTTCTCGGCGAATGGCAGGCAACCCGGCTGCCCGCAAGCGCCGCAATTGGTGCCCGGGAGCATCTCGTTGGTCGCCTCTATTCGAGGATCCTCGTCGACTTTGAGGAACCGCTGAGCAATGGCGAGAACCGTGCCAAAAAAGAGCCCGATGCCCACCATGATTCCCGGCGCTATCAGCAAACTGTTCATTAGTTAAAAGGTGCGGCGCGGGCAATCAGTTCGTCCAGGCCCGGCTCATTCGGGTCCATTGGCTTGCCGGGATGAATACACTTGGCAGGGCAGATCTCGGCGGCTCTTACGAGGTCAGAAAAAGTCCCGGCCTTGGGGTCCGTGATAATGGCCTGCTTGTTGTCGTTGTAGGCGAACATCATCTTGTTGACGCCCATGCAGTCGTCGCAAGTGGTGCACATCGCCGTGTCCAGCCAGGGCTCGTCGAAACTGACTTCTTCTTCCTCTTCCTCGTCTTCTTCAACCGCTTTCTCTTCGGCTTCGGCATCAGCCAATGCCGGCAGCGGCTCACTCGCAGGCAGACTGGCGACCGGAGCGTCGCCAGCAATCATATCCGTGAGGTCTGCGCCCATCAGGACATCGACGAGTTGCCCCATGGCTTCGCCGGCCGCTTCCGTGCGAACGCTTTCCAGCTGCTCCTCGTGCGCCTTTGATAACGCCTGGCGTTCGGCCTCGATCGCAGCCTGTTGCTCCTTTATTACCCTGTCGATGGCCTCTTCGACATAGAAATTATGAATGCCTGCGAGCTCTTGCAACGTCCGCCAGTAATTCAAGCGATCCCGACACGCGAACACCAGGGCACGCGATACGACAAGGCGCGTCAGCACGCCCTGATCGTCGATACCCCAGACAAACGGAACCAGTCGATCGACCACCGATTCGTCCAGCTGCAAGTACTGATCAATGGCCAGCAGGTCGGCCGGATCGACGTCGGCGGGCACCGTGCGGAAATGCTCGTGCAACGCCGGCATCAGCAGGGCGTAGTCGGCGAACGTGAATGCGAGGTCCATCTCGGTCGTCTCGCCGTCTTCGCCGCGATACTCAAGTTTTTCCACCGGCCAGTCGTTTTCAGCCTGCGGATTACCATCGAAGTTGATGCGCTCGGCCGCGTGGTCACCGGCATCCGGATTGACGAGCACGAACGGGTGCGCGCGACTCTCCAGTGCTGCGCTTGCGACGAACCAGGGTTCGAGCAATGGTTTTTTAGTCGTTGTCTGGGTGCCGCGGTTGACCAGGTGCAGGCTCGCTCGATTACTGTCGAGTGCGCAGACAAACCCCGCCAGCAGGTCTTCATGGCGTGCCGCCGAGCTCTGCGCCACAACCACCTGGCGGTGCCCGATGCCAAGATACGCCAGCTCGAATCGGTAGGCGTCGAACGGGTCGTCACCGGGTTTCGCGCCGGGATTATCGTAGGCGCGAACCCAGCTCAGCACGTGGATCGGCAAGCGCGACCCCAGGACGCGCGAAAACGACAGCAAGCCGTTGCCGGCGAGATAGTCCGCAGATACCAGGGCTACAACCGGCGTAAGGATCTGCATCTCCTCGGCTGAGAAAGCCTGCCAGTCGAAACTGTCAAACCAGGAATCGTGAATTTCCGGGTTGTAGTTGCCGTCGATTTCCAGCACAGCGATTCGCGCGGCGGCAAATACGTGTGCGAAATCGCGGGTGTCGCGCTCGAAGATCTCGGCCGCCGTTGTGCAAGGATCTTCGCTGCTAACGAGTTCGAATTCGGATCGATTCTTGAACCAGGCATCGTCCAGTTGTCCGACAAAACGGACGAGCACCGGATCCTGTTGCCAGTCTTGCAGTGCTTTCAGCGCGCGCTCGACTCTGGTCCTGCGCTCCGTCGACATCTCGATCGCACCCTGGGCGCGCTGCCCCAGCATCCCGGATAGGGCGCCGGCGTCGAAGTAGCGCGAGCCGGGGCCGACACTGCTCTCAACGCTGCCGGGCTCGCTCGCTGCGGCGGATTTGGATTTTTCCACGGTCAGGAGTGACTGCAGACGATGAATGTGCTCCACGATCTGTTGGCGAAACCGCTCGCGATTCTGTTCGCGCCGGTGCCGAATCGCGTGCACCATCAGGTGCAAGGATACGCGCGGTCCGTAGCCGAGGAACTGGCCACCGGCGGCAAAAGCGCCTTTCAGTTTTTCGATATCGGTGTCGAGCGCGTCCTGGTTGGCCGGTTCCAGATCGAGGTGCTGCCGCAGGGCCGCCACCGCCTGGTCGAACAGTTCGGGTGCATCGACGGGGTCGGGACCGTCCAACGCCTGTCGCAGATAACGCTCTACCCACGCGAGATTGTCTTTCAGGATCCTGGCGTCCTCGGTTCCTGGCGCGAGCGCCTGAAGCGACGTGCTCAAATGCTCGCCAAGCGGTTTTGCGAGGACATCCGCAGTCGCCGCGCCTGGCGGAACCAGGTAAATCGGATACTGATAACGAATGGCCGATGCGTCCCGGTACGGATTGAGCAACGCGGGCAGAATCGTCGACGCAGGTCCGGCGGTGCTCGCAGCAGCGTGAGGTTCGCCATAGTGAAATCGGCGCAACACGTCGATCGTGGTTCGATCCTTGCTGCCTTCGGCCCCGGGCGGGTCGACTCCGTCGTGCTTGTTTTCCGTTAGCGAGTTCATCGTGTCGGTCCGCGTTTCAAAAAAGGCTAGATCGCGAAATGATCCAGCGCCTCGTTCATACCAGCCAGTTTGTCGTCGACGCTCATCTCCATGCCGACTGACGTCATCATGTCGTACCGTGGTGCATCGGGATTGTGATAGAGAATCCCCAACGGCAGGACGTGTTCCTCCTGCGCGAGCGCGCGGGCCGCGGCGAGGTCCGATGGATCATGTTCGGCATGGTTCGGGAACAGCTTCTTGACCCCGTCGTCGAGCTGTATGCCTTTCTCATGCGTCAGCAATTTCATCCGCGCGGGTTCGTCCTGCAAGCTTTTGCCAATCGCCTCAACGTAAACGGGGCAGCGTTGAATTATGCGGACGAAACTGGTTCCTTTGTGTTGGTGAGCCTTCGTAATTACTTCGTGCCGTAGCGGGGCGTTCCAGTCGACGATCTGGGCGACGAAAGAGATATTGGTAATGCCGAGCGTTACGGTCAGTGGATTCAATGGAGGGAGCAACGCGCCGGACGGATGGGTGTTGGTCGGCACATCCAGGGGCGTGGTCGGAGACGTTTGTTTCTTGGTCAGGCCGTAGATGCCGTTATCGAATACGAGCAGCGTTATGTCCATGTTGTAACGCATTGCATGTATCCAGTGGGCGGCGCCTATCGAGAAGCAGTCGCCGTCACCGGTCGCAACCCAGACGTCCAGGTCGGGGCGCCGCGACTTGACGCCGCAGGCAACCGGCAATGCACGGCCGTGGAGGCCGTGAAACCCATAGGTGTTCATGTAGTGCGGCAGGCGGCTGCTGCAGCCGATGCCTGATACCGCTACCGTATTCTCAGGCTTGATCTGCGAATCGCGGCATACCCGGTGCACGGCAGCCAGGATGCCGTGGTCGCCGCAGCCGGTGCACCAACGCGGCTCTGCGCCGGAGTAATCCTGCAAAGTGAAATAGCGATCCTTGACCTCGAGAGACCAGTCACCTTTTAAGCCGAACATGATTCTGCTCCTTCAGTCTCCGCGAGGCGGGCATCTATGACTTTGCCGATGGTGCCGGGTTGTAACGGGTGACCTGGAACCTTGGACCAGCAGCCGATGTCGATCAGCGTATGTGCGCGCAGCATGAGCGCGAGCTGTGAAATGCGGCGGTTTTCTTCATTGATCATTGGCGCACTGGCATCGTCGCTGTAATTGATCTCGATGGTCATCACTTTCTTGAATCCCGAAAAAATCTTCTTCAAGCCCGGCTCAAGCGGCGACAGGAATCTCAAGTGCAGGGATGACACCTTCTTACCCTGCGCCCTCGCAAGGTCGACGGCTTCCTCGATCGCACCCAGGGTCGAACCCCAGCCGACAATCAGCAGGTCTCCGGTAGGATCGCCATGAACCTCGGGAGGTTTCATCGTCGCGGCGAGCGTCGTCAGCTTGCGGCTGCGCATGTTCATGCCTTCCTGGTTCGACGCCGAGTCATAGGCGATCTTGCTGTGGCGGTTGTGCGCGAGACCGGTCAAGATGTACTCGCCGCCGCGCATGCCCGGGATAGGCCTGTCGGACAGCCCGGTCGTCTCGTCCCAGTCGTAGGGCGCTACACTCTCGTCCCAGGCTGACTGGTCAATCGGCGGGGCAAACCACTCTTCGCTGACTTCGGGACGTTCAATCGGTTGAACGCCGGTGGCGAGATTCGCGTCGGTCAGTATGATCACAGGCGTGCGAAATGACTCGGCGAGCTTGCGTGCCATGACTACGAAGTGGAAGCATTCCGAGATCGTGGCCGCGGCAACAACGACCTTGGGCGAGTCGCCAGGCGCGCCGTACAGAGTGGACAGCAGGTCGCCCTGTTCGACTTTGGTTGGAAGACCGGTCGATGGGCTGCCGCGCTGCACGTCGACAATCACCAAAGGGACCTCGGCCATTACCGCGAGACCGATCATCTCGGTCTTAAGTGCCATGCCAGGACCGGACGTGATCGTACACGCGGTCTTGCCCGCATAGGATGCGCCGATCGCAAACCCGATCGCGGCGATCTCATCCTCGGCCTGGTGTACGAATCCGCCGGTCAGATGAAAATCCTCGGCAAGATAATGAGACGCCGATGTTGCCGGCGTGATCGGATACATTGAGACCAGCTCAATGCCAGCCGCCATGACGCCAAGTCCAACCGCCGTATTACCGTTGATGACGACCGGCGCCTCCAGGCGATCCTCCTCAGAAGCCGGTATTTCGAATTCGTAGTCGAGGTTGTCCCGCGCGAATGCGAAGCCGGCATCGAACAGCTTGTGGTTGATGTCGATGACCTTCTGGCTCTTTTTTTTGAATATCTTCGCGATCTCGTCTTTTGCTTTGTCGGTATCCCGGCGATAAATCCTGCAGAGCATTCCGAATACGAACATGTTCTTGCCCTTGCGAGGGTCATTGAGCAGTTTCAGGCATTCTTTCTGGATTGGCAGCTCGTGCACGACCAGCCCCTGGGCGCTGAAATCGGCGAGAGCCTCCTGATACTGCTTGCGAATTCTCTCATCGGGATCTTCGGCCCACATGCTCTCCAACAAGACGACAGTGCCCGGTCTGTAAGCGCCGTTATCGATACGGGAATACAACACCTGCTCGTTGAAGGCGACGACCATGTCGGCTTCGTTGCCCATATTGGTCACTTGCTTCGATCCCATGCGCACGCGAATACCGCTGGCGCCCTGGCGCTCGCGCGCAGGTGGTTGAATTTCGGCGGGAATGATTTCTACCGTCCAGACGCCGTTACCCATCTTGCCGCTCACCAGCCCCAGTAACTGGCCGCATTTCTGTGCGCCTTCTCCGGAGTCGCTGACGATCTCGACAATATGCTGCTCTACCTTGCGAAGCCCGCGTTCGGCCTGCGCGATGTCGTCGGCGTCGTCGATTGTCGGGGTGTCAGCTATCTCGCCACTCTGCGCGGCTTCGGCCTTCTCTATTTCGCTGCGGAATTCATCGATGGCTTCCCAACGTGCTTCGCGCGCTGCGTTGAGATCATGGGTATGCAGTGAGCGCCGCAGATCGAAGCCAAGGGCGTCGCGTAGCTGGCGTGGTACCGAGAGTTTGACCCACCAGGTCCGGTCCCGTTTGAATAAGTACTTTGTGTCGCTTGTGCTCTGCGTCATGGACATGCGTATCCCCAGCCGTACCTGCGGTTGAAAAGCTGTACCTTTTTCCGATTGTCAGGCGTATATTGCACTGGGCTGACGGCAAGTAAATAGGTATAAACATCCGTCCAAACAGCATGTTACGGACACGCAACAGGCCGTAAAATCGCTGACGATCTCAGGGGCCCGGCAACGGGGAAAACGCGCGCCAAAGCCGCAGAAATGCAGCCGCATCGAGACAAACGATGCGCGTCATAATTGCTGCAGGGCGGGGCCGCAGTGCGCCGGCAATTTAGTTGTTCTTGGCGCCCTGATCGATCCACGCAGCGAGCTTCGTGATTTCGCCTGCGCTAAGCGCATCGCCGCGACCTTCGGCAAATGACTCGTGACTATGGGGCGGCATGCGAATCTCCGGAGCCGTCTTACCGGCAACGACCAGGTACAAGGTACTCGAGATGCTGCTGCCCGGCACGACGACCGGTCCAAAGCCGGTGCCTTTCATGAGGCTGTCGTAGTCGACGACGCTGAAATTGCTGGCGGTGACTCCCTCGCCCGTGACGTTGTGACATTCGATGCAGCGTTCCTTGAGAATCGGCTGAATGTCGGCGGTGAAGCTCATTTCCTTACGGCCGCATCCCGCAATCTGCGTGCAAAGTGCGACGACTACAAAACTGAACAGGAGTTTTGCATGCATAGCTCATCCTCCGTCTTGGTTGCCAGTCAAGTTTGGCACCGCTGTACTTGATTGCCGATAGGTAGTTTCCGCCTCAGGGGCCGCGGCGATCGGTAATGGCGTCGCGAATGTGAACAAGCGGGGCGTCGCGCAGCAGGCTGACGGTCGCGTTGTCGGTGGCGATGCCGATGCTGTTGAGCGCTGGACCGACGTCCGGAAATCCGCTGTTGTTTGCGTAACGTCTGTAAAGCGGCATGAACACGGCGCCGTCGACAAGTGCATCGAGTTTCGCGAACAGCTCAGGCCCACTCCAGGTGCGTCGTGACGGCAGGCAGCATTGTTGCAACCGATCGAGCGCGACGTCGAGGGATTCGCGCCCATTGGAGCGCTCCCTGAGTTCGATATCCGCCAGCAACGCGATCGCGGCGCCGCTCCAGTAGATTTTCATTCTGGCCCGTCCTACACCCGCTTCCGCAGCTTCGTTCAAAGTGAGGTCCGGGCGTGACAAGCGACCGCGTTCCAGGCCCGCATGCAGCTTCTGCCAGGCCTGCTGCGGGGTGTATCGGCCAGCCCGGGACATCAGTATGTTCTGGTAGTAGCTCGCAAATCCCTCCGAGATCCAGCGGTGGCCACCACCGACGTAAGGCAGCATCAAGTGACTGAACTCGTGCGTAGCTGTCCAGTCCGTGTAGAACTCCTCGATTGGCCGATCGGCATTGACGTACAACTCGATCTTGTCCTCGCCGTATCGAGTCAGGCGGCCGAAGGGCACCGGTGAATCGCCTCCCCATGATCGGCGTTTGCTCGGAATGACTACGATGCGCGGCGACGCACTCGGGAATCGACCATAGGCAAGGCTGACATTGCTGGACGCAGATCGCAGCCATGTGACGATCTCGGCCGCCTTTTTCTCGTCGATAGGCGGTAGCACTTCGATCCGCAAGGTCGCACCGGGTATGCTGGCCTCGGTTAGCAGAGGCTCGCGCGAGGCGGCAGAGGCCTCGCTCGAAAGCAGGATTGCGATCAGTGTCGCTGGAACGAAACGCATGGCTTTCTCCGGCTGGATCGACAATGGACCGCTCCCGCCGACGTGAGTTCAGTGGCCGGGCAGCAACGCAGTTTCTTAATCGAGTACCAGGTGAACGCGACGATTGCGTTTGCCTTTGTTCTCAATCTTGCTGACGCGCACGACGCCGATTTCTGACGTATTGCGAACGTGCGTGCCGCCGCAGGGCTGAAAGTCAACATCTTCGATGCGTACCGTGCGGATGTCACCGACCCCTCGTGGTGGCTGCACGGACATTGTTCTGACCAACTCGGGTTGCGCATCGAGTTCCGCCTCCGTGATCGTGCCAAATGTGACCGGGTGTGCCGCAGCAACCAGTTCGTTCATCTTGCGCGTCAACGCTTCCTTATCGATCTGGTGTTCGCCCAGGTCAAAGTCGAGGCGGCTCTTGTCGGCGCCGACCGAGCCACCGGTGACCGGTACAGGAATCAGGGAGCCGAGCAGGTGCATGGACGTGTGCATGCGCATATGTTTATAGCGCCTGTCCCAGTCGAGCCCTGTGTCGACCCGGTCACCGCACTGCAAGCAATGGTCCGCGGCGTCGAGCTGATGCCGGACCTGATTTGCCGCGGCGCTCTTCCTCGTGTCGAGGATTCGGAAGCTACGCCCATCCGGCCCGGTAAGGGTGCCGGTGTCTCCGGGCTGTCCGCCGCCGAGCGGATAGAAAATCGTCTGGTCGAGCTCGACCCACTCGCCATCGACAGCCGTCACCGTTGCCGAGAGGCTTTTTTGGTAGCTGTCGTCGTAGTAGGCTCGTCTTACTTCCGGCATCTTGAGTCCTTTGCCCGAGGGCGCTTCAACAGGTATCGCTGCAGGTATTATGAAACGCCGCTGCCATTTGGCAAGTAATGCCGCGAAACATCCAGGAATACTCAAGCCAGCTCATGAACAACCCGATTAGTATCGCCCCCATGATGGACTGGACGGACCGGCACTGTCGCTATTTCCTGCGCCTGCTGACGCCGTCGGCGTTCCTGTATACAGAAATGGTGACCGCCGCGGCTGTCCACCATGGCGACGCAGATCGTTTCCTGCGCTTCAATGAAGAGGAGCATCCGGTGGCGTTGCAGCTCGGCGGCAGCAACCCGGAATGGATGGCGAATGCTACGCGCAAGGCCTCGGACTACGGCTATGACGAGATCAACATTAACGTGGGCTGCCCGAGCGACCGGGTGCAGAGCGGCCAGTTCGGCGCCTGCCTGATGGCCGAGCCGCGAACGGTGGCGTCCTGTCTGAAAGCCATGCAGGCTGAAACGACTGTGCCCGTGACGGTAAAGACCCGCATCGGAATCAACGACGATGACAGCGACGAGTTCCTGCGTCGATTTGTCATTTGCCTGGCCGAGGCGGGTTGCCGCAAATTCGTTATCCATGCGCGCATTGCGATTCTTGAGGGGCTCAGTCCCAAAGATAATCGCAGCATTCCGCCGCTCAACTATGAGCGAGTCTATCGACTCAAGCGTGAATTTCCGGAGCTTGTGATTGTCATTAACGGCGGGTTGACCGAGATGGCGTCTATCGAGAGCGCGCTCTGCCACGTAGACGGCGCCATGATCGGGCGGCAGGCCTATCATCAGCCATATTTCCTCGCCGAGCTTGAGCATCATTTTAATCCGCGTTGGCCATTACCGCAGCGCCATGAAGTGGTGCACGCGATGCTTCCGTACATCGAATCAGTGCTGGCCGCTGGCGAGCCGCTGCATCGTGTGACGCGACACATGCTGGGCCTGTACGCGGGACAGGCGGGCGCACGGGCCTGGCGCCGCTATATCAGTGAACACGCACACCAGCCAGGGGCGGGCGCAGAGGTGCTAATAAACGCACTAAAGGCTATGCGTGTCGCCGCATAGACACGTACAATGCGTGGCCCACCGCCGGCAAATCACGCAAGGAACAGAATCGAGTCATGACAGCAAAATCATTAAGAACATCCGGCCAAGCGACCATGGCCGAAACAGCCGACATTCATGAACTGTATGAACTGTCGGTGCAGAATGTCGAAAATGAAGTCGAGTTCCTGCAGACGACGTTCAAGTCCCTGACCGGGCGTACCGCCTACCTCTTTCGCGAGGATTTTTGTGGCACGGCCAGCGCATCCTGCCAGTGGGTAAGGCAGGGCAGCGAATTTCAGGCGATCGGCGTCGATATAGATCCCGATGTTCTGGAATGGGGGCGCAAGAACCGCGTTGGGGAGTTGCCCACGGAAGACCAGGCTCGTGTCAGCCTGATCGAATCCGACGTCATGACCGTCGAAACGCCGAAGGTAGATCTTCTCGTTGCGTTCAACTTCAGCTATTTTATTTTCGATACGCGCGACAAGGTGCGCGCGTATTTCAAGCGTGCCTACGAGGCGACCAAGGACGACGGCGTGTTTTTCTGCGATATGTTCGGTGGCCCGGAAGCCCAGGAAGTAACGCGGGAGAAGACCAAGCACAAGAAGCATGGCTTCACGTATATCTGGCACCAGGCCGAGTTCCACCCGATCACGCACTATATTCGCTGTCATATCCACTTCAAGTTCAAGGATGGTTCCAAGATCAAGAAGGCGTTTACCTACGAATGGCGCCTCTGGACCGCACCGGAGCTGCGCGAACTGCTGCTGGAGGCCGGTTTTCGCAAGGCGACCGTCTACTGGGAGGGTGAGGACGAAGACGGTGACGGTAATGGCGAATTCACGCCAGACGAAGAAGGCGAGGCCGATTTGGCCTGGATAGCATACATCGTGGCTGAGAAATAGTAAGATTATTAGCTGGTTGGCGTTGGATCCTTAAGCAATAGATATGGCAAGAGACCTGGAAGTCGCGATTGTGTTTGCTGACGTGGTTGGCAGCACACAGTTGTACGAGAAATTTGGCGATACGCGGGCCAGTGAGACCGTGGCGCTTTGTCTCGACGTCATGAAGGATGCGACCTATCAGTTCAACGGAACGGTGATCAAGACGATTGGCGATGAGGTGATGTCAACGTTCGAGACCGTTGACGAGGCCATGGGTGCGTCGGTGATGATGCAGTCCCGGATCACCGAGGAGACGAAAAAGCACGACGGAATCCCTGTCACGATTCGCATCGGCTGTCACTTCGGACCCGTCGTGCAGGAGCAGAACGACATTTTCGGGGCTGCTGTGCACACGGCCAACCGGATGACGTCACAGGCGAAAGCCCGGCAAATAGTTGTCTCCGGCTTCACGGTTGAACAAATGAGCCCGGAACTTCGCAACCAGGCGCGGCAGATCGATGTTGCTACGGTTCGCGGGCGCATTGATGAGGTCGCGCTGTTCGAGCTCGTCTGGCAGCCCGACGAAGCAACCAATATGCTGCCGACGATCGAATGGGAAAACAGCACTCGCAAGGCGTCCAAGTTGCTGCTGAATTTTCGCGACAAGACGATTGAGGTGTCGGATCAGCTCAAGGCGATCAACATGGGGCGCGCCGATGACAACGAGTTGGTTATCAAGGGCAACTTGATCTCACGCATCCATGCGAAAATCGAAATGCGGCGCGGTAAGTTCATGCTGATCGATCAAAGCACTAACGGTACGTTCCTGCAGAACACGCAGGGCAACGAGAAGTTTGTGCGTCGTGACTCGACCGAACTCGGTACCGAGGGAACGATCGGCCTCGGCAGGGCAGAGCCGCCCGGCTCGCAGCTGGCGATCTATTACAAGACCATCGATTAACGACCCGGCCCAAGCAATGCGTCAGGATGCTTTGGGGAGCTCGTGACTCAGAGCGTCGAGAACCTGTTGTTGCTGCCTTATCAGCTCGCGCGGCGTGCGATCGCCATAGTCTTCGAGATATTTGCCGAGAGAAATCATCTCATCATGGCACTGTTTTGACTCTACCGACGTTAGCGTTTGCATTGCTCGCTCGCTGATATCCAGACCTACGATATCCAGATCGGCAATATGCGGAAGGAAGCCGATAGCGGTCTCCTTAGCATCGGCGCGATGTTCGCAGCGATCGATAATCCACTGTAATACGCGCAGGTTCTCGCCGAACCCGGGCCACAGGAACTCGCCCTTGTCATCCTGGCGGAACCAGTTGACGTGGAAGATCTTGGGCAGGTGCTCGACGCTGTACTTCAGGGACAGCCAGTGCGTCCAGTAGTCCGCAAAGTTGTAGCCGCAGAATGGTTTCATTGCCATCGGATCGCGCCTGATAACACCAACTTCGCCGACCATGGCGGCGGTTGTCTCTGAGGCCGTGCCGGCGCCGACCAGAACACCGTGCTCCCAGCTCTTCGCTTCGTAAACCAGGGGTGCGACATTCTTGCGTCGGCCACCAAAGACGATCGCCGAGATGGGCACGCCTTCGGGATCGTCTGCCAGAATTGAGTAACTCGGGTTGTTGGTCGCGGCTACCGTAAATCGCGAGTTCGGATGCGCGGCCGGGCCATTGGCCGGGTCGTAGTCACGACCTTGCCAGTCTTTCACTGGCGTACCGCTCTTCTTGCCTTCCCACCACGGCTCGTTGTCTGCCGTGACAGCGACGTTGGTGAAGATTGCGTCGTGCGTGATCATGTCGAAGGCATTCTTGTTGGTCTTCTCATTCGTGCCCGGCACAACGCCGAAGTAGCCTGATTCGGGGTTGATCGCGCGGAGTTTTCCGGTGTCGTCCGGGTGCAACCACGCGATGTCGTCGCCCAGCGTCCAGACCTTCCAGTCGTGCAATTCGTCCGGTGGAATCAGCATGGCGAGATTGGTCTTGCCGCAGGCCGATGGAAACGCGCAGGCGATGTAGTGCACGACGCCTTCCGGGCTTTCGAGGCCTACAATCAACATGTGCTCGGCTAGCCAGCCTTCTTCTCGTGCCTGGTAGCTCGCAATGCGCAGTGCATGGCATTTCTTGCCCAGCAACGCGTTGCCGCCATAGCCTGAGCCGAAACTCATGATCTCGAGGTCGTCGGGGAAGTGCATAATGAAGCGCCGCTCCGGGTCCAGATCACCCGTCGAGTGCAGGCCTCTGACAAACTTGCCTTCTCGTTCAATGCGCTCCTGCGCCTGCTTGCCCATCCGGGTCATCAATTTCATGTTGATGACGACGTAAGGACTATCCGTTATCTCGACACCGCAGCGCGAGTAGGGCGAAGCGATCGGGCCCATGCAATACGGTATGACGTACATTGTACGACCGCGCATACAGCCGTCGAAGAGGGCGTCCATTTTGACGCGACCCTCGGCAGGATCCATCCAGTTGTTGTTCTGGCCGGCATCTTCTGCGGTCTCGGTGCAGACGTAGGTCAGGTGTTCCACTCGCGCCACGTCGTTGGGGTCAGACCGGTGCAGATAGCAGTTCGGATAGGTCTCCTGGTTAAGCTCTGTCAGGGTGCCGTCTGCGAGCATCTGCCGGACCAGTTCCTGGTACTCCTCATCGGAACCGGAGCACCAATGGATCGCATCGGGCTGAGTCTGGCTTGCAACCTGGTCGACCCAGGATTTCAGTGCAGGTAATTTGCTTGTCATTGAAGAAGATCTCTGCTGAATGGACGTGCGTAGTTTGCTGTCAGGCATCGAAGGGTGGATGCCTTAGTTTCGCCTGTAATTATACGGCTACGCAATCACTTTGCAGTATGTGAATACCGGTAGAGATCTACGTGATCAGATGATGCAGGAATGTGAGATGAAACCGCCCGGTGCGGCGGATTCAGGCTACTGGCAAAAACTCGGGATACCGGCCGTAGTCGTTGCCTCGAAACTATGCACAGTCGAGAAATCGCGTGACACATCACCGCTTACCGGGTCGGCGCTGAAGCGCCATTCGACGACATCGACACGGTCGCAGGTATCCTGCCCCTGGTTGTGGACGAAGGCCAGGACCATGGTGTGCGACGGACTGTCGGCACTGCCCGTGCCGTAGCTGGCCAGCACTTTCTTGTAGCGTGCGTTGAAGAAGCGGAATTGCCAAAGGTACTCGGCAAATTCACGCAGCGCGACCGCGCCAAGCCGCTCGGGGTTGATGCGACCCGAGTAGCCGCTGAGCAAGCTGCGATCGACGCCATTGCGGTTGGTGTGGGCGCATTTAAAGACGCGCGCATACCCGGGTGAGGTGATTTCGTCGATGTTGCCGACATCCTGCTCGTAAGCGAGCTCTCGTACGAATTCGAAATAGCGTTCCGTCTCATGTGAGGTCACGTAGTAACCGTTCACAGCGCGAGAGTTATTGTCTGCTTCTTCCAGCAGCTGGGCTTCGACCAGGTCGTCGCTGCACACCTCGAAAGAAGCGGACGCGTCGAGCACGTGGTGCACGGTATAGCTGCGTGTGGTCTCGGCTCTTTCGTCAACAAAGAATCCGTCCGGCACGCTGTAGTTGTTGTCGTACGCTTTGGCGAGAATGACGGTGTCACTCGGCAGCGCATTGATTTTGCGGTCCGATGCGGGGCTCTGCGGCAGGCTGGCATCGGTTGATCCCGAGCCGCCACAAGCTGCGGCAATGGCAAGGATCGGAATGAAAAGTAGCGTTGAGATCTTCATCGTTTCAAACGGTGCTCGTCCCATACGCGCCGACGACAGTTCGTCTCGAGTTGCGCGGCGTCAAGTGACGGGACGATCGCCCGCAATCAGGCTGCGGCGGCTTTCTTCCGCCAGATGCAGAGTTGTTCGGGTGCCTGAACTCCCATCTTCACGCGATTGTTGTTCGAGGAGAAAATGGTGATCTCGATAGGTCCACCACGGAACAGATCCCCAAGCGTCATGCTTGGATCAATATCGTCACCGGGTCGGATCTCGATAGATTCGGCGTCTTTTCGGCTGACTATCAACATAGCTCAGTATCCTTGCTTCACAATGTAGGTTCAGGCCTCTGCGAGGGAGCGCCGGCTGGGGTCGCCGGATTCCACGCCATTACGGCCGTAAGTATCGGAACCGGGGGTAACGCCCCGGAGTAGGGAAATGCTGCTTTCGAACTGCTGTTGCCGCAGTCGAATGATGGCGCCATTCGTCAGGTTTAACTGGTTGCCGTCCGCGGCCAGCTGCATGAGCTGCGACCAGCGATGGTCGATGAGCTTGTCCTCGTCGCACCAATCTATAACTGCGTCCATCTGCTCGGGCCCGGTAGTGAAGCCCCATGATTCGCAAAGTGCGTTGCGCTCAGTATCCAGCGCCTGAAGATTCTCGGCGCGGTCATTCTTGCTGATCACGACTTCCTGCAGCGCGTCGGCATCCTGTTGCTCCAGCGCGCTGCGCTCGGCTTCCAGTGATTCCTTGAGGCCGAGTGCCTCAGACGTACTCCTGCCGATGATGTCGGCAATAGCCTTGCGAGCCTCAGCGGGTGTAGGGCGAGTCATGATTATTCGCCGAAGGAGCGATCGAGCCTGATCATCGCGTCGGCGATGGCGTCGGAGTCGATCTGATAGTCACCGTTTTCGATAGCCGTCTTGATTTCGGCCACCCGATCGCTATCTACCGCAGGCAATGATGCGAGCGTCTTGTCCAGCCGTTCGAGCAGCTTCGCGTTGCTCGTCAGTTGGACGGTATCCGTGACCGACTTTTGCTGGCCGGATTCCGCTTGCGGCGCGCGCGAGTCGGCCGAGACCTTGTCACCGGTCTTGGCTTCGTCAACCTTGCCACCTATCTTGCTTAATGATGCCGGATCCATTGGACCAATCCTGTTTGTCATAACGTATATTCCTCAACGATCATTGTTGCTAGACCTGATATCGGCCACCGATGGCGATACTTTAGGCTTTGCGTGAAAAATCTGGCCGCTGCCGGCGACCAGTACCTCAACGTGCTCCCGAGAGCGGACAATGCCCTCGACGATTCGTCCGGATGCGGTATTTTCGACCCGTATACGCTGGTCGATAGCCCCGTCCATCAAGGCTTTGCCGCTCATTTGAATGTTGATACCGCTGTTCGCGACGGTGAGGGTCACCATCTGGCCGCGCCTGACGGCGATGTCGGCTTCCAGCATGGCCGGGGTCAGCAAGCGACCGGCAATGAGCTGGGTTTTGAGCCGCGCCCCAACAAATTGCTGTGGGGATGCGATATAGCCTGTCGGCAGGCGTGAAACATCCCGTTCCTCAGCCACCAGGTCTTCGGCTGTCAGCCGGTGTCCACGTGGCAGCGTGCGGCTGGCGACGTAGGTGGTGTCAGTGACGACGACCTCCACCGGCAAGTAGACCTTCCAGGGCCTGGCGCCGTTGCAACGAACGCCGACGATGGTTCGATAGCTGATCTCGGTGCCGCGACGTAAGAAAGGCTCCAGCTGCTGGTTGCAACGCGCCAGGCGATGGCGCGAATCAAGTACGCCGGCCTTCACCGCGGTCTTGCTGGCCCTGGGCCCGATTCGTTCGCGAATATAGTCTTCGGCGGCGGCGGCGATGCTCTCATTCGACTGCCATTGCTCGAGCGATGCCTCGGCGGCGGCGCAGAGCATCGATAGCGCGACAACGCAAATTGCTCCCGCCCTGCGGGCGTCAGATTCGTGTCGCCGCTGCGGCGTACCCGTCAATTTATCGACGATTATTGAGGTGCGTACATTCATTGTTCGCGATCTCTCCTGTTCGTAACGCCAATGCTGGCAACGTTTTGCCGGCGTCGGCTCGTGTCCGGCAAGAGCGCCTCTTTAGCGCCGCCGAAATCCTCTACAGATAGCAATGCAAATGCCATGCCAGCCTTGTGTGGCGCGGCTGCCGTGCCCCTGCAGAAGTTTGCCGACCGGCGGCAAAGGCTTGCCGTCAGGACGTTGGAAACTGGGAACAAACCTGTATCGGCCGAGCCATCGCGTCCTTTAGCAGGCCGTATTTTCGAATTGGCACACGGCTTGCATAGAGATCTGCAGGAACTTGAATTCCAGGAATCGAAGCAATGGAAATACCTGCGTTAGCACAATACGAAAGAGCCCTGCAGTTTCGCGCACAGCGAAACGAGGTGCTGTCGTCGAACATCGCGAACGCCGATACGCCCAACTACAAGGCGCGCGACCTCGATTTCGGCCAGGTCCTGAAAGGCGCCAGGCAGGAATCGATCAACTTGAAAACGACCAGCGACCTGCATAAGCAGGCCTGGGGCATGACGAAGCAAGGCGCGATGACAATGTACCGCGTACCGACGCAGCCCTCGCTGGACGGCAATACGGTCAGCATCGATGTCGAGCAGGCGCAGTTCGCCGAGAACGCATTGCAGTATCGCGCCAGCCTAGCTTTTTTGGACGGCTCGATTCGCACCTTGCGCTCGGCCATTAAAGGAGGTCAATGATGGGTCTTTTTAACGTATTTGATGTGGCCGGCAGCGCGATGAACGCGCAGTCGGTGCGAATGAACGTGACAGCCAGCAACCTCGCCAATGCCGGCAGCGTTAGCGGTGACCCGGAAAACGTCTACCGTGCCAAGCACCCGGTTTTCTCGACATTCAGCCAGTCACTTGCTGCCCAGGACGGCGTTGCGGGCGTGCGTATTGACGGTGTCGTCGAGAGCGGCGCTCCGCTGCAGCTGCGTTACCAGCCGGATCACCCCGAGGCGGATGCTGACGGCAACGTTTATGCAACCAACGTCAATACCATCGAGGAGATGGTCAACATGATGTCGGCGTCGCGCTCCTACAAGAACAACGTCGAGATGATTAATACGACCAAGGATCTGTTGTTGCAGACCCTTTCAATCGGACGCTGATCGTCCACAGAGGCAATAACATGACAATGCTAGGACCGATAGATACTTTCGAGAACTTCGCACCGCCGCCCGAGCAGAAGGCGCGCGATAGTCTCGGCCAGGAAGACTTTCTGACGCTGATGATTTCGCAGTTTCAGAATCAGGATCCTTTCGAGCCGATGGATAACGGTGAATTTCTCGGCCAGCTGGCCCAGTTCAGTACCGTCAACGGCATTTCGTCGCTGAACTCCGCGTTCAGTGGCCTCGCAGGCTCGATGCAGGACAACCAGGCACTGCAGGCTGCGGGACTGGTCGGCCGTTCCGTTCTGGCGGTAACCGACATCGGTTCACTCAATGAAGGCGGATCGCTCAAAGGCGGGCTGGAGCTCGAGTCCAGTGCCGGCAACGTGCAGATCGACATCACGAATCGCAACGGCGAACTGGTACAGCAGCTGAATCTCGGCCAGCAGCCGCCGGGAATGGTGCGATTCGCCTGGGACGGCGTTGACGCATCCGGGGAGCGCGCTGAAAGCGGAGAGTACCGGGTGACGGCACGCGTCATTCGCGGCACCAATGTCGAAAGCGCGCCAACGGTTATCGAAGCCGACATCCAGAGCGTCACGCTCGGACAGTTCGGCGGTGGCCTGACACTCAACCTCGCTGGCGGCCAGCAGATGCCGCTCGGCCAGATCTACCAAATTATCGGATAACACACGCGAAACGCGTAGCAGAAACTGACATAGCCAGGAGAAACACATGCCATTTGCAATTGCACTCAGCGGACTGAACGCCGCATCAGCCGACCTCGGGGTCACGGCAAACAACGTCGCGAACGTCAATACGACTGGATTCAAGATGTCGCGTGCACAGTTCAGCGAGGTCTTCGCCGTCGGTACACAGAGCGTGAGCTCCAGCGCTGCTGGCAGCGGTGTGCGGCTGTCGGCGATCGCGCAGCAGTTCACGCAGGGCAATATCGACTTTACGGATAATGCGCTCGATCTCGCAATCGGTGGCGAGGGTTTCTTTGTCATTAGCGACGGCGGCGCACGCAGCTATACGCGCGCCGGCGCATTCGGCGTGGATAATCAGGGCTTCGTAACCAATGCGCAAGGCGCGCGGCTGCAGGCCTACCCCTATGCCGGCAGCGGCCTGTTCAACACGGGTCCGCCGGTCGACTTGCAGCTTGAAATCGGCGCTAACCCGCCCGCCGCGACTACGCGTGCCGCGTTTGGTATCAACCTGCCTGCGAACGCGCCGGTTCCGGCTAACCCGGTGTTCGATCCTACTGACCCGAGCAGCTTCAACCACACGACGTCGGTAACGGTCTATGACTCGCTTGGTGCTGCGCATACGGCGACTGTCTACTTCATAAAGGATGCGGCACCCAATACTTGGAATACCGAGATCCAGATTGATGGCAACGCGGTTGCCGGTGCAGCGCCAGTCGTATTCAACCCGGACGGCAGCCTTAATTCGCCGGCCGGCGGCCTGATGCCACTGGGCGCTTATACCCCAGGTACCGGTGCTGCAGACATCGTGATGGGCCTGGACTTTGGTACGGCAACACAGTTCGGTGATGCCTTCGGCGTGAACTCGTTGTCGCAGGACGGATTCACAACGGGCCGTTTGACCGGCGTCAGCGTGGACGCGGAGGGCATTGTCTTTGCACGATTCACCAATGGCCAGTCGACGTCACTCGGCAAGCTCGCGCTTGCAAATTTCGTGAATCCGCAGGGCCTCCAGCAGCTCGGCGATACGGCATGGGGCGAGTCGTTTCAATCCGGTGACGCATTGCTTGGCGAAGCCGGCACCGCGTCATTCGGCAACATCCAGTCCGGTGCGCTCGAAGCTTCCAACGTCGATTTGACGGCGCAGCTCGTGCAGATGATCACCGCACAGCGCAATTTCCAGGCGAACGCACAGGCAATCTCGACCGCCGACACTATTACGCAGACGGTCATCAACATCCGCTAACGGATTAGCTGACCAGTAACAGGATTCGACAATGGACGAAATGATTTTTCTCGCGATGACCGGCGCCAAGCAGACGGAGTATGCGCAGTCCATCAACAGCAACAATCTGGCGAATGTCTCGACGAGCGGCTTTCGCGCCGACCTGCACTCGTTCAGTTCGGTGCCGATCGATGGCCCCGGCGTCGAAACCCGCGTCAACGCCGTTGTCGATTCCTACGGTACGGACTTCTCGCAGGGCCCTGTCGCCACGACCGGCCGAGATCTCGACATCGCGATCCAGGGCGATGGTTTCATTGCCGTGCAGGCACCCGATGGCACCGAGGCATACACACGCGCGGGCGACCTGCGCGTCGAAGCCGGCGGACTGTTGTCAACCGGAGCCGGGCACCTGGTTATCGGTGACGGCGGTCCGGTTGCAATCCCGCCAAACAGCAGTCTGCTGATCGGCAAGGACGGCACGATATCCATTCAGCCGATCGGGCAGGGGCCGGAAACCTATTCCATCGTTGATCGCATCAAGCTCGTCAACCCTGACGTTGCCTCGCTACAGAAAGGCTCTGACGGACTGTTACGAATGGCGGACGAAGAGATCGCTGCGCCAGACGCCAATGTGTCGATCATGTCGGGCGCCCTGGAGCAAAGCAACGTGAACGTCGCCAAGACGCTCGTCAACATGATTGAGCTGGCACGCCAGTATGAAATGCAGGTCAACGTCATCAAGACATCGGAAGAAAACGCCGACTCGGCAGCAACACTGATGCGCCTCGGGTAAGCAGGCGTTTTGAACAGGAGTTAGTTATGAACCAGGGTTTATGGATAGCAAAGACAGGCCTCGATGCGCAGCAGACGCGCATGGCCGTCGTCTCCAACAACCTCGCGAACGTCAACACAACGGGATTCAAACAGGGCCGCGCTGTGTTTGAGGATCTGCTGTATCAAAACGTGCGCCAGTCAGGTGGCCAGACATCGCAGGACACGGAACTACCGTCGGGCATGAACCTCGGCACCGGTGTGCGCATCGTTGCGACTGAAAAACTGTTCACGCAAGGCAGCGTGTTGCAGACAGACAATGCGCTGGACGTTGCGATCAACGGTCGTGGTTTCTTCCAGGTGGAGCAACCGGATGGTTCGCTCGCCTACAGTCGCGACGGCACATTCCAGCTTAACGACCAGGGCGAATTGGTGACTGCCAGTGGCTACCGTGTGCAACCGGGAATCACGATCCCGGACGCCGCGCAGTCGATCACGATCGGTAAGGACGGCACGGTATCCGTGAGGCTCGCAGGGCAGGCGTCGACGACGCAGGTGGGCAGCCTGCAAACGGTTGATTTCATCAACCCAGTCGGCTTGCAGCCCATTGGCGAGAATCTCTACATCGAAACAGCCTCCAGCGGCACCGCGCAGACGGGCACGCCCGGACAGAATGGCCTGGGCTCACTTAATCAGGGCGCTCTCGAAGGTTCCAACGTCAATGTCGTGTCGGAGCTGGTGAACATGATCGAGACGCAGCGAGCCTATGAAATGAATTCGAAAGCAATCTCGACCAATGACCAGATGATGCAGTACATCAACAACAACCTGTAAGGAACGTTCATGATTTGTCACTGCTTTAGATTACTACTCGTTGCCGTCCTGGTTGCGTTCGCTTCAGGCTGCGCCTCCGTCGAGGTATTCGAGGAGAGCTACGACCCGCCGTACCCGGTCGAACCGGTATACACGCCACCAACCAGCGGCGCGATCTACAACGACGGTGCGGAAGTGCGCCTGTTCGAGGACCGCAAGGCCAATCGCGTTGGCGATATCCTGACGGTGCGCCTCAAGGAGCAGACAAACGCGAGCAAGAATTCGCAAACAGCTACGGCCAAGACCACGGAGGCAACCCTGGGTAACCCCACGGTATTCGGTCGCGCGCTGAGTAAAGACGGCACGCCGCTGTTCGACGGCTCGCTAAGCGGCGAGTCTTCGTTCGATGGCGCCGGATCGA
>Ga0316201_10000482_pt1 | contig 22653 bp, 16 predicted proteins | sample CS6wburrow_MG_FD_204516 | JGI IMG/M metagenome (GOLD analysis project Ga0316201, IMG submission 204516) | Coastal sediment microbial communities from Delaware Bay, Delaware, United States - CS-6 worm burrow | ecosystem: Environmental > Aquatic > Marine > Coastal > Sediment | place: USA... | reverse complement strand
GCGTTTTATGACCCGCTGCCTGTGAGGAGACACCCACGACGTGGACATCGTTCTCGGCGGCTTGCCGGGCTGCTTCTTCAGGCGTCTGGAACAGCGGGCCAATGTCCACATCGAAACCAATATCGGCGAACGCGGTAGCGATGACTTTAGCGCCCCGATCGTGTCCATCCTGTCCCATCTTCACCACCAGCATACGCGGTCGACGACCCTGCTCGGCGGCAAATGCCTCAACATCGCTGCGTATTTTTGCGAACCCTTCATCGCCGGCAAAAGCTGAACCGTAAACGCCTGAGATCGAGCGAGTTACCGCTTTGTGGCGGCTGTAGCACTTCTCCAGCGCGTCGGAAATCTCACCCACGGTGGCACGCACACGGGCGGCATTCACCGCCAAATCCAACAGGTTTCCGGTGCCGTTCTCAGCCGCATCGGTCAACGCCTGGAGCGTGCGCTGACAGGCCGCCTCATCCCGTTCTGCTCGAACCCGCTGCAGACGCGCAACCTGGGAATCGCGTACCGCGCTGTTATCGATATTGAGCACGTCGATTTCCGGCTCCTCTTTGAGTTGGTATTTATTGACCCCGACGATCACCTCATCGCCGCGATCGATGCGCGCCTGGCGCATTGCCGCCGCCTCTTCGATGCGCAGTTTCGGCATACCGGATGCGACCGCCTTGGTCATGCCACCCAACTCTTCGACTTCATCGATGAGTTTGAGTGCCTCGATTACCATTTCGTTGGTGAGACTCTCTAGATAATATGAGCCGGCCAGCGGATCGATCACCTTGGTAATTCCGGTCTCCTCCTGAATCACCAACTGGGTATTGCGGGCGATACGCGCCGAGGTATCGGTGGGCAGCGCCAACGCCTCGTCGTATGAGTTGGTGTGCAGCGACTGAGTACCCCCCAATACCGCCGCCATCGCTTCAATGGTGGTACGCATGATGTTGTTATGCGGGTCTTTGGCGGTGAGACTGACACCCGAGGTCTGACAATGGGTGCGCAGCATACGCGAGCGCTCATCCTTGGGCTGAAAATGTTTATCCATCAGCGTTGACCAGAGCACTCTCGCCGCACGCAGCTTGGCCACCTCCATGAAAAAGTTCATGCCGATGGCAAAGAAGAAAGAGAGGCGCGGAGCGAACTTGTCGACATCGAGTCCTTTGGCCTGGGCTGCCCGCACATACTCGATACCATCGGCAATAGTGAACGCCAACTCCTGAACACAGGTGGCCCCGGCCTCCTGCATGTGGTAGCCGGAGATCGATACAGAGTTGTATTTGGGCATATTCTTTGCTGTGTAGCCGATGATGTCGGCGACGATGCGCATTGAGGGTTCCGGTGGGTAGATATAGGTATTGCGGACCATAAACTCCTTCAGGATGTCGTTCTGAATAGTGCCGGCAAGTTTGTCGGGGGTAACCCCCTGCTCTTCCGCCGCCACGATGAAACTTGCCATCACCGGCAACACCGCACCGTTCATGGTCATGGAGACAGAGACCTTGTCCAACGGAATACCGCCGAACAGGATTTTCATATCTTCCACCGAGTCTATGGCTACACCGGCCTTCCCCACATCCCCGACCACCCGCGGATGATCCGAGTCGTAGCCCCGGTGAGTGGCCAGATCAAACGCCACCGACAGTCCCTGCTGTCCCGCTGCCAGGTTACGGCGATAAAAGGCATTCGACTCCTCTGCGGTGGAGAAGCCGGCGTACTGACGAACCGTCCAAGGGCGCCCCGCATACATCGTGGATTTTGGCCCGCGTAGAAAGGGATCGAACCCGGGCAGGGATTCGCACTGATCCAGGCCCGCGATATCCTCTTTCGTATACAGCGGTTTCACGGCGATTCCTTCCGCTGTCGGCCAGGTCAAATCTTCCAATGGACGACCGCGCAGCTCTTTTTCAGCCTGGATTTTCCAATCTTCAAGCGTGGGCTTGGACCCTTTACTCATCGTATATCTCCGTGACTGAATTGATCAGTTCGACAGTAATCTAAATTAAGGATAATGAAACGCGGGCGGGGACGAATCCCCGCCCGGCAGCAGGGCAAACCTGCCGTTAGTTGCACAGCTATTTGGTGGCGTAACCGATACGGATCAACGCCGCGGTGATCTCATCGAGAATCGCCGGATCGTCAATAGTAGCCGGTACCTTGTACTCCTCGCTGTCGGCAATCTTTTTCATTGTACCGCGCAGTATTTTACCGGAACGTGTCTTTGGCAGTCGGTCGACCACGACCACTTTCTTGAATGCCGCAACCGGTCCGATCTTCTGGCGTACCAGTGCCACCAGTTCGCCGACCAGTTTCTCCTGGTCCTGATCGGCTCCTGCCTTCAATACCACCAGACCGACCGGCAACTCGCCCTTGAGTTTGTCGGCGGCGCCGATAACCGCGCACTCCGCTACATCCGGATGGGAAGAGAGCACCTCTTCCATGCCGCCGGTGGAGAGTCGGTGTCCCGCTACGTTGATGATGTCGTCGATGCGGCTCATGATCCAGAGATAGCCGTCTTCATCCTTACGTCCGGCGTCGCCGGTGAGGTAGTAGCCTTCATTGGCGCTCAGATAAGACTCAATATAACGGTCATCCTTCTGCCATAGCGTCGGCAGACAGCCCGGAGGCATCGGCAGCTTGATCATGATACGGCCGATCTCACCCGGGGCCTCCTCGTTGCCGTTTTCGTCGAGCACCCGAACGTCATACCCTGGAACGCAAACGGTGGGGGAGCCTGGCTTGATAGGAAGACTCTCTATACCCAGACAGTTGGCAGCAATCGCCCATCCAGTTTCCGTTTGCCACCAGTGATCAATGACGGGCACTTTGAGTGTATCCTGAGCCCAGGAGAGTGTATCCGGGTCACAACGCTCACCGGCCAGAAACAGGGCCTTAAACCCTGACATATCGTATTTCTTCAGATACTCCGCCTCCGGATCCTCGCGCTTGATTGCGCGAAATGCGGTGGGAGCGGTAAACAGTACCTTAATGTTGTATTCAGAGATCATGCGCCAGAAGGCGCCGGGATCGGGTGTTCCAACCGGCTTGCCCTCGAACATGACGGTGGTGGCGCCTTGCAGCAGCGGCGCATAGACAATATAGGAGTGACCCACTACCCAACCCACGTCCGATGCCGCCCAGAACACATCGCCGGGATCTACGTTATAAACATTCTTCATACTCCACTTCATGGCGACGGCGTGTCCGCCATTGTCACGTACCACCCCTTTCGGGATACCGGTTGTGCCCGAGGTATAGAGAATGTAGAGAGGATCGGTCGCTGCTACCGGTACGCAGTCCGCCGGCTTGGCTGCTGCCGCCGCCTGCACCCAGTCGAAATCGCGGCCCTCTTGCAGAGAAGAACTTATCTGGGGGCGCTGATAGATGATAGTGGCGGTCGGTTTGTGCTCTGCGATGTCGATCGCCTCGTCCAGCAACGGCTTGTACTCGATAACCCGGCTGCCCTCAATGCCGCAGGAAGCTGAGACGATAGCTTTCGGCTTGGCGTCATCTATACGGGTGGCCAGCTCTTTGGCGGCAAATCCGCCGAATACCACCGAATGAATGGCACCGATGCGGGCACAGGCCAACATGGCCACCACCGCTTCCGGAATCATCGGCATATAGACAATGACCCGGTCACCTTTCACCACGCCGCGATCAGCCAGTGCGCCGGCAAAGCTGGCTACAGTGTCTCTCAGTTCGGTGTAGGAGAAGGTCTTCTTGGTATCGGTAACCGGACTATCGAAGATCAGCGCCGCTTGGTCACCGCGCCCTTTCTCTATGTGCCGGTCAAGTGCGTTGTAACAGGTATTCAGTTCACCGCCCTGAAACCAGCGGTAGAAGGGTATATTGGAATCATCCAATATCTTCTCTGCCGGCTTGTACCAATCGATTTCTTTCGCCGCTTCGGCCCAGAAACCTTCGGGATCCTCTAACGAACGGGTATAGATTTCTTGATAACTCATAATTTTTTTAGTTCCATGGTTGAGGGTCATCGACAGACTCAGCAGGATACCGGCCTTTTCCATGCTTTGCGGAAAACAGTTCCGAGATCAGCCAAGCTAACTGCAAATAGATTAAATCGCGGGGTCAATTTACCCACATTAAATACAAAAATAAACCCCTAACTTGCTAATTTATATTGACTAATTACCATACTCCTCCTTCATATATGGAAATCCCTGATAGCTGCAAATATTATTGCAAAGCCGGCCATTTACTGTTAATGGAAAGCTGTGTGCAAGCCCAACCTCAGCACCCAAAAATAACCAGCCACGCAACTGAACCCACTATCACCGGGAGTCCGAAGGGTATCGACAGCAAGAAATAGCCTCTCCCGATATTTCCAACTATACTCGCCCTAGTATAGAAACAGTTTATGGAGTTAGAAACAATGACATTGGAATCTCTTATCAATAACAAGAAAGCCACCCTGATTTACATCGATAAGTCCGCGAAAGTGCAGGACGCGATAAACCGCATGTGTGACGGCAAAGTTGGCTCACTGTTGATTCAGTCCGGCGATGGTCAGTTGGCCGGTATTCTGACGGAGCGTGATATTCTGCGCTTCTGCGCCACCCGAAGCAGTGAGTTGGCGAGCACCGAGGTCGCGGAGATAATGACCCGGAACCCAGTCACCGCCCCTCCCCACTGCTCGAACGAGGAGGCCATGACGCTGATGACCGAACGCAGGTTCCGCCATCTCCCCATTGTCGACAACGACAAGGTAATAGGCATGGTATCCATAGGCGATCTGGTAAAGTCGCGGCTTCAGGACTGTACAGTGGAAATTAAATATCTGCGCGACTTCATTAGCGCATAAACAGCTCGGCTCAGAGTCGGTTAACGCTGTTGGAATCCGCGAGCGCCTGCCGCTCCAATTGGACAACTCCTTTCACCTGAGTGGAGTGACTGTTGCCGTTTTGTTAACTTGTGGCCTTCAGGAATTAAACTTAAGGTCGAGTGAATGAAACGGTTTCTCGCACTCATTGCGCTGTTGCTCATCAGTTCCGTTCAGGCTGCCGGACAGACAGCGTACTACGATTATTTCGAGGTTCTGCCGCTGTTCTGGGGGCAGGTTTACACCGAAGGCGGAGAGACGCTCTATTGCAGGCAGTCGTTCGGCCGCAGGGCGGGGCGGAATATCAACATCGAACACGTATACCCCATGTCCTGGGCGATGCGATCGGCGGGTTGCCGCAGTCGGGATGCGTGCCGGCGCAGCAACCGGCGTTTCAATCAGATCGAATCGGATATGCACAACCTCTACCCAGCGCTCAAGGAGATCAACAAGACTCGCGGAAGTGCTCCGTTCGGCATGATAAAAGGGGAAGCGAGGCGGTTCGGTCAGTGCGATTTTGAACTCGATCCCAAAAAAAGGATCGTCGAGCCTGTGCCCGTCTCGCGCGGTAATATTGCCCGCGCGATGTTCTACATGCAGGATAGCTACGGACTGAGAATTTTCAAGCGCCAGGCAGAGGTGCTCCAGCGCTGGCACCTGGAAGACCCGCCGGACGCCGAGGAGCAGCGGCGCAATGAAATAATCGAAAAGCTTCAAGGCACCCGCAACCGATTTATAGACGACCCCAAAGCGGCGGAAAAACTGCGCTTCTGAGGGAGGCCCTAAGCCAGCTGTTTCAATACCACTTGCGGATCTTTGTAGTCATAGTTGAGCAGCTGGTAACCGTCCGCGCGCTTTAATACCAGACTGGGAAATCCCTGTACGCCGATAGCGCGCCCGAAAGCTATCTCTTGCAAAAGCGCCGTCTGCGTCTGCGCGGCGCTGAGGTCGAGGGTGAATTGCGCTCTGTCCAGGCCTGTCTCTCCGGCAATTGCGATCAGCACCTCGCTATCCGAGGGATTTCTTGCCTGCAGGTAGTAGGCCTGCTGGATCGCCAGAATCATCGGCTCCTCGGATTCCTTGCTTTGCTTCCTTGCTGCGATCACCGCGCGGCATGCCGGATAGGTTGAGCGTCTTGGCGTGCAGCGCTCCCAAAACGCGAAATCAAACCGGGTACCGGGTATGCGTTGCTGTATGTTGCGCCATGTGTCCTGCAGGTAATGCTGCATCTCCCGGGGCATGGGCGCCTCCGAATCTGGCGCCAGACCGCCGAGTATTCGACGAATCTCAATGTTTCCCGGCGCCTCCTTAGCAATCCGCTGCCAGGTGGGGCGAAATCCCCAACACCAACTGCACATTGGATCGTGCGCATAAAATAGCGTTGCATTTGTCACGGACGATTCCTGGGCCGACCGGCCAAAAATGTTTTCCCCTGTTCCATCAACTCTACGAATCCGCGCTCATCCTGATCCAGTACGCGGGCGGCTACCTGCGTCACCGCGTTCAACAGCGCGACGAGCGCGCGCGGGCTGTGGCTGTTGAGCGACTGGACTTCGAAGTAGAGGTAAGGATTCTCCCGGGAGACATGGCTGGCCACCTCGAGTTGGGCATCGAAGGTGCTGCTGGAAAGCTTGGCGAGACTGATGGCGTCTTCGCCACTCTCCACCAATGCTTTAAAAAAAGCGATGTTGATGGCATGGGAGAGGCCAAGTACATACGCCATTGCCTTGTCATGCGCCTCCAGTGACATACTCACCTGGTCCACCATGGTGGGGTCGAACAGGGCCCTTACCGCTGCCGTTGCTTTTGCCACGCCAAGGTCGACATGCACCAGATTGCGCCCGGAGAGCAGCTCGGTATCCGGGCCGAACATCGGATGCACCGAGGCCACCTGGCAGCCGGCCGCCTGTAACTCGCGCAACCCCTCAAGCAACGGCCCCTTGAGCGAACAGATGTCGAATATGACGCCCCGGGGACAGCGCTGGGCCAACTCAGAGAGTATTTTCGCAGTTTCGGCAATGGGGGCGGTTACAACGATCAGGTCCTGATCCAGCCCGGATTGGCCGAGCGCTGTATAGCTGACGTAGTCTGGCAACCCGCCGGCCGGATCGCACACCTCCACCTGATATCCCTGGCTGGCAAGAAAACGCACGAACCACTGCCCCATCTGTCCGGCGCCGCCGATCACCAAAGCGCGTTTGCCGCTGCCGCTGCCGAAAGTGGCCACCTTGTCCTGTTCCTGGGCGGCCAGTGAAGCGCGGATGAGCAGGCGGAAAATATCTGCTCCCACCTCCTCATCCAGGCCCACCCGGGCAGCGGTGCGGCGCGCCAGCTGCAGCACCTCCTTTTCACGCGCATAGTCGCGGGTACCCCGACCTGTCGCCGATTTGACGCGTCCGATATTGGCGACTATCTGCTGCCGGCGCGCCACGATCTCCAGCAGTTTCACGTCCAGTTCAGAGAGCTCTTCTCTAAGTCTTTCAAGTTCCTGCATATTCTTCTGCTCTTTCGCGCTCTTCCAATGTGGTATTTGTCGTCAACACTCTGCATAAACCAAAGGTACGTACATCTCCTGCGGGCTCACTCCGCCATGCGCGCCGATATGCTGCAGTGGCCGTTCACCCGGCAGCCTCCCGGTTATCATCCAGTTATCTTTCATCACCAGCGCATACTGCCCGATTCGGTGATGCAGGCCGGGGTGAGGCGTACCGAGCCCAAACCAGCCCTCCTCCAGTAACTGATGACTGGGAAAAAGCGCCGCCTGGTCGGAAAAGTATTCGTGCACATAGGTTTCGAATTCATTTTCCAAGCCGGGGTGTACATAACAGAATGCCAGGCGCGGTTCACCGCACAGCGGCACCATGAGAGTCTGCTTAAGTTGCGGGTGATTCTCAAGTTGGATAATTGTACCGGGTGAGGTGTCGATAAAGCCGTGGTCGGCGGTCACAAGCAGCACGCTGTCGCTGCCGCGCAGGTCTGACAACAGATCGGAGAAGAGCCGGTCCAATTGAAGAAAATGCGCCTGTACCTGGGGGCTGCCAACGCCAAACTGGTGCGCCAGCGAATCGAAATCGGGCCAGTAGGCGTAAGTGAAGCTCCTTTCCCGGCCGCGCTTGAGCGCGCGCCGTAGCGCGCTGCGCAACCCTTTCAGACCGGAAAAAGGGGCAATTCGCGCGCCTCCGCTGAATGCCCGATTAAAACTGGAGCCAGCGATCGCGTCAGGCATAACTTGATTGCCGGCGATCTGAATATTGCTGAAAAAGGGGGCTGTACCGGACAACCCGGCTGGTGACAGCTTTGCCTCGTCAATGGTTGAATATCCGACGCGGGTGCGAAACGGCAACACCGCCAGCACCGAACCAATCTCGGAAAAGTAGGTAAACCAGCCGGTGAATCCATGCTGCTGTGGCGCAAGCCCGGTCAGAAACGTGGGGATCGCGGTTGCCGTGGTCGAAGGGCAGACCGAGCTGAGGCGCCCCAGACAATAGTTGCTGAGCTGGCTCCCCTGACATTGGCTCATGAGGTAGTCATGACCCAACCCATCGATAACCAGCAGGATGATGTTTTGCGCGCGCGACAGATTCGCCAGCTCATCTCCCGGAACAGCGGCATACCCGGTGTCCCCGCCCTGGCAGGCGTGTGACAGTGAAGCCATGAGGTTGACGATGCCGTAGCCATCGTAGTCTGGCAGGTGCAGCCAATCGGTCTTATCTGCGTAGCGATTCATGCCTGTTAACACTAATAGAATGGTTACTGTTGATCCCTATTGCACTGGGGAAACAGGTAGAATTCCCTCAACCTGTCAGCCATCCTATAATAGCCGCCCTTTCATTTAAAAAAACCGATTTCAATCATGCCACATAAATCCGACCGTACTGCTGAACTTCTGGCCCTGCTGAATAGCCGCATCTTACTGCTTGACGGGGCAATGGGCACGATGATCCAGCGGCATCGATTGGAGGAGGACGCCTACCGCGGCGAACGTTTCAGCGACTGGCACAGCGATCTGAAGGGCAACAACGATCTGCTCTCCATTACGCAGCCAGGGATTATCCAGGCTATCCACCAGGCGTATCTGGACGCCGGCGCCGATATCCTGGAGACCAATACCTTCAATGCCAATCGTATCTCCATGGCCGACTACGCCATGGAGGATCTTAGCTTCGAACTCAACCTCGCCTCCGCACGCCTGGCCAGTGAGGCAGCGGCGGCGGCATCCACACCGGAGAAACCCCGTTTCGCGGCCGGTGTGCTAGGCCCCACAAACCGCACCTGCTCACTCTCACCGGACGTCAACGATCCCGGCTTTCGCAATATCAATTTCGATGATCTGATTAATGCTTACACAGAGGCGGCCCGAGGGCTGATCGAGGGCGGTGCGGATATACTGCTGGTCGAAACCATATTCGACACACTCAACGCCAAGGCCGCGCTGTTCGCGTTGGAGCAGGTGTTCGATGAGGACGGAGTGCGGCTGCCGATTATGATTTCCGGCACGATAACCGACGCCTCCGGACGCACGCTCTCGGGCCAGACCACCGAGGCTTTTTACAACGCGCTGCGCCATGCGAGACCCATTTCCATCGGCCTGAACTGCGCCCTCGGTCCTGAGCAGTTGCGCCAGTATGTTGCAGAACTTTCACGCATATCGGATACCCACGTCTCCGCTCACCCCAACGCAGGGTTACCCAACGAGTTCGGTCAGTACGACCTTGGACCGGAAGAGATGGCTGAGCATATCTCCGAGTGGGCGGAGCAAGGGTTTCTCAATATCGTTGGTGGATGCTGCGGCACCACGCCTGAGCATATTGGAGCAATCGCAGAAGCAGTAACAAACCTCCGCCCAAGGCAGTTGAAGCCTGTTCCCCAGCACTGCCGCCTGTCCGGCCTGGAACCCCTGAACATCGGCCCGCAGAGCCTGTTCGTCAATGTAGGGGAGCGCGCCAACGTGACCGGCTCCGCCAAATTCAAGCGTCTGATTCTGCAGGGGAGCTACGAAGAGGCGCTGGATGTCTGCCGTCAGCAGGTGGAGGACGGCGCCCAAATCATCGACGTGAACATGGACGAGGGCATGCTGGAGTCCGAGCAGGCGATGGTACGCTTTCTCAACCTGATCGCCTCGGAGCCGGATATCTCCCGGGTTCCGGTGATGATCGACTCGTCCAAATGGGAGATCCTGCAGGCGGGTCTCAAGTGCATTCAGGGTAAGGGCGTGGTCAACTCAATCTCTCTGAAAGAGGGTGAAGAGAAGTTCATCGATCAGGCAAAACTGATTCGCCGTTTCGGAGCGGCGGCGGTAGTGATGGCGTTCGATGAGGAGGGCCAGGCGGATACTCTGGCGCGCAAGGTCGAGATCTGTGCCAGAGCCTACCGCATTCTGACCGAGCAGGTCGGTTTCCCGGCCGAAGATATTATTTTCGACCCGAATGTTTTCGCGGTGGCTACCGGTATCGAAGAGCACAACGGTTATGGCGTGGCATTCATCGAAGCCTGCCGCGAAATCACCCGCAGCCTGCCGCACGCTTTGATCTCTGGCGGCATCTCGAACGTCTCCTTCTCTTTCCGCGGCAACAACCTGGTACGCGAGGCGATCCACGCGGTCTTTCTTTACCACGCGATCAAAGCCGGGCTCTCGATGGGCATAGTCAACGCCGGCCAGTTGGCGATCTACGATGAGTTGCCGGCGGAGCTGCGCGAAAGGGTCGAGGACGTGATTCTCAATCGCCGTGAAGACGGTACCGAGCGACTGCTGGAGGTGGCCGAAAAATACCGCGGCGACGGGCGTGCCGGCGGCACCAGGAAAGAGGACCTCGCCTGGCGGGAGTGGCCAGTGGATAAACGCCTCGAACATGCGCTGGTCAAGGGCATTACCGAATTCATTGAAGCGGATACCGAGGAGGCACGGCAGCAGGCAGGCAGCAGCATCGAAGTGATCGAAGGTCAGCTTATGGACGGCATGAACGTGGTCGGCCAACTGTTCGGCGACGGCAAGATGTTCCTGCCCCAGGTTGTGAAATCCGCCCGCGTGATGAAAAAGTCGGTGGCCTATTTAGAGCCTTTCATCGAGGCCGAAAAAACTGAAAATTCAACCGCGCAGGGAAAGATCCTGATGGCCACGGTGAAGGGGGATGTGCATGATATCGGTAAGAATATCGTGGGCGTTGTGCTTCAGTGCAACAGCTACCAGGTGATCGACCTTGGCGTCATGGTGCCGGCGGAAACCATTCTACAGCAGGCACGGGAGCACAGTGTCGACATTATCGGCCTCTCCGGCCTGATCACCCCTTCGCTGGACGAAATGGTGCACATGGCGAAAGAGATGGAGCGATTGGAGATGCGCATCCCGCTGATGATCGGCGGTGCCACCACCTCACAGATCCATACTGCGGTAAAGATCGATCCGCAGTACAGTGGCGCCGTGGTCTATGTACCCGATGCGTCGCGTGCGGTCGGTGTCGCCAGCACGCTGCTATCCAGAGAGCAGCGGGATGACTACGTACGTGACACCAAGAATACCTACCAGGCGGCGAGAGAGCGCCATGCCGGCCAACAGCGCAACCGCAACCTCGCATCGCTGGGACAGGCGCGTGCAAACCCTGCCCCTGTCGATTGGCAGAACTACCGGGCGCCGCGGCCCAACGCGCTGGACTGGGATAGACCCCAGGCAGCGGATGGTTGCGGCATGCCGCTGCGCCCGAGCCGCATCACACGTAAGGGTGCCGGAACAGTGATCAGTTTCAACGATATCCCGCTGGCGCAGATGATCCCGTTTATCGACTGGACATTTTTCTTTCATGCCTGGGAGCTGAAAGGACGTTTCCCCAGGATTCTGGATGATGCGGTAAAAGGCCAGGAGGCACGCAGGCTGTTCGCCGACGCCGAAGCCATGCTGCGACGTATTACGTCGGAAAAATGGCTCCAGGCAGATGCGGTGGTCGGCCTGTTTCCGGCCAACAGCGATGGCGACGATATTCTGGTCTACAGAGACAGTACGCGTCAGCAGACGCTTGCTTCGTTTCACTTTCTGCGTAAACAGGGGAGGCAGCCTGAAGGGAAATACAATGAATGCCTGGCGGATTTTATCGCCCCCGCGGAAAACGGCCAGACCGACTACCTCGGTGCCTTCGCCTGCACCGCAGGCACCGGTATCGATGAGCGGGTCGCGGCGTTCGAGGCGGACCATGACGACTACAGCGCCATCATGTTGAAAGCGATTGCGGATCGCCTCGCCGAGGCGCTGGCCGAATGGCTGCACCGGCAGGTTCGCCTTCACTGCTGGGGCTACGCTGCCAACGAGGTGCTGGATAACGAGCAGTTGATCGCGGAAGCCTACCAGGGTATTCGGCCGGCACTCGGCTATCCCGCCTGTCCGGACCACAGTGAGAAAACGCTGCTGTGGGAGTTGCTGGACGCTAAGGAGCATACCGGCATATGGCTGACGGAATCGATGGCAATGGTTCCCACTGCATCGGTCAGCGGCCTCTACTTCAGCCACCCCCAATCCCGCTATTTTGCAGTCGGCAGGGTAGGTCGGGATCAGGTCGAGGCTTACGCTGAACGCAAGCAGATGGATTTGGCGCTGACCGAGCGCTGGCTGGCACCCAATCTGGCTTATGAACCCGAATAGCGTTCTGGTGAGGTTTCGACAGGATCATCTCAAGCGACTACCGTTACACTATCGTAGCGACTATTTTTTTGTAGATAGTTGACGAATCTTACGCTGGGCAATAGATTTCACACAGAATAAAACAGCCTGCCAAAGGAGAACCCATGCTTAAACCCGGAGATCCGGCACCAGAGTTCGAACTTCCCAGCGCAGACCTGGAGATGTTCCAGTCGTCAGAGCTATTCGGTAAATCGAATCTGGTGATCTACTTTTATCCGAAGGATGACACACCCGGCTGTACCATGGAGGCAATCGACTTCTCCGATCGGCTGGAGGAGTTTCGCGCAGCGAATACGGAAATCCTCGGAGTGAGTAAGGACAACTGCCTGAGCCATGGAGATTTCAGGGATAAACACGGTCTCACAATTCAACTGCTCTCTGACACTGAAGGCGTCGTCTGCGAAGCTTACGATGTCTGGCGGGAAAAGGAGGCGCACGGAGAAAAAAGAATGGGTATTCTGCGCTCGACTTTCATTATTGACAAAGATGGGATAGTTCGGCACGCGCTTTACGATGTTAAACCCAAGGCGCACGCAGCCCAGGTGCTGGAGCTGGTAAAAGCGCTTTAACGCCGTGTCTCGAATTATGGGCAGATTATTCGAGACACCGCAGCGGCGTCCTGGATCTCCGTGAAACTGCGCACCCAGATACTGCTGTTCTTCCTGCTGTTTGCGCTGGTCCCGCTGCTAACCGCTGTTGCGCTCAATTTACCGCTGGTTCTCGGGCGTATGGAGCTGTTCTACCATAAGGCGCACCTGCAAAACCTGCGTGCCGATTTTCGCGATCTCGACCAGCACCTCGCCTCTCGTGAAGAGATGGTGAAGCTGTTGGCAAAACTGCCTGAGCCGGGCAGTGTTCTGGACGGCAGTAATCAGGACGAGGAGGCGATAGACAAGGCGCGTACCCGCTATACGCAATGGATAAACCGTCTTCTGTGGGACCAGCCTGACATCTTTCAGATTGTATTTTTCGATCAGAATGGGCATGAAAGGTTTTGGCTTGATCGAGAAAGGGAGACGCAGCAGTGGCGCCCGACGCTGACACCTCCGGAAGCGCCCAATCGAAAGTTCATTCAGGCTGCGCTCAAAGGCAGTCCCGGGAATGTACTGGTCAGCCCGATCAGCCTGAATCAGTCGGCCGCTGAAAGCGACCCCAGAACGCTGATGACGCTGCGTCTGATCAGCACCATCGGAGCACCTGAAGAGAAGTTGATCATCGGTGCGGTGATGATCAACATCGACGTCGGCGGCATTGCCCGCTACTACCGAAACACTTTATGGGTACACTCCAATGGAAATTTTCTTGAGCAGGCCGCAACCGATTCGCCAAGCGGAAGCGCTTTCGACCGATTTCCCGGTCTGGATGCGATATTTGAAAATGAAAAACCCGCGCTCTGGAAAGGGCAGGGAGACCAGATTATGTGGTTCCCCATGTTCTTCACCGAACAGTCCGGCCCTCTCTGGGTTGGACGGTCGGTGGATCCCTCGCCCATATCGGAGTTCCGCAACGCACTGACGTTGCGTGTGTTGACAGTCGTATTCGTGCTTTCCGTGGTGGTTTGGTTTGTTGCCCGCCGGGTGGCATCACGGGCGGATCGGGTCAGCCATGAACTGATCGATGGCGTACAGCAGGTACTGGAGGACAAACATCACATCGCGTTCAACTGGGGTGGTCCCCGCGAGTTGCAAAAACTGGGTGAGAACCTGTCGTTGCTGGCCAGGGAACATGGCAAGAATATTCGTGACCAGCGCCTGCACGCCGAAAAACTGGAAGAGTCGAATCGCTACAAATCCCAGTTTCTCGCTAATGTCAGCCACGAACTGCGTACCCCGCTCAACTCGATTCTGCTGCTTTCGAAGCTGCTCGCAGAGAGTAAAACGGGGCTCACTCCTGACCAGATACAGCAGGCGCGTGTCATCCATGAAGCCGGCTCCGATCTGCAGGCACTGATTGACAATATCCTGGATCTTTCGCGCATTGAGGCGCGGCGCGCCACCATCAATCTGCAACAGGTCGATCTGCCCGCACTGCTGGAATCCCTGGTGGAACTGGTGGAGCCGCAGTTCCAGGCAAAATCGCTGCCGCTGACAATTGAAATCGACGACCATTCACCCCGATTGATCCATACCGATCCCGACAAGGTGCGCCAGATCCTGAAAAATTTTCTCTCCAATGCGCTCAAATTCACCAACCAGGGATCAGTTATCCTGCGTCTCAATGGCGTAGATCGGGAAGCGGAACCAGGTTTCGCTGTACGTATCAGTGTTGCCGACAGCGGCATCGGGATACCGGAGAGCAAACATGGGCATATCTTTGAAGCTTTCAAACAGGCGGATGGCTCAACCAGCCGGCGATATGGAGGAACCGGTCTCGGCCTGACTATCAGCCAGCAGCTCTCCCATCTGCTTGGTGGAGAGATCAGGCTACAGAGCGACGAAGGAAAAGGGTCGACCTTTTCTCTCTACCTCCCGCCATCGACTGCAGTACAAAACAGCGCGGAAGCCCCGCTAGAGATCTGGGACAGCAATGAACAGGCGGTTGAAATCATCCGCAAGCGGAGTGAACCGGCGCATAAGGAGAGAGACAGCCGTATTGCCGGAAAGCGTGTTTTGCTGGTGGATGACAATATTCGGGATCTGCTGACGCTGACCACCACCCTGGAATCCTGGGGCCTGGAAGTGACCGCAGCGGGGGATGGTATCGAAGCGCTCGAGGTACTGCGGGAAGACGATGAATTTGCGTTGGTACTGATGGACATCATAATGCCTAAGCTGGATGGCTATGATACGATCAAACAGATTAGAGCGCATGAGCAGTTCGGCAATCTGGCTGTTATAGCGTTGACCGCCAAGATAGATGACGCCGACAAAGTGGCGTGCATCGAGGCAGGCGCAAACGACTTCATAACCAAGCCGGTGGATACAGAAGTGCTAAAAAAGATCATTGGACAGCATCTCACCTAGGTTATGAATCGATATTCGGGCTTTAAACTTCTGATCGTCGACGATCACGAACACAATCTGTTCACGCTCCGCTCTCTGATCCGGCAATATATGGATGTTGAGATCCTGGAGGCAACCTCCGGCCAGCAGGCGCTGGATATTGCGCTCAATACCCCTGGTATCGATCTCATCATCCTGGACATCCAGATGCCTGAAATGGATGGTTTTCAGACGGCCAGCATGCTCAAGGTCAGAAAAAAAACCCGGGGGATTCCCATCATCTTTTTGACCGCGGCGTTCAAGTCCGAAGAGTTCCAGCACAAGGGCTACGAAGTGGGTGCGGTGGACTACCTGCTCAAACCGATCGACGACAATCTGTTGATCAACAAAATCAGCACCTATTTCCGCCTTATCCAGAAAGAGCGGGAGATGAACCTGGTGCTGGAACAGCGGGTGGCAGAGCGCACGGCGGAACTTGCACAGGCTAAAACCCATCTGGAAAATATTATCGACAATATGGGCGAGGCGTTGCTGCTGCTGGATAAGGAAGGTCGGATCACCGAGGCGAATCCAGCGGCCTGCCAGATGCTCGGATACTCGGAAGCTTCGTTGCAATCACTCTCGATAGGGGATGTCTTCGAAGAAGAGGAGGACGAGCAGGCCGGCGCTTTCATGGGTATATGGCTGGAGGCTTTGATCCGGGTCGGAGCGCTGAGTAAAATCGATGCACGTTTCATCGCCCGGGATGGCCGCAGGGTACCGATTCTGTTCTCACGCACAGCGGTGAAGGATCCGTCGGGCATAATTACGGATATTATCTGTATCGCTAAGGATATGACCGGCTACATCCGGGAACGAGATCCGGAAGATTTTGGGGCATTAACCGTAGAATCAGCCCCACAGCGAGAAGGAGTAAGCGATGACTGACCCCAGCGATCAATCGACACCGAACGAAGATACGGTGCTTACCGCCAACGCCCTCAAGGCCATGGCTCATCCACTGCGCTGGAAGATCCTCTGCTCATTGGGCGATGCGGAGCTTTCTGTTGGTGAGATCGTCGAACGGACGGGCACCTCCCAAAGCAACATATCGCAGCATCTGGAGCAGCTTCGAAATAAAAATATCGTCGTTTCGAGAAAGGAGGCAAACCGCATCTACTACCGGATACGCAACAACCAGCTGCTGGCACTGATCGGTACCATGCGCACAGTGCTCTGTCCCGCCAATCTGGATGACCGCTTTCCGCGCTGATCTGTGAGGATAGCTGGCCGGGTGCAGACTCAACTTCCGCTGGCTCTCTTTACGCTTGCTGGCGTCATATAGAGACAGCCGGCCCGACTCTTGAGAACAATCACCAGGCGATTTCCGGATGACACCGCAAGCCGAATATCAGATCCTTCTGGATGCCGGTAAACTGGAACCGGATCCAGCCCAGGCAGAAATCGTCGGACGCCTGCATGCGCTTCACCTGCAACTGCTTGAGCCACCCCGCACGAGACCCGGACTGATCAAGCGCCTTACCGGTCGCGCAAAAACGGATGCGCCGGTTACCAGGGGACTCTACATCTGGGGTAGTGTCGGCCGTGGAAAAACCTGGCTTGTCGATCTGTTTTACAATTCGCTGCCGCTGCAGCAGAAACGCCGGATTCACTTTCATCGGTTGATGCAGGAGATACACGAAGCGCTGGCCGGTCTCAGAAACCAGGCCGATCCGCTCGACCGGATTGCCGAAGGAATGGCGCGGGAACTCCGGGTACTCTGCCTGGACGAGTTTATCGTTACGGACATCGGCGACGCGATGATTCTGGCGCAACTCCTGCGAGGGCTGTTTCAGCGCGGTGTGACGTTGGTCACTACCTCCAACACGCAACCCGACAACCTCTATCTGGGTGGCATTCAGCGGGCCAGCTTTTTGCCGGCCATCGAGCTTCTGAAATCGCATACCCAGGTGATCGAACTCCAGGGCGGCCTGGACTACCGGCTGCGTTACCTGCAAAAAGCCAAGGTCTATCACACCCCGCTTGGGCAGGAGAGCAAGCGCATTATGCAGGAGGAGTTCCAGCGTCTGGCACCCGAAGAAGCCCGTATCGGGGGGGTTATCAAACTATTTCACCGGGACGTGCCGGTGGTGCAGATCGCCGATGATCTGGTCTGGTTCGATTTTGAAGTTATCTGCGGCCCGCCCCGAAGCCAGGCGGATTATCTGGAGATTGCCCGCTGTTTCCATAGCGTTATGATCTCCGGTATCCCGCTTCTTACGCCGGCTGAGGATGATGCTACCCGCCGTTTTCTCTATCTGTTAGACGAGTTTTACGATCGCAGGGTGAAGCTCATCATCAGCGCCGATGAGGTGCCCGAGTCCCTGTATCTGGGCAACAGGCTGGCGTTCGAATTTCAACGCGCGATAAGCCGCCTGCAGGAGATGCAATCCACCGAGTATCTGGCCAGTCCGCACAAGCCCTGATTGGTGTACGGCCACCCACTGCAAACTTTTGCGGGTTTTTAGTGCCGCTACCGCTTTCCTGGATAGGTTAAAATACCCGCGTTCAAATAATCCGGCCGCCAGACTTATGATGCTCAAGCTCCTGTTGCCCCTTTCGCTGGCGTTTATCATGTTCTCCATGGGACTTTCCCTGGTGCTGGACGATTTCAAACGCGTTGTCACCCATCCACTCGCGATGGGATTCGGCCTTCTGAGTCAGATGCTGATACTGCCGCTGATTGCGTTTGGTCTGGTCTCTCTATTCTCGCTGGAGCCGAATCTTGCAGTCGGACTTATCATCCTGGCAGCCTGTCCGGGGGGAATTACCTCGAATCTTTTGACCCACATTGCCGGTGGAGAGAGTGCACTCTCCGTCTCTCTGACGGCGGTAACCAGCCTTGCAGGGGTCATCACCATCCCGATTTTCGTCAACCTTGGGATGGCCTGGTATGCAGGCAGTACCGACACCCTGGCACTGCCCCTTGGGTCCATGATCAGCGGCGTTTTCCTTATCTCCACACTCCCCCTGGTGATGGGTATGTCGTTACGTCATTTCCGCCGGGGATGGGCGATCCGGATAGAGCCAGCAGCAAGAAAAGCTGCGCTATCTCTGTTTATTCTGATCGTTGCCGCCACGTTTATGGGACAGTGGGGCAACATCGGCGAATTCTTCAGCGAAGCCGGCCCCAGCGTCATTGCGTTGAACGTCAGCACCATCGGCTTCGCACTCGCAGGAGCCAAACTGCTTCGCCTGGAGCGCAGGCGGGCAATTGCCATCGGCCTGGAGTGCGGTTTGCAGAATGCGGCCATGGGGATATTCGTTGCGGGTACGCTGTTATCCAACAGCACCATGGTGATACCGAGTATTATCTATGCGCTGGTGATGAACATCAGCGCTGCCGCTTTCATTTTTGCCAACCGGGAACCGGTAAGCAGTTTTCTCTACTCGCGTTAAGCCGTTTGGTTACTGCTTGGTTGGCCCCCCGGAAGCCAGCTATTTTTTGCCTTTTGCAGGTTCGGGTTCGCTTATCGCTTTGGGATCCTGCTCCTTTTTTTCCTCCACGGGTTCACTTATCGCTTTGGGATCCTGCTCCTTTTTTTCCTCCACGGGTTCACTTATCGCTTTGGGATCCTGCTCCTTTTTTTCCTCCACGGGTTCGCTTATCGCTTTGGGGTCCTGCTCCTTTTTCTCCATCTCGGTTTGCGCTTGCGTGATTGGTCCGGCTTCGTCAGTTTTAGGAATTTTCACAGCGGACGAGCTTACCGCCGAGTGGTTGGTTTTCCCCGCTTCGACGATATCTTGCTCTTCCTCCAAAGACTCCTCAGTGGCGTGGAATTGGAACAACACTTTGGTAATCCGGTGGTTGTCCATCTCCAGAACTGTTAAATCGGCCCCTTCGAGTTTAACCACATCATCGACAGTGGCAATCCGGCTGAGACTGTGATGTATAAGTCCCCCAAGGGTCACGTAGTCGCCGGTAGGGAAGGGGAAGTTCAGCTTAGGCTCGAGTTCGGTTACCCGGACGCCGCCATTAATGATGAAATGCTGTTTGTCTTCCATTTTTATATGGCGATGCCTGGGAGTGAATTCATCCTCATAGTCTCCCACGATCTCCTCGAGAATATCCTCCAGTGTGATCAAGCCTTCGGTGCCGCCGTACTCATCCAGAACGATTGCCAGCTGGCGGCGATTGCTGGTGAAATCCTTGAGCAGTGTACTCAGACGCATAGTGTCGGGAACGAAGTAGGCCTGCATCATCACCTCGCTCACCGGCAGCAAAATGATCTTTTCCGGGTTCTCTGCCATCGCCATCCGACTGAGCAGCTCTTTCATGGAGACGACGCCGATAATGTTGTCGAGGGAGGTCTCATACACCGGGTAGCGTTCGCGCAGCTCTTCTTTAAACAGGCTGAGGACATCGGCCACGGTGGCGGTGTGTGGCACACCGTCAACTTCGGTGCGGGGTATCATTGCGTCCCGTGCAGTGTGGTCATCCAGGTCGAAGACCCCCCTCAGCATCATGGTCAGTTGGGGATCCAGCGCACCCTCCTGCTCGCTGGCGCTGAGGATGGTGCGGATCTCCTCGCCGGTCATGGAGAAGTGCCCTTCGCCATGTTCCGCCAGATCGCCCTGGCCGAATGCCCTAAGCAGGCCGTTGGAGGCGTGATTCATGACCCATATAAGGGGCCGCATCAGGGCGTGCATACCATTGATAATTCTGGCCACGGCCAGGCTCACGGCCTCCGCTTTGTGAAAAGCCAGCACCTTGGGTGCCAGTTCACCGGCCACGACATGCAGAAAAGAGATAATGATAAAGGCAATAATATAGGAGAAAGTTTGCGCCCAGCCGACTATCTCTTCGCTATGGCCCAGCATACCGAAGGCCGCAACAATACCCGGATCCATGATTTGGGTGAGTGTGACCATACCGATGGCACCCAGGGCCAGTGAGACGAGTGTGATGCCGATCTGAGTGACGGAATAGAACCTTTCCGGTTCGTTGTGCAGTATTTGCACGATTTTCGCCGACTTGTTGCCGGTGCTTGCCAGTTGCTTGATGCGGCTTCGCCTGGCTGAAGTGAGAGCGATCTCCGAGCCCACGAAAAAGGCGTTGCCAACGATTAGAAAAAGAATAAGGAACAGCTTGCCGATCAGTATCCAGTCCATACGTCTCTCCTCGCATATTCGAATATTGCGGTAGTTATTGTTTTAAAAGGCGCAATCAGGGCGACAAATCGCCTGTGGGAATCTATTGCATCGATATTGCAAATATATTACGTGGAAATTACCGCGTAGGTCTAAATTTTTCAGTTCTTACGCCTGGATTACACCAGATAGTTATCAAACGACTCGGTGGATCTGATACGCGGTAAGAATTCCCAGATCGCCACAGCAACAGAAGAGCATTCTTCTGTTGTGGAGGGCGTGAACCGCAGTGTGGTCGAAGTAAAAAGCTTTGCTGATGATATAAACAGTTCCACTGAGGGGTTAATGCAAACCTTTACCGGATCACGGCTATCCGTCTAACAGTATCATGGTGATACCGGGTATCATCTATGCGCTGGTGATGAACATCAGCGTTGCCGCGTGCATGGGAGGGAACCGGTAAGCAGCTTTCTCTACTCGCGGTAATCGGAAAGTTTGGTGTTAGATTAACATTGGGCATCCGCGTTAACAGGCCCTGGATCAGATGCGATTATGGACAAAGAGATCGTTGAATTGCAGACCAGGCTCGCCTTCCAGGAAAATGCCATTCTGGAGCTATCCGATGTCCTGGCCAGGCAGCAAGGGGAGATAGCAGCTTTGACGGCAGCGCTGGACAGTGTTCAGATGCAGGTCAGAGAGGCGCTGCAGATGGAGTCCCAAACTCCCGCGGAAGAGTCGCCGCCCCCACACTACTAACGGGGTTAGGCGTCAGAATAAACTGCCGGGTCAGTGGTACTCGGGACTCAAGTCGTGCACCGCTTCTACCAGTGCCAGTGCGCGCTCCGGATCCACGTCGGGGTGAATCCCATGGCCCAGGTTAAATATATGCCCGGAACCCCTGCCATAACTTGCAAGCACCTTGCCTACGCCTTCGCGGATCTGCTGCGGGGAGGAGTAGAGTATGCAGGGATCGATATTACCCTGCAGCGCAACCTGGTCACCTGCACGCGCACGCGCATCCGCCAGGTCGGTAGTCCAATCGACGCCGAGGGCGTCACAACCGGTCTGTGCCATCGCGTCCAGCCATTGGCCGCCGCCCTTGGTGAAAAGAGTAACGGGCACCCGGCGTCCTTCATGCTCTCTTAGTAATCCCCGGACTATCCGCTCCATGTAAGCCAGCGAGAACCTTCGGTAGTCGCCGGGACTCAGTACACCACCCCAGGTGTCGAATATCATCACCGCCTGGGCACCCGCCTGTATTTGTGCATTCAGATAGAGAACGACGGCATCTGCTGTTTTCGACAGCAGTTCATGCATCAGATCGGGACGTTCGAACATCATCCCTTTGACCTTGGAAAAGTTTTTGCTGCTGCTTCCCTCCACCATATAGGTAGCCAGGGTCCAGGGGCTGCCGGAAAAGCCGATCAAAGGCACCTGCCCATCCAACTCTCTGCGGATTGTTCTAACAGCATTCATGACGTAGCCGAGCTCCTCTTCCGGATCCGGTACGCCGAGGGATTTTACCGCCGCCTCATTTTGTATGGGACGCTGGAATCTTGGCCCTTCTCCTTCCGCAAAGTAGAGACCCAGCCCCATCGCATCGGGTATGGTGAGGATGTCGGAAAAAAGGATAGCTGCATCCAGAGGAAACCGGCGCAGAGGCTGAAGTGTGACCTCGCAGGCCAGTTCCGGATTCTTGCAGAGATCCATGAAGCTACCTGCTCTGCTGCGTATTTCGCGATACTCGGGGAGGTAACGTCCGGCCTGGCGCATCATCCAGACCGGTGTTACGTCCACCGGTTGACGTGCCAGGGCGCGTAGCAGTCGGTCGTTTTTTAAATCAGTCACTCTACCGGTCTCCGTTTACCTGGGGAGTTCGGATGATTTCATCAGATACTCGTCTACTGCGCGAGCGCATTGGCGCCCTTCACGTATGGCCCAGACTACCAGGGACTGGCCGCGGCGCATATCGCCCGCGGTGAATATCCCGTCGATGGAGGTCTTGTAGGCACGCTTCCCCTCGGTGCTGGCCTTCACATTGCCACGCTTATCCAGCGCGGTTTTCAGCTCTTCCA
>Ga0316201_10000481_pt1 | contig 22665 bp, 19 predicted proteins | sample CS6wburrow_MG_FD_204516 | JGI IMG/M metagenome (GOLD analysis project Ga0316201, IMG submission 204516) | Coastal sediment microbial communities from Delaware Bay, Delaware, United States - CS-6 worm burrow | ecosystem: Environmental > Aquatic > Marine > Coastal > Sediment | place: USA... | reverse complement strand
CCACAGTGTATTGCATGACGAATACTTGTCGAAGCATCCGGCGCCCGAGGATTGCGAATACTACCTTTGCGGACCGCCAATGATGAACGTTGCCGTCATCAAGATGCTGGACAGCCTCGGAGTCCCCAAAGAGAACATCCTGCTCGACGATTTTGGCGGCTAACGGAGGTGCTTCGATCGCTGCCATCCGCCCTGCTGGTATTGACGCTGCTGCTCGCGGCTTGCGATAGCAAGCAACGGCTGCCTGAGTACGAGTTAAGCGGTAGCGCGTTGGGAACGACCTTCAGCGTGCTGCTGGTAGCGCCGGCGGACAACCTCTCCAGGGACGAACTGCAGGCGAGCATCGTTGCTACGCTTGAAGAGATCGACCTTCTAGCTTCAACCTGGCGAGACGACTCGGAGTTGACGCAGTTTAACCGCAACCCGAATACAGACTGGATCGATACGTCGCTCGAATTTTGCGAGTCCATCGCCAGCGCGCTCGAGATCAGCCATCTCACCGACGGTGCGTTCGACGTTACAGTGGGCCCGCTGGTCAATCTCTGGGGATTCGGTCCTGGTGGCGAAGTTCGCGAGCCGCCATCCGATAGCGCCTTGCGCGCGGTTCTGGCGGATGTCGGCTACGAAAACCTGCAAACCCGCTGCGACGACGTCCCAGCCGTCAGGAAGCAGAGCGCGAGTTTGTACGTTGATCTCTCCGGCTGGGCCAAGGGCTACGCGGTCGACCAGGTGGCCGCACTGCTCGACGAGAAGGAGCTTAAGGACTATCTTGTCGAGATAGGCGGTGAACTGCGTGTTAGCGGTCACAATGCCGAGGGGCTGAAATGGGCCGTGGCCGTCGAGACGCCGTCGACGACAAAACGCGTTGTGCACTCTGTGTTACGGGTGACGGACACCGGAGTCGCCACCTCGGGTGATTACAGGAACTATTTTGAGCATGATGGCCAGCATTATTCGCACACAATCGACGCGCGCAGCGGCCGACCTGTCGCCCATGCGCTCGCCGCGGTCACCGTCGTGAATCCGTCCGCAGCGTTTGCTGACGCTATGGCGACCGCGCTGCTGGTTCTCGGCCCTGCCGACGGCCCGCAACGAGCCGAAGAACTCGGTATTGCGGCCTACTTCCTGATTCGCACCGCAACGAACTTCGAGACCGTCAAGACCGGCCCTTTTGATCAGTTGCTGCCATCATGAATATCCTTGTTTCCACATTACTCCTGAGTTTTGTCGTGATTCTGTTGGTAATCGCGGGCATGAGCATTGGCGTCATGAATGGTCGCAAGGCGATCAGCGGCAGCTGCGGCGGACTGAATAGCGGTGGTTGTGAGCTCTGCAGTAATAACTGCAGGAAGAAGCGCGAACAGGCCGCCGAAAAAATGGATGGAGAAATCGCATGACTACCAAATCCTGCCTGGTCAAAGACTACATGGCGCGAACGCTTGTTACGTTCAAGCCCGAAACAGACGTCCTTGATGCGGTACACGTCCTCGTTACCAAGCGCATCGCTGGCGCGCCGGTAGTGGATGACTCAGGCAACCTGCTTGGCATGCTCTCCGAGCTCGACTGCATGAAAGTCGCGCTGAATGCCGGCTACCACGGCAATTGGGGCGGCCCGGTCAGGGACTTCATGAGCGAGGGTGTGAGAACTGTCGACGCCGACATGAGCATCATCGACCTCGCACAAGAATTCATCACTACTCGCTTCCGCCGCTTCCCGGTGATGCAGGGAACTCGCCTTATCGGCCAGATCAGCCGTCGCGACGTGCTGCGCGCGCTGGAGTATCTCGCAAAGGAGTAATGCCCTCGGCTACCTTGGTGACCGGGGTGAGATCCTGTCCAACACTTGCTCTGTAATGTTCTCGTGCGCCACAACGACATGGCTGGGGTAGTTGAGCAGGGGTGACGCACGCAGTGCGAACCAACGCGTCTCGCTGGGGCTATGGCAGGGATACTTGAGGTAAAAAGACGGCAGGCGGCCATCCATGACAGCCTCGATGCCCTCGATGGCCTGCAGCGCCTTCGGATCCGGTTCGGCCGCTCGGCAAACGTCCAGGTAATTGACGCCGACACCGTAGTCGTCGCCGACCATCGCGTTGTCCGCTGCAAAGTCTTGCCAGCTCCGGTTTACAGCGACAATGACACCCGTCGAATCAAGAACCGCGATATTCGCCGCCAACGAATCAAGAATTGCAGCTTCGAGCGTAAGCTCCGAGAAGTTGATCGTTTGATCATTCGACACGAAAATCGGCCTTTGTATTGCTACAACCACTATAGAGGCGTTGTTGACGAGTAGAAGTGCGTATCAATACTGACTACAGCGTACCACGGCTGCGCCGTCACAGGCAGATTCGGGCATCGCGCTTAGCACGATGGCGCCGCGGCATTACTCGCCTAGGAGGACTTCCGCTCGCTGTTGGCGACGAATCGCGCGCCGAGCGCTTTGCGACGCAGATACGCATAGACTTCGAGCAGCGGCAGTTCCTTTGGACAGACGTCGGCACAGGCCATCATGCCGGCACAGCCGAATACGCCCTGATCGCTGGCCACAACTTCAAACCAGTCGGCATCTGAACGCTCATCGCGAGGGTCCATCATGAAACGCGCGACCCGGTTCAGGCCGGCACCTGCGAGAAACTCTGTATCGAGATTGGCCACACCGCATGAGGCGACACAACAGCCACATTCGATACAGCGGTCGCCCTCATAAATGGCTTCCGCGATATCGTCGCTCATGCGCTCTTCCTGCGCCTCGGGGTCGAAAGGCTGGCGCTCGTGTATCCATGCCTCGGTCCGCTCGGACATGCCGCGAAACCAGGTCCCGGTATCAACCGACAGGTCGCCAACGAGCTTGAAGGCCGGCAGCGGATAGAGCTGAATGTCCTCCGGGAGATCCGAGGTCAGCGTCCTGCACGCCAGCGCCGGTCGCCCGTTCACCATCATGCCGCAGGAGCCGCAGATGGCAGAGCGGCAGGCGAAATCAAATTGCAGACCCGGATCGTGCTTCTCGCGAATTGTGTTGAGCGCGATAAACAGCGACATGAACGGCGTCTCGTCGATTTCGAACACATCTGTGTGCGGCACAGACTTCGCGTCTTCCGGGTTGAAGCGGAATATCTCGAAGCGCAGCCGCCGCGGCGCAAGGGGCTTATCCTGACTCATCTATCTGCAACCTCTCATTGCGCCAGCGATTGCCAGGCACCGCGACGCAGTCGGCTACCCATGGTCTCCGCTGTCTTCAGTCGCCCGTGGCGGGCCTGTTCGTCGAGCACTGCATCGTTGTAAGTATCGATCGACTGCGTCATCTCGATGCGCTTGTCGCTGCCGTAGCCGCGATGGCCGGGTGGCAAATCAATCAGGCCGGTCGGCTCGTAGCTGAATACGGGCTCAGTCTGATCGACTGCCCAGCGAACGAGCGTACGATTCAACCACTCTTCGTCATTGCGAAGCGGAAAGTCCGTGCGGAAATGCGCGCCGCGACTCTCGGTACGGGCTCGAGCACCCAGCGCAACGGTCATTGCCAGCCGTAACATGCCTTTCAGACGCAATGCGAATGCCAGCTCAGGATTCACGCCGGGATCCTTGCAACGCAACACGGCGTTGTCGCAATCGTCGAGTAATTGCTGCAACTCGCTCACCGCGTCATCAAGTTCGTCGCCATTTCGGAAGATGCCGACTTTGTACATCATGGTCTCGCCCATGGCGTCACGAATATCGTAAATGCTCCGTCCGGCGCCACTGCGCGCTAACCAATCCGCGGCTCGCTGCTCGGCCACCGCGATCGCATCGAAAGCGTAGCCTGTCTCTGCATGCAGTGCGGTTCCCGATGCATACTCGGCAACGCGCTGGCCGACGAGGCGCCCTGCCACCAGGGTTTCGGCAAGACTGTTGCCACCGAGTCGGTTGAAGCCGTGCATATCCCAGCAGGCCGCTTCGCCCGCGGCGAACAGGCCGGCCAGGCCATACGCTTCGCCATCCTTATTTACCCGTACGCCACCCATTGAGTAGTGTTGCGTTGGCCGCACCGGCACCAGGTGCTGCGCAGGATTAATGCCCGCGAAATCACGACAAATATCCCAGACTTCCAGCAGCTTGGTTCTCAGGTGCTCTTCCCCGAGATGGCGGATATCCAGCCACAAATGTGGCCCATACGGCGAGTCCACACCTTTGCCATCACGCATACGCTGCACCATGTGCCGCGACACTACGTCACGACTCGCAAGCTCCTGCTTCTCCGGCTCCGCTTCAACCATGAAGCGCTCGAGGTTCTTGTCCAGCAGATAGCCACCGTCACCACGACAGCCTTCCGTTACAAGAATGCCGCTGGGTGACAGCGTGGTCGGATGAAACTGCACGGCCTCCATATTGCCGAGCGGCACGATACCCGTATCCAGCGCGATGACGGCGCCGGTGCCCTCATTGATCGTCGCGTTGCTCGTATACTGGCCGTAGATGCGCCCGTAGCCGCCAGTGGCTATGACGGTTGCCTTCGCCATTACTGCAAAGTGCCTGCCGGTCCTCAGGCAGCGCACGACAGCGCCGAGACAGCGAGAGCCATCGTGGATCAGGGAAACAGCCTCAGTGCGATCACGCACTGTGACTCCAAGGCGAACGACTTCGCTGTCAACCGCATAAAGCGCCGCATGCCCTGTGCCAGCCGCCGCATAACAGGCGCGCCACTTGGCCGTGCCGCCAAAATCTCTCTGCCCGATGAGCCCATCGTTCTCGATAGACTCGTCGATATAGACCTCTTCGCCTTTAATGAAATAGTGGTTGCGGCCACCCTTGACCCGACTCCAGGGCACGCCGTAATGCGCGAGCTCGCGCACTGCAATCGGCGCCTCCTCGGCGAAAATATTGGCAACCTCCTGGTCTGCGCCCCAGTCAGAGCCACGAACCGTATCTAGGAAGTGTACAGTTGGGCTGTCGCCTTCTGCTTTGACACAGTTCGCCAGAGCCGCCTGCATACCGCCCTGCGCCGCACAGCTGTGACTTCGCCGTGGCGGCACGAGTGAGAGGATCATCGCGTCGTGACCGGCCGCTGCCGCTTCCATCGCGCAACGCTCACCGGCGAGGCCCCCACCAATGACCAGGACGTCTGTTGTTTCGAGACGTGCATTCACGATGCCGCCCCTTCGAGCAGGAACTCAAGCGGGGGTTCCATCCAGCCGGCAAGCACGATGAGCGTGAGTCCGCCAAGCCCGAGGACAATCCAGAAGATCACCCGCTCCAGTCGGTGCATCGTTTTGCGCGACATCCAGAGGTCGGCACCCCACTTGATCGCAAGGCGATACAGTCCGACGCTTGCATGAAATTCAACGCATACCAACAGCACCGCGTACGGCAGCCAAAGCCCGGCACCGACACGCGCCAGCGACGTCGTCGACTCGATGCCGGCAATGTCTCCATACAACGGCGTCAGGATATCGAGCCCCATCAGCACCAGGTGAAAGCTGCCGAGGACCAGCATTACCATGCCGGTTCGCACCTGCCAGATCCACAGCATGGACTCGACGTGCGGCCGAAATGGCGAGTGTTCGGTACGTGTCGCTACGTGTTCACGCCCGGATTTGCTCAGGCCACGTGCAAGCTCTGTCATGCGCTTGCGCTCTCGCAGCTGTGCCGGGATCTTGCGCGATGCAAACACGGCATGCACCAGGAACATGGCAAAAATAACAATCACGGTTGGCTGCGCGATGTAGTAGTCCTCGAGCATCGTCGCCATCCAGTCAAAGCCGCGCTCGCCTGTCAGGATAGACCCCACCAGCACGACGTGCCCGTACATGAATAACGCAAGCAGCAGACCGCTGGCACCGCTAATCACTTCGTAGACCAGCTGCCGACGTGCAGTTACAGACGCATGTTCGTGCTTACTCTGCATCGCTGTTGCTTTGCCATTCATAGTCAGGGATTAAGCTGCGTGAGAATCGCAGGATTCTCCTCCCGTTCAGCCAGCACCGTATGGCAAACGTCGCAATCGCGCGAAATGTGCTCACGTTCCTTGGTGCGAAGCCGCTTGCCATGGCATCGATAGCAACCTTCCGACGTCTCATGACCTATGTGCTCAGGATAGGTATTCCACCAGACTTTCATTTGTGGAAACACGTTGACCGAGTAGAGATCGCCCAGCGTCGTTGCCGCTTGCGCAATATCATCAGCACGCTCGGTGACCAGCTCGGGGTAGTTTTCGAGATAGTAATCGTTAAGTTCGGCCGTAATTGCTTCACGAGCTTCTTCGTGAGACGCGTACTCGGCATCGATGATGCGTAGCCCCTCCTTCCTCACAAAGGGCAGCGTCCTGTCGATCAGGCCATCGCGAATGGCCACGTCAATTTCGGCTTCAGGCGCCTGGTAGTTGTGACTCGGACGGTTATGACAATCGACGCAGTCCATCTCGCGCCAGGTGCCGCCCTCTTCTGGCGCTCTTCGATCGGCGAACAGCTTCACCTCGCCATCTGCATTCGTATACTCGACCTCGTAGACATTTTCGCGCGATTCATCCGACCGATAACGAATCTTGACGCCGCGATCGACGTGCCAGTGTATGCCTGAAGCCCCGCCGCCGGCGGTGCCGCCAACTTTCAGCAGCAGTGCCGTCGTCAACTCGGTATTCGCTTCATCCTCTTCGTAGTGCTTCTTGATCGCGAGCTTGTCGCCAACAAAGCGCGTTGGCCAATGACACTGTTCGCAGGTCTCTCGAGCCGGGCGCAGATCGTGTAACGGCGTGGGTATCGGTCGCGGATAGAGGTCAAAAGCGACAGCAACCAGCTGCCAGGCACCGTCCAGCTTGGACTTCACGAACCAGTCCGCACCGGGTCCAATGTGGCACTCCGCACAACTCACGCGCGAGTGCGACGAACGCTGGTAGGCCGTGTGCTCCGGCTCCATCACGGAGTGGCAGGCCATGCCGCAGAACTCAACCGACTCCATGACCTCTACGCCCTTATAGGTCGCACCAGCGACGATGACGATATTGACCATCGTCGCCCCGGTCAGTACCAGCAACCAGTTTCGGGTCTTGGGCTTGTTGAGATCGAATACGGGCAATAGCGGCGTCGACTCTGCCCCGGGAACCTTTCGAAGGCTGCGCCGGTACAGATATGATCCGAGCGGAATCAGCAGCAATCCGACGACAAAAATCATCGGCAGGATCAGGAAGGTCAGGATTCCAAGGTAGGGGCCACCGTGGTAGCCAATTCGTTCGATAGCGAACAGGCTGATAATCAGCACGAGGCTCGCGATTGCGAGCCCCGTACCAAACAGACTAAGGCCGTTACGGGTAATCGACGAAAAGAAATTCCTGAACACAGCCTTCCCCTTAATTTTGTCTATTTATAGGCGGCGTTTGACGCTAGTGCGTCAGCAGAGCCCAGATAATTCCGATCGCCAGCAGAATGCCTATCGTCAGGAAGATCGATCCGAATACGTAGGCATCACGCCGTTGCCGCTTGTTCGGAGCCTCGACCAGGTAGTCGTCCAACTCGTTGTTATCTACGAGCCGCTGGTATTCGAGCGGTCGCTCTGCCTTGAATCGCTCCAGCGACATCCTGCCGGTGAATATCACGAGATCCATCGGGAAGCTCTCCGGACGCAGATGCGTATGGAAGAAGTGGAACACGAAGATGAAGCCGGTCGCGAGCAGCGCTTCGTCGCTATGAATCACGTGGGCCGCATTCAATGTCCAACCCGGCAGGAAGCTGGTGAAGAAACCCGGGAACCACAGGAACAGACCCGACACGCCTATTATCATGACGCCCCAGAACACCGCGAGGTAATCGAACTTCTCGAAGTAGGTCCAACGATCGCCCGGAGGCCGCTCGCCAAGGTATAAGAAGTACTTGATATTGCCAATAAAATCAGACACATCCTTCGGCTGAGGCGTCATCGAGTTCGGCCCCCAGAACATGCCCTTCTCACCGCGGAAGGCCCAGCGGACAAACACGTCGGCTACGTGTAAGAACATGTAACCGAAGGTGCCGATCGCTGCGATTCTATGCAGGAAGCGAGTAGAGTCTATTCCCCCGAGAATATCGACAAGTTGTTGTGACCATGCCGCATCCGAAAACTTGAGCGGCAATCCCGTGAGTGCCAGCAACATGAACGTCGTTATGATGACCACGTGCATGCGCATATTCTTGCGACGGAAGCGCCGTATGTACTTGCCGCTACCACCGTAGCGTTCTTCGTCGAACTCGCCGCGCATCACGCCGACCAATGAGCGTTGCAGCCACAGAAGGTCGTGAATACCAAAGAACACGAAGACACCGATCAACAAACCGGTCATGAAGACCCAGACAACATAGACAGGGAATATGTCGTCGGGATTGGTCGGGTCATTGTGTGGATCGAAGGTGGCAAACGATGCCGTGACGCCTTCGTGGCAGTTTCCGCAGGTTTCGAGCACGTTGTCCGCGTGCACGCTGGATTCCGGATTGTCAGCCGGCAGGTTGCGGTGCGGCGTATGGCAGTCGGAGCAGGTTGCGCCGCCGGACATACCCAGATGACCTGCCTTGCCGTGGAAACTGTCTCTGAACGATGTCAGGTACTCTTCATGGCACCCGCCGCAATTGTCCGCCGACACGTGCCTGCTTTCGTCCGTTGTCGGATCACCGATGCCATGCGAGCTGTGACAGTCGACGCACACCGGCCCTTCATCTTCAGCCTGCCAGGCCAGACCGTGCGCGCTGTGATCCCGCCACTCATTCAGCACCAGTACATGGCACTCACCGCACATCTCGGGCGACTTCGCGTGCGATGTCGCCGCACGCTTCGTGTCGGCCTCGAGTATCTGGTGGTCGCCATGGCAGTCGCTGCAGCTCGGCGCATCAATAAGGCCGGATAGCAGCAACGCATTGCCGTGCTCGCTGGTCAGGTAACCATCCACCAGTTCCGGTGGATCATCGTGGCAGGCACCGCAATTCTTGATCTGATTGACAGGAGACACTGCTGAGGCCAATTCCTCGACCAGGTGTATCTCGTGCGGGGCACCATGGCAGTCGCCACAGGCCGCCTCGCCGCCGTGCGCGCTGCGCTTGATCGCGCGCTGCACCTTGCCGTGACACTCGTTGCAACTCATGTCGTCAGTCAACGGCTCAAGATCCTCGCCCTCATGCTCCGCGGGAACATTCGTATGGCAATCTGAGCACGCCAGGTCTGGATGCGCGGTGGACGAGTGCACAACATCGTCATGCGCATGACAGTCACCGCTGCAGGTATTGTCTGCAGCGGCGGCCAGTGAAGCACCAAATGGGAGAATAGCCAGCGCCAGAATCGTCTGTACCAGACGGACGCGAGTCGCACCGTTAGTCATTGTCGTAAATCCCTGAATCCTGAGGCTTTAGTAAGCCAATCGGTGCTTCGTTGCTATCAGGGATTTCCGATAGTGCAGCTTCGCTGCGGGCAGATAGCGCTATTCCGCGTACAGCGGACTGACATCCATGTAGATCTTGTACTGCCCGATGAGATCGCCGGCGTATTCGAAAACGTCCGCAAAAGGCAGCGTTATTTCAGTGCCATTGTGCCGCCGATAGGTGACTTCGCCCTCACAAACCAGGGTCGAGCCACTTTCGACCACCTTTCGCACATTGTGTGAACAGCCGGCGATGGTGCCAAAAAAACCATCGACCGCGGCCTGGATTGCCGATCGACCCCGCACCGGCGGTGCGGAGCCAAAACGAAATACGGCGTCGTCGGTCAGGAAACCGACAAACGCCGCTGCGTCGTTCGCATCAATCGCCGCGAACAGGCCGCCGGTATCGTGACCGGCGGCGTTGCTCTCACTCATTGAACGCTGCCGTAGTAGTTGACGAGCGCTTTCACATCGTCCTCAGACAGCAAATCCATTTTTTCCTTCATTTTGCCAGGCTGCTCGCGATCTCCCGATGCATAGTCGGCGAACGACTGCGTCAGGTAGCCCATCAGCTGGCCACCCAGCATGCCGGCTTCGTCTTCCGGGTTGGTGCCTTCGTCAGAATGGCACTTGTCGCAGTGCTCGTCATGGAGCGCCTTGCCGGCGGCGGCGAGATCCGCATCGAAATCCTGCTTGGCTTTCACGTATGGCAGTTCTGCATAGGCCGCAGCGATTTCATCGATATCGTCTTCGCTCAGATCCGCAGCAATGGCACACATGGTCGTGGCCGGTCGGCTGGTATCGCCCTGGCGATACTCGGATTCAGAACAAGGCCGGGCCTCATCCTTGTAGACATACAGCGCGTCGACATGCACGAACTCGGCCAGGCCGGCTATCGTCGGGACGTCTGTCCACTGGCTGACGCCATCGTCGCCGTGGCAGCCGTTGCAGTCCTCCATCATCGCTTCCAGATCGCCAGCGTAGGCTGCCGAAAACGTCATGCTGAAAAGGGTCGCGGCGAAGTAAATGATTACACGTTTCATGTTGTCTCCCTGGCTCCAGGCAAAATGCCCCGGAAATCATACCGTAGTGTCGTCTAATAAGGCTGAACAGTCGCTGAATGCAGCGCGATCAATACCCCCAGAAGCTCAATATTATCGCTGCGAGCGCCATAGACAACCAGTAAGTACATGCCGCGACAGAAAGCCAGTAGGTAGATGCCGCGATGCCATATCCGCCCCGATTTGCTAAAAAAGCTCTACAGATCCGTCCGTCTGTATACGCAGTACAACCCGTAGCTAAGCAAAGCCTAAGAAACAAGGGGAATGACATGTCTCGCTTAACCTCCCGGAACTGGAACCTGGCCGCATTGATGCTGTCATCCGCTCTGTTATTCGCGTGCAGCGGTGATACCGGACCCGCAGGCCCGGCCGGCGGCACCGGCACGGCGGGACCGCCCGGGCCGTCAGGACCGCCAGGACCCACAGGTTCTTCCGCGGTTCCCGTCCAGTCTGCGGAACGGATAAACGTCGCGTACGACAGCGTTACGATTCCCGCCGGTGGTGGTGCACCCACGGTGGTTGTGCGCCTGACGAACGATCTCGGGTTCGGCCTTACCGGCCTTCCGGCCGCCAATATACGCTTTGTCATGGCGCAGCTTAGCCCGGGACAGAACGGCGGCTCCAGCGAATGGCAGGCTTACCAGACGCGCGGCAGCGGCGGTATCCCCGACGCACAGGCCACAACCGAAACTGCAACCGCCGGCACCTACGTCGACAATGGTGACGGCACCTATTCCTACACGTTCGCCCAGGACCTGACGGCCTACCCGGGCGGCCCGGCCTACGATCAGACCAAGACGCATCGCCTGGGCCTTGAGATTCGCACCAACTCCGGCGGATTCCTGCCCGAAAACCTGCCGGCTAATAACGCCCCCTATGATTTCGTGCCCGCCGGTGGAGCACCGATCGAGACGCGCCTGATCGTCAACAACGATACCTGCAACGCCTGTCACGACAACCTGGAATTTCACGGCGAGGCCCGTTTCGATATCGAGTACTGCGTGACCTGCCACAACCCCTCGTCTATCGACGGCGATACGGCCGCAGAGGCCTGGGGTGGCACGGTCGACATGAAGCAGATGATTCACAAGATCCACTTCGGCGAAAATCTCGCGAACGGATATTTCATCGAAGGTTACGGCGGCAGGGTCATTGACTACACTGACTTCGTCTTCACCCAGGACGCCCGTAACTGCACCACCTGCCACAACGAGTCCGACGCGACCGTGCCGCAGGCGAGCAACTGGCGCACTGTGCCAAATCGCGACTCCTGTGGCTCCTGCCATGACGACATTGACTGGGCTGCCGGCGACCACCCGGGTGGTTTTTCCTTCACGGATGACACGCAGTGCGCCGGATGCCACAGCGAAACGTCAGGCGCGGTCGCCTTGCGTATATCCGAAGTACATCGTCAGCCGAATCGCGAAGCCGGCGGGCGCTTCCAGTTCAACATCGTCAACATCACGAATACAGCAGTCGGCGAATTCCCCGTCGTCGAATTCTCGGTCACTGACCCGACAAACGGCGACGCGCCCTACGATATCCAGAACGACTCCGAGTTCACGACATGCACCTTCGGCTTGAGCCGTCTCGCTATCGGCATCGCCTGGGATACCGCCGACTATCACAACAATGACAGCGGCAGCAGCCCGGGTCTCGGCATCTCGATGAACCCATTGTCGGCCTGTGGCGGCACATCTGCGGTCGTCGGTGGCGGCGTCTTCAGCGTCACCTCGCCTGTGGCAGTGCCGGCGACGGCGGGCGGCTCGCTTGCCGTGACGATCGACGGACACCCTGCAGTCGATATTGACGGCACGACCGAGAGAATTGCCGTGACCAACGCGGTGGATTACGCGCCAATCACGGACGCGACCGCTGTGCCACGCCGCAACGCTGTCGCGATCGAAAAATGTGTCGACTGCCACAGCCAGCTAGCCATGCACGGCAATAACCGTACGGACAACATCGAGGTCTGCGTGACCTGTCATGCACCGAATGTCACTGACGTGAATCGTCGTGCCGGCCAGTGTGAGATCGATCTCGGCCTCGATGACACCTCGGTGGATATGAAGTACATGATCCATGCGATGCATGCATCCGGCGCGACAGGCGTGCCTTACGAGGTCTGCGGTTTCGGCAATTCCACGCACGTATTCGACTTCGTCTATCCGGGCAAGCTGAATAATTGCGAAGGCTGCCACGTGGCAGGCGGTTATTACCCGGTCGATCCGTCAGCAGTGCTTGGCACAACGGTTGACAGTGGTGCTGACCTGACGACGCCAACCGATGACGTCGTCGTTTCGCCAAACACGGTCGTATGCTCCGCATGCCATACTAGTGAGCTGGCTGCGAATCACATGATCCAGAACGGCGGTGACTTCAACGCCACCAAGGCGGCGGACAGCACGTTGATTTCGTCAGGCGCCGAGACATGCGGTCTGTGTCATGGCGAGGGACGCTCGGCGGACGTCGCAATCGTTCACGGTATCGACACGTTTGAGTCCAACTAATGACGGCGACTCCCGAACGTCGCCGTCACCGGGGCTTGCTGCTGGTGACGATGGTGGCCTTAATGGCTATCTCGGCACCGGCCGCTGTCGCCGCTGAGGACGACGCACCTAACTACAGTCGCAAGGGCGCCGACACCTGCTTCCAGTGTCATGACGACCAGGTAACGCTGGCGGTTTTTCGTACCAAGCACGCGGTGCCAACAGATCCGGACTCACCGTTCGGCCATGGTCAGCTGCAGTGTGAGGCATGCCATGGCCCGGGCGGCGATCATGCGGGCCGCGTTCGTCGTGGCCAGGAACGTCCCTCGGTCGTGCTATTCGGCTCGGATTCACCGACACCGGTGCCTGAGCAGAACGCCTACTGCATGGACTGTCACCTGGCCGACGCCGGCACCTCATGGCACGGCGGCGCGCATGACATGAACACGGTCGCCTGTGCGGACTGCCATAACAGCCATATCGAACGCGACCCGGTACTCGCCACAGCGACACAGGCGGAAGTTTGTTTTGACTGCCATCAGCAACAGCGCACCCAGTCGATGAAGCCATACTCGCACCCGGTTCGCCACGGCAAGATGGCCTGCGACAGCTGCCACAGCACGCATGGCGACAGTGGCGATGGACTGCTTGCCCGCACCACGCTGAACGACACTTGCTACGACTGCCACGCGGAAACGCGCGGACCTTACCTGTGGGAGCATGCGCCTGTCGCCGAAGACTGCGGCAATTGCCACGACCCACACGGTTCGAACTACCCGGGCATGTTGAGTATGCGTGCACCGACGCTGTGCCAGAGCTGCCATTCGCAAGACGGGCACCCAAGTCTGCCGCAGGATGAACGTGGCCTGCCAACCGGCGTCTCTTCACAATATCTGCTCGGTCAATCCTGTCTCAATTGCCACGACCAGGTTCATGGTTCGAACCACCCGTCCGGCTCGAAGCTGATGCGCTAGGAGCTTGCCGCGATGAAAAGACAAACAAAACTAATCTCCCGCACGCTCGTCGCGCCGATCGTCCTGCTGGCTCCAGCTATCGCGCTGGGCCAGGTCGACACCAGCGACTGGAAATGTGAGTCCTGCCCCTTCGAACAGGGCTACCGGGCCGACGTCGACGCGGGCGCAACCTATGTCGGCGAGGACGGTGCAATTCGATTCGGCAATGCAACCGGCTACGACGACAAGGGCGGATTCGTCAATGTGGATGGCCAGGGGCGTTACGTCTCGGATGACTATCAACTCGACTGGACGGTTGAGGATCTCGGCCTGGATTCACGTTTTTTCGAAATGGACGGCGGTAAGCAGGGTAGTTTCGGTTTCCATGTCGGGTACCGCGAACTGCCTTACCGCCGGTTCGATACCGCCAGGACGGTTTTCAATCCATCTGCATCGGACACCCTGACACTGCCTTCGTCCTGGGTCCCGGCCGGACTCACCACAGACATGCCGCAGTTATCGTCTTCACTGCGCCGTCAGAATATTGAAAGCGACCGCCAGATAATCGATGCCGGCGCAAACTGGAAGCCTGCTAAGTCAGTTGAGCTCTACGCGGATTTCCGCCGCCAGAATCGCGACGGTATCGACATTACGGGCGGCTCCGGCTATGTGCAGGCCTCATTGCTGCCGCGCTGGATCGACTACGAGACCGACCAGATTGACGCCGGCATCCGCTACGGCACAGACCGCGGCACCGTGACGCTTGCCTATTTCGGTTCATACTTTACGAATCAGAACCCGTCGCTGACCTGGGATATACCGTTCACGTCGGCAGGCCTGGGGCAGTACCGCATGGCCATGGCGCCGGACAATGATTTTCAACAGATCTCGCTGTCTGGTGCGTACAGGTTCACGCAATGGGACACAGTGGTCGCGTTAACGATGGCGTCCGGCAGCGGCGAACAAAATGAAACGTTGTTGCCGTACACGAACAACCCCGCTGTGAACGCCGGCTCATTGCCGCGAAGCTCGCTGAACGGCAAAGTAGACACCGCCAACTATGCACTCACCGTCACGGCTCGCCCCCTGCCCACGGGACGCGTGAAGTTTTCGTATCGTTTTGACGAGCGAGATAACAAGACACCCCAAGCCGACTGGAACCGTGTTGTTTCGGACTTCTTCGTGTCTGGCGATATCGAGCAGAACACGCCCTACAGTTTCGAACGGTCCAAAGTCAGCCTGAGCGGCGAACTGGTCGTCTGGAAAGACATTCGTGTCTCCGCCGGTGGTGAGCGCAAGGAACTGAAACGCGATTTCCAGGAAGTCGCCGAGCAAACGATCGATGCTGGCTGGGGACAGGCGCGCTGGCGGCCGGTTGACTGGCTGAATATCAAGGTCAAGGGCGGGGCCGAAGAACGCGACATCGATCGCTACGATGAGTCCGTCGCCGTCAGTCTCGGGCAGAACCCGCTGCTAAGGAAATACAATCTCGCCTACCGCTATCGCAGTTACGGCGAGCTGGTAGCATCGATTACGCCTGTTGATTCCGCACTGTCTTTTGGCGCGACCGTGCTTTATGCGGACGATCGCTACAACAAATCGCTGCTCGGCATGACGGACAGCGAAGAAGTTCGCGGCACGGCGGATATCAGCTGGGCAGTTTCTGAAAACTCATCTGTTTACCTGGTGTACGGCCACGAGAATATCGATGCGTTGCAGCTCGGCAGCGAGCAGTTCGATGTTTATGACTGGACTGCGAGCCACGACGACACGTTCGATCATATCGGCGCGGGAATGCACTGGCGGCAAGCGGACGGCAAGTACGATATTCGCTTCGATTACAATCGCAGCGAGGGTGAGACGTCCGTCAATCTGTTCAGCCTCAGCGGCGGCGACAGTCGCCTGCCCGACCTCGCATCAACAATGGACTCAGCCAGAATCGAAGCAGCGTACCGCTGGAACGAACGCATGCACGCGACGCTGGACCTGCGTTACGAGAAATTCGAGGTCGACGATTATGCGCTGGTCTCGCCCGATACGATCCCAACCGTATTGACGCTCGGTGCACAGCCGTATGACTACAGCGTCTGGGCGTTGGGCATTGGTATTCGGTACAGCTTCGGCGGCGGGGATATCTCGCTCGCCGACTAGCCTCCCTCCCCCTTGGAGGCATGACTATTGCCCGGTGGTAATCACCGGGCAATTTTCAATTTGTCGAACAGGAACTCGCGAAACGGTTGTTTCATCGCCGGGTCGAGGATATTGATGCCCGCAAGCCCGGTGAGTTTCTTCACCAGGCCAACCGCCGCCGAGGTTGTGGTTGCCGGACCGGTCACCAGGTCGGGCGTCACACCGAACGCTTTCTGGACGCCAACCACCGAGTAAGGGTCGGACGCGCAAAGGATCGTACAAACGATGTTGTCGCCAAGTTCGTCAAACAGCGCTTCGCCGTTATAAGGCTCCAGTGGCGATGCGCCGGCCTCAACAACGAGCAGATCTGGCTTGCGATCGTTGATGTGATTCAGGAGCGGCCTGATCGCTTGTCGGAAATCCTGCTCGGGCACGACCGTCGACGGCAAACCTACGTCCACGAAGTCGTATATTTCTCTTGCCCCGTTTTTCAGGTAACTCAGAATGTCACGGTAGCGGCCCGCGCCGGTCAACTTCGCGCCGATAATATTCATACCGACCCTGTCCAGCTCCTTGCAGACACGCCGCCCGGTCGTCGTCTTTCCTGCCGACATCGAGGAACCGAACAACAGCAGCGTCGGCACGTTAAACGCATGAGTTTCGGAGCGCATCGCGAAGTCCCGCATGCAGACCTTCCTCCCGTCACGGCACAGGTGCCCTCGATAGACCAACTCCATCGGATCGGGGAACAGCGTCGAGAACGACGTGTAATAACCAATCAACGCAGCACTCGTCAGCGCGTGCATGTGGCCATCCTCCGTGATGTCAGCCCAACCACCCACGCCCTCGAGCGTCGCCGCGCGCTGACCGAGCGCACCGATGACCCAATCACCGGGTTCGACCTGGATCATGTGGCCGGTTCGATCTTCGATTCGATAAAGCCTTGTAGACGTGCCTGTAACCTCGCCCTCGACGTAATCGCCAGTAGCCCAAGCCGAACGATCCAGCTTCGTGACTTCGAAGTTGCTGTTCTTGAAGTCAGCGATTCGCGCGAGTGAACCGTACATCCTGGTGCTCATTACTCTCTCCTCCCGTTAGCCCTCCATCGGTGGTGCGATCAGCAAAAGGGTCAGCAGAGCCGCTCTCTGCAATGTCTCGTCGATCAGCAGGTGCTCATGAACGGCATGTGCGCCGTCACCCACAGGGCCCAGACCGTCGAGTGTCGCGGTGTATTGGCTGGCGGTATTGCCGTCGGATCCGCCGCCCGCACGGGCCTGGTGCAACTCCAGGCCGAGCTCGGCTCCGGCCTTCCCGGCAACTTCCCACAAGCGACGATTGCGCGGCGTTGACTGCATTGCGGGCCTGCCGATGCTGCCTTCGATATGCAGGCGCACATCAGGCGTGGTCGCCTGGAACGCATGAATCGTACGCTCGATCTCAATACCGTCCTCCACGGTCGGCACGCGCACATCAACCACGGCTTTGCTATGCGGCGCGATGACATTCGGCTGGATACCGCCGTCAATCGTGCCCACGTTTACTGTAATGCCCCGCTCGACGTCATTGAGGGCGAAGAACTTCTGAATAATGTGCGACAGCTCGAGAATCGCGCTGGCGCCGGCTTCGGGATCGAGGCCGGCGTGTGCGGCCTTGCCGTGGACCGTAACAGTGAAGCGACCGATTCCCTTGCGCTCGGTCTTGATATCGCCACGTTGCCCCAGTGCGGGCTCCATGACGAGCGCGCGATCTGCGTGTTGTGCCAACCAACGGACGTAGCGCGTCGACGTTCGACTGCCGATTTCCTCATCCGCGTTGACGAATACGATTGGCACGACCGGGGTTGCCAGCTCAAGATCGCGTACGGCGCCGAGCGCGAGGACGATCTGGGCCAGGCCGGCCTTCATATCAAAGGTGCCAGGTCCGTGCATCGTATTGCCGTTGACAGAAAATGGTCGGCCGGCAAGCGTTCCCACCGGCCAAACGGTATCGAAGTGTCCCAATAGCAGCTGCGAAGGCCTTCCCTTCGGACGATCGGCCGGGACCGCGAATACATGCCTGGGTGTATTCGAATGTCCGGACTCGCGGGAGTCGTAGCCCACATCGGCCAATGCCAGCCTCAATACGCGTCTTACCTCGTCATGACACGCCGGTTGAGCGGACGGCGATTCGGCGTTCACCAGGTCCCTGGTCAGCTCGATAAATCGCTGGGACTGGTCATTGACGTAGCTGAGAATGCGGGATGCAGTTGGTGTACCCATACAGTCGCTACTTTTTCATGGCCTCCGGAAACGGAAACGCATTCGACCGCTCAATCGTGGCAAAACGTCCCGGCGACAGGTAAGCAAACAGCGGAGCGTCATGAATCGTTTCCTGATCGTCTGCTTCAGCGTGCCGCACAAAGTCCTCGTCCGCATAGGCTGCCGTGATCTCACCCGTTATCAGGCAGTTTTCACCGAATCCCTCGATCGTCTTGTAGTGATGGCACTCGAAATACAGGTAACCGTCCTGGATGAACTGACCGTCGATCGTGCGCGCCGGGAACGTGTCGAGATAGTCGATCACCGGTTTGCCTCCCTCTGCAATGCGCGGGGACGCTGCGAGGCTGGCCACGAGTACCTGGGACGGTTTTGGATAACTGACCGTGAACACGCCCGTGCGATGGATATTGCCGCAGGTACTGTGCCGCGGGGTACACACGAAGCCGAAGTAGTTCTGCCAACCCATGGGCGTAACCATGTGTTTGGGGGCAAGATCCAGCGCCCCATCCTCGTCGGTCGTACCGATCAAGACCAGCGGTGCGACGCTAAAAAACTGATCCCAAACCGGCACACTCGTATCGAGCTCGACGACCTGCGTTCGCCCTGAAATATTATTCATAGCAAATCCCGTCAGCAGCAACTCCCCACTATTCAGCTTATCGCACGGGCAAGGGGTTCAAATAGGTAGTTGCACTAGTTCCGTCAACGCTTCGCGAAGTCCACTACACCGATCTGGTATAGTCATCGGTCACTTACAGGAGCAGCACATATGGCAGCGGCGAAATCCGGTGACACAGTTCGTATTCATTACACAGGCACGCTGGGCGACGGCTCAGAATTTGACAGTTCATCGGGACGCGACCCACTCGAGTTTGCGCTGGGCGGCGGCCAGGTGATTCCCGGCTTCGACGCTGCTGTAACCGGCATGTCGGTGGGCGACGCGAAAACCGTTACGATAGAACCCGACGATGCTTATGGCCAACGGCACGAACAGCTGGTGCAGCAGGTCCCAAAGAACACACTCCCGGAAGATATCGATCCTGCGGTCGGCATGCAGCTGCAGAGCCAGAGCCCGGATGGGCAGATCATGAACCTGGTTATCGTCGAGGTTGAAGAAGAATCGATCACGCTCGATGCCAATCATCCGCTGTCCGGTCAGGCGTTGACGTTCGACATCGAACTCGTTGAGATTCTGTAAGCCGCGGAATTAGCAGATTCGCGGCAGCGGATCGTCCTCCAGCTCTTCCAGAAAACGCTGCCCACCGAGCGGCGTCTCGAGGATAACTCGCTTCTGCGCTGCGACAATGCGGCCAATTCGTGCCGCACCCTCACCGGCGGGAATCCCGCGCCAGATTGCCAGCGCTTCCTCAACCTGTTCGGGTGACACGACAGCAACCACGCGCCCCTCGCAAGCCAGGTAATAGGGGTCATAGCCGAGCATGTCGCAAACCGACTGCACCTGCTCGCGTACCGGAATCGTTGCCTCGAAGCGTACGCCGAGACCCGTCGCCTTGACTATTTCGTGGCCGATCGACGCCACGCCACCGCGCGTCGGGTCACGCATAAAGCGCAGCCCGTCGAGCGCCAGCAGCGGTTCGGTCAACGCCATGACCGGGCCCGCGTCGGACATAAGGTCACCTTTCAGGCCGAACTCCTCCCTCGCCAGCATGACAGCCGTGCCGTGATCACCGACCGGCCCGCTGACGATCAGGACGTCACCGTCCTGGATCAGGCGCATAGACGGCCGCACGCCAGGAAGCCGCGTCCCGACGCCGGTGGTTGCCAGGTAGATGCCGCCACCCTCGCCGCGACGCACGACCTTGGTATCGCCCGCGCTGATTGTGACACCGGCCTCAACGGCGGCGGTATTCAGGCTGGCAACGATGCGCTCCAGGCGAGCCATTTCAAAACCCTCCTCGATAAACGCATTGAGCGTCAAATACATCGGGCGCGCGCCCGCGACCGCGAGATCATTGGTCGTGCCATGCACGGCCAGCGAGCCGATGTCGCCACCGGGAAATTCGATCGGCTGTACGGTGAACCCGTCCGTGGTAATCATGACTTCGCCATCGCCAAGCTCTATGGGGACGGCGTCGGCCTGCACGTCGATGCTGCTGGCCGCGAGCTGACGTGCGAAAACCTCTTCGATTAGCTCGCGCATGAAGCGGCCACCATTACCGTGAGCCAGAGAAATTCGGTCGTCTTCCATTAGTCCAGTCCCATTCCTGTTAGTTGCCAGCCTCGCGCGCGGCGATTTCTGCCGCCTGACCAAAGCTGAGCGCAGCGTCATTGCAGGGGAGTCTCTCCGGCAATAACACTGTGAAGCCGGCGGCCCGCAGGACACCGACGGTCTGTTCCGTTAGTACACGATTCTGAAAGACACCGCCGCACAGACCCACCTGATCAAACGAATAGCGTTCCCGTACGGCCTCGGCCTGGCGCAGGATAGCGGTCGCAACACTTGAGTGAAAGACTTCGGCACGCGCCACAGGATCGCGATCATGATTCGAAATAACTTCAAGTAATGGCTGCCAATCGCTGCGCAGCACGCCATTATCATCCTCGGCCAAAGGCAGGTCGACAGCCGCCGCGACGTCGCGGCACAGCGACTCAAGGATCATCGGCCCCTGTGCCTCAAAACTCGTCACAGGGACACCACAGATCAATGCCGACGCTGCATCAAACAGCCTTCCCGCGGCGCTCGTTTGCGGGCTATTCAGTTTGTTGCGCCACGCTGCCTCAGCGAGTCCGTCGTTGTCCGGGCTGTCCGGCCAGGAAAGACCGCATTCCCAGTGCAGAGCCGCCGCACTGCGCCAGGGTTCGCGGCCAGCGCGTTCGCCGCCTGGCAACCTGAACGTTCGCAGGCTCGCGACGCGACGCCAGTTGCCGGGACTGCCGAGCAACGCTTCTCCGCCCCACAACGTTTTGTCTTCACCCAGCCCTACGCCGTCCCAGGTAAACATCAGCCAGGTTCCGGGCCGCTCGATTTCTGCAGCAACGGCGCTCGCATGAGCGCGATGGTGCCAGACCGTCTCCACGGGAAGCACAGCTTGGCGTGTTGCCCAGCGGTGTGTGGTGTAGCCCGGATGCCCGTCGCAGACAATGCGCTCCGCGCGCACACCGTAAAGTGCCTGCAAGTCGGCCACGACCTGCTCGAATACGGCGAGGCTGCGCGGGCTGTCCATTTCGCCGATGTGCGGCGAGACAATAACGCGGCGATCCCAACTGAGGGCCACCGTGCCCTTCATGTGTCCACCAACGGCCAGCAGCGGTTGGTGTTGGTGCCACGCCAGGTCCAGTTCAGCGGGCGCAGTGCCGCGACCGATACGCAGGGGCCGCGCAATTCCATCGATGTGACGAAACACCGGATCATCGGCGGGCCTTACGATAGGTCTGTTGTGCTGCAGAAAACCCTCGGCGATATTTTTGAGGCGCTGCGTCGCTTCCTCGTTGTCGGTCAACACGGGTTCACCGCTGATATTGCCGGACGTCGCGACGAGCGGACCACCAAACTGGTCCAGCAGCAGCTGGTGCAGCGGGCTGTATGGGAGAAAAACGCCGATCTCCCCGAGTCCCGGCGCGACATTGTCGGCTAGCGTTCCGTTGTCTTGCTTGCGGGCAAGAACGATGGGTCGAACGGGCCCGGCAATCATCTCAGCCTCGACCTGCTGCAGAACCGCCTCGCGACGGACGAACTCGAGCCCGTCACTCCCGCCCAGTGGGAACATCACCGCCAGCGGTTTGTCCGGACGGGCTTTGCGCAGCCGAAGTTCTGCAACCGCCGCATCGCTGCCAGCGTCGCAGACCAGGTGATAGCCTCCGATACCCTTAACGGCAACGACCTGTCCGCTGCGCAGTGCATCGACGGCAGCGCGCAACGCCTCACCTGGCTCAGTAATGGCATCGCAATCACTGCGCTCGAACGAAAGCGCAGGCCCACAGACCGGGCAGGCCACGGGCTCCGCATGAAAGCGGCGATCTGCGGGATCGAGATATTCCTGCTCGCAATCCGCACACAGCGGAAAACCAGCCATGCTGGTGTTCGGTCGATCGTAAGGCAATGACTCGATCAAGGTGTACCGCGGGCCACACTGTGTGCAGTTGATAAACGGGTAGCGATAGCGGCGGTCCTGCGGGTCCCCAAGCTCGGCGCGGCAGTCATCACACATGAAATAGTCAGGAGGCACAAAGACCTGTGCGTCCGCGTCTGCCGAACTCTCGACGATTTCGAAACCGTCGGCTGCCGGAGCATCGATCAATTCAAAAGTCGCAATTGATGGTCGCGATAGCGGCGGCGCGCGCCCAACGAGGTCCTGCCGAAAAAGCTCAAGGGTAGCGGCATCACCAACGGCAACAACGGCTACCTCACCCAGCCGGTTTTGCACGCTGCCAAGCAATCCGTACTCGTTTGCCAGGCGGTAAACAAAG
>Ga0316201_10000480_pt1 | contig 22666 bp, 17 predicted proteins | sample CS6wburrow_MG_FD_204516 | JGI IMG/M metagenome (GOLD analysis project Ga0316201, IMG submission 204516) | Coastal sediment microbial communities from Delaware Bay, Delaware, United States - CS-6 worm burrow | ecosystem: Environmental > Aquatic > Marine > Coastal > Sediment | place: USA... | reverse complement strand
GTACGGCGCGGATAGCGCCAGAGATTACGCCAAGCTAAAACAGTCAGTAATTTCATTATTCAATTATCAATTGTAGGGTGGGTTTTGTTCTTGCCCACCATTCATTTATACGCAAAAGTTTGTGGCTGTCAACTTTGCTACGAAATCAAAACTACTTCTATCAAAGTCTGTCTAAATTTGAAAAAGCCATGGGTAAAGGGCTTAGCTTTTTCTTGAGCTGTTTTTGCATTCAGACCTCCTATTATTGATAATACCAATATGAAGAACTCAAAACAATATTGTTCATAAACCTTTAACGCTTTAAAATGACAATTTATTTGGAAATTTGTCATATTGTATTATATGACATAATTTAAAACGATATTTGTACTCCAAACCCAGATTTTATGCGATTACATTTTTCAAGCTCGCTACACCGCGATTTGTGCTGTGCGGATACAACAGTGCATCAAAAAAGTGCAAAACAGGCTCGCTATAATGAACTTGTAATCGCACCGCTCAAAAAACGCGCCCGCCGTTTTAATCTTGCGGCAAAAGTTTTTTGAGCCTCAATATTGCCGCGAAAATTGTTTTTCATACTCGGTAAGGCACAGGGCAACTTTCGCTTGACGTATAAATATTAGCTAATAACTTAATAACTGATAATTAATAACTGATAACTGATAACTGATAACTGATAACTGATAACTGATTTAGCTTCGCTGACTCAACATGAGGATGACTCGTTTAGGCCTTTTTTTAATCCTTCTTTTCATAACACTTTTTATCCATTTATTTGATTTCCAAAGCGAAAGCTTTGGACTACAATAATAATTAATAATTGATAATTGATAATTAATAATTACAAAACAAAATTTTTGCATAAAATAACATTTTATGAGATAATATTCAACCAAAATAATTATTACTAGAGAGTTACAAAAGATGGATGAGAATAAAAAACAGGCTTTGACAACGACACTCAAACAAATCGAAAAACAGTTTGGTAAAGGTGCGGTCATGCGTTTAGGTGATGTTGGTGCAACACAAGAAGTTGAAACCGTTTCTACCGGTTCTCTGGGCTTAGATTTGGTTCTAGGTGTTGGTGGTTTACCTATGGGGCGTGTGGTTGAAATCTATGGCCCTGAAGCTTCCGGTAAAACGACGCTTACCCTGCAAATCGCCGCTGAAATTCAGAAAAAAGGCGGATTAGCGGCATTTGTAGATGCTGAACACGCATTGGACAGTCGTTATGCCGAAAAAATAGGCGTGAATGTTGGCGAATTATACTTATCGCAACCTAATAACGGTGAAGAAGCCTTAGAAATCACTGATACTTTGGTGCGTTCTGGAACATTTGATTTAGTGGTCATTGACTCGGTGGCAGCCTTAACACCGAAAGCGGAAATTGAAGGCGATATGGGTGATTCACACATGGGGCTGCAAGCTCGTTTAATGTCACAGGCCTTGCGTAAACTCACCGCAAATATTAACCGCACCGGAACCTTGGTTGTTTTCATTAACCAAATTCGGATGAAAATCGGAGTCATGTTTGGTTCGCCGGAAACGACGACAGGGGGAAATGCCCTCAAGTTTTACGCCAGTGTGCGCCTTGATATACGCCGAATAGGTTCTGTTAAGCGGGCAGATGAAGTCATCGGTAATGAAACTCGTGTCAAGGTGGTTAAAAACAAAGTGGCCCCGCCGTTTAAAGAAGCGGTATTTGATATTATCTACGGCGAAGGCATTTCCAGAGAAAGTGAATTGATTGATTTAGGGACAAAAAACGATATTATCGAAAAAGCCGGCGCGTGGTATAGCTATAATGGCAACAAGATTGGCCAGGGCAAAGAGAATGTCCGTGTGTACTTGAAAGAAAATCCAGAAACCGCAAAAATAATTGAGCAGCAAATCCGCGATAAATTGTTGCCTCAAAAAGCTTCTACACAAGAAGCGCCGGCAGAAAAAAGTTCTACCAAAAACACCAAGAAATAATGGATAACGCGATATATAAAGAACTGTTATGACTGACCCATATTCACTCACGCAAGCACGTTGTAGCGCAGTAGAATATTTAACGAGACGAGAACACGCCAGCGAAGAATTACGCACTAAATTGAAACGCAAAGGATTTGAACAAAGCGTCATTGATTGCGTATTAATTCAATTGCGGGAGGATAAGTTGCTAAGTGATGAGCGTTTTGTCGAGAGTTTTGTTCGTACCCAAACTAATAAAGGCTACGGACCTTTGCGTATTCAGCAAGAATTACAAAAGCGTGGAATTGGCGGGGAATGGGTAAAAGACTTCTTAGATACCAATAACGTTGATTGGATGACACACGCTCGTCTTGCAAGGGAAAAACACTTTGGTTATGGCATACCGCAAAGCCAACGTGAGTTTGCCAAGCAAGTCCGTTTTTTACAAAATCGTGGTTTTACTCATCCTCAAATTCAATCATCATTTTCTTATGAAGATGATTAGTTAGTTATCATAATGGGTTATTGAAAATTGAATATTGGGATTTAAGGTTCGCAGTAGGCGATTTATCGCCTATTTTTTCGCCTATTTTAAATGATTTGTAGTAGGCGATTTATCGCCTATTTTTGTGTCCATTACTCATTACCTATTACCCATTATCAATTTTGGTTCACCATAGCTTAACTTATGACAGTGCATAAGCACCTTGATCTAAATTTTGTGGCATGACGTTTTATTAAAAAAACTTGTTGCAAAATAAAAAATGATATAATTTGATTTAAAAATCAATAACTTATATTTTAAATGCTGTGTATGATGTCATTTAATTTCAAATACTTAAGTTATTTCGCAACAACTCTTAATAATAAATACCCAACCCAAAAACTTTTGCGTCTGTACTTGATTAGCACTTATCATGAAAAGAAGCTCATTGACACGGGAACATTGCAAAACGCTCATCAGGTTTTATTAGTCCTTATGTTTTGTCGTTAATTTCAGTTTTTTGTTTAATTTTGTCATCAAAAAAGTGCATAATAAGCAATAGGGACTAATTGACGACTTCTGCCCAAAAAACGCCTGAACTCAGGCGTTTCAAAGTTTCTGAGAAGAGAACGAACCAATTTTTCATATCATCTCATATCATTTTCTTTTAAACTATAGATTCGTCTCTTTAATTGATTGACGTTTTGCAACCTGAATTAATTAAATTGACCTGATAAAAATCTGTCGAGTGTGTTCCAATCACAACTGAATTAAAAGACTTCTCCCGATATAGAAAACACAATAAATTAAAAATTGACAATTCACAATAGACTTTTTCACTAAGTTTACTTCTTGACTAAGTTTATTTCTTCACTAAGTATCACAATGACTTCTTCACTAAATTTACTTCAGAACGAAGTATCACAATTCGAGTCAAAAATTTTGCCTCGAACACAATTCACAATTATTGGGTCATCATTTCAACTGTTCAACCATGAGAACAAAAAATATGACTAAAATACGTCTATTTATGTTACTGATAGGCTCGCTCACAGGCTTTTTTTTAGCGCAGCCTTCATTTGCTACCTTTGATTCTTTGGAAATCCTGAGAATGACACCCACTGGTGTCGATGTGCCCACTGGGCGGCAAATTGTTATTACATTTAACCAGCCCGTTGTGCCTTTAGGCAGGATGGAGCGCGATACGGCAGAAATACCCATTACTATCACGCCGACGCTACAGTGCCAATGGCGCTGGCTCAATACCTCTAGTTTAGCTTGTCAGTTGGGCGACGAAAACGCTTTAAAGCCTGCGATGCGCTACGAAGTGCAGGTTGCACCGGGCATTATGACAGAATCCGAGCAGACGCTGAATGCCCCCTTTCACGATACGTTTATTACTGAACGGCCAACGGTCAGTTATACCTCATTTCAAACTTGGCAAGCACCCGGTATGCCCAAAATATGGGTGACTTTCAATCAACCGGTTACACCTGACTCAGTCGCAAAACATTTGTATTTGCAAAAACCCAATAAAGAGCGTGTGGCTGTGAGGCTTGAATTACCGCCTAGTGAGGAAGGCAAAGAACCGCTATCATCACACAGTTCCTCTGTTTGGATAGTGTCGCCTCAAATCCTGTTACCCTTAGATACCAAAATGATTTTGCGGGTTGAACCCGGGATTCAGTCGCATATCGGCCCTGAGCTTAGCATTGAGGAACGCATCTTAACTCGCTTTCACACCTTTCCTGAATTTAAACTCCTTGGAATGGCCTGTACGAATTTAGAGAACAAATCGGTCTCTATTCGTTCTGATAAACTTCGACTTAACGATGACAATCGTTGCGATCCATTGCAAGGCGTGTCGTTGGAGTTTTCTAGCCCTGTTATTAAGGAAGTTGTTCAGGAGCATTTGCTGGTTGTGCCGGATTTGGCAGGGGGGCGTACCGATTACGATCCTTGGGAAAATGTTTCGAGTTATTCACGACTTGACGAATTTTATAGTAAAGGTCAGATTTACAATTTATGGTTACCTGGCACGTTGAAAGCTTACCACAATTACCAATTATCCATTGTCAGTCCTCAGTTATTTAAGGACGAATTTGGTCGTGCTCTGCCAGAACCGGCTGATCTTCAATTTGCGACATCGCATCGTGCGCCCAACTCTGTTTTTGAGCATGACATTTCGGTGCTGGAAAAAGGGGTTGATAGCGACCTACCCCTTGTTGTCACTAATTTAGATCACCTTTCCCTTTATTACCATTTTTTGAGCGCCCAAGGTTGGAGTACTGAGAAATACCGCCAGGTATCAGTGCCTCAAGTGAAAGATGTTGCTTTTAGAATGCCGCTCGGTATTCGGGAGTTGATACCCAGTTCATCGGGGGTTGTGCAAGGGCATTTTACGACTCGGCCTGATATTAATAATCAATATGCCGAACGGTATAACTGGTTTTTTAGCCAAGTGACACCTTATTATGTGCAAGCCAAGTTAGGACACCATAATACACTGGTGTGGGTAACGGAGTTTGCGACGGGTTTGCCCGTCAGTGGTGTAGAAGTTTCGATGTATAAAGACACTTATGCCCCTGATAAATTTATGCCAGAACCCTTGACTGTTGCACTGACAGATGCTAATGGGATCGCACGCTTACCGGGAACGAAAACCTTAGACCCGCAATTAAAACATGCCTGGGTGTATGGCGATTATCAGGAAGAACAACGTTTTTTTATACGGGCTCAAAAAGGGCAAGATATTGCCCTGTTGCCACTTGATTCAAATTTTCGCGTCTATCTGTCTGATATAACAGATGATTATAGTTTTTATCCCGATATGCGCCAGAAATACGGTCATATCCACACCTGGGGCAGTACAGCACAAGGTGTGTATAAAGTCGGCGACACGGTGCAATACAAATTTTTTGTGCGTGATCAAAGTAACGAGAATTTTGTGCCCGCACCGCAACACGGCTACAGTTTGGCCGTTATTGATCCGATGGGTAAAGTGGTTCAGGAGAACAAAAACTTCAGCTTATCTGAGTTTGGCGGTTATCATGGCGAATTTCAGATTCCGAAAACAGGTGCCGTGGGTTGGTATCGCTTTGAATTAAGGGCGGATTTTAAAAAGAATCGCACTTGGCAACCGATGCGCGTGTTGGTCAGTGATTTCACGCCCTCACCGTTTCGTGTGCAGACTTCCTTGAATGGTGAACTTTTCCACGCTGGTGAAAACGTCATGATTAATACTGCCGCGACTCTACACGCAGGTGGCCCTTATGTGAATGCACAAACGAGGATTCATGCGACACTCAGTCAAGAAAGCTTTGAACCGACTCACCCACAAGCGAAAGGCTTTTGGTTTGATGTCTATGTTGATGAGCTTGATGAACAAACCGTATTCAGCGCAGAAGACAAACAAGTTAATGATAAAGGGCTGTTGCAAACTTCATTTACGTTGTCAGAATCCTTAAAAGTCTTGTATGGTCAGCTCAATATCGAAAGTGCTGTACGCGATGATCGGGGTAAAGATGTTGCAAATAGTGCCACGGCACGTTATGTCGGGCGAGATCGTTTTGTCGGCCTCAAAGAAACCAGTTGGGTACTCACGGCCGATCAACAGGCTAAAGTGTTATTGTTAGTGGTTGATGAGCATGGCAAACCGACAGCTAACAGCGATATCGAAGTCGATATCGAACGCCGAGTCACCAAAGCCTCGCGTGTCAAAGGGGCCGGTAATGCTTATTTAACGCATTATGAACATGAATGGGTTGATGTCGCATCATGTGAAGCCAAATCTGAACTCACTACCAGCACTTGTACTTTTGTCCCCCCTGCGGCAGGCGCTTATAGAATGACGGCCAGTATTAGAGACAGCCAAGGCCGACCCCATAGTACACAATTGCATCAATGGGCGACGGGTAAAGGCTATGTGATGTGGGAAAGCGCGCCAGGGCATGGCCTAGAAATCGTGCCTGAACAGGAAACCTATAAAGTAGGCGATACGGCCCGTTATTTGGTTAAAAATCCCTACCCAGGCGCACAAGCCTTAATTACAGTCGAACGCTTTGGTACCCTTAAAAGCTGGGTAAAAACCCTAGACAAGAGTTTAGAGATTCTCGAAATCCCAGTAGAACCCAACTATGTCCCTGGCTTTTTCGTTTCAGTTACAGTTATGTCGCCGCGTGTTGATAAACCGATTGATGAGAATCAGGTTGATCTCGGAAAACCGGCCTTTCGTATGGGCTATGTGCAAACGAATGTCAGAGAGCCTTACAAAGAATTGGTGGTGGACATTCAAACTGATAAAGCGGTTTACAAACCCCGTGAACAAGTCACAATCAATTTACAAGCTAAACCGCGCCATCCCGAATCAAATCTCAACCCTCAATCCTCAAAAATTGAATTAGCCGTCACCGTGCTAGATGAGTCCGTATTTGACTTATTAGCCCAAGGGCGAGATTACTTTGATCCGTATAAAGGGTTTTATACGCTTGATGATTTGGATATGGCCAACTTTAGCCTGATGTTGCGCTTAGTTGGGCGGCAAAAGTTTGAGAAAAAAGGGGCTAACGCTGGCGGAGATGGCGGTTCCAGTTTGAGTATGCGTTCCCTCTTTCAATTTGTCAGTTACTGGAATCCTGCCATTGAAACGGATGCTGAAGGTAAAGCACAAATTCAATTCACTGTACCCGATAATTTGACGGGCTGGCGCGTATTAGTTATGGCCGTCACGCCAGGTGATCGCATGGGTTTAGGGGATGCTAATTTCAAAGTCAATCAACCGATTGAAATTCGTCCTGCCTTGCCTAACCAAGTCACTAGCGGTGATCGTTTCCAAGCGGGCTTTACGATTATGAATCGCACCGACAAATTACGCGATTTGAACGTCATTTTAAAAGCCACTGGGCCGATTATGGACGAGGTTGTTCAGCACAGCGATATCATTCAAGCCTTACCGTATAAGCGTTATACCCAATGGTTACCGCTTCAAACGACAGGTTCAGGTACGATTTACTTGACGGCCATCGCCAGTGATGCAGAAGAAAAAGATGCCTTACGCAAAACCTTGACAGTACATCGCCGCCGACCCGCCGAAACCGTCGCGAATTATGGCACCACTCAAAGCAATGAAGTCAGCGAGTCTGTGCAATTCCCGACGGACATTCATACCGATGTCGGTGGTTTAAATGTTATCGTTTCACCAACCGTTATCGGTGACATCGAGGGTGCTTTTGAATATATGCGTGATTATCCTTATGCTTGTTGGGAACAAAAACTCAGCAAAGGTACGATGGCCTCGCACCACAACAACCTGCGTCCCTATTTGGCGAAAAGCTTAAAGTGGGAAGAGAGTCAAACCTTGCCAGAGAAAACGATACAACTCGCAAAAGAGTATCAAGCGTCCAATGGCGGCATGGCTTATTATCTTGCAAAAGATGAATATGTCAGTCCCTACTTAAGCGCCTATACCGCTTTAGCATTCAACTGGTTAAGCGACAGTGGCTACACGGTGCCTGAAGCTGTAGAACAGAACCTGCACAATTACCTCCTCACCCTGCTGCGAAAAAATGTGATGCCCGATTTTTATTCCAAAGGCATGGCCTCAACGGTGCGATCCGTTGCACTGTCGGCTCTAGCGAAACACGGTAAAATCACTCGTCAAGAGATTCGTCGTTATCACAGATATGTGAAACAGATGAGTTTATTTGGCAAAGCGCAGTTTTTATCCGCAGCCTCACAGGTGCCAGGAACGGGCAGAATAAGTACACTTGTTGCAGATATGATTCTGGCACACGCCTCACAAACAGCCGGTAAAATCTCTTTTACCGAAAGCTTAGATAGGGGCTATAAACGTATGCTATCCTCTTCTTTGCGTACTCAATGCGCGATTCTGAGCAGTTTAAGCGAATATGACGAAACAACAGGCAGACAAAGTCAAGTGGGTGATATACCCTTTAAACTGGTACGTCACATTACACAAACGCGAAAAACACGGGGGCATTGGGAAAATACCCAAGAAAACATGTTCTGCATGAATGCCTTGATAGACTACGCCCGTATCTATGAAAAACAGCAGCCCTTAATGACGGTGAAAAGTTGGCTAGATGCCGATAAATTAGGTGAGACAAGCTTTGACAATGTCAAAAATCCGCAGGTTACTTTTACCCACGAAATGACAGATGACGATCCGGGTAGTCAAGCGGCCGTCAAGCTAGAACGCGAAGGCCAAGGTAGACTGTATTACACCGTTCGGTTAAGCTACTCGGAAAAGTCCGAAAAGGCGAAAGCCGTTAATGCCGGTATCGAAATCCAACGCGAATATCATGTCAAACGTGATGGAGAATGGCTACGCTTAATGAGCCCGATGAGCATTAAAACGGGTGAATTAATAAGAGTAGACTTGTACGTGTCTTTACCCGCACCACGTTATTTTGTGGTTGTAGACGATCCCGTGCCAGGCGGGTTAGAACCCGTCAATCGTGATTTAGCCACCACCTCAAACATCGAAGAAGACTCAACTGAGAAACAATATGCAGATGATTCGTTGTGGTTTAAGCATAAGGATTGGGAAGAATATGGTGGATGGTGGAATTTCTACCATAAGGAGTTACGTCACCATGCCGCGATATTCTATTCGGATTATCTGGCAGCCGGTCGTTATCATTTGTCTTATGTGGCACAAGCGATTGCACCGGGAGAATTTAGCGTGATGGCAACACACGCCGAAGAGATGTATGAACCTGATGTGTATGGCAAAGGGCTTCCCGCCACGCTTAAGGTAGAACAGGAATAATATTAAACGCTAAAGACGCTAAAGACGCTAAAGATGCTCGGTAAGAAATCTGCGTCTCTTGCGTCTCTTGCGTTAAATATAACACAACACAGTTCATTGATAACTGATAACTGATAACTGATAACTGACAACTGACAATGCTGAGTCATATTCAAATCGTACTCGTTGGCATCACGCACCCCGGTAATATTGGCGCGGCCGCACGGGCCATGAAAACCATGGGCTTATCGCAATTGCGCCTAGTACAACCGAAATATTTTCCAAGCGCGGAAGCAACTGCACGCGCCAGTGGTGCTGATGATCTTTTAATCAATGCAGTAGTCTTCGATAATTTTGAAGACAGTTTGCAAGATTGCCACTTGATCTTGGGTGCCAGTGCCAGACAACGCACCATTACTTGGCCAGTATTAACACCTAGAGCCGCTGCTGAAAAAGCTTTAGCCTTACCCGGAAAAGTGGCTGTTGTCTTTGGACGTGAACAGTCTGGATTAACTAATCAAGAATTAGATCATTGTCATTATCTCGTACAAATTCCGACCCATCCCACATTTAGCTCCCTTAATGTCGCATCTGCCGTGCAGATATTGGCCTATGAATTAAACATTCACAGTGAAGCGTTAAAAGCAACAGATGATGAACATTCTTTAATCAAGAATAACCCATCATTACCTCAACCTGCCTCAGCATTAGCGATGGCACAATTTTATCAACACCTTGAACAAACCTTGATTGATATCGCATTTTTAAATCCCAAAAATCCAAGACAGCTCATGCGACATCTACATCGTTTGTTTAATCGTCTACAACTCACCGATTCCGAAATCAATATTTTGCGAGGAATTCTTACCGCAGCCCAAAGTCAGAGACAGAAAATCACTGATAGCTGATCACTGTACACTTCTCACTGAAAAAAGAGGTTTTTTATGAGAACAAGTATTCTATGGAGTGTGTGCTTCTTCTTCTTATTTACATCATCCAACATCTATGCCAATACTTGGCTACAACAACGCTGGCAATTTAAAGATGCTTATCAAGCCTTGAATCAGAATGATGGGGAGTCCTTTAAACGCTTGTCAGCGCAACTGGAAGCGTATCCCATTGTCCACTATTTGCGCTACCTCGATCTCAAAGAGCATCTTGAGACAGAAAAGGCAGAAACCCTCCAAGCGTTTTTGGCTCAATACCAAGACAGTCCTTTTGTGCGCCCTTTACGAGAGGCATGGCTAAGACAACTGGGTAAAAAACGCGATTGGGAAACCTTCCTGATGGTTTATACACCCCAGAAAGACACGGTATTACAGTGCTATTATCTCCAAGCACGTCTTAAGACACAAGGCGATTTGAAGGCCTTCTTGGAACAGGCGAAAGCCTTATGGGTAGTGGGAAATTCACAGCCCAAAGCCTGCGATCCGGTGTTTAAGTATCTCTACGACAACGAAATCATCACCAATCTATTGCGCTGGAAACGCATTCGTCTTGCCATGCGAAATAGCCAACTCAGATTGGCGAAATATCTTGCTAGAGGCTTGTCTGAAGCTGACCAAATATTGCTAGAACGCTGGCAATCTATGCACAAGAAACCGGCCCACGAACTGAAAAGATTTAAGCATCCCGATAACCCAATTGTCCGTGAGATAGTGCTGCATGGGTTAAAACGTTTAGCACGCTCAGATGCTAAGGCGGCTTATGAACATTGGGAAAATTACCAGAAAGACTACGCCTTCACGACTGAAGCAACAGCGGAAATATCTCGCTACATTGCATTAATGGCTGCCACAGAAAACCTAAACGAAGCCAAGGCTTGGTTAGAAGAAGTGGATAAAAAGGGCCTTGATAAGCAGATCAACCAAGCCAAATTACAACTTGCTCTAGCTAAGCAAGATTGGCAAGCTGTCAAAGAACTGATAGAGTCTTTGCCCAAAGCCTCGCAAGAGCAATCCAAATGGCAATATTGGCAAGCGCGTGCTTTAGAGCAAAGCGGACAAACAAAAGAAGCAGAAAAACGGTTTCACCTGTTATCTAAACAGCGTAGTTACTACTACCCTTACTATGGCTTCTTAGCGGCTGATCGACTTGATAAACCTTATTCATTTCACTCAGAACGGTTGACAATCACTCAAGAACAGAAAAATCAATTACTTGAGAACAATGCCGCCCTGATACGTGCCCGTGAATTGTACTTCATTGGACTGACAAACTTCGCTCGTGAAGAATGGCAAGCCGTATTACCCACGTTAACCCCTGAAGAATTAAAAACGGCTGCCGCTTTAGCCCACGAATGGGGTTGGCATGATCGGGCCATCTTCACCTTGGCTAGAGCCCAATATTTTCATGATCTCAAGATAAGCTTTCCGCTCCCTTTTTATGACGCGGTACTCACTAATGCTCAGGCCAAAAAACTGGATTATGCTTATGTTTATGCCATCATTCGTCAAGAAAGTGTTTTTCAAACAGATGCCCGTTCCTATTCAGGTGCTTTAGGCCTCATGCAACTGATGCCAGCAACGGCTGAGGAAGTGGCGAAACAGCAAGGCATCAAGTTAAAAAATGACCAAGACGTGCCCGATATCAATATCTTGCTAGGCACAAGCTATCTAAGGAAAATGCTTGACCGATTCAAAGGCAATGTTTTGTTAGCCACTGCGGCCTATAACATGGGCCCATCACGCACCAAACGGTGGATGAAAGCCTATCGCTGTTTACCAGCCGATATCTGGGTAGAGTTGATTCCGAATCATCAAACGCGCCACTACGTCCAAAGTGTCATGAGTTATACGCCCATTTTTGATTCCCAATTGGTGGGACACCAAGATGTCAAGCGAATGCCACTTGAGACGATTCCATCGGATGGCTGTAGTAGCTAGTGTGGGAAAGGAAGGGGCAATGGATTGCCCCTACAATCGTATTCTAAAATTTCACCATTCCACAATTCTTGATAAAACCAGTTACAAGAAATTGTAAACCTTATAAAAGGGGCAACCCAGGGCTACATCAAAGTCGAAACTCATAAGCTGAATGCTAAAGGTTTTTAGGTCAAATTTTGGCGTAACAAAACTCATCATTTATAACCGATTGTTTATTAATAGATAGGTTTAAAATATCCTCATTTAATTTAATAAAATCAATAACTTGAAAATGACTTTGACGAGGCCCTGAGGGGCAAGCACAAGGGATTGCCCCTACAATTTCCATGAACAAATCTGCCAGCTATCCCATTTCATTTGACCATTCAGCCATAATTCGGGTGAGGTTCCAAATAATTGAGAGAGACATAAAGCCATATCTGTGCTAAGACTTTGTTCTGCATTGATGACAGCATTAATCTGTTCAACCGAAAGTGCGATCTTTTCAGACAGTTCAGTGGTTGTTATGCGATAAGGCTTTAGAAATTCTTCTCGTAAAATTTCCCCCGGATGGGTGGTTGGTTTTGTGGCATTATCATTGGCTAATCCTCTTAATAAATAATCGACAATTTACCCTTTCGCTATCCCCTTTTCGTTTGGAGAAGACGACCATTTTCACTTTATACTAGAATAAAGTCTTACCTACTATGCGCTCTCCCCTCAGCCAACGCCGCACGACTCGTGCCCATACCAACCGCAATGATCGCCAAAATTTGCGTGATATACTTCCCTACATTTGGGATTACCGCGGAAGAGTCTTACTCGCATTATCGTTTCTCGTTTTCGCCAAAATCGCGAATGTCGGTGTGCCTATTACACTCAAATATATTGTTGACGCGCTAGACAAAACACAACAAGCTGCTCCCACTCTACCTATCGTTTTATTAGCCGCTTACGGTATTTTGCGATTCTCAAGTGCCCTGTTTAACGAATTACGCGATCTCATATTTGCCAGAGTGCGTTACCGTGCCATGCGGCGCTTATCCAATAAAGTCATAGCCCATTTACATAACTTATCCTTGCGCTTCCATCTCGAAAGACAAACAGGAGCGATTTCACGCGATCTGGAACGCGGCACGCGCAGTATCAGTTCTATTCTCAACTACCTGATTTTTCAAATTATTCCCACTTTTGCTGAATTTCTCTTGATTGCACTGATTTTATTCACGCAATATGACTTAAAATTTGCCCTCATTACTTTTTTTACCGTCATTATTTACGTCATGTTTACCTTAGCCGTAACCGAATGGCGAATGGCATATCGCCATACCATGAATGCCAAAGAATCCGAAGCCAATAATCAAGCCATTGATAGTTTAGTCAATTATGAAACCGTCAAATCACTGGGCAATGAAGCTTTTGAAATACGACGCTATGACGAAACCTTAGCACACTGGGAAAATGCGGCCGTCAAAACGCAAACCTCTATGTCTGCCTTAAATATAGGACAATCCACTATCATTGCTATCGGTGTCACCTTAATTATGATATTGGCTAGTCAAGGGGTTGTTGACGGTAAAATGAGTTTAGGCGATTTAGTACTCATCAATGCCTTTTTATTACAACTCTTTATTCCATTGAATTTTCTAGGTGTCGTTTATCGTGCCATCAAATATGCCCTAGCAGACATGGATTTAATGTTTAAATTACTTGAAAATAAACCTGAAATTCAAGACGCGCCTAACGCTCGCCCACTTAAAATTGGCGAAGGCGGAATTTGTTTTAACCAAATCAATTTTTGTTATCAACCAGAACGGCAAATTCTATCGGAAATCAGTTTTGACATTCCCCCCGGACATAAAATCGCAGTAGTCGGTGCAAGTGGTGCTGGAAAATCGACCTTAGCCCGTTTACTCTTGCGTTTTTACGATGTCACCAGCGGCTGCATTTCAATTAATGGCCAAAACATTGGCACTGTCACCCAAGCCAGTCTCCGTGCCGCAATTGGCATCGTTCCACAAGACACCGTTTTATTTAATGACACCATAAACTACAACATCGCTTACGCCCATCCCCAAGCAACCCAAGCTCAAGTGATTGAAGCGGCCCAACTCGCTAATATTCATACCTTTATTGAATCGCTACCCAACGGCTATGACACCAAAGTAGGCGAAAGAGGCTTAAAACTATCTGGCGGCGAAAAACAACGGGTTGCCATTGCCCGTGCCATATTGAAAAAACCGAAAATTTTGATATTTGATGAAGCCACCTCATCCTTAGATTCTCAATCAGAACAACTGATACAAACCGCCTTATCTCAAGTCGCCGTGAATCATACAACGCTAGTGATTGCCCATCGTTTATCAACGATTATTGATGCTGACCAAATTTTAGTCATGGAACAAGGGCAAATTATTGAACGAGGAACACATCATGCATTATTAAATGTCAACGGCGTTTACGCCCATCTATGGGCTCTACAACAGCAAGAAAAATGGCTAGAAAAAGCAAACACTTTTTGATTCGCCAACAGCCCGTTTTTGTAGAGACGCGATGCCTCGCGTCTCTGTTTTATAGAAACGCGATCCCTCGCATCTCTGTTTTTGTAGAAACGCGATCCCTCGCATCTTTGTAGAGACGCGATGCCTCGCGTCTCTGTTTTGTAGAAACACGATGCCTCGCATCTCTGTTTTTGTAGAAACGCGATCCCTCGCATCTTTGTAGAGACGCGATGCCTCGCGTCTCTGTTTTATAGAAACGCGATCCCTCGTTAGAGACGCGAAGCATCGCGTCTCTACAACCGTTGTACTTTTGAAAAACCTATTAACAACTTCATTTTGACCATTAAAGGTTATCAAAACATGGACTTAACCATTCCTGATAAACAGTACCTGCACCCGCAATATATTATTGATGAAACCGGCAAGAAAACCGCCATCGTCTTCTCTTTAAATAAGTTTGATGAATTTTTTGACAAAGTCACTCATGTCGGACAACGTGCTCAAGAACTCCAAAAGGCTGTCTTGGCTTCCTCTAAAGAAACCAATGCCCATCAAACGGCCCAAGAACAATCCCAATCACACCATTTGGATGAAAGCATCGAACAAAAAATTATCTTGCTCAAAGAACACCACGATTTGCTCAATAAAACCTTAGGGGATCTGAGACAATACGAAACCCTTAAAACCAAACTGGATCGTAAACTCCTTTTGCAGCGCCTCATCAAAACCCTTGATACCGAAGTGCAAGACATGAGACGTGAATTAGGAGAACTCAAGAAACACACCCAATCCGCCACCTTGCATCAGGTGCCCGAATTACCAAATCAGTTTATTAAAGAAATCTCTGTTTTTAAAGAGATTAAAACCAAATTACTGGCGAAAACCACCGATGAACAAAGGCCGCCTCTTGTGCTTCAAGCACCCAGCGGCATGGGTAAATCAGTCATCGCAGCCGCTTTAGCGCGGGAAACAGAAATTAGACTCGCCTTTCCAGACGGCATCTTTTGGCACACATTAGGCGCAGATGCCGATTTATTGGCTCACCAAATCGCACTTATCGAAACACTAGGTGAATCAACAACAGATATTTTGGATATCGAACAAGGTACACAATATTTGAATGAAATCTGTGCGACTCGTGCTTGTCTCTTGATTTTAGATGATGTGACAGATGCACAAGACATCTTGCCATTTAATCTCGTCGGGGAACATTGCCAACTCTTGATCACCACCAATGACAGCAAGTTGTTAGACTTCACGCAGTATTTTATTAAGATGACAAAGGGTTATAAATTAAAAGGGTTTTCAGAAGAACAAGCACTAGAATTTTTCATTTTGTGTGTCGCCAGAGAAGACATCACCCCCGCTTCGATCCCTTCCAGCGTGGAAGAAATAGTACGCGCTTGTGATTATTCAGCTTTAGCCATCAAATTAGTAGCGCATGTCGCACGTCACCAATCCCCAACAACATGGGGAGAATTAGTTGAGCGTTTACAAGATGAAGAGTTTGAATTTCCTGACAAACACCCACGCCCTCTCATGCAAGCCCTACAACTCAATATAGAAGCTTTAGGAGAGCCAGCCGACTATTACCTCGCATTAGCCGTTTTTGCAGATTACTCGCGCATTCCTCAATCCGTCGCCATCATGTTATGGCGTTACCTCTACCAGCTGAGAGACGAAGAAGCCTACCGCTTTATCAAAGAAATTACTGAAAAAGGCTTATTGCATATCAATGAAAGCAGCTCACACAAATACCTGGGTTTACACGCTTTCCAACACGACTATTTATGTGCAGAAGCCGAACTGGATAAATTGCATATTCACTTATTAGCCACTTACCGCCGCCAATGTGATCAACACGGTTGGATAAGTGGCCCCAATGACGGTTACTTCTTTGAATACCTCTGTCTGCACTTACACCATGCTGGACGCCATAGCGAACTCAAATTGCTCTTACTGGATTTCGACTGGATGAAAAACAAATTGCAAGCCACCTCAATCTATGCCCTATTGAATGATTACGAATGGTTGGAAAACAATAAAGAAATTGAAGTCATCAAGAACACCTTATCAGAAGCAGCATTCGTACTGCTAAGCGATAAACAAGAACTCGCTCCTCAACTGCTTGATCGCCTCTGGGAAAATAAAGGCTTGAAAAATAACAAAGATATCCAAGCCATACTGAATCAAGCCCAAGAGGCCGCACCAAACTGGCATTGGCAACCCCATTTTCCGGATGAAAAACAGGCCTAAGCGTGAAATATAGAATAGAACGCTGATTAATTTGTCTCACGCAAAGACGCAAAGGCGCTTCAGTGCCAAGTGCTTAGCGTCTTTGCGTGAAATTAAAAACAGATCACTTTTAAATTTTCCAGTTGAAAAAATGAGTCAAAAACTCGCTCGCAGCTTGGTTATCATTTTATTGATACCCTACAGCCTATTTATAATTGAATTTTTAGCCAAAGAAGTTACCTTTCAAAACATCATAAAGGTAATCGCGGCCGTTTCTGGGCCCCTACCACTGGCCATTTTTATAGCCTACATTTTTGTCGCGAAAGAAAAGCTCCTAGCAGAAATAGATGAAACACGCTTAAGCACATTCGCCGCATTTAGCTATTTACTCGCCACCTGTCTGATTTCAATCTTATGTCTTTACTTTTTTGAAGCTATCGTCTATAAAGAATTGAGTCACTCCGTTGTGCCCATCTTTCTTAATTCGTTTGTATTATCCCTGTATATTGTCAATATTTTATTGATTAAGCGCATTAAAATGATTGCCATTTTAAGTGGCATCAGCATGGGCATTTCTATCTACGTCTTATTTATTTAAGGATAACCCATCATGTCAACCAATCGAACACTGCTTTTTTACTTACAAAGCCTCATAGCCGTCATATCACTCAGCCTCATTGGCTTAATATTGGTTCCCGATTTGAGTGAGCAAGTCTCAGCCAATATCTTGAAAGTCACCATCGCCCCCTTTCCCGCCCTCTCCTTACTCATCTTTATGCTGTTTGTTTTCAATCAGATCATCAGAGTGCTTGACGACAAAATCTACTCCATTTCAGAGATACTCATGGGGTTTGCCATTGTCGCCCTCATTTCCGTACTCATACTGTTCGGAACCGGATTAGCACTCACCTTTATGCAAAGCATTGATAAAAAAGTCTTTCTATTATCACTCTTTCTCGGTTTAATCATATTCTGCCTGTTTAGAGTCAGTAATCTCTACACCATGGCGATTATCACCGGCATGTCAGAAGGCATTATTTTGTATATCATATTTATCTATTAACTGATGTGATGTACTTCGTTTTTTCGCATCAAATCATGCTCCTGATCTAGTAGAGACGCACGGCCGTGCGTCTCTACTCTCGATGTTGTTCAGCCCGATCAGGTTCAAGCGTACAACCGGGTAGTTAAAAACGCTAGTACAATCTCGGGTCAAACTGATATCGAGTTAAAGTCACTTTCTGCCCCCCTTCCATAACATCATAAGAAATGATAAAATCCGCCCTCTTCAATTTAGGCACTCAATGAGAACTTATTATGTTTTATCACAATACTTTTTCAATCAAATTAATGCACTGTTTTTTTTAACAATTCTATTGTGTCTACCAACGGCCCCAATATTGGCCCTCGAAAACGATAGCGCGGCACAGTTTGAAAACACTGTACAAACAATAACCCAAACCTTGACACAACTTAAAGACAGTCTGACACAAGACGACACAACGCGGGCCCCGCGACAACGCCAACATTTACCAGTCTTTGCCCGATCTCAATTGTCTCAACTTCAAGAACAATTCATTGCTGATAATGAACAAATTGAGGCTGATTTTGCGACAGTTGAACAATCGCTGTACGATCTCCAATTGCCCGATCTCCATCACAAACGCCATGAAGCCACAGTCAATCATTATCGTACACAATTCCAAACGCTGTTAGATCATTTAGAGGGCATAGCCACCGCAGATTCAACTGAAACACTTGGCACTCAAATTGACAAAGCCCTCAACCTGCTCCAATCACAAAGTCGGCCTAGACAACCGAGCTTTAATCCCAATCAATTCTCCAGATGTTCATTTCGCTGGGTATAATTATCTAAATATCTATCGTTTCCAGGATTCAAACAAGATGAACCCAAGGAAAATCATCTTGCACTACCCGTACTAAACGACGAACAGCCGTCCAGAATTGTGCATCGAAGCGTTCTGCCAAAGCCAAATCGTGAGCATCATAAGCTGCGGGTAATGAAAAGCGATTAGCCAAATTTAAGGCTTTCAAGTGCAATTCATTATCATTATAGAAGGTAATGTCAAAAGCGAGGGCTGTTTGTAATGCTTCCGTTGTTTCTGCTTCCGATAACTCTTTTGCCCCGGTTTTTGCGCGCAAAAACTTTCGCTACAAACGCTGATTTTGAATCAGCCCAATCCGTTATTTGAAGTTGTCGCGTTGCTTATTAGAAAAAGCCTTTTATCCCGTAAAATTTTAGGTGATATGATAGAACGCTGATTAAATGGATGTAAATGATTAACACGGATTCATTTTATAAAAAAACGACTGATCGTGTCGGATTTCGGATAGGATTTTTTAGAAAGGTGTTCAAAAGCATATATTTTGAACAAATAAATGATAATGTTATTGAGGGAGATTTTGAAAAGAAATTGAGAGGAAAAATTTGGAGAAGAGATTTGGAGAAGAGATTTGGAGAGAAAGTATGTGATTGAAAAGATTAAAAAATAATGTGGTCGGGGTGGCGGGATTTGAACCCACGACCACTTGCGCCCCATGCAAGTACGCTACCAGACTGCGCCACACCCCGTAATTAAGAGGATGCGTAGTCTACACGATTATTTTGACAATGTCACGTTTTTTTTTAGCCAAGTCATGACGGGCGGATAACGTATTAATAATAAGCCACTGAGTATGATGGCGTAAATCAGGGGTATGAACACGTCGGCCTTGGCTTCTACTAATAACCAAAAATGCAGTACGCCGCCTATCGCAATTAAATAAGTCAATTTATGCAAGCGTTTCCAGCGTCGCCCCCCTAAGCGTTTTTTTATGATGCGATTGGATGTGATGGCTAAGGGTACCATCAGTACAAAGGCAGTCAGGCCTATTGCTAGGGCAGGGTGAGTGAGCATATCGTCGAGCATGTCTGACCAGTCAAAAAAGTGATCAAATGCAAAATAACTTAAAAAGTGTAGACTGCCATAGAAAAACGCATAGAGGCCTAACATGCGACGGAAGTTAAACCGTAAATGATAGCAACCCATCAGTTGATACAGTGGCCTGATACATAATGTCAATATCAAAAAAAACAAAGTCCATTGCCCAGTCTCACAACTGATCGTATCAATCGGGTTAGCCCCTAATCGGTCAGTCAGGGCATTGATAACCAACAGAATAAAGGGGAAGAGGCAGGCGATAAAGACTAAGAGTGGATAAACTCGCTTAATGCCTTTTTTCAATGATGCCGTGTTAATAAATATTTCCTCAAATCTATGCTGGTATATAAAGAGGAGACTTGCTCTGCGTAAGCGATTCATTTATGTCAACAAAAGTGAAGAATAGCATTCATAAACGTGTGTGAATATACCAAAGGCTACCGAAAATTATCAATAGCCGCTTTATACAATCGCTTGGTTTTCGCAAATTGATAAATTGTAAGTACTCAGGTTTAACCAGTACATGATCTCGTACTGAAGCCGATACCTGCCGCTTTCTAACAAGAATAAGTCTAAAAAAAACTCTCATCAAAGTCAATTTCAGACAAAAGTTTCGACCCGCGAAACTTTTGCCTGAAAGGCAAAAGATAGAAAAGGCATTGTACATAAACCAATCAAGTTATGTTAAGCCCCAATACCATTAATCATATAAACGGGAAAATGAAATTTTGTCGTTGATGCCGCGTTTAATAATATTTATTCAAATCCATACCGCTGTATAAAGCGGCGACTTGATCAGCGTAACCATTAAACATTAAGGTGTCGCGTTTAAAAAATTCGCCAATACGCCGTTCTTTTTTTTGGCTCCAACGTGGATGAGCCGCTTGTGGATTGACATTGGCGTAAAAACCATACATTGAAGGAGCGTATGCTGTCCAGAGGCTTTGGGGTTCTTGTTCAGTAAAATTGATTTTGACAATAGATTTGATGCTTTTAAAGCCATATTTCCAAGGCACAACTAATCGTAAAGGGGCCCCATTTTCATTCGGTAACTCTTCACCATATAAACCGACGCTGAGAAGGGTTAATGGGTGCAAGGCCTCATCCATACGCAAGCCTTCTGTGTAGGGCCAATTCAGGATTTTGTATTTTAATCCGGGCATCTGTTGAGAATCGGATAGGGTGAAAAATTGTACAAATTTGGCTTTAGAAGTGGGTTGAAAACGTTTAATCAATTCACTGAGCGAAAAACCGATCCAAGGGATCACCATTGACCAGCCTTCAACACAGCGCATACGATAAATGCGTTCTTCCATCGCAAAATCACGCAGGATATCTTCAATATGAATGACACCCGGTTTTTCGACTTCGCCAACAACTTCGACCGTCCAAGGGCGTGTCACTAAGCTATGGGCATGAGTCATCGGATCCGATTTATTGGTGCCAAACTCATAGAAATTGGCATAAGACGTGATTTTCGCAAGAGGTGTCAATTTCTCTTCCGTGCTGAAAGGACTTTTTTTCAGATCAAAAAAGGGTTCCGTTGTCGTGTCTGTTGACGGTGCAATACCTCTGGCTTGTGCCACCCATGTTGGCGCTGCCATGCCAACAGCCGTTGCAAAGGCGGTATTCACAACACTTTGCATAAAACGGCGACGTTCTTGGTAAATGGATTGCGGTGTGATTTCTGAAGCGGGGATATCAGTTTTGGATTTGATAAGCATTTTGACAACGAGTTATGCGCTTTTTGAAGTTTGATTTTCGGGCCGTCTTGTTAATTTGGGTAAGTCATTTGGTTTGATAAATTACGCCGTAGTGATAAGGAGGCGACTTTTTTCATTTCAGAGGTCAGCTTCGCTAAATCAGTTATCAATTTGGCCCTGTAAAAATTTGAATTGTACATGAATCAATGAAAAGTACATGAATCAATAAAAAGGGCTAATTCAAAAAAAAATGGCAAATATGTAATACTCGATGATCAAGTTTTTTTGACTTGACAAAATTTGAAAAGAGGGTTTTGTCTTTATTTTTAATAAAATCAAAAATTTATTAAAAAAATGTCTAGCTTAGCTTTTGACTAATTGTTATCTTTTCTTTAAGGTTTTTGTCGTTTCAAGGCAAAAAGTGCTTGTGTGTTTGAATCTTAGAAATAGACATGAAAGCGATAAAATTCAAAGAGTTATATTCATATAATTGATTTTCGCCTAACATGCTCATCTCCATTTGTCAAACTAAAAAAAACTTGATCATCAAGTAATAGCTTATGATTTTTTTGCCGTATTATTGAGTACAACAAATGGGCCCTTGGTTATCTAAAATGACACAAATAGTATTTCTTAAAGAAGCGAAGCTAAATACCATTTGTTGGGGAGCGTCTTATTTTGGGGATAAGGTGGCTAACTCAGAGGGGGAAAGGCCGGTCAATTCTGCAATTTCTGCTAAATCATAGCCTTTGGTTAACATTTTGCGGGCAGTTTCTTGTTTTTCCGTCAGTCGGCCTTTTTCAAACTTATCCTGTTGAAGCAATTCCATGCCATATTCATCTTTCATCCGCGCTCGTTCTTTTGGTGAAATCAAATCTCGTGCAATCAAGTCAAAAATCCGTTGAATTGCCGTTTTGTGATATTGAGTTTCATCCACTTCTTCATCCAAACTGTCGGCAATCGCCAATAGCCATTCACGATAAGGTTCTGGTGTATCATCACTGACATACTTGGGACAAATATACAAAATTTTATGCCCAATTTCGTTTAGTGGATTACCCTTGCGATCTTTAGGATCGAAATCAATGGTGGCCATATCAACTTTATGCCTATCACCAGAGGTTAAAACCACAATGGTAAACACTTGCTTGCTTGGACGATAGTCTTGTGAACTCGCCACTTGTTCTACTAAAGCGGCACAATGATAATGCA
>Ga0316201_10000479_pt1 | contig 22747 bp, 18 predicted proteins | sample CS6wburrow_MG_FD_204516 | JGI IMG/M metagenome (GOLD analysis project Ga0316201, IMG submission 204516) | Coastal sediment microbial communities from Delaware Bay, Delaware, United States - CS-6 worm burrow | ecosystem: Environmental > Aquatic > Marine > Coastal > Sediment | place: USA... | reverse complement strand
ACTGTGCCAATTACTATAATCCCCAATATGATCTTAGAGAAATAATTGATTTTCACACCATCATCACTTTTCTTTAATGAATCCTTTATCTCTACGATTTCTTGATTTGCTTGTTCTGCCCCATGACTTTTAGTTAGAATTCCTAAGGCATCCTCATCTTTCCCTTTTAAAGCCAACCATCTTGGGCTTTTAGGGACAAAAAACAAGAGCCCTAAGAATAGAAGTGCTGGAATTAATTCGGACCAGAACATACGTTTCCACCCATATTGGAGGTTTTCAGCTTCCGTAAGATTATTACCAATAAAATAAGTAACTAAAAAAACCACAAAGAAACCAATGACGATAGCCAATTGATAATAAGTAACCATCTTTCCTCGTATATCACTTGGCGATATCTCTGCTATATACATGGGTGCGTTCATGGATGCCATACCAATTCCCAATCCTCCTATTATCCTAAAGAAAACCAATAAAGACACAGATTCTGGCAACATGGATGGCAATCCAGATCCCCAAGCCGATATAGAAAATAATATTGCAGAAATGATCAATGAATGTTTCCTACCGATCTTTATGCTAATAGGACCTGCAATGATCGCCCCTACTAAACATCCCAAGAGGGCACTACCCACAACCCAACCTTTCATACCATCACTTAACTCAAAATATTGGCTCAGATAAAATTGGGCGCCATTTATGACACCGGTATCATACCCAAATAAAAGACCGCCTAAAGCGGTTACACATGTAATTAGTAATAAAAAAGCCTTGTTACTCATAATCTCGATTGTATTGATTGGTTATTTCGGAATGTAAGATACTATTTATACGAATAACCGTGGTTAAAAATAATAATGTAATATTTACACAGCAGTAAACAGCTAATCCTCCCAAAAATCTGGAACGACATTCTCACCAAGGACTGTGCAATCACCGCAAGGCTCCTGAACAAGCAGGTAAGGCATCACCGCGAAAGGTGATAAATCAGTATCATTGGTTACATCATAATATTGAAATCCTTGATTAAGGGCATCCATCACCGGTGAGCCAATTATATTATGCACAAAGTCTTCTTTTAAAAGAATAGGTGAAATAAAATCATCACATTCAATAACATATGGAGGAAGCTGATCTCCAGGAAACAAATCTGCATAATTAAAATACACACGTTGTGCATCAACCGAGGAAACCTCAAAAAAACCAACTACATTTTCTTCTTCATTAGAGATTGAAAAAACATTACCTTCTAGAAAACCTATCTGATTTTCACTAAATATTCTTTCGGAATTCGCAAATTCCGATAACGTTCTATAATATGTGTTTGCCTCTTGTGACTGAATATATTGCCGCACCAATATGCTGTATCGGTGAGACATGATGTAATTTTGGCGACCTATGAACCTTACCCTGAACTGGTCTATATCATTATCAGTTAAATTATTGGTATTACCGAGAATGATGTTATTAGACTTAACGGTGTTATAACAGATCTGTTCCTGTTCTGGTCTTTGCTGTACTAGAAAAAAGAAATCCTTGATCTCTTGTAATGTATTACCTATGAAAATTTCTGGAGGATAGTCAAAATCATCGTTGAGAATTACAAGTTCCAGAGGAGAATACAATGGTGCTACTACCTTATACGTTTCCTCATACTCGTATCGATAATAAATCGACTCTTCATTTGATGCTGTAGCATCTACAAAAATGGAAACCCCTTCCTCTTCGTTTTCGTTAAAATTCCGTTCTACGTAAAGATCATCAATGCGCACTACAGGTGTTAACTGCTGAATTTCTGAACTATATTGTTTACCATCTGACGTCGTGATCTCTAGATGATAATCTACATTTGATTGTGCGGCAAAACTTGAAATGGAACGATATGTTCCTGTTACTACCCCAGTTTGAAACACATAGTGACTACCATCACTACCAACAAGACTGATATCGGCACCATTTTCAGGAGATAGACCATCGGACTCTAGGCGATAGACCCTGGATAATTTAATTTCTTGCTGCTTATTTTCATTCGTAATTGTGGCTTCTATTACTAAGAGACTGTCAAATTCCGTTTCTGTGCTAAATCCTATTCCTTCAACACAACCTGTTGAAAATGTCAGAAGGATCAAAAAGGATACTATATTAAGAAATGTGATCCTCATCAGTCTACCTCGAAAGATTGCTTGACTGAAATCAATTCCCCTGAATTACTAAACCCACTTAAGTCAATTTGATAGGTGCCTGGATTGTCTGACGTATAGAATTGAATTTGATGTCTCTTTTCCTTAAGCACTAATTCTGGCATCCATAACAACTGTGATCGCTGGTCAGGAATTCTATTAAGATCGATTCTGTTTTTATAATCCTGTTGAAAATAATCGACAGTAACCTGCGGACTCGCTAGATCCACCAATTTCAAATAGTCTCCTTTCAGGTTTTTATAATAGTCATTATTAATGGTATTGATCATCAAGACACCTTGATAGACTTTATCTCCATAATAGTACTCCTGTCGCAGTACGCTCATAGATTCAATATTCTTTGTTTCGTAATACAATATGCTTTCATGATCCTGAATTGACACCCCATCAACTACTACCATTGGTAAAATATCTACATCATAGTAAGGGTCGGATTCACGTTCACGAACATTGATATATCGTGTCTTGCCATTTCGTCTTTCATGATACGCATGATCGACGACCTCATCCAATGTCTCTGCAACGGTTTTGAAACGTCTATAATCATCTAATTTATAAGTGGTCATAGGATTCCCAAAGAATGGTTTTGGATATTCTGGCACCATTATTTTATCCTTCTTGACACTTATATAAGCGTTCTCAATTTGATTGTTGACACTCCGCTCAATTATGGCCTCCTTGAGATGTATGCCTAATTTTAGATCCGGGAACTTAAGGTTCGAATAGTCGATGGATTCATGTTCATCCACTTCCAATACATAATCCAATCGGTCATCACCAACTACCTGTATCAAAGCCTTGGGAATACGATAATTATCTGGTATCTGAAAATAAAAGATGCCTTTACTATTGGTTTTTGTTATATCCTGAATAGCCTCAGGACCCAGTATTGACAACGCTACTTCAATATTAGCGGCAGAAGTCCCAGTGGACTTGTCTTTTACCCATCCCGTTATCATTGCGCCTTTGAATTCCGGTAAATAAATAGTCTCCCCTATTGCTTTTTGTTTACTTAATATTGATTTCCCTGTTACATATTGAGGCCCAATTTCAGGCACCACTATATCATCTTCTTTTCGAACCGAAATGGCATAATTTCCAATAGCGTTAACATCCTTGCTTTCAATTATCACGTTTACCAGTTCACGCTTTCCATAGGTGTTCTTATTGGTCATTAAACTAATACGCGGATTAGGGTCAAGCTGAACATCACTGATCACCGAATCATTTTCTTGACGCTCTAAAAAATCGATCTTAGCATAAGGATTGACAATCGAAATATCTGATTGATAATAATTACTCTCCGCGCTATTAAGCATCCAACGTGTATAGCCAATGAGTTGGTAATTCCCTGTTTTTACAGAAACAGGAATAAAAAAATCGCCTTGTCCAATACCATCCTCCAATCGTATCCTGTGTCTGAATACCAGTCCATTATTGCCAATGAGCTCGATATAGGCAATTTTACTATTGTTCGACAATAATTTGGTTTTGGCATTCTTACAGTACACTTTGTAGTATATTGATTCTCCAGTAAAAAGCAATGAAGCATTGTATTTCACCTCTATGAATTCTTGAGGGATATTGGCATACCAATTGACATCATCAGTATTCTTTAAGACAAATTGCCCATAGACACTATAGAATCCTGAAATCAATAATACACAAGTGATGATGTTGTTTTTCATAATTATTCAATGTCGTGTTATTCCTCCCAAAAATCTGGAGGGTAGTTGTTACCCATTATCGTACAATTACCGCAGATAGGGGAAACCATATCATAAGCGCCTTCTCCAGAAACCATATCATTATTTGGTTCAAAATATTTATTCCCAGCTTCAAGAGCGTCTACTAACGGGAAAGTTGGCCCCATTCTAACCTCCTCTGGAGCAAAAGGCGTACAACTTTGAAAGTAAGGAGGCAAAATTTCTCCTGGAAACAGATCTGAATAATTAAAATAAATACGCCTTTTAGCCAAGGATGCCACTTCAAAATAGCCAACTATATTTCTATCAGGGTCATCTACCGAAAATATATTTCCACTTACAAATCCTGGTTGTTGCTGCAAAAGGACATCACCACCATCAGATAAAGACTTTAGGGTTTCATAATACGCATAAGCTTCTGCAGATTGCACATATTGATTTACCAAAATACTATATCGATGTGTAATAATAGTATTGAACCTGCTCAAGAATCTTACTCGAAATCCTTCTAGATTTTCTTGGGTCAGACTACTAGTGTTCCCTAATATAATGTCATTGGATGCTACTGTATTGTAGCAATCCTGTTGTTGCTCTGGTTTAGTGACCAAGAAATAGTTAATCCCTGTAATTTCATTAGGAAAATCAGGATTATTGTATAAATATTCGTATTCCAAATCCAATGGACTATACTTTGGTGCAATTATCTTATACGTTTCTTCATACGTGTACCTATAAAATTGAGCCCTTGCCGTAGGATCAGAGCTATCTAAATAGATAGAGACACCTTCTAGGTCATTCTCGTTAAAATCCCGATTCACATAGAGGTCATCTATTTGTGAGATTCCAGAAATCGTACTGTTTTCAGAAAAATACGCTTCGCCATTATTTCTAATGATGTTTAATTTATAATTAACCCCATCTTGGGCAGCAAAAGGTAAAACTGATTCGTATCTGCCTGCTTCTGTTTCTTGGAAACTAAATGTATTCCCATCATCACCTAAGACGCGTACCTGAGCATTCAACTCAGGAAGTGGTTCGTTTTCTCCAAGCGGATAAGTTTTTGACAATAGCACTAATTGGGTCGATAAATTATCGGTAATAGTTGATTCTACAACTAATACACTTTCAAATTCTTGTTCAGTTTTAAGGTCTATTTCCTCTAAACAACTATAAAAGCCAAAAGAAAGTAATACAGCTACATATATTTTAAAATATCTCATTAGAACTTAAAATTAAAGGATAATGTCGGGACCGGTATCGAAAAAATAGAGCTTTTGTAAGCTTTTATCTGTCCGTCCTCTGTCACAAAAAATACGGAATAAGGATTGTTTCTACCCAAGACATTGTAAATGGATAAATTCCAGAAACTATGTGCGAACTTCTTGATCTTATGGTTTCCTTCATAATTAAACCCCACATCCAATCTATAATAGTCAGGTATCCTAAATTGATTTCGGTCTGTATAAAGCGTATATTCTGCACCATTGAACTGATAAGTACCTATAGGGTATGTGATTGGCCTTCCAGTCTGGTATGATAGGTTACCCGAAAAACTGAATCTTTTTGTTAATTGGTAGTTAAGCACAGCACTAAAATCATGTGGTTTATCGTAGTTAGCTGGGAAATACTTTCCATTATTCACACGTTCTTCAGCAAATTCACTATCCAACTTCAACTCGGATCGAGAATAGGTATATCCGACCCAGCCATTCCATATACCTCTATTCTTCTTTATCAATAATTCTACGCCATACGATCGTCCTTCACCTTGCAAGACTTCGGTTTCCAGGCTTTCATTAAGTAATAACTGGGCTCCGACTTTATAGTCTAGAATATTGTCGTAGGTCTTTCCATAAGCTTCAAGGCTTACTTCATACATATTATCCTCAAAATTCCTATAAATACCAAGGGATATTTGTTGTGCGCGTTGTGGTTTAATATTCTTATCTGACAGTTTCCAGGTATCAGTGGGAGATACGGTGGTATTTGTAGATAGTGTATGAATATATTGATAAGTATTGTTGTAACTGGCTTTTATGGAAAGGTCATCTTGCAGGAAATAACGCGCTGAAAACCGGCCCTCAAGACCTCCATAAGTCTCAACCACTTCATTTTTACCATATACCTCAGACTCCAAAAAGGTACTTTCATTTCGCGGTTGTCCGTCCTGATAACTATTTTGGGTTGCCGCTCCTAAAAAAGCATAAACCGAATACCTCAAACCAGCATCAAATGCCAATTTCTCGTTCACTACGAAGTTATTTGAAAAAAAGAGAGATGTCTCCAAACCCTTTTCTTTATCCAGATCCAATCGTTCAATATCCGAATCACTTGTCAAAGGTTTAAAAGTACCTGGTGAGATATTGTATAGTTTTGATGCCAAGCCATACGTATATTTACTCCTTTCGCTCAGGTCATAATTGAATTTCAGCTTCAATTCTGTTTCATTATTGCCATAATCCAAAGCAAAGTCATCGTTAAAATCACCGTCATATTCAATATCGAATCGATAGGCACTATTGGTTATTGTTATTGAAGCTCTGTTCTTTTCATTGAATTTATGATTCCAGCCGAGTGACATCAATCGATTACTATAGCCATATAAAGAATCTGAAGTGATACTGAATCTGTCCTTACTATAATAGGCACTTGCCTTTATGTCGTTATTATCGTTCAACTTATGGTTATACTTTACAATAGCATCAAAAAATGAGGCTTCACTATTCTTGAGGGACTCTTCATCAAGGGAACGCAATATCCAACCAGAATATGTGCTTCTACCTCCAACCATAATAGCCGCTTCATCCTTCACAATTGGTAGTTCCAATACCAAGTTACTAGTCACAGGACCTATCGAGGCCTCGCCTGAAAATTTCCTGGTATTGGCGTCTTTGGTCGTGATATCGAATACAGAAGAAAGTCTTCCGCCATATTCAGCGGGTATATTTCCTTTATATATAGCGACATTGCCAGTTGTAAAAGGGTTGATTGCCGAAAAAATACCGAAAAAATGAGAAGGATTGTATATGGCCGCTTCATCCAATAGGATTAGGTTTTGATCTGTCTTGCCACCTCTCACATTATACCCATTGGAACCTTCACCGGTTGTTGATATCCCTGGCAATGTAATTGCCACTTTCATGATATCACGCTCACCGAGCACTAACGGAATATTCTTTATGCCTTCCAACTCAATTTTGGTGACACCAGTAATTACTTCCTTAACATTCCTGTTGGCATCTGCTTCAATGAGGACCTCACTGAGCGCCTCAAATTTTTCCTTTAGGTTAAAGCTGACAACACCATTATTATAAACAACTATTCTTTTTTGACGGCTTCTTGTATTCAAAGAGTTGGTCACCAACGTATAAGTGCCCGGAGATAGCAGTAGTTCATAATACCCATCGGTGTCTGTCGATGTTCCTATGCCTTTTCCTCTTACGGAAATCGCCACATTAGCTAATGGATTTCCAGTATCGACATTCTTGACCAACCCACTAATCGTGAATTTAGTTTGTTTCGATTCCGCCTCTTCTTTCCCAATACGCCGTATAATCGGTTCTTCATTGACTTCTGCAATCGGGGCTTTCTCTGTAGTGATGAAAACTGGTTTAGCCCTCTCATCTTCACCAAAGTCATCAACTACTATCTGGTTACCCTCAGGAATCTTATCATGGATGGCATGATTTTTTGTGAGTATTATTTTCTTGTCCAGTAGATAAAAATTCAGGACTGTATTCCTGAATAAATCATTGAGTATATTTTCAATGGGTTCGTTAGAATAAGTACCACTGATCCGTTCATCTCCGAACCACTCTTTCAAGAAATAGAATCTATAATCGGTTTGCGACTCGATCTGGATAATAATTTCCTCAATGGTCTTATTATCAAAACTAAGATCCATTGTTTGAAATCGATCTTGGGCACTGCTAATAAAAAAAGAAAGAGAAAGAATGATTGTCAGTATAATTCTCATCGGCTGGTATTAAATTGATGAATAGGCTTCTCAATTTTAAAGCCGACCCTAAAATTATAAAATTATAGTTGAAATTGAAGTAAATCCGTATCAGAATTTTCGTTAGTGGTGTTAAGAAGATTTCACTAAACTTAATGCAGTCTTTATTCGTGGTTTTTCATAAACTCTAATGCCCGTTCTTCATTATAATAGGCTTTGTTCCTTTGATAGAAGCCAACATGTCCACCGTATTTTGGCATCTCAAGATGTATATATGAATTGTTTTTAGCTTCTTTTATTGGAAAGCATTCAGGCGATAGAAAAGAATCATTGAGGGCATTGATAATTAAGGCTGGAGTCTTGATATCCGGAAGGAATTGAAGACTACTACACTGCTCATAATAATCTAAAGCATCCTTGAAACCATGTGCTTTCGATGTGTAAACATCATCAAAGTCTTTTAAAGTCTTGATGCTTCTAATTTCATCATCTGATATACGATCAGGGAATTGTAAACGCTTTCTCTCTAAACTTCTCACCAAATGTTTCCTGAAACGATTAGCGTAGAGTATATTTTCAAATTTATGAAGTTCCAACATGCTATGATATAAACTACATGGCACAGAAACAGCCACGACACTTTTTATTTCTTTTAAAACAGGACGTTCACCTACATACTTCAAAGCCATATTTCCACCAAGGCTAATACCAAAAATACTAATACTCTTGTATCCTTTTTCGATAACATGACACACAACGTCATGCAGGTCTTCAGTAGCGCCAGAATGATACGTTCTATATTCTAGGTTGGGCTCCTCACTGCAGTTTCTAAAGTTTACGCCAATGGTGTCGAAAGTATCCTTATTGAATAATTTAGCTGCACCAGTAATATATGGTCTTTGTGCATGACCTTCCAGACCATGGAGCAGAATAATCGCTTTTTGGGTTTTTTGCTTAGAATAACTCCAATCGAGATCCAAGAAATCGCCATCTGTAATAGTTATACGCTCGCGTTCTTGAATGACCCCATTGACTTTACGATATAGTCCTGAATACACAGTAGAAAAATGACCCTTCTTAAAAAGGAAAGGTGGATTATAATGTGATTCAATTATTGGCATTAAGACCTATTTATTCGGGAAGGATTTCTCAAAATTCTCAATACCTACTTTTAGCCATTCTGAATATTCATCGGCATCCGGGGTATAGGCAATAGGATGATTCAATAATTCCATATTATTATTAATTAGGACGTAGTAGGGTTGAGAATTGTTATTGAAATTAAGTGTTTGTAGGGTTGCCCATTTATCACCAATGGTATTGATGTTTTTTATACTTCCGTTTGGTTTCAAGAATTTGAATTTCTCAAGCGCTTTTAATTCCCTTCGGTCATCAACATATAATGATATTAGGACATAGTCATCATTCAATCTATCAAACACGCTACTCTTACTCCAAACATGTTCCTCCATCTTACGACAATTAACACAGGCCCAGCCGGTAAAATCCAACATAATGGGTCTATTTTCTGCCTTCGCTACTGCCAGACCTTCCGCAAGGTCTTTATAGCATTCAATCCCTAAAGGGCAATTATTATCCTTCTCGTAAACACTATAGAATATCGGAGGTGCAATACCACTCAATAACTTTAGATTGGCATGCTTTGTATTTGAGAGTCCTGGAATAAGATAAATGGTAATGGCTATGAACAAAACCCCTAAGGATATTCTACTAAAACTCAGTTTCTGTAGCGGACTGTCATGAGGGAATTTCATTTTGCCAAATAGATAAATTGCAGTCAGTAAGGCAATCAGGACCCAAATACCAATGAATACTTCTCGCTTCAACAATCCCCAATGTTCAACAAGATCCGCATTGGATAGGAACTTAAAGGCCAATGCCAATTCTATGAATCCCAAGACCACTTTTATAGTGTTCAACCAACCACCAGATTTAGGTAATGTGTTCAGCCATTTCGGGAACATGGCGAATAAGGTAAACGGCAATGCCAAAGCTAAACCGAAGCCCGCCATTCCCATGGTGAGTTTCGTAGCCACATCTCCTGTAGAAAGTGCAGTACTTCCCAATAAAGCGCCTAGTATGGGGCCTGTACATGAAAATGATACAATTGCCAGTGTCAATGCCATTAAGAATACACCCACTAAACCACCGATCTTGGTCGCCTTATGGTCCAATTTGGTTCCCCAAGACGAAGGTAATGTCAGTTCATAATAACCGAAGAATGAAAATGCGAAGAACAGGAAGACCAAAAAGAAAATGATATTCAATGTAACATTGGTCGATATATTATTCAATATCTCGGGGTCCAATGAATCTATTAAATGAAATGGGATACTAAGTAGCACATAAATCAAGAAAATAAAAAAACCATACATAATGGAATTCGCCATTCCCTTCTGTGTATTTGTCGCACTTTTAGTGAAAAATGACACCGTTAATGGAATCATTGGGAACACACAAGGTGTTAACAAGGCTATTAATCCTCCTAAAAAGCCAAGCAGGAATACCGAGAAATTGCTTTTCTTGGAAACCCTATCTTGTTTATAATTATCCCAACCTTTCACATTCAGGTTCAGCGCGTTACTTTTCTTGACATCCTCTAAGGTAACTGCACCAACATCTGCTTTTGCCTTATTTATTGGATTAAGGGAAAACGTGAATTCTTCAGTTTCCGGTGCCAAGCATCTTGTATCGTCACATACTTGATAGGAAACTTCGCCTTTTACTTGATCAAGGTCTGGATTCAATACCTTTATACGTTGCTTGAATTGTGCTGCTCCTCCAAAATAGCTGATTTCCATTCCAAAAGCCTTATCAAAAACAGGCTCGGTTTCAGGTTCTGTCGTTTTACCGACCAACTCATAGTTATCATCAGTATCCAAGAATATGACTTCGGTGGCGATTGGGCCAATTTCATCTTCACCAAAAGTTATGAATTGTGAGTAAATATGCCATCCTGGTTCAAAATCGGCATTGATTATTAGTTCATATTCATCATTGGAGATCTTATTGACTTCATGGCTCCAATCAATAGGGTCCAATATTTGTGCACTTAGGTTGAGCCCAAATAAAAACAATGTGGCAATGATCAGGTTTTTCATTCCTCTATTTCGATTTTTAAAATATGTTCAGTTTTGTTGGTCACTTTAAACCGGTCGTCAGCTCTTCTCCCTAATACCCAAATAATATCATTACCGGAACATAAGATCTCGGTACGTTCTTTTTCTGGTAATGAGAGTTTTTCGTCCTTAAAATATTTACTCAATTTCTTCTTGCCGCTCATGCCGAATGGATAAAAGTAGTCGCCTTCACGCCAACCTCTTACACTTAACGGGAAATTTAACAAATCTTTATCAACAAAAATGATTTTGTCAATGTTTTCCTTCGCAGCCTTAATATCTTTTCTTTTGCCAAATAATGCGTCTGCCTCATCAAAAAACAGGACCCTTCCAAATGGTGTTTTTACTTTTTCCTGATGGCTTTCAATGCTTATTTCGTGTTTATGTGTTTTATTTATTTCATTTAATATCAATACATTGCGACTTTTTACTAAACGATAACTTGACGAATGAATTTGCTTGCCTGACTGAGCGTCAAGGAGCTCACTAACATCATTCCACTCTGTGAATCCATAACCCTTCAATAGGTGATAGAGATATCCTTTTGGGTTCGACAACTCTTTCAATCCTTCAATATTCAAATGAACCTCTCCATTGTCCATTTTCGAAACAATTCGAGATGCAACATCTTCAATTCTATCATTAAGGATGTCTTTTACCTCTTTTAAATGCGAAGTGGTCTTCTTGAAATTCAAAAGGAATTGTGGGTTCAATTCTTTTAATTTGGGTACCACGTGATGCCTTAAGGCATTGCGCAGATAGGCATCAGACGTATTGGATGAATCTTCCCGCCATTTACAATTCTTCATTTGAGCATAGGCTTTGATCTGATCTCTTGAAAATGGCAATAAGGGTCTAACTATATTGCCGTTCTGCTCTGGAATTCCTGTTAAGCCATCCAAACCTGTCCCTCGCGATAGATTGATCAGAACCGTTTCCAGGTTATCATCAGCGTGATGCGCTGTCAGGATATAATCAAACCCTAATTGATTAGCCAGTTCCTCAAACCAATCATAACGCAATTTACGAGCGGCCATCTGAGTGGATAGCTTATTCAAACGCACTTGATCTTCGGTATCAAAACTCTCCACAAACACTTCTAGATACAGATTATCCGCCAAATCCATTACAAACTGTTCATCAGCGTCACTCTCTTCGCCACGAAGATTGAAATTACAATGTGCAAGTGCTATATCCAGTTTAAGGTCATGGCATAAATGCGTCAATACCACACTGTCCAAACCGCCAGAAACAGCAATCAATAACTTATTCTTCTTCAGGAAAGAAAGGCTGTTATTTACATGTGTTTCAAATTCTGGAAGCATGCCTCAAATATACGATTTTGGGTTCCCAAAGCTACAACTAAATGGGAGTTTTGAATGTGATAAATATCATTTTCTAAAATTCATTCAAACCCTATCTTTAAAGAAATGAACATTAAAACAGAAAGCTATGAGCTCATTACAGAAACTACAGGATAAATCATCTCAAAGCGCATTTGACAAAAAAGTACTTGGTGCTATCCAACATTTACATCCTTATGTAAAACATAGATTATATGTTGCGGAATCCAAAGGCATCATCCCGAAGAATATGTATCACTCCAATGGAATGATCGATGAAGCCATTGCTGTTCTTTATGAAAATGGCATCAATGTAGATGCTGAAGCCTTGGCTGTTAAACTCAAATTGTTCGAGATCGTTGATGATTTGCTAGACGAGTTGTTAAAGAAAGAAGCCTTTCATACTCAAACCATGAGCACCAATTCCATTCTTCAAGAAGAATTGGACAGTCTGGATGAAGTCTTCACTGTGGATGCCGGAAACGACTATATAATGCAGGACGAGCTAACGGATATCTCTTACCAGAATGAAGACAGGCATAAACATATATTCCTATACGACAATCACGAATCGAGCATAATAAAAGCCCTTGAACTTGAAGATATCTCGATAAGGGACACTAATAAGTTACTTAGTAAGTTTTATAGTTGGGCACCAAAGCGAGCCGCCGATATCATTGACCTATATGTGTTTGGTAAGTTGGACCACGCTGAAATTGCGAGAGTGAAAAAAATTGATATCGAAGGTGTCCAGAAAATAATCAAGAAGGTAAGGCAAGGATTCAGGGTACAGTTGGATTAGTCTAAGCATTGACCTTTAGCCAATCTAAAACCGATTGCATGAATTCTTTCTTGCATAGGTCATGATGCAGTTCATGATACCCATCCCTGAATAGCTTTAGTTCTGCCATGTCCGAACGATCATCGAATTCTACAGATCCTTTATAGTCTATGATCCTATCACCCGTACCATGAAGTAAAAGTAATGGTATATTCAAGGCATCTGCATGCTCGATGGCCCATTCACCCGCTTCGATGATCGGGAAGGTAAACATCGGACTCACTTTATCATGCACCAAGGGATCTTCTTCATAACGTTTCACCTCACTGGCAACCCTCGAAATCGCTTCCACTTCCAATCCACTGGGCAACGTGATCGATGGCCAAATATTCAACATAGCCTTACCAAGTGCCATTTTCCATTTTGGTGGTTGAAATGCCAACCGCAAGAAAGGACTGGTCGCAATAACGCCTTTTATATCATGTTGTTTCCTTAACACATAATTCATCACTAAATTCCCTCCCATACTGTGTCCATAAAGGTATTTAGGTAGGTTGGGAAACAGTGCTGTCGCTTTTTTAATGGCCTGTTCCATCGCATTCATCAAAGCCTCATAACTTGGACAGTGCCCGCTTTTACCCTCGCTCCTACCATGTCCAAAATTGTCATAAGCCAAGACGGCATAACCATTCTCTAAAAGTTCAGGTACCACAGAATCTGTGTATCTTGAAGAATGTTCCCCCATACCATGTATAAGGATAATTACAGCTTTGGTGTGTTCCGGTCGCCAATATTGCCCAAATAAATTGGTGTTTTGGCTATTGATATTAAATGTGTCGTACGTCATATCATTCTAGGGCTTCTCTCATGGCCTTTGCCTTTATCAGGCATTCTTCATATTCCTTCAAAGGGTCTGACTTTGCCGTAATGGCACCACCAACCGAAAAGGAAACATACTTTTTTGTCTCGTTATACAAGATACTGCGAATGACCACATTAAAATCGAAATCGCCTTCCGGTGTAAAATACCCAACAGCTCCTGAATATAAACCGCGTTTGGTTTCCTCTAATTCTTCAATGATCTGCATTGCTGATATCTTTGGTGCACCTGTCATGCTACCCATAGGAAAGGTTGTTCGCAAGATCTCGACTGGACTTATGTCCTCTTGAACCTCTGAAACAATGGTCGAAATCATTTGATGTACTTGTTCAAAACTATATACCTTACACAATTCCTTTACCTGTACACTTCCTTGCATTGCCGTTTTACTGAGGTCGTTACGCACCAGATCCACTATCATAATATTCTCAGAACGTTCTTTTTCATCTTCCGCCAAGGCTTTTGCCATGGCCCTATCTGCCATACCATTGCTCAATCTCGCTGCGGTCCCTTTTATAGGTTGAGACATTACCCGTGTACCTTCTTTCTTCAAATAGCGTTCAGGGGTAGCTGATAGTAGGTATTTATCGTCCAACTTCAAGAATGTAGCAAATGGTGGTCTTGAAATGGCATTCAAATGATTATAGGTTAGTAACGGGTGAATCAAAGTGTCTTCACTATAGAACTCTTGGCAAAAGTTCGCCTCGTAAATATCGCCTCGATGAATATGCTTCAACATGGCATCCAGCTTCTCAAAATACTCATCTTTATGGATGCGAAGTTTGATCTTCACCGAATCGTTCTTACCTTTATATTTTGGTTCCTTCATCTTTTTTATATCTCGAAGGTCTTGCCTGAACTCATTGTCGACCACTTGGAGATAATGAGTTTCCATTTGATTCCCCTTCATCAAGAACAACTTCTTTGGCTGAAAGAAATACAAGTCCGGAAACTCCAATCCATCGTGATTATTTGATGAAAGATCTTCTACATCATTCTTCAGATCGTAAGTGAGATATCCAAAAAGCCAATCCTTGGTGATGGATTGATACTCTTTCAGATTGTCGAATGCACCATGAAAGTCAGTTCTTAAAGATGTAAAGGCATCAACTGCCAAGATCACATCGTAACTAGTATAATCCCTTGGAAAATCATTGGAATCCAACCATAACACATCCTCAAATTGTTGACTCCAGAGCAATAGTTTGCTCTTAAAAGTATTAATATCCTGAATAGTATGTGTTTGTGAGGTTCTCAATTAAAATATATCCGTGTAAAGGTAATCAGAATCCTAAAAAATAATATCTTCCATGTTAGAATTTAAATCATACTTCTCGATTCAATTCCTCCTAAGTCGGAATCACTGCTGGTGACTTTATTTCGACTTTGTCAGTTCGAGCGTTATTAGGGGCGTGAGTAAGGCATCGAGAACCAATATTTGTTGATATGCAAGAATTATCCAACGCATTACTAAAGATCGCCGTCAAAGATATAGGTGCAGAACTCTGTAAAATCACTTCTGTAAAGAATGACACAGATTTCATGTGGAGTGGTGACCCAGATATTTGGTCTGGTATTGCGCCCAACCTCTTCCCTATTATTGGTTGTATGAAAGACGACAGTTACATCTATGAAGGTAAGACCTACCATATGCCTAAGCACGGTTTCTTGAGAAGAAGTGACGCTATAGTCCTTGTAGGAAAAACTGAAAATAGTTTGACATATAGACTGACGAGTAGCCCAGGACTTTTGAAACTCTTTCCTTTTGAGTTTGAATTCTACATGACCTATACCCTAAATGAAAACACCCTTAGTGTTGATCATATCATTAAGAATGTCGGCTCAAAAAAAATGTATTTCTCATTAGGAGGTCATCCGGCCTTTAGATGTGTATTACATGATGATGAAAGCTATGACGATTATAGCCTTGTCTTTGAACACAACGAGACAGCAGAGACCTACTTGCTTAATTCGCAAAACTTCTTACAGACCTCGAAGACGGAGAAGGTCTTTGATGAAAATAGTAACATCATAAAACTACGTTACGATTTATTCGATAAGGACGCGCTTATATTCAAGGACCTGAAATCACGTGCTGTCACCTTACATAGTAAAACCAAAGGCGATATTTTGACCATGCGTTTTGAGGACTTTCCGTATCTAGGTATTTGGGCAAAACCCAATGCCGATTATGTGTGTATAGAACCGTGGATCGGCATCGCCGATCATGAAGACACCGACCGACAACTCAAGACTAAAGAAGGGATAATGGCTTTAGAGGCTAGAACCCAGTTTAGGGCAACATATAGTATACAAGTGGATAAAAAGCAATTGTCTTGATCGTAAGTCTATATCATTGATTCTTAGTCTTTCGATACAATCGGAAATAATACCATGCAGCAATACCGCCTATAAAAGAAAACACCGCTAACATCCAGAACACATGTTGGTGTCCCTCTGCTCCTGGCGAATTTTCCAATAAATAACCCATAGCCGGACCTGCAAAGATATCAGGCGTATACCCTATAAGTGAGATAAGGCCAACGGCTGTTCCTGTAAGTGCCAAAGGAATCTGACCTCGCTCCATGACTGCAAAATATAGTGAGCGTGCAGCATAAACACCTGTCGCCACTACTAAAATTGAAACAAAGAACAAGACCGTGGCAGACGCTGAAATGATGCCCGTCGCAAACAATAAAGCACCAAAAAATGAGATGCCAAATCCTACTAACAGCCAGAACGTAGTTTGCGATCGATCCGCCAAAACACCTATGAAAACACCAACAATTGGACGTATGAATAATAAAAAGGTCCCAACTTGTGCCGATTGCACCTGATCGTATAGCATCACATCTTGGGCGTATAACGAAAACACATCGGTTATCTTGTAACCAACGTATGCACAAAGTATAATGATCATGAGCAACCATACTGAAGGTAGCTTCAAGACTTCCTTGATCTGCGATAGTGTAATTTTTTCTAGGATGATCTCTTGTTCGGTCTGTCTGTCCAGTTTCAAGAAGAACCAAGCCAATATACCAACTAATGAAACTATTCCTGCAGATACCAATATGACCTGCTTGAAGGCTGCCCTGCTCTCAGTTAAGGTTGCCTCTGCAATATCCGTGGTGATGAATAATGAAAAAATAAGAACTCCCATTGCACCAAATAGTGCCCCTACCAATCCGCGTCCTCCATCCAAGAATCCAAAGGCCTTGCCTTGGGAAGTCTTTCCGCCCCAAACCCTTGTGGCCTTTATCATTGGTGCCCAGAACAAGAAAATGGTCGTGAAACCCCAATAACCATAGAGTATTTTCAATACGTTATAACTGGGAAAAGTCGCATAGACCAAACCACCCAATGCCGTCATCCAGAGCGCAACAGCAATCAATTTTCGCGGTGGGAACTTATCGGCCAAAGGACCACCAAACAAATAAGATAACAAGGCGACTACGCCATAAACGGAGAAACAAAGTCCTAATTGTAGGTTGTCCAGACCAAAGGCATCAAGTACCGTTGGCCTAAAGACACGTGCAAGCACAAATGGCAAAATAAAAACAGACTCTCCTGCCAAGATAAGTACCAAGAGAAAATGCCAAGGGGCTTTCTTTTCGTTCATTAATTGAATGATTATGGCCTAAAAATAAGGTTTTGAATTGGTTTTGAATCAGTAATGTCTTAAACAAATAAAAACCAAACACTCGAAGTGACTGAAGACAGCAAAAAAGGTTCTACTTTTCCTGCAAATGCTTTTCAATATCACTAATGTGCAATTGTAGAGCACGAGCTGAAATCTGTATTTCCTTAATTAGCAATGCCAAGGAAAGAATAAGCAATATCAATGCAATACCAAAGATGTACACTGCCAAAATATGCTGGTCTATATAAATTAAGAACATCGTCAAAACGCAAAGCAAAAGACTTGTTATTCCAAATATTTGCATCCATCGCGTCAGATTTAAGCGTAGTTTCAAATTCTTGATCTGTTCAATCAAGGACTGATTCCTATTCTGCAAATATTTATCGTGCAAATTTCGTATCACAGCGGCGTAAGCCAAAAATCTATTGGTATATGCTAGCATAATCAATGAAATCGCCGAAAATAATAATGCTGGTGTGGTAAGGGTCAATTCTTCCATAGCGTTTTTCTTAAAAATAATTATAAATCCATTGAAGAACGAAGATGCTGATTATGCAGTAAAAGCGAGCGCAATGCTCGCCTTTAATATATTCATTGCTAAGTTTAAATATGCAATGCCCTGTCTTCAGTTGCCGCTAATGCAGCTTCCTTAATGGCTTCTGCAAACGTTGGATGTGCATGGGACATGATTGCGATATCTTCGGCAGACGCCCTAAACTCCATAGCCGTGACGGCTTCTGCAATAAGGTCGGCAGCACGTGCACCAATCATATGTACGCCTAATATTTCATCGGTAGCCTTGTCAGCAAGGATCTTTACGAAACCGTCCAAGTCCATACTGGCTCGACTTCGCCCTAAAGCGCGCATCGGGAATTGTCCAGCTTTATAGTCCACTCCAGCTTCCTTCAGTTCTTCTTCGGTCTTGCCCACTGCAGCAACTTCAGGCCATGTATACACCACTCCTGGAATAAGATTATAATCGATATGTGGTTTTTGTCCGGCAATGGTTTCAGCAACAAGAACACCTTCTTCAGAAGCTTTATGCGCTAGCATCGCCCCTTTTACCACATCACCTACAGCGTAAATATTAGATATGTTGGTCTGTAAATGTGTATTGACTTCTATGCGCCCTCTATCATCCAACTTCACCCCTGCGGCTTCGGCATTCAATCCGTCGGTGTATGGTCTTCGACCTACAGACACCAGACAGTAATCGCCTTTGAATTCGACCTCTTCACCCTTCTTGTTGTCCGCTTTTATAATGACTTCGTTACCCTTACGTTCAACGGAGGTCACTTTATGGGATACATTCACTTTGAACTTGGCTTTCTTGAAAACCTTGGTCAATTCCTTCGACAAACCTGCATCCATTGTCGGAATGAGTCTGTCCATGTATTCTATGATGGTCACTTCAGAACCCAAGCGTCTATAAACTTGACCAAGTTCCAAGCCTATGACACCACCACCGATAACGATCATGTGTTTAGGTATTTCCTTTAGTTTCAAAGCTTCTGTAGATGTGATGATATGTTCTTTATCCAAATTGATGAAAGGCAGATTGGACGGTTTAGAACCCGTTGCAATAATGGTATTCTTTGCTTCTATTTCAGTTTCTTTTTCACCCGCAATATTGATATGTGTCGCATCCTTGAAACTCCCAAGGCCTTCATACACATCGATATTGTTTTTCTTCATAAGGAAATCGATACCTGCAGTAGTTTGATCGACAACCCCTTGCTTTCGAGCTACCATTTTCTCCAAGTTCACTTTTACCTCACCAGGGATCTCTATACCGTGATCCTCAAAATGCTTCACGGCATCCTCGTAGTGATGCGACGAATCAAGCATGGCCTTGCTAGGGATACATCCTACATTAAGGCAAGTACCGCCAAGTGTGGAATATTTTTCTATGATTGCGGTTTTCATGCCCAATTGTGAGCAACGGATCGCTGCCACATAACCTCCAGGGCCGGAACCTATAACTGCTACATCGTATGAATTCATAAGACTTTGTTTCGTGTTTTAACGAAAACAAAAGTACAATATAGAATGATCATTCACGAAAGACTTGAGATGAATTTTATACAGTGGTCATTCAAAAAAATTAGCCTATTCACAATCGACAAATGATTATAGAATAGACCAATTTTAAGATAATCCCAATAAGTATCTGAGTAGTGATACTGCTTTAAAGCATAGCAAATATCAGGAATTGATTGATTCAAAACAATACTCAAATTGAGTATATTGAGCTCGAATACGTACTAGATCAAGTTCTTATTTATCTTCAGAATGCCAAGGAGTTCTCCTGTGGAGGAAATATTTAATTTTTTCAGGATGTTACGACGATGTGTATCCACGGTCTTTGAACTAATGAATAGTTTTTCTGCAATTTGCTTACTGGAATTATTGAGAACCAATAACCTGATGATATCACGTTCTCTATTGGTAATGCCGTCATTCAATAGTTTTTGTGAAAGATTATTGAAATATTTCGTTTCGTATTCGCCTTCGGAGTTCAGTAATTTGGCTGAGGCCGTTTGTGGGAATAAAATATCCGGACTAATCATCGTGTAATGGGCCAACCCAATAATTGGTTTCATACTGGAATCGAAACCCAATGGTGTGGTATTTTGAATGATATTGACATAGTCACCCTTGGAGTTTCTCAATCTGTAATTCCAGGTATAATTCATCTGATTCCTTGACTCCACTGGAATTTCCTTCGTTGTGTACTCCATTAATGAATTCAGTGCTTGAAGCCAGTTATCCAAGTCTTCAGGATGGATCTTACTCCAGAAGAATTTCATGCCACCTTCCAATAATTCCGCATTATCATACCCCAAGCAGGAACGCATGTTCTTGCTAATGTATTTGAACTCCAATTTCTGTGTATCGGTAATACAGAAAAAAGTTGAACTATAAGGAAGGTAAAAATCCAGCTCAATTAGTTTTTCTATGTGGGTCTTCAGGTTTGGCTTATCAAATGATTCGAAAATCTGACTGTAGATTTCATTGATTTGTTGCTGTGTCATAATATATGAGGGCTTATAACGATGTTTTAAATGTACAAAAAAAAGCCCAAGAGTGATTCCTGGATCAATACAAGGGAATCTTGGTTTTTTCAAGACCTTTGGAAAGCAGATAATCCTTGACACTTAAGGCTTCATCACCTCCTTTATTGGCATGATGTAATAGTGTAAAGCCATGAGGCCCTTTAGCATTCAATGTACTTGGGTAATATTCTATCATTGGTTTCAAAATATCGAGTTTTCCAAACAATGCCATTGTAAAAATATTAATTTGCGCACCGTGATCCACTAAATATTGGGCTAGTTCCTTAAATCCAACATGACTCGCCGCTCCAAGACCTGTTTCAAAATCTCCTAGCTTCCAATCGTGTGCCGCATTGATCAGATTAGGATACTCCTCAAGGAGTTCTTTAACGACATCCATTTTACTATGTGAAGCACCCACGAATTTTTGAACAAGATTTTTGTCTAACTGAGGCTCTTCTTGCTTTTGTAAAGCATTGAATGAAAGCATTGTAGTAGGAAACAAAAGTGCTCCCATTCCAGCTGTGGTAATGAAATGACTTCTTTTCATAATGATTGGTTTTTTAAAAGATAACCCAAAAAATGACGTGAGTCTTGAATTTAACATCACTTTAAGTTAATCTACCTAGGAAGGAAACCCAAGCATTGTCCCCATTCCAACTGTAAATAACCATGATCCATATATGGCGTGCTCTATAGTCACAAGAAGCGTAGATTGTGTCTTTTTATAAGTCAAGGCGAAAAGAATTCCACCGAGAAAAGTCAATACCATCACCAAGGCATTCCTGAAGAATATATGAGCTAATGAGAACAAAACGGCATTCATGAAAATGAATAACCACTCACTCTTGAAAAGGAATTTGTAGCGTTGAAAGAAGAACGTCCTGAAAATGAGCTCTTGAGGATACACCGAAAAAAAACCATAAACAAACAAGATCATTAGCCATAACATAGGTTTATTAATTATAACCTCGTATAGGTTTTCCCTATCAACAAACCACATATATAGAGTGGTTATAATGGCAATCCCCATCAGTTTCAGGAAAGTGGCCTTAAAAAATTGATTCCATTTTAGATTTGGTGCCATCCTGAATTTATTCTTTTCGACTCGGAGCAAAACAAATATGACGTAACAGAAACCCAGGAAACCAATGGCCATCTTGACCCAAATGAGATAATCGATAGCGAAACTCACAGGAATCAGGACAAAAAGAATAAAGAATTCCGCGAGTTTATAGTTTACAGTTTGCATATATTAAATGGTTAAGGCGGTAGTATGTTTTACCTCATTGATCATGAACATACTATGTGTGCTACCAATATGGTTAATGGTGGTGAGTTTATTGACCATAAAGTCACGAAACTCTTCCATATCAGTTACATGTACTTTCAGTAAATAATCATAATCGCCACTAATATGATAACACTCCAATACCTCAACTAAATTAGCAACTTCTTTCTCAAATCTCACCACATAGTCTTGGGAATGTTGAATCAACTTGATATGGCAAAATGCCACAAAGGCCTTAGCAACCTTTTCTTTCTTTACCAAAGCGACATATTTATCGATCACACCTTGGTTTTCCAATTTCTTGATACGTTCGTAAACGGCCGTCACGGAAAGGTTCAGCTTATTGGAAAGCTCTTTTGTCGTTTGTTTAGAGTCTCCTTGTAATAATTGAAGTAGTTTTTTATCTATTTCGTCAAAAATCATGATTGGATAATTTTCGTATTTAAGGTCATTTATAGTAAATATACCGAATAATTATCTGCCATAATATATTTAAATAGTTTTATTTTCTTAATAAAATTCATATGGTTGATTTTTATTCTAATTATACTGAAATTTGTACAACTAAAAATTCATTCACATGAAATTCAATCCAGCAGATAATATTCAGGACTTACAGTATTTTGGGGAATTTGGAGGTGTTAATCCTTCAATTTCAGATTCATCGACCTACACCTTCTTGTCGGCAAAAACCATGTTCGATACTTTTGAAGGCAATGCCGATGGTTGCTATTTATATTCGAGGCATAGTACGCCA
>Ga0316201_10000478_pt1 | contig 22771 bp, 18 predicted proteins | sample CS6wburrow_MG_FD_204516 | JGI IMG/M metagenome (GOLD analysis project Ga0316201, IMG submission 204516) | Coastal sediment microbial communities from Delaware Bay, Delaware, United States - CS-6 worm burrow | ecosystem: Environmental > Aquatic > Marine > Coastal > Sediment | place: USA... | reverse complement strand
CATATACCGGACTTCGAGGTTCGGTCTGACCCAGAGAGTATCCGTACAGACCCTGGTAGTCCTCCCGGTCCTCCCCGAGCTCTTCCAGCTGCATGAGGTATTCGTGGATCGACTTAGACTCAATGATGATGACCTTGCCCATTTTTGCAATGATGGGACTATGCCTCCTGGTTTCATCATGGTCAAACTCAAGGATCCTCCGACCGTAGCGAGTAATGCCGATTACCCTGAATGTCATACTTTTACCCACCCCGGGCAGATTCAGCACATTCCGGTCCGTGGCCAGGAAAGGCAGGCCAGCACTCTTCCTGAGCGCCTGAATATTCTCCACCATCATGCTGGCTTCCTCAGGAAACTTTCTGATGGTATCCTCATGCTCTTGGGGGATCTTTCCTGCCACCTTTTCCTCAAGCTGCTCCTGGACAATCCGGGCATTGGGTGTAAACCCCGAATTGTTTTCCATATATCCCTTCACTGTAAAATTGTAGTAGGGCAGGACCCCGATATCGTTTAGTACCTTTCGAAGTTTAGCTGAATGACCTCTGCGTGAGGCTGCTGTCGTAAATACTAACTGGTTTGTAACTGTCCAGCCAGCTGAAATAAGCTGCCTGACGGCCTTTTCCGCTTCGGGACTTACCTCCATGGGCGACACAAAATGTGTCTGGATCAGGAACTGTTTTACACCGGCTTTTAAAGCTTTCTCCTTAAATTCCTTAAGGATTGCAACCAGTTCAGGGGTGATGCGTTGTGGCAGGTATACCGGTAGGCGGGTCCCGATCCTGATCCGGAGCAGTTCTGCCAGTTTCCGGCCAGCGGGAAGCGATTTATTTCTCTCTATTTTCCGGAGCGCCATCGTATAAATCTCATCCAGCAGCAGGCGGAGTGACTTATCTGAACTCATTAGCCCGTCCCCCCCGGTAATCAGGATATCTCTCAGTTGAGCATCCTTCTCAAAATAGCTCATCAGCCTTTTCAACTTCTCACCCCACTTTTCCCCGGGGGCCAGTTTATCCAGGTCAAAGTTGAGTCTTCCACCCTGGAAATCATACATGCGCTGGCAGGAAGAGCATAAGCCGCCACAGGCCCTTCCCATGGTATCCGGTATCAGGATGGCTACCTCCGGATAACGCCGGTGAATATTATGCCCTTCGGGTAACAACCAACCTGCAGCATTGGGTAAGTCAGGTTTTACCTGGTCCTCTTTCTCCCAGGCAACAATATTTCCAAACTCTTCCACCAGTTGTTTGCTGTAAAGGACGTAATACCTGATAGCCAGATCGGCTCCCACAGCAAAATAGGGGACTCTGACATGAAGCAGAGACAAATAGTAGGGATTAATAAAAAAGGGGATCCCTGCCTTTTCTGCATCCTTCAGGATCTTGATGGTGTCCGGGTCAAGCGAATGATCCAGCATCTCATTCAGTAACTCCGGGGAACGCACCGCAAAGCGAAGGTGGAAACGATAATCCTGCCACCACTCCTCCATTCTGTCCATCTTTGCAGCCTGGTCCAGTCCGGATTCATAAACATAGCTCTGGCTTACTACTTCCCCTCTGTCAATCTGTTTCACCAGTATCCGCATGATCCTCTGTCTGTTTTCCTCCCTTAACCTGACGATTCGCGGGTCCAATCCCGAGGGATAGCGGTCCATCCAGGCAGCCACACTCTCTGCTGAGAAAACAGCCTGTGTACTTTCTCCCCTCAGCTGCCTGAACAACATGATCATGTCAATATAAAAATCTGGTTTTGCTCCACCAGTCCCTTTATGAACCGCCAGCCATATCAGCCGGAGTGGATTGCTGACGGCAATCTCCCCGCGCAGGTTCAGATCAGGATACTCGTTCCCCGCATGATCACAATAATCCAGAATGCGAATAATGGCATAGTCCCTCCATTCCAGGGTTTCAAACAGTTCCTTATCAGGATTCCCGGCACTGTAAAACCGGAAAGCATCCTCCCGGTCCTTCAGGCTTCGTTCAATCCATTCCCTTACTCCAACCACCACCTCGGTTTCATTCCTGGAATTTCGCAGGATCTCCTGGAATTCCGGATTTTCTTCCAGGAGCTGGTTGAGCAGTTTCCGGGACCTCACATTGATAGCAATTCGATCCAGTTTTTCAATTTCGGTCATTTTGTATGATTTAAGGTATAAGTAACCCAAAAAACCATCACGAATCAAATGAAGGGCCAAAAAGTTTTTTAGTTACTTTTGCGGCATCTTATTAATCCCTAAGAGCAGAATAAATGGAACACATCAAACTGGATATTTCACGGGTATACCCATTCATCGGAAAAGAAGAGATACAAAAGCTTTCGAGGGAGACCTCAGAAGCGCAGCATACGCTCTACAAGGGCTCCGGGCCGGGAAATGAATTCCTGGGCTGGCTCCGGCTTCCCTCCGAGCTCAGTGATCAGCAGATTACGGAGATTGAAACTGCGGTAGCAGGACTGAGAGCAAAAACAGAGCTTCTGGTGGTCGTGGGAATCGGAGGTTCCTACCTGGGCGCCCGCGCTGTAAATGATGCTTTGGCCCATAATTTCGCTCACCTGAAGAAAGGGCGGAAGGCACCTTTAATGCTTTTTGCCGGCCAGAATATCGGGGAAGACTATATGCATGAGTTGCTGGAGCTTCTTGATGAGCAGAGCTACTCCCTCGTTGTTATCTCCAAGTCCGGAACCACTACCGAACCGGCGCTGGCATTCAGGATCCTGAAAAATCATCTGGAAGAAAAGGTGGGTCTGGAGGAGGCCCGCGACCGGATCATTGCAGTTACCGACACCAGCAAGGGAGCTCTCAGGCAACTGGCTGATGAAGAAGGGTACCGAAGCTATGTGATCCCGGATAATGTGGGTGGGAGATTTTCTGTATTTACCCCTGTGGGGCTGATCCCTCTGGCTATTTGTGGGGTGGATATCAGGGAGCTTTTATCAGGGGCAAGGGAGATGAGTCAGCGCTGTGATCCGTCTCTGCCCTTTGAAGAGAATCCTGCTGCCCTGTATGCTGCCACACGCAATGCCCTTTATCGTTCCGGAAAGAAAATTGAACTTCTCGTGAATTACAATAACAAGCTTCACTATGTATCCGAGTGGTGGAAACAACTTTACGGAGAGAGCGAAGGAAAAGAGGGTAAAGGGATTTTCCCGGCAGCAGTGGATAACTCAACCGACCTCCACTCCATGGGGCAATATATTCAGGAGGGGGAGAGGACCCTTTTTGAAACCGTGATCAGCGTGGAACATACCCATCACCGGGTGACCATCCCCGGCGATCCTGCAAACCTGGATCAACTGAACTACCTGGAGGGGAAACATATCGATCATGTAAATAAAATGGCCGAGCTGGGAACCATCCTGGCCCACCTGGACGGGGGGGTACCTAACATACGGATCACGATCCCGGCACTCGATGCACGCTGCCTGGGTCAGTTGCTTTACTTTTTCGAAAATGCCTGCGGGATCAGCGGATATATGCTGGGGATAAATCCCTTCAATCAGCCGGGCGTGGAGGCTTATAAAAAGAACATGTTTGCGCTGCTGGAGAAACCGGGTTTTGAAGAGGAAAGCACCCGGATTAAATCCAGGCTCTAAACATTTTATCACGACCAATGTTAAAGGACCGGGGATTCCCCCGGTTTCTTATTTCTATGAAAGATATTTTTCCGAATCTTAATCCCACGGTCAAGGGCATTTCATTGGCGTTTCTGGCAACCCTGGGGATGGCCAATGTGTATGTTTTTTCCAAAGCCGCCTTGCTGGAAGTTAATTATTATCAGTTCCAGTTTTTCTGGTTCGGATTTGCCTTGGTCTGGATCCTCCCCTTCCTGTTTATCACCGGGATGTTAAAAAAGATTCCGGGTTTAAGCAGGGCTTCGAACATCACCCTGGTGATCATCGGATTCCTGGAGCTGGGCGCCGCCAGCCTCCTGTTCCTGGCTATTCAGCTGGCAGAAAACCCTACCACCATCTCCTTTCTCTCTAACCTGACTCCCTTATTTGTTACCATTCTTGGAATTCGCTTCCTGGGAGAGAGATTCAACAGCGTGGAGGCCATTGGAATTATTCTGACCATTGGCGGTGTAATCCTGATCACCTATACCCGGGATACCAGCATCGCAGAATTTTTTGGCTTAGGTTCGGGATGGATCCTGGTCTCCTCGGTATTCTCCTCCATCAGCATTGTGACTGCCAAAAGCAGGATCAAGGATATACATCCGGGGATCCTGACTTTAAACAGGGTTGTTTTCCTTTTTGTTTTTGCCCTGGCGGCCATGATTATCAGGCAGGAAGGTTTTGTTATATCCGGAAGCGCCACCCTGAACATAGCCATAGGATCTTTGTTGGGACCTTTTCTTACCGGCATGGCCCAGTATAGTGCCCTGAAATATATTGAAGCCTCCCGGACCATGATTATCCAGGCCACACGAAGTCTCTTTGTGCTGGTAGGCTCTATGCTCTATTTGTCCGTATTGCCCGAGCTGCTCCAGTTGATCGGGGGACTGGTGACCATTGTGGGAGTTATTGTAATGACCTGGGGGAAGATGAAATATAAAAAGAGGCAGAAACCTGATCCGGTCCCTGCCTCCACAAACTAAGCTAACTAAACACTCACCAAAGTCTGCTATTTGATTTCAATCTGCCTTGAAACTTTCTGAACTACCTCGGCCTTTTTGGGCAGGGTAAGCGTCAGAATACCTGCATCAAAAGAGGCTTTGATCTGCTCCTGATCAATGGTCTCCGGAAGCTGGAAGCTCCTTTTGAACGATTGGTAATTGAACTCCTTGCGAAGAAAATTCTTCTTCTGATCTTCTTTGCTCTCTTTTTTCTCGCTTGAAATGGTCAGGACATCATTTTCAATTTCAAGATGAAAAGCCTTCCGGTCAATTCCCGGAGCTGCCACTTCAATGAAGTATTCCTTATCATTTTCAGATACGTTGACAGCCGGACGGTTCTCGTTGGAACTTCTGCTATTCAGTTGATTGAAAAAATTGTCGTTGAAAAAATCATCCCAGTAAGCGGGAACATACGATTTGTTGATTCTAGCTAACATTTTCTTTCCTCCTATTTGTTTTGTTTTTATTTGAATTAAAATTCTCTGAGCATTCCAGGTCAAAGGATATACCAAACACAAAAGAAGGAAAAATTATGTCATTATGTCATATATTCAGAAATTAATAATGTCATTTTGTCATTTTTAGTTTTTGGAGAGCTGACAAAATGTTTGCCGCGGCGGGGTCAGGATCCTCCTTTACGAAGGGCTTCAATCTCTTCCAGGAGTTTTGCTTCTTTGCGCTGAGCCCCTTCCAGTGCTTCTTCCAGTTGTTCCATTTTTTGTTTGAAAACCTTTTCCTGGGAGGAAAGCGCTTCAGCCTGCTTCTTGGTCTGATCAAACAGCCTCCTGTTTTGCAGGTTGGCTTTGACCTTGGCCAGGGTGCTTGCCAGCGCATCAGCCAGCTGCCTGACAAATTCAATCTGGTGGGAGGACATTTCACCCAGCGAGGCCAGTTCCATCACCCCGAGGACCTGTTGGTCCAGGACCACCGGAACCAGAAGAATGGACGATGGCCTGTCCTCTCCAAGCCCGGAGCGGATCTTTAAATAATCGGATGGCAGCTCGGTCACATAGATCAGTTCCTTTTCCAGGGCGGCCCTTCCTACCAGACCCTCTCCAAACTTAAAGGAGCGATGGATCTGCTTTTCCCGGTCAAAGGCATAGCTGCCTGTAAGTTCCAGGTATGGTTCTTCCTCATCCTCCTTCTCCAGAGTAATAAACAGGGCACCCACATCTGCTTCTGTATAAGCTACCAACTCCTTCATTACCAGGGTGGAGAGTTCCTGTAGATTATCCTCTACCTCCCTGAACAGGGTGCTGAACCTGGCCAGCCCCTGAGCCGTCCAGGTGCGGATTTCTTCTTCCTGACGGCGGGCTTCTCCCTCTTCCCTGGATTTCATCAGGCCAATTTTCAGCTGGTTCAGCGCATCCCCCAACTCATCCTCTCTTCCTAATTTCTCGTATTTCCCGGTGAAATCGCCCGCGGCCATGGCTCTGGAGAAAGCTGCCAGGTTCCTGAGATTGCTTACATAGGTTTCCAGGTTTCTCTCCAGATCCCCAATTCCGTCCTTAGCCCTGCTGGCTGTGAATTCGGGAATACTTCCCCTGCTTAACTGCGCCGCCAGACGACTGATACGTCCCAGGGCTTTGATCAGCCAGAACAGATGGATCAGTCCTAAACTGAGCGAAACCGTGATACCGGCAAGAGACAGCCACAGTTCCAGTGCATGCTCCTTTCGGTAGGCACCCAGAAAAACCAGGAAAAAGATAATTGCAATTACCAGATATGGCAGCAGGATCTTAAAAGTGATCGAAAGCCTGACTCTCATTTACAAACGGTTTAACATCCCTTTTCCTCCTAAATATACAAAAAGATTAAGCCTCCTGCACTGCCCTCACCAGCCGCCCTGCCGCCTCCATCAGGATCTTTTTCGGAACGGCCAGATTCAGACGCTGATGCTGTGATCCACCCGGTCCGAACATGGGACCATCGTTCAGGCCGAGTCCGGCCTTTTGAATAATAAAACGGTTCAAGCCTTCATCGTCGAGCTGAAGAAAGGAGAAATCAAGCCAGGTCAGGTAGGTGGCTTCCAGCGATGAAATATGAAGCTCCGGCAACTTTTCCCCCAGGTAGGAGGCAAAAGCGGTGTAATTTTTTTCCAGGTAAGCAAGAAGCTGGTCCAGCCATTCATCCCCCTGGGTATAGGCAGCTTCCAAAGCTACCTGGCCCAGTATATTATCCCCCCCCACATGCACTACGTCCAGGATCTTTTCATACCTCTTCTTAAGCTGGGGGTTGCTGGCGACTATAACAGAAGTATATAAGCCGGCCAGGTTAAAGGTTTTGCTGGGTGCCATGCAGCTTATGGTCAGATCGGCAATATCATCGCCCAGGGAAGCGAACGGGATATGACGGTGTTGGAACAGGAGCAGGTCGGAATGAATCTCATCACTGATCACCAGCACCTTATATTTCAGGCAGAGTCCCGCCAGCTCTTGAAGCTCCTGCATCGACCAGGCCCTCCCGACCGGATTATGCGGGTTACAGAGGAAAAAGAGCCTCACCCCCTTCCTGAAAAGCCCTTCCAGGTGATCAAAGTCCATTTCATATCTGCCCTCTTTTTTCACCAGCTGGTTGTACACCAGCTCCCTTCCATGATTGGAGATGGCAGAAAAGAAAGGGAAATAGACCGGAGGCTGAACCACCACGCGGTCGCCCGGCTCGGAAAACTCCATGACACACATATTGAGAGCCGGAACGATGCCCGGGCTGAAGCCAATGGCATCTGTGCTTACTTTCCAGTGATGTCGGCGTTCCAGCCATGAAGCCACACACTCTCCGAAGCTTTCTGAACGATAGGTATACCCCAGGACGGGATGCTCAAGTCGTTCTCTGATGGCACCCAGAATAAAATCTGCCACGGGAAAGTCCATATCAGCCACCCACATGGGAAGCACCTTTTTATCTCCAAACAGCTTCTCTCTCAGGTCATATTTTACACTGTTTGTATCTGTCCGGTTTATGACCGTATCAAAATCGTATCTCATTTATATCTGATTCAAAAAAGCCTCTTTTCCCGGAAAATGCATGTCACTAATGGCTTTTTCCCGGGGAAATACAAAGTAGTTTGCCTGGCCCTCAGCACACAGGACTCCTTCCCCGTCATACAGGCGAATCTCTATTTCGGCGATCCGTTTCTGCTGGCGAAGCAGGCTCGCACGGACGGTAATGATCCCTTTAGAGATCAGAACAGGTTTACGGAAGCGGGTATTAAGCTGGTAAGTTACCCCGGCAGTATCAAGTATTACAAATACCACCCAGCTGGCAATTTCATCCATCATGGTGGCCTGTATGCCTCCATGAAGTATGTCGTGAAATCCCTGGTAATGTTCGCCTGGATCCCATCGGCACACCAGTTCTTCCTCCTCTTTATAAAACTCCATATGAAGCCCGGATGGATTTGTAGGGCTACATCCAAAACAGCTGTACCCCGGAAAATCGGCGTAAGGATTATTAAGTCTGATCATGTCCAGTTTGGAATAATAGTCAAAAATACCTAAATCATTTTAACTTTGGATAACGATGGTACGCCCCAAAAAACATCTGGGTCAGCATTTCCTGACCGATCCTTCCATAGCCGCCAGAATTGTAGGAGCCCTGCATACCGGTCCAGGGGATAGTGTTGTGGAGATTGGCCCGGGCACCGGCGTGCTAACCGGCCTACTTCTGGATAAGGATATCCGGCTGCTCCCCGTGGAGATCGATGGTGAATCGGTGCTTCACCTGAAGCAGCAGTGGCCCCCCCTGACCGATCTGATCATTGAAGAGGATTTTCTGAAAATGAAACTGGAGGAGCACCTTACCGGTCCGTTCCACCTGATTGGCAACTTTCCCTACAACATCTCCAGCCAGATCTTTTTCAGGGTATTGCAATACCGGCACCAGGTTAGCTCGGTGGTCTGTATGATCCAGAGGGAGGTGGCCGGCCGTATTGCCTCTCCCCCGGGCTCCAGGGAATACGGCATTTTAAGTGTCCTCCTGCAGGCCTATTTTAATATCGACTACCTGTTTACGGTAAAACCAGGATCCTTTTTTCCTCCCCCCAGGGTACATTCCGGGGTTATAAAACTCGTTAGAAACCAGGTACATACACTGCCCTGCAATGAAAAACTGTTTTTCGAGGTGGTTAAAGCCACTTTTAATCAACGGCGGAAAATGATCAGGAACTCTATCAAATCTATTTTGTTAAATTTGGAAGGCGATTTTGAACTCCTCTCCAAACGACCGGAACAACTCGGAGTTAGCGAATTTATCAAGTTGACAAACTGGGTTGAATCGCAACAAAAGGCTGAGCTATGAGCAACGAACTGACCCGTGAATACATCAGCGAGCTGAAGACCATCCTTGATAAGAAGGACAACAGTGCCGCACTGGAAAAGCTGGACCAGCTTCACCCGGCTGATATCGCTGAGATCTACGAGAACCTTTCCCTGGAAGAAGCCACCTACCTTTACCTCCTTCTTGATCCGGAGAAAGCCTCTGATGTCCTGGTGGAACTGGAAGATGACGAGCGGGTGTCCTTCCTGAAGGCACTTCCTTCCGAGGTGATAGCCAGCCAGTTTATCCACCACATGGATTCGGATGATGCCGCCGATATAATCGGGGACCTGGAAGAGGAGAAAAAACAGGAGGTCCTGCTCCATATCGACGATGTGGAACAAGCCGGTGATATCGTGGATCTGCTCAGTTACGACGAGGATAGCGCCGGGGGGCTCATGGCCAAAGAGCTGATCCGGGTAAACGAAAACTGGGGGGTAGCCACCTGCATCAGGGAGATGCGAAAGCAGGCCGAGCAACTGGATGAGATTTATTACATCTATGTGGTCAGTGACGAAAATGTCCTTCTGGGGATCCTCTCCCTTAAAGCTCTTCTGCTCGCCAGCGCCTCCACCAGGGTAAAGGACATTTATGATGCCGAGGTACGGAGTGTTCAAACGGATACCGATTCGGAAGAAGTTGCCCAGATCATGGAAAAATATGACCTGATTGTGTTGCCGGTGGTCGATTCCATAGGCAGACTTATGGGCCGGATCACCATTGATGATGTGGTGGATGTGATCCGGGATGAGGCTGAAAAAGATTACCAGCTGGCATCCGGTATCACCACCGATGTAGAAACGACCGACTCCCCAGCCCGGCTGTCCCGTGCCAGGCTGCCCTGGCTGATTATAGGGCTCATGGGTGGCATTGTGGTGGCTGCAGTGATTGGAAGGTTTGAAAACGACATCCAGATTAATCCGGAGATGGCCTTTTTTATCCCTTTGATCGCTGCCATGGCAGGGAATGTGGGAATCCAGTCCTCGGCCATAATTGTGCAGGGGATCGCCAGCAACAGTCTCGGCCTGGAAAGCACTTACAGAAAACTGGGAAAGGAACTGATTGTATCACTCATGAATGGATTGATTCTTTCGAGCCTCCTTTTTCTGTACAATTTCTTTATCAGTCACAACCTGGCACTCACCTTTACCGTGAGCAGCTCCCTCTTTGTGGTGATCATTTTTGCCGCCATGTTCGGGACGCTGATCCCCCTGTTACTGAACAAAATAAAAATTGATCCCGCACTGGCCACCGGACCCTTTATCACCACCCTGAATGATATTATGGGGCTCTTTATCTATTTCCTGATGGGGAGGATCCTGTATTCCGTGTTTATCTGAACCGGGATCAGAAGGAGGTATTGATCGCTACCACCGGATCCATTCTGGCCCCCTGCCATGCGGGGAAGATACCGCTTATCAGGCCAATCAGGCTGGATATACCGATGCCCAGGATAATATTATCCATGGTCAGGGTGACCGCAAAATCACCTGACATGCTGATAACGGCAGCTCCGATAAATACGATAAACAGCCCGATGATCCCTCCGGCCACCGACAGCATGATCGACTCGAAGAGGAACTGAAGCAGAATAAAATAGCGCTTGGCCCCGAGAGCCTTCTGGATCCCGATGATATTGGTTCGCTCCTTAACGGAGACAAACATGATATTGGCGATCCCGAAGCCCCCCACAATAATGGAGAAGATCCCGATGAATAAGCCGGCAATCTTCAGCACTGCAAAAAGCTGGTCCAGCTGGTTGTTGATGATGCTGGTCTGGTTCAGGGCAAAATTATCCTCTTCAGAAGGTTGCAGGCGCCGGTAGGAGCGCAGCAACTGGGTAACTTCGAAGGTAAGCTCTTCAACGCTTACTTTTCGCTTGGCCTGCACCCAGATCTGGGGATTGGCCATTTCGCGCCTGATATCAATAAATCCGCCATAATATTCCAGTGGCAGGATAACGACTTCATCCAGGATAAAGGCATCAAAGGTCCCTTTTCCTTCCTTTTCCAGCACCCCGATCACCTGTACTTTTCGACCCATCAGATCGATATATTTCCCAAGCGGATCTGAACCTTCGAATAAATCCCGTGCAATTTTACTTCCTATGACCACCACATTCCGGCCCGCCTTGGATTCAATGGGAGAAAAATACCTCCCGCTTTCCACTTCAAATGAGCGAATATCCTTGAATCCGTCCGTCACCCCAAATACAGTTGCTCCCTCCACGCTGTTATTCTGATACTCGATCCTGCGTCCCACCGCCGAAAGGAAGCAGACATAGCGGGCATAACGGCTCTTATCTTTAATATATTCAAACTCATCCAGGGAGGCCAGCGGCCGGTTCATATACTTCCACCAGGCATATTCCTCCCCTTCTTCCGGGGCCCAGGGCCACTTTTCGATATAAATGACATCACTCCCCAGGCTGTTCACACTCTCCCGGATATTGGATTCCAGGGAGTCCACAATGGTGAATACAGCAATAATGGCAAAGATGCCGATGGTGATTCCCAACAGGGACAGGAGGGCCCTGAGTCGATTTACGACAACCGACTGAACCGCCATGATCAAACTCTCCCACACTAACCTTATGATAACCATTAATAAATTGTTGCGTTTTGACTTCTTTATGTCACCGGAAACTGTTTCTTTTGCAAAGAAAGTTAAAATTAGGAAGAACTATCCACAAAAACCAATGGCCGCCAATAAACTAATTCAAAGTGCCCTCATTTCAGTTTACTCCAAAGAGGGACTGGATCGTATTGTGAGAAAGCTTCACGAGCTTTCGGTTGCCATATTCTCCACCGGGGGGACAGAAAAATATATTTCCGCACTGGGGATCCCGGTGACAAAGGTCGAGGAGCTCACTTCTTATCCTTCCATCCTGGGTGGCCGTGTAAAAACCCTTCATCCCAAGGTTTTTGGAGGCATTCTGGCCCGAAGGGAGGAACCGGGCGACCTGGAACAGCTGGGAGAGTACCAGATTCCGGAAATCGACCTGGTCATGGTGGACCTCTACCCTTTCGAAGAAACTGTGCGCTCTGTTGCCACAGAACAGGAGATTATCGAAAAAATTGATATCGGGGGGATCTCCCTGATCAGGGCTGCCGCCAAAAATTTCAAGGATGTGGTGGTGGTGGCATCGCGTGAGCAGTATGATCCACTCTATTCCCTTTTGGAAAACGGAAAGGGAAGTACCAGCCTGGAGGATAGAAAAGCATTTGCTGCACAGGCATTTAATGTCTCCTCACATTACGATTCGGCAATTTTCAAGTTCTTCGACTCCGGAGAGATGAGTGCCCTTAAAATAAGTGAATCTTCCTCCAGGAAACTACGGTATGGCGAGAACCCGCACCAGAAGGGACAGTTCTTCGGAGCGCTGGATAAGATGTTCGAACAACTTCATGGGAAAGAGATCTCCTACAACAACCTGCTGGACATTGATGCAGCGGTTGGATTGATTGGTGAATTTAAAGATTGTACCTTTGCCATCCTGAAGCACAACAATGCCTGCGGACTGGCTACCAGGGATACCCTGGTTGATGCATGGAAGGATGCGCTGGCAGGGGATCCCGTTTCAGCATTCGGGGGCGTACTGATCAGCAACCGGGAGATTGACCGGGAGACCGCTGAAGAAATGAATAAGATTTTTTTCGAGGTTTCCATTGCACCCTCCTACACGGAAGATGCCCTGAAAGTGCTTCAACAGAAAAAAAACAGGATCATCCTGATACAGAAGAGCGGGGAGACAGCGGAGGTGACTGTTCGAACGGTGCTCAACGGTTTGCTGGTCCAGGACCGCGATCTCTCCACCGAGCAGGAGAGCCAGCTAAAACTGGTCACTAAGACTTCCGCAAGCCCGGAACAGCTGGCCGATCTGGTTTTTGCCAATAAAATTGTAAAACATACCAAATCCAATGCCATCGTACTTGCCAAGAACCGGCAGCTGGTCGCTTCGGGGGTGGGACAAACCTCCAGGGTGGATGCACTGAAACAGAGTATTGAAAAGGCGCGACATTTCGAATTTGATCTGCTGGGTGCCGTGATGGCATCCGATGCTTTCTTCCCCTTCTCAGATAGCGTGGAGATCGCAGATAAAGCGGGAATCAAGGCCGTGGTCCAGCCAGGAGGTTCAGTACGAGACCAGGATTCCATTGATTATTGTGATGCCCATGGTTTAGCCATGGTTTTCACCGGAATCAGACATTTTAAACATTAAACCACTAATAGAGAAAATATATGGGTTTGTTTTCATTCCAGCAGGAACTTGCAATTGACCTGGGAACTGCCAATACGATAATCATTCATAATGATAAGGTGGTTGTCAATGAGCCATCCATTGTGGCCATTGATCAACATACCGGGAAACTGATCGCCATTGGGGAAAAAGCCAGGCAAATGCATGGAAAAACCCATGAAGATATCAAAACCATACGCCCTCTGAGGGATGGTGTCATAGCCGATTTCCAGGCGGCGGAGCTGATGATCCGGGGGATGATCAAAATGATCAATACCAAACGAAAGCTCTTCACTCCTTCCCTGAAAATGGTGGTCTGCATACCATCCGGAAGTACGGAGGTAGAGCGCCGGGCTGTGCGGGACTCCGCTGAACATGCCGGAGGGCGCGATGTCTATATGATCTTCGAACCTATGGCAGCAGCCATTGGTATCGGCCTGGATGTGGAAGCTCCGGTAGGGTGCATGGTAGTGGATATCGGGGGTGGAACCACTGAGATCGCGGTGATAGCACTGGGGGGTATTGTATGTAACCAGTCCATCCGGGTGGCAGGAGACGGGTTTACCAGTGATATTCAGACCTATATGAGGCATCAACACAACATCAAAATCGGGGAGCGTACGGCCGAAGAGATCAAGATAAATGTGGGATCGGCCCTTCCTGAACTGGAGGATCCCCCACAGGATTATTTAGTGAGGGGACCTAATCTGATGACTGCTCTGCCCATTGAAATACCCATTTCTTACCAGGAGATTGGACATTGTCTGGATAAATCCATCTCAAAGGTCGAAACGGCCATCCTGTCCGTACTGGAACAGACACCACCGGAGCTTTATGCCGACATAGTCTCCAAAGGGATCTACCTGGCTGGCGGCGGAGCATTACTCAGAGGACTGGACCGAAGGCTGGCGGAGAAAATATCCATACCCTTCCATGTGGCAGAGGACCCCTTACAGGCTGTGGCACGAGGTACCGGGATTGCCCTCAGGAATGTGGACAAGTTCCCCTTCCTGATGAGATAGGAACTGGCTTTGACCCGGTCAATCATCGATTGATAGTCTATTTTGAATGAGAACGCTGCTAAGGTTTTTTCAGAATTACTCCAACCTGCTCCTATTCCTTTTTCTGGAGATAATTGCCGTTGTCTTCATGGTACAGGGAAGCAGTTACCAGCGGACCAGGCTTATTGGGCTGAACCGGCAGGTTACGGGATACATTTACAGCCGGGTGGATGGTGCCAGGGAATACTTTTCCTTGAAACAGGTCAACGAACAACTTGTCCTGGAGAATATGGAACTGCGAAACAGGCTCGACCTGCTTTCCTCCAAGCTTGACAGCGCCACGGTTGTCGGGGAGGTGAAGGGGAAATATCGCTACTTCTTTGTACAGTCCAGGATCGTAAAGAACAGCGTCAACAAACAATTAAACTACCTGACACTCAATAAAGGAAAAAAACAGGGTGTGTTCCGGGATATGGGAGTGATTTCAGATCAGGGCCTGGTTGGAATTGTTCTGGAAAGTTCTTCCAATTATGCCACAGTCATCCCCATTATTAACCGGGAATTCAGGCTAAGTGCAAAGATCAAATCCAACAACCATGCGGGGATCCTGCAATGGGACGGAATCTCTCCGCGCTACGCCCTACTTACCGAGATTCCTTTTCATGCGCAGCTGACTGAAGGAGATACGATCATAAGCAGTGGGTTTTCATCCATTTTCCCCGAAGGGATAGAAATAGGCCATATTGAATCGTTTTCACTGGAAAAGGGAAATTTTTATGACATCAGGGTAAGGCTCTCTACCGATTTTCAGCGACTATATCATGTGAATGTGATCCGAAATTACAGGCAGGAGGAGCGCTTGAACCTGGAAAATCAAAATCCTTAATGTACATCCTCGCCCGAAATATCTTCCGCTTTGTGGTGCTCGTCCTTTTCCAGGTTCTGGTGATGGATAATGTGATGATAAACGGATACATGATCCCCTATATTTATCTTCTTTTTTTACTCTTAATGCCTTTCGAAACTCCGCGGTGGCTCCAGCTGCTGTCCGGATTTGCCCTGGGACTGGCCATGGATCTCTTTTCCGGTACCGCCGGAATGCATACCGCAGCCACCGTCCTGGCAGCTTTTGTACGGCCCTACCTTCTTGACCTGCTTGCACCCCGTGATGGCTATGAACCCGAAACCTTTCCACGGATCTACTACAACGGCTTTCTCTGGTTTCTGAAATATACCCTGATCATCGTTGTGATTCATCACCTGGCTCTCTTCTATTTAGAGGTTTTCCAGTTACAGTCTTTTTTCAGTACCTTGCTCCGGGTGATACTGAGTTCGCTTCTCTCCGCCTCAACCATTGTACTCAGTCAGTATTTTGTATTCCGAAAATAGATGAACCAGTATACGGACAGAAGGTATGTTTTTGCTGCAGCAATCATCCTTGTAGGATTGCTGTATATGATAAGGCTTTTCCATATTCAGGTGATTGATAAATCCTATGCGCAATACGCCCTGAGTAATGCTCAGAGCGTCAGGGTCATCTACCCGGCCAGAGGTTTGATCTATGACCGTAACGGTGAAATCCTGGTGTATAACAAGGCTGCATACGATATCATGGTTACCCCCCGCCTTCTGGAGCCCTTTGATACCACCCAGCTTTGCGAAATCTTGCAAATCACACGTGAAAGCGCCAGGGCGAGGCTGGCCTCGGCCAGAGCTTACTCCAGCCGGGTACCCTCGGTCTTTATGAAACAGGTCAGCTACGAAAATGCCGCTCTCTTTCAGGAAAAAATGTATCAGTTTCCCGGATTGTATGTGCAAACCCGAACCCTCAGAGAGTATACGAGACCCATAGCCTCCCACGCCCTGGGTTATGTGGGAGAGGTGGACCAGGACCTCCTGGACCAGGAACCCTACTACCATCTTGGGGACTACATTGGAGTCTCCGGAATAGAGAAAGCCTATGAGAAGTTCCTGAGGGGAAAGAAAGGAAAGAACATATTCCTGAAAGATGTGCACAACCAGACCATTGAGTCTTACCAGGAGGGCAGGCTGGATGAAGCTGTTGAAGTGGGTCAGAACCTGACCTCCACTCTGGATATGGAATTACAGGAGTACGGGGAGAAGCTAATGTCCCCCTATGTGGGAAGTGTTGTGGCCCTGGAACCAGCCACCGGGGAGGTGCTGGCCCTGGTAAGCGCCCCCTCCTACTCTCCCGATCTGCTTGTGGGCAGAAGCCTGGGGCTTGAATTCGGCAAACTGGCTGAAGATACTCTGAATCCCCTGTTTAACAGGGCCCTGATGGCACAATATCCCCCGGGCTCTACCTTTAAGACCATCATGGGGCTTATCGGACTCCAGGAAGAGGTCCTCTCCACTCAGACCCAACACCACTGTTATTATGGATTTTATGTGGGGAACATCCATACGGGTTGTCACCTTCACGAATCCCCGCTGAATCTTGTGGAAGCCATCCAGAATTCCTGCAACACTTACTTTATCAATGTCCTCAAGAGCATTCTGCAGGATGTGAAATTCTCCAGCACGGCGGATGCCTATGATAACTGGCGCAGGCACCTTTTATCCATGGGATTTACCGAACCCCTGGGAATTGAAATGACCAACGAACTAAACGGGAACATCCCGGCTTCGGGCTATTTCAACCGGATCTACGGGGATAATCACTGGAACTATCTCACCATCCGGTCGCTGGCAATCGGCCAGGGTGAGTTACTGGTCACGCCCCTGCAGATGGCTAATATGACGGCAACGCTGGCTAACCGTGGCTACTATATTACCCCGCACCTGGTCAGGGAGATCGAAGGAGAAGAGAGCATAGAGGAATCTTTGAAGGAGAAGCACTATACCACTATTGACAGCTCCAATTATGGGCCCATCGTAGATGGGATGGATCTGGTAGTGAACGGGGATCAGGGATCCACGGCCAGAAACGCCAGGATCGAGGGAATAACCGTGTGTGGAAAAACCGGTACCGCAGAGAATCCGCATGGGAACGACCACTCCATTTTTATTGCTTTTGCTCCCAAGGAAGATCCCCAGATTGCCATTGCCGTATATGTGGAAAACCAGGGATTTGGAACCACCTATGCGGCTCCTATTGCCAGCCTGATGATTGAGAAATACCTGACCGGGGAGGTAAAGAGAAGCTGGTATGAGAACTGGGTGATGCAGCAGGTCCAACCAGTTGCGCCAACAAGGAAAAAAGATAGTATCGTGAGCGACACCATTCAAATAAACCTGGAGGATGATGGTACAGAGGAATAGAGTAGTTGCAAACCTGGACTGGCTCTCTATCCTGCTCTGGCTGGTCATGATTGGCTTTGGCTGGATGAATATTTACTCGGCCAACCTTATGGAGGCCGATGGGGGGGTATTTGACCTGTCGCAACGTTTTGGAAAACAGTTGATATGGATCGGGGCCTCCTTCCTGCTGGCCATGCTTATGCTGGTGCTGGATGCTAAATTCTATATCTACTTCTCCTACCTTCTCTACCTGGTGTTCCTGGGAGTCTTGCTTGGGGTCCTTGTGTTTGGAAAAGAAATCAATGGTGCCAAAAGCTGGTTTGTAATCGGGGGATTCCAACTTCAGCCCGCGGAATTTGCCAAACCCATTACGGCTTTGGCTCTTGCCAACCTGCTTTCCTCACACAACTTCAATATCAAAAAATTCCGGCACCTGCTTAAGGTCTTTGCCCTTTTGGCAGCCCCGCCTGCCCTTATTTTGCTTCAGCCCGATCTCGGCTCCGTACTGGTTTATTCCGCCTTTCTCCTGGTCCTGTTCAGGGAAGGTTTTTCCGCCAACAGCATGATGATGCTGGCCGCCCTGGCACTCCTGTTTTTAGCTACCCTGCTGATGGAGAAATCCCTGATCCTTCTGATCCTGGTGCTTATCAGCCTGATTATCTACATGATGGTCGTTCGTTCCTTTAAGCGGGGAGCAGTCAACGGGCTTATCCTGGCCTTCACTTTTGCCGTCATCTATGGCATCAACTTCCTCCTGAAATCAGAATTCTCTCTATTTCAAATGGGCCTGGCTGCCCTGATTCCCGCTGCCTTGCTTGTCCTAGTAAGGGGATTCCGTTTGCGGGAATACACACAATTAAAGATCCTGGCCGGATTGCTCATTTCCATAGTCTTTATAATATCCGTGGATTTTGCCATGAACAGGGTCCTGAAGCCACACCAGCAGCACAGGATCTATGTGACCCTTGGAATTGAAGACGACCCCCAGGGGGTGGGATACAATGTAAACCAATCAAAAATTGCCATAGGATCGGGAGGCTTTTCCGGAAAGGGCTATCTGAATGGCACACAGACCAAGCTCCGTTTTGTACCGGAACAGAGCACCGACTTCATTTTTTGTACCGTTGGAGAAGAGTGGGGTTTCCTCGGCACCACTTTTGTGATCCTGCTGTACGTGGGCTTTCTTTTGCGGATGCTGTTCCTGGCAGAAAGACAGCGGTCCTCCTTCAGCAGGATATTTGGCTATGGCTTTATCTCCGTACTGATGTTTCATTTTATTATCAATATCGGGATGACCATTGGTTTACTTCCGGTGATCGGGATTCCACTGCCCTTTTTCAGTTACGGAGGATCCTCCCTCTGGACCTTTACGATGTTCCTGTTCATCTTCCTCAGACTGGATGCCAGCAGGCTTGAATTATTGAGGTAAAAATCATTATTTCAGCCTGTTAAGCGATATTACCCCAGGGGCCTGCTTTTAATTCTCCCTGCTTTTTCGTAACTTGTACTCCCCCGGAAAATTTCCCCGGAAAATCCCTTAGGAATCATTATGAAATATCAAGCATACGCGAGACATAATATAGATAAAATTCCCCTCTTCAAGAAGCTGGGAAAGGAACAGATCCAGGCCGTCAGGATCGTTTCCGAAGTCCTGCCTTTTAAGACCAATAATTACGTGGTAAATGAGCTGATCGACTGGGACAACTACCTGGAAGATCCTATCTATATCCTGAATTTCCCGCAGAAAGAGATGCTAAAACCCTCCCAGTATAAAGCTCTTTCTGAGATGGTGGAGAAAAATACCGGCAAAGCTGATCTGGCCAAATACGTACACGAGATGAGGCTAAGCCTCAATCCACATCCGGCCGGGCAGCTGGAACACAATGTACCCACCCTGAAGGGGAAGGCATTGAGCGGGATTCAACACAAGTACCGGGAAACAATGCTCTTCTTCCCCACCCAGGGACAAACCTGCCATGCCTACTGCACTTTTTGTTTCAGATGGCCCCAGTTCACGGGGCTTCATGAGCTTAAATTTGCCATGAAGCAGGCCAACCTGGTGGTTGCCTACCTGAAGGAAAATCCTTCTGTCACCGATATTCTGATCACCGGTGGTGATCCCATGGTGATGAAAACGGAGGTCCTGGAGAAATATATTAATGTTTTCCTGGACGCGGATTTGCCGCAATTGAAGACCATTCGCATTGGGACTAAATCGCTATCCTTCTGGCCCTACAGGTACCTGACCGATCCGGACTCCGACCAGATGCTGGATCTCCTGCACCGGACAAATGAGAAAGGGATCCATGTGGCTCTGATGGCTCATATAAATCATCCAAGAGAGCTGGAAACAGATGCAGCCAGGGAGGCCATTGCACGGATCAGGAAGACCGGCACTATTATTCGCAGTCAGTCGCCCCTGCTAAAACATATCAACGACGATCCGGCTATCTGGACGAGGATGTGGAAAATGCAGGTTCACCTGGGAATTATTCCTTATTATATGTTTGTGGCCCGTGATACCGGGGCACAATCCTATTTCGGACTCAGCCTGGAGCATGCTCATACCATATTTAACGAGGCCTATCAGCAGATAAGCGGAATTGGCCGAACCGTCAGAGGGCCCAGCATGTCGGCCGGTCCGGGGAAAGTGCGTATTGCAGGAATTACAGAGGTCCGGGGGGAGAAAGTATTCGTACTTGAATTTTTACAGGGCCGGAATCCCGAATGGGTGGGACAGCCCTTCTTTGCCGCTTACGATCCGAAGGCGCAATGGCTGGATGAGCTTGTTCCGGCCTTTGGAGAAAAAGAGTTTTTCTATGAGAAGGATTATCTTAAACTCCTGAAGGTGGATAAACTTCCGGGACATGTGCTAACAACCGATAACAAGCAGACGGCTTAAGAAATGGGATAATTCTCCCTGCTTTTCGTAATATCAATTTCATATTTTTCCTCCAGGAACTGGATAATTAATGGGAAAAACCGGAGAAAATCATCCATAAACTGGGAATACTGATCTCTTAAAACCTCCACGGCAAAAGCGGAATGGTCTGGCAGGGAGGTATTGGCTGACATTCTTTCCAGCACCAATTCTATTCCATCCACCCTGGTATAAGCCATCATCCAGTTGTTTTCCAGGAAGGTGGGGAACCATTTTTTGATCGCCTCCGGCAGCACCTTGTAATTTCTTTTAAGAAGATCATAGGTCCGCTTCACAAACTCGCTCAGGGGGAGCGTGGAATAACTGTCCCAGAGGGAAGCCAGAAAATGATCGTAGAAAATATCTGTGATAATGCCTGCATATTTATGATACCTGGAAGCAACCCTCTGCTTACTGATACGCGTAATCTGGTGCATATCGGTGAAGGAGTCTATATCGCGATGTATGAGGATCCCTTTCATTACCTCTTCCGGATAATGGAGGTAGTTTCTTCCCTTGACGTAATCGCCCATGAAATTCCCCACAATGATCTCTTCATTGCATCCGGAGAGGTAAGTATGGGCCAGAAAATTCATCCTTTTTTAAGCTTTTTCGAATTTCGAAAAAAATATTCGAAAAATTACAATATATAATATTACACATTTGTCAGCAAGTTGTTCTATATAGGTGCAGCTAATTTCTATTATATAGCATATTCAGTATACCCAGTAAAATATTCCTCTACATTTGATGGATTCAACTATTAACTACACAACAAATGACTAGAAAGAATATTATTATCATTGGCGCTGCGGGAAGGGATTTCCATAATTTTAACACTTACTTCAGGGACCAGGAAGAATACAATGTAGTCGCATTTACGGCTGCCCAAATTCCCGATATTGATGGTAGAAAATATCCGGCCGGACTGGCAGGAGAACTCTACCCCGAAGGGATCCCCATTTTCTCAGAAGAACAATTACCCCAGCTGATTAAAAAATTACAGGTAAAAACATGCGTATTTTCATACAGTGATCTCCCCTATGAAAAGGTGATGGCCATCTCGGCCATTGTGAATGCCGCCGGTGCTAATTTTACTCTGCTGGGAACCAGGGATACCATGATACAGAGCAGCAAGCCGGTGATATCGGTTTGCGCGGTCAGAACCGGGTGCGGAAAAAGCCAGACCTCCCGGCGGGTCATCGAACTGCTGATGGAAAAGGGCCTGAAAGTGGTTGCCATCAGGCATCCCATGCCCTACGGCGACCTGGAAGCGCAGAAGGTACAACGTTTTGCCACTGTGGATGACCTGAAAAAACATAAGTGCACCATCGAAGAGATGGAAGAGTATGAGCCCCATGTAGTGCGGGGTAATGTGATCTATGCCGGAGTCGATTATGAAGCCATCCTTCGTGCTGCAGAAGTTGATCCGGATGGCTGTGATGTGATCCTCTGGGACGGGGGGAACAATGATTTCTCATTTTACAAGCCTGATCTGACCATCGGCGTAGTGGATCCGCACAGACCCGGACATGAGCTAAGCTACTACCCGGGAGAGGTGGTCTTACGGACCTCCGATGTTGTGGTAATCAATAAAATGGATTCTGCCTCGCCCGAAGGGATCCAGACTGTAAGGGAAAACATTGAGAAGGTTAATCCCTCAGCCACGGTGATTGATGGTGCTTCGCCCATAAGGGTGGATGATCCCGGGATCATCAAAGGGAAAAAAGTCCTGGTAGTGGAAGACGGACCCACCCTCACCCACGGAGAGATGAAGATTGGTGCCGGAGTAGTGGCAGCAAGAAAATTCGGAGCGGCATCCCTGGTGGATCCCCGGCCTTTTACAGTGGGCAAACTGACCGAGACCTTTGAGATCTACCCGGAGATCGGGACCCTGCTTCCGGCCATGGGGTATGGGGAACAACAGCTGAAGGACCTGGAGACGACCATTAATAATTCTGATTGTGATTCAGTGATCATAGGCACACCCATTGATCTGAATCGCCTCATCCATATCAAAAAACCAAACACCAGGGTTTATTACGATCTGCAGGAAATTGGTAAACCAGACCTGAATGGGGTGCTCATGGATTTTGTACAGAAACATACACTGGCCTGATCCGCCTATTATTCTGCCAGCGTCCTTGCTGCCGCACCAAAGCGTGATTAGGCATTGCTAATACCTATGCCGGGTAAGAACATTTCAGGCAGCTATTCCCCTTGTTGATGCTCCTCCATGGTCACCACCTGGTAAGATTTATCCACCACCAGATCGGCCAAAGGTTTCAGGCTGGTTACTGCCTGATGCTCCTGCTCCAGAATACTTAAGCGGAAGTCGCTCATGGCCTCTTTCATCCGGATAATCTGGTTGATCTTGGTCTCATGGTACGTCAGATCAATAAAGACACGCAAATCGATATCC
>Ga0316201_10000477_pt1 | contig 22782 bp, 22 predicted proteins | sample CS6wburrow_MG_FD_204516 | JGI IMG/M metagenome (GOLD analysis project Ga0316201, IMG submission 204516) | Coastal sediment microbial communities from Delaware Bay, Delaware, United States - CS-6 worm burrow | ecosystem: Environmental > Aquatic > Marine > Coastal > Sediment | place: USA... | reverse complement strand
CTCAACTATCTTTTCATGGTATCAATATTTTCTGCCTTGCTAGGCACAACATATACCATGAAAAATACCATTGATGATGCAGATTATATTATCGATCGGATTGTTTTAATTGTTATAATTCAATGTGCTACGATTTCCGGTCACTCCCACTCGATGGTGGCCGGCGGCTTGCCGGAGATATCGTAGGTCACGCGGGAGATGCCGGGGATTTCGTTAATGATACGGCGCGATACGTGGTCGAGAAAATCATAAGGCAGGTGTGCCCAGCGTGCGGTCATGAAATCGATTGTTTCAACGGCACGCAACGCAATCACGTAATCGTAACGGCGTCCGTCACCGGTGACGCCCACCGACTTGACGGGCAGAAACACGGCAAACGCCTGACTGGTCTTCTCATACAGATCGTGCTTGCGCAATTCTTCGATAAAGATGTGGTCCGCCAGGCGCAGCAGATCAGCGTAGTTCTTCTTCACCTGTCCGAGAATGCGGACCCCGAGCCCGGGGCCCGGAAAGGGATGGCGGTAGACCATATCGTAAGGCAGACCCAGTTCCACTCCCAGCTTGCGCACTTCGTCCTTAAAAAGCTCGCGCAGGGGTTCCAGCAGTTTGAGTTTCATATGCTCGGGCAGGCCACCGACGTTATGGTGGGACTTGATCAGATGCGCCTTGCCGGTCTTGGCGCCGGCAGATTCGATGACATCCGGATAAATCGTACCCTGCGCCAGCCAGCGGGCATTTTGGAGTTTCTCCGCTTCTTCTTCGAACACTTCAACAAACAGATTACCGATAATCTTGCGTTTACGTTCCGGATCAACCTCGTTTTCCAGCGCCTGCAGGAACCGCTGTTCCGCATCCACCCGGATAACGCGTACCCCCATGTGCTCGGCAAAGGTGGCCATAACCTGGTCGCCTTCATGGTGGCGCAGCAGGCCGGTATCCACGAAAACACAGGTCAACTGGTCGCCAATGGCTTTGTGCAGTAATGCTGCAACCACTGAAGAATCCACGCCGCCGGACAGGCCGAGCAGGACCTCTTCATTACCGACCTGTCCGCGCAGCTGGTGAATGCTTTCCCCGACAATATTTCCTGCAGTCCACAAGGCCTCGCAGCGACAGATATCGATAATAAAACGCCGCAGAATACGTTCACCCTGGCGGGTATGCGTCACTTCAGGGTGGAACTGTACGCCGTAATAAGCGCGCTCATCGTCCGCCATGGCAGCGATAGGCGCTGCATCGGTGCTGGCCATGAGCTTGAAAGAGGGGGGCAGCTCCACCACCCGGTCGCCATGACTCATCCACACATCGAGCAGACCATAACCCTCTTCGCTGGTATGGTCTTCGATATCTTTCAGCAAGCGTGAATGACCGCGCGCGCGGACCTGCGCATAACCGTACTCATGGTGGTCGGCATTTTCGACCTTGCCACCCAGCTGCGCCGCCATGGTCTGCATGCCGTAACAGATACCCAGCACCGGCACACCCTGCTCAAAGACCTGCTGCGGCGCCCGCGGCGCATCGCCGCCGGTAACCGTCTCCGGACCACCGGAAAGAATCACACCGTGCGGATGAAAAACGCGCAATTCATCCTCATCCATGTCAAAGGGATGAATTTCGCAATACACACCAATCTCGCGCACCCGGCGGGCGATCAGCTGAGTGTACTGGGAACCGAAGTCCAGAATCAGGATTCGGTGGGAATGAATATCGTGTTCAGACATGGAGACCAGACCCGTCAGGAGCGGTAATTCGGCGCTTCCTTGGTAATGCTTACATCGTGGACATGGCTTTCCGCCATGCCGGCATTGGTTACGCGCACGAATTCAGGCTTGTGGCGCATCTCTTCAATGGTGTTACAACCGGTGTAACCCATACTGGAGCGCAAGCCTCCCAGTAACTGGTGGATCACAGGCTGTAATGGCCCTTTATAGGGAACGCGTCCCTCAATACCCTCCGGAACGAGCTTGTCCGCTGCGCTGCCCTCCTGGAAATAACGATCACTGGAGCCCTGCTGAGACGCCATGGCTCCCAGGGAGCCCATGCCGCGGTAAGACTTGTACGAACGCCCTTTGTACAATTCCACCTCGCCAGGCGCCTCTTCGGTACCCCCGAACATGCTGCCGACCATGATGGAATACGCACCCGCGACGATCGCCTTGGCCACGTCACCGGAGTAACGAATGCCGCCATCGGCGATCAGCGGCACACCACTGGACTTGAGTTCATGCGCCACATTGGCCACCGCGCTGATCTGTGGCACGCCCACCCCGGCAATTATGCGGGTGGTGCAGATGGAACCCGGACCGATACCCACCTTGACACAATCCGCACCCGCCTCCACCAGCGCCCGGGCCGCAGCGGCAGTTGCTATGTTACCACCGATAACCTGCAGGTCCGGGTAGTGCTGTTTTACCCAGCGCACACGATTCAGGACACCCTCCGAGTGACCGTGTGCGGTATCCACCACGATCACGTCAACACCGGCTTCGACCAGTGCAGCAACGCGTTCGTCAGTGCCGGCACCCACACCAACGGCGGCACCAGCCCGCAGACTGCCCTGATCATCTTTACAGGCGTTGGGGTTTTCGCTGGCTTTCTGGATGTCCTTGACCGTCACCAGCCCGCGCAAACGAAAACGGTCATCGACGACCAGGACTTTTTCAATACGATACTCGTGCAGAAGTTTCAGCACTTCCTCGCGTCCCGCCCCCTCTTTGACCGTTACCAGTTTGTCCTTGCCCGTCATGATTGACGATACCGGTGCATCGTAGCGCGTTTCAAAGCGGGTATCGCGATTGGTGACAATACCCACAAGTTGCTCGCCCTCGACCACCGGCACACCGGAAATAGTATGTTGACGGGTGAGTTGCAGCACCTCGCGGATGCTGGTGTCCGGGCCGACCGTGATCGGATCCTTGATGACGCCACTTTCGTATTTCTTCACCAGGCGGACCTCGTTGGCCTGTTGCTCGATGGTCATGTTCTTGTGAATGATGCCGATGCCGCCTTCCTGGGCCATGGCAATCGCCAGCCTCGATTCGGTGACTGTATCCATCGCCGCCGAAACGAGTGGAATATTGAGCTGAATTTCGTTTGTCAGCCGGGTTACCAGCTGAACGTCTTTCGGTACCACCGCCGAGTGGGCCGGCAACAGTAAAACATCATCAAATGTCAGGGATTTTTCAGAGATACGCAGCATGCAATACACCGTGGTCGCGCCAGAGCCAAGCGCGTGATTATAGGTTTTGCTTTACTGGGGGTCTACCAACATCGTATTAACCTGCTCGTCCAATTTAAGTATGATCGGCATATGCCAGAAGTGTCCAGCGTTTCCCTGCAGCGCGATGTGTACAGCGTTTCCCGCCTGAACCGGGAATCCCGGGAACTGCTGGAAACCGGTTTTCCCCGACTTTGGGTGGAAGGCGAGATCTCGAATCTGGCCCGCCCGGTCTCGGGCCATCTGTATTTCACGCTGAAGGACGCCAGGGCGCAGGTCAGCTGTGCGCTGTTCCGCAACCGTACCACCCGCCTCGGTTTTTCCCCGGAAAACGGCAGCCAGGTCCTGATACAGGCCCAGGTCAGCCTGTATGAGGCACGCGGCAACTATCAGCTTATCGTCAACCATATGGAAGAAGCCGGCGATGGCGCTCTGCGCAGGGCTTTTGAACAACTCAAACACCAGCTGCACAAGGAAGGCCTGTTCGAACAGCAACACAAGCAGAGCCTGCCCAGCCTGCCCCGCTGTATCGGTGTGATCACGTCTCCCAGTGGCGCCGCAATCCGCGATGTACTTTCCGTGTTGCGGCGACGATTTCCAGCTACCCGGATCATCATCTATCCCACCCGGGTTCAGGGCGAAGCAGCCGCACAACAGATTGTCGCGGCGATACGGGCAGCAGATTCACGAAGCGAGTGTGACGTCTTGCTGCTCACCCGTGGCGGCGGTTCCCTGGAAGATCTGTGGCCATTCAACGAAGAAGCGGTGGCACGCGCAGTCTACGCCTGCACAACCCCCATCGTTTCCGCTGTTGGCCATGAAATTGACGTTGTTATTACCGATTTTGTCGCCGATCATCGCGCCGCCACGCCCTCTGCAGCCGCTGAACTCCTGAGCCCCGACCAGACGGATCTCGACAATCGTTTCCGGCAACTCGACAACCGACTGTACACGCTGCTGCGGCAAAGCCTGAAACAGCGCGGTGATCAGCTCAACTGGCTGGCAAAGCGTATCCAGCAGAGCCATCCCGGACGCCAGCTGCAACAACAGGTACAGCGCCTGGATGACCTGGAATTGCGCCTGAACAGAGCCTGGCAACATCAGCGTGCACAGCGCGAGGCCGGCATCGCGGCCCTGCAGGCAAAACTCCGGCTACACAGTCCGCAACACAGGCTGCAGCGACTGAGCGCGCAGGCAAAACAGTTGCTGCAGCAGCTGGAATACGCTGTCAACAGGCAACTGTCAGGGCGTCGGGAGCAACTGGCCGGCTTATCGCGTGCACTGCAAGCCATAAGCCCGTTGGCAACATTGCAACGCGGCTACTCGATTACCCTGAACAAGCCCGGCGGATCCGTGTTGCAGAATGCCGCACAGACGAAACCCGGCGACATTGTCGAAACACGGCTCGCCAGGGGCCGTATTTTAAGCCAGGTAACGGGGATTGAATCATCATGAGAAAGCCCGCACTGACCCGTTTGTTTTCAGTAACAATCGCCGCCCTGACCCTTTCAGCACATGCTCTTGCCATTGAGCTGCCGGAGGTCGCATCCGTCCCCGGAGGCGTTGCTGTTCTTGAGTTACCGGCTTCGGAGACACCCCCCGGGGCCACGTTCAATGGCAAACCGGTCATGGTGTTAGCAACCGGCTCTGCGTATACCGCTGTTGTCGGCTTGCCATTGGCGACCAAACCCGGCACACATAGACTGAATATCAAGGATGCATCGGGCAAGGTCGTCAGCCACAAATTCACAGTAACAGACAAGACCTACCAGAGTCAGCACATTACCATTAAAGACAAACGCAAGGTCAACCCGGAAAAACGTGATATGGAGCGCATAGGACGGGAACAACGCCAGATAAAAAAAGCGCTCGCAGCCTGGAACGAGCAGCCACCCGAGACATTGCGTTTTTTATTACCGGTTGAAGGGCCGGTAAGCAGCCCGTTCGGCTTAAAGCGTTTTTTCAACGAACAGCCACGCAGGCCGCACAGCGGGCTGGATCTTGCTGCAGCCGAAGGTACACCCATCAGAGCACCTGCCAGTGGGCGTATCGCAGACACCGGAGACTTTTTTTTTAACGGCAACACCGTCTTTATTGACCACGGTCAGGGCCTGGTGACCATGTACTGCCACATGTCACGTATTGACGTTGAGCCCAATCAGGAAGTGGCCAGCGGTGAAATCATCGGCGCCGTGGGTAAAACCGGCCGCGCAACCGGTGCCCACCTGCACTGGGGGGTCAGCCTGAACGATGCGCGGGTGGACCCCATGCTGTTTTTGAAGCAGCTGCCGCCGGCTGCTGAAGAGCAAACACGCGCAAAGGATTAACACGTAATCAGGTCGCGCGGGATTTGGCCCAGGTAAAGCTGCGAGATATCAAAACTGGTGCGCCGTTCGCGGCTGAAATTCCGGGAACAGCTGAGACGCTACTGCGCAGCGAACTCGTGCCGCCCCCGCCTCAGGCGTTTGTAGTTACGGATCATGATGATCATTTTGCGGATAGCAGGAATATCGATACGGGGGAGATTCAAACGCACACACAGGGGTACCCCACTGTCGCCGGGCTGACCGACGTCTATGAAACAGGGCCGTGTTTCTGTTGCGCCGGCCTCAACGCACTCCGACCTTTGCTCAGACTGGTATGCCAGTGTTACAAAGCGGCAATCCCAGACAACCTGCCGGTCTTCGAAACAGCCGGTAAAACGAACATGCACAGCGTGTCCACCCGCTTCGTCCAGCAACAGGAACGCCTGCCCGGTTTGACTCAGATAATGAGAGAACAGCGCCACATCCCCGCTGAATGCGGCAGCCGGACGTTGCTGAGGAGTGTCATCCACGCCCGCGGTTAATCTTCAAACAGCTCTTCATCAAAGAAATCCGGCTCGGGGGGATTGCCGTCATGGATATCATTCCAGCGCTGTTGCCGGAAGGCTTCACGTACCTGTAGGTATTCGTCAACCGCTGCGGTATCCAGCACCTCGGAAGCGGATAACAGCTCGGCTCGTTTACTGACAAACAGCAGACCGGTGGCGCTATACCTTTGAACTCCCGAGGTAAAATGGTTGATAGGGTCGAATTTGTATTCCAGCACCAGCCCGGGCGCATCCCGCCCCGTACTGGGACCTAAAAGCGGTATCATCAGATACCAGCCTTCACCGATGCCCCAGACACCAAAAGTCTGCCCGAAATCCTCCTTGTGCGGCTCCAGACCCCAGCCGGTGGCAACGTCGAAGAATCCCATCACACCAAACGTGGTATTGAAAATCAGACGCATGCTATCGCCTGCGGCATGCCCGGGCTTGCCCTGCAGGATATTGTTAACAATGGTGAAGGGCTCGTAGAGGTTAAAAAAGAAATTTCGCACACCCGTCCGTACCGAAGACGGAATGTAGTCCTGATAACCTTCCGCGACCGGTTTCAGTACGGCCCGGTCCAGCACATCATTAAATTTATAGATCCCGCGATTGAGCGGTTCAAGCGGATCATTCGCCTCCTCGTCGGGAGAACGCACCGCGCATCCTGACAACGCAACAAGCAGCAAAGCAATCCAGGTCAATTTTATCAGTCGTGACATAGTATTCTTATCGCTATTTCCTGACATGGCGAATCATGCGTTTACGCCGCCTTTCCTGCCTGGGCGTCAGTTTGTTGCGCTTACCCTCATAGGGGTTGTCGCCGCTTTTGAACTCCAGGCGGATGGGCGTACCCACCAGCCGCAGTACTTTGCGAAAATAATTATTCAGATAACGCTTGTAAGTCTGCGGCAAGCGCGCCGTCTGATTACCGTGAATCACAATTATAGGCGGATTTTGCCCACCCTGATGGGCATAGCGCAACTTGATTCTGCGTCCCCGAATCAGCGGCGGCTGGTGTTCCGCGACTGCCTGCTCCAGCAACCGGGTCAGCTCCGGTGTGCCTATTTTTCTGACGGCGGCCTGATAGGCTGTGTGCACAGCATCAAACAGATTACCCACACCACTGCCGTGTAATGCCGATATGAAATAACGTCCGGCGAAATCAAGGAATGGCAACCTGCGCTCCAGCTGATCACGAAACCGTTGCCGCCGCGCGTCATCAAGACCGTCCCACTTGTTGACCGCCACCACCAGCGCTGTACCACTTTCGACAATATGCCCTGCGAGGGTGGCATCCTGTTCAGACACTTCATCACCCTGGGCATCCAGCACCAAAATGACGACATTGGCGTCATTGATCGCCTGCAGTGTCTTTATAACACTGAACTTCTCGATCGCCTCACTGACCCTGCTGCGCCGCCGCACCCCCGCCGTATCAATCAGAGTATATTCCTGATCATCACGTCGGAACGGAATATAGATGCTGTCGCGTGTGGTACCCGGCTGGTCAAATGCCAGCACCCGCTGCTCCCCCAGCATGCGGTTAATCAGCGTTGATTTACCCACATTTGGCCGACCGACAACGGCAATGCGAATGCCCATGGCATCCACAGGCAATCTATCCCGGCTCTCGTCAAGTCCCGGCAGATCGGCCAACACCTTGTTGATCAGGGTATTGACACCACGACCATGCGCAGCCGCAATGTGCAGCGGTTCCCCAAGCCCGAGTGCGAAGGCTTCCGCCGTGACTGCCGTGGCATCCACGCCATCCACCTTGTTCAAGGCCAGACAAGCGGGTTTGCCGCTGCGGTGCAGGCGTCGGGCGATCTGCTCGTCGCTGAGATTAATGCCATCACGGGCATCGAGCATGAAAACAACGGCGTCTGCCTCTTCGACGGCAAACCATACCTGGTCGGCCATCAGACGATCCAGCCCCTGCTCATCGCCGACCAGGCCACCAGTGTCGATGACCAGGTAAGGGGCGTCACCCAGCTTGCCGTTTCCGTACTGCCGGTCACGTGTCAGTCCTGGATAATCCGCCACCAGCGCATCACGGCTTCGCGTCAAACGGTTAAACAGCGTTGACTTGCCAACGTTCGGCCGACCGATCAGTGCAATTACGGGAAGCATGAATAGATCGGGGACAGATTTAAAATCTGTCCCCGAGCGGCTCGATCTGATAAAACGCCAGCTTTCCGCCTGCGCCCAGGACCAACAGTCGATTTCCCGATAACGCGGCCGGTGGAACCTGGATGCCGTCACTGTCGACACGCACGCGGCCGACAATAGAACCATCAGCGCGGGATAACAGATGAATATAGCCGGCGAAATCGCCCACCGCCACATAGTCGTCGATGACCGTGGGACCGGTCAGGGACCGGCGGCGCAGCTTATCCTGTTTCCACAACGAAGCTCCGCTGCGCCGATCCAGCGCCCAGACTTCACTGTCTGCGTCACTGATATAGACTTGTTGCCTGTCGACCGCTATACCGGCATAAGCAGACATATCGCGATTCCAGATCTGGCGGCCGTCCTGCAGGCTGATCGCCACCAGGCTTCCCTGGTAACTGGTGACATAAAGAACACCGTCCTTGATGACGGGATCGACATCGATATCAACGATACGCTGTAACTCGGAACGTCCGCGCGAAATGGCAACAGCAGCCTCCCAGATCTGACGCCCGCTCTCGACCTCCAGCGCGGTCATTTTGCCATTGGCAAAACCGGCCATCACAAGGCCCTCTTCAACCAGCGGTGTACTGGTCCCACGCAGTGTCAATACCGGAGCCGATCGATCGTGGATCCATATCCGTTCGCCGCTTTCCGCGTCCAGGCCGGCAATATTACCGTCCACAGTCTGTACAACGACCACGTCTTCATAGACCTGTGGTACCGACAACACCTCACTGGATACCGATGTGCGCCAGAGTTCTTCACCGTTTTCCTCCGAAAGAGCCACCAGATCCGCTTCGCTGCTGCCTACCAGTACCAGACCTTCTCCCACACCAGGGCCCGCAGAGATAGCCACGCCGGTTTTGCTGTGCCAGATCCTCTTGCCTTTTTCCAGTTCGTACGCCCAGACGCTTCCATTCCTGTCAGCGGCGTAAATACGCTCACCAACAACCACCGGCACCAGTTTTACAAGCTGCTCATCGGTTCCATCACCGGTACCGCGACTCCAGAGACTGCGCAAACGAACCTGTTGATCAAAGGATTCGAGCTCTGCAGGCGGCTCCGAATTATCTTCATCGCCAAACAGGGAACAACCCGTTAAGGCAAAAATGAGCGTCAGCAGGAAAATAACAGACCGGATCATTGCTCGTGATCGACAGCACCGGTAACGTTTTCATACTTGGCAGTCAGAAACGCCTGATTGGGTGCCTGCGCCGGCATATTATCGAGGGCCTGTTTGTAGGCCCGGGCTGCCTCTTGTGGTTTATTCTGGGCCATTGCCAGATCGCCTTCCAGTTCCGTATACAGATAGCGATAAGCGCCGGCGTCGGTAACCGAAGCCAGCAGCTGAGCCGCAGGCACATACTGCTGCTGTTCGATCATCGTCCGTACCAGCCGCATGCGCGCCGTGTGTTTGACCTCCGTCGAACTCGCATGATCAAGCGCCCACTGCAACTGAGCCTGCGCGGCAGCAAGTTCATTCTCCTGTACCGCCAGTTTGGCCAGCAACAGCGATGCGAGCGGCGCGTAGGCTGAGCCGGTATAATTGGCGATCAAATCACTGGCCTGTTTCCGGGCTATCTCTGTGTCATTACTGTTGGCCGCCGCCATCATCTGCGCGTAGATATTGGACGCACTCAACGCCTGGGTTTCCCGGTAACTGAACCAGGCCTTACCTCCCAGCAGGATAGCTGCGCCCAGCAGCAAACCGGTGATAATCGAACTGCCGTTCTCCTTCCACCATTTTTTTAACGCTTCTACTTGCTCTTTTTCCGAGGCAGGTATATCCATCGGATGATCTCCCGTTAATTAAAATTCACCAGCCAAGCAGTTGGACAAGTCGGCTATCCAACTCATCATAAGAGACTGTTTCTTGATCCTTGCGTTCACGCAGAGGCTTGATACCTATTTCGCGCCTTTGCACCTCGTCTTCACCCAGCACCAGGGCATAACGCGCCCCGCTGCGATCGGCCTTTTTAAACTGACTCTTGAAACTGCCACCGCCACAATGGGTTACTATACGCAGATTCGGCAATGCGTCGCGCAACTGCTCGGATAACAGCAACCCCTGTCGCTGCGCCTGCTCCCCCACCGTAACAAGATAAAGATGCGGTGAAGCATCCGGCACCCTGGCCCCCTGGTTTTCCAGCAGGGCGATGATACGCTCCAGCCCCAGAGCAAAACCCACGGCAGGCGTCGCGCGTCCCCCCAGGTACTCCATAAGGACGTCATAACGGCCGCCGGCACATACCGTGCCCTGCGCACCCAATTGATCCGTGACCCATTCGAAAACGGTACGACCATAGTAATCCAGACCGCGCACCAGATGGGGATTGATGTCATAGTCAACCCCGGCATCATCCAGCAGAGCGCACAGTGTTTCAAAATGTGCCTGTGACTTCTCATCAATATAGTCAGCGAGTCTGGGGGCCTCTTCGAGTAACGCCTGTACCTGCATATTCTTGCTGTCGAGAATACGCAGGGGGTTGGTTTCCAGGCGCCGCTGGCTGTCCGCATCGAGCTGCTCGTAAACGGTCTTCAGATACGCCACCAGCTCAGTGCGGTATCGCTCACGTGCTTCGCTGGTTCCGAGGGAATTCACCTGCAGAGACAGGCGCTCAAGGCCCAGCCGTCGCCACAAGCGCGCCGTCAACATCAGTAACTCGGCGTCAACATCCGGCCCCTCAAGCCCGAACACCTCAACACCAACCTGATAGAACTGGCGATAACGCCCTTTCTGCGGACGTTCGTGCCGGAACATCGGACCCGTGTACCAAAGGCGTTGCACGTGCTTGTTCGTGAGGCCGTGCTGCATGCAGGCGCGCGCGCAGCCGGCTGTGCCCTCCGGACGCAGGGTCAGACTGTCGCCGTTACGGTCATCAAAAGTATACATTTCCTTTTCTACGATATCCGTCACTTCGCCAATCGAACGTTTGAATAACTCGGTTTTCTCAACCACAGGCATACGGATCTCGCGAAAGCCGTATGCCTCAACGACGGCGCGAATGGTATCTTCCGCGAACTGCCACACGGGTGACTGTTCCGGCAGGATGTCATTCATACCACGTATGGCTTGCAACACATTCGCCATATCAGTCATCCAGGGTCAGGCGTGCCACTTTGCCACGCTGATATGAAGCCAGATCCACCGCCTCACCCCGGTAGCTGATCTCCACACCGGGTGCATTGCCGAGCAGGATCTGTATCGGTGGTTCAGCACGAACTGTGCGCTCACTCCCGGCAGGCTGGGTACCGACGACCAGTTTGCGTCCATTGGCCTCCATTTCCACCCAGCTGTCTTCCAGGAAACGCATTTTCACCACTGCCGGGCCAGCCACTTTTGCGGATGGACGGGACTTTGACGACTGTTCTTTATCAGTCTGGACCTCGACATCAAGCATCTGCTGCTCAACCGCCTTCGCTTCAGCAGAGTCAGGCCGTTCGACGGGCGCCTCATCGACCGCGGGCTTAGCGATTTCGGTCACTTGAGTTTCTTCGATCTGTTCATCCCTGACCGGGAATTCATCCGGTACGGGTAACAGACCAGCTTCAGCGGACTCCGCTAAGCTTTCCGATTCCTCAGATCCCGTCAATGGCAGCTGCAACTGGTCTGACACCGGGGCACTGCTACGCTGTGACCACAGCCGCTCCACGGCGGGCACACCGTAAATAACAATGACTGCCAGGAAAGCCAGCACCAGGCTCCACACCAGCCATTTTGCGCGTGGCAATGAAACACCTGATCGGCGCATACCGACACGCTTTAACGGCACTGGCTGGTACTGATTCAGCCGGGGAAGCTGCGCTATCAATGGTGTATCGTCAAGCCCCAGCAGCCGTGCATAGGACCTGACATAGCCACGCAGAAAAGTCGATGCCGGAAGTTTTGCTTCATCCCCGTATTCGATAGCTCGAACAACTCCCGGCTGCAGGTGCAGATCAGCAGCAACCGATTCCAGGCTGCGTTGCTGCTCCTCACGGGCCGCTGCCAGCGTGGCGCCAACAGAAGCCAGGCCGGCCTGCCGCTGCTGGTCTGTATCGGCATCCCTATCGTTCAAGCTGCTTGCGCTCCCACTGTATCAATGCCTGTGTTTCGTCCGACTCGGGATGCTGATTCTTGAGCACCAGGGCATAGCTGGCCATTGTGTCCCTATCATCAAGTGCTGCTTCTGTTCGCACGCCAATCCACAAGAACTCGGGTGTCAATGCTTCCACTTCCTGCAAACGCTGCAGATAAGCCCTGGCGGCGAGATATTTCTGTTGCGAAAAGCTGCTACGAATCATTTCGCGTAGTGCGGGTTTATATTGCGGGTTCACCTGCAAGGCAGTGCGGAAATACTTGTCCGCCAGCTCGATATCCGGACGCTTCCGCGCACAGATCCCGGCATTCGTGTACACCATCTCCGGGTAACGATAAAGAGGATCCTTTAGTGCGGCCAGAAACATTTTATCGGCTTCTTCCAGACGTCCGCTGCGGCACAGAAACTGTCCATAGTTGTTCAATGTCAGTGAATCTCTCCGATTCAGGTTATATGCCTTGCGGTAATGTTTGTCAGCCAGCTTATCTTCACCGAGTTTCTCGTACAGAATGGCTATCGACGTGTGTGAGAGCTGGTAATTCGGATTCTGTTTTATGGCCTTTTTCAGCTTTTCCATGGAGGATTCGTACATGCCCTCGCGCATGTATTCAATGCCCAGTTGTGTATTGATTTCAGCCGGATCCTGTTTTTTCTCGTTCTTGCCGGACTTGGTCTGAACCGAAGAGCAGGCACCAAGTACCGAAACGCTCAACACCAGACACACCATCAATATTTTACGCATCAGTTCAGGCCTCCAGTTGCCGCTGCCGCAAAGCGCTCGCGACGCCGCGTACGATCCTTGAAATCTCCCGCCAGCTGTCCACAGGCGGCGTCTATATCATCCCCGCGTGTCTTGCGGGTAATAGTCACAATCCCCGATCGGTGCAGGATGTCGCGAAAACGCTCGATGCGTTCCGGACTGCTCCTGCGGTACAGCGTTGCAGGGAAAGGGTTAAACGGAATCAGGTTCAGCTTGGATGGCACATGCCGCAACAACTGCGCCAGAGCCCGCGCCTGCTTGTCGCTGTCGTTCACTCCATCCAGCATGACATACTCTACGGTGAGTCGGCGCCTGCCCTCACCCACATAGTTTTTACACGCCTGCAGGACTTCGTGGATAGCATACTTCTGATTCAAGGGCACCAATTTACTGCGCAGTTCATCATCCGGGGCATGTAGCGACAAGGCCAGGCTGATATCTGTCACATCCGCCAACTGCTGAAGGCCCGGTACGACACCCGCCGTACTCAAGGTCACCCGCCGCTTGGACAAGGCATAGGCAAAATCATCCTGCATCAGCCGAGTGGCGCGCACCACATTGTCCAAATTAAGCAGGGGCTCACCCATGCCCATGAATACGACATTGGATACCGGTCGTGAATCATCGTTGCCGAGCAGACGATTGACCGTCCACAGTTGGCCGATAATTTCCGCCGTGGTCAGATTCCGGTTAAAACCCTGCTGCGCAGTCGAACAAAAACTGCAATTGAGTGCGCAGCCCACCTGCGAAGAGATACACAGCGTGGCCCGCTCGGGCTCTGGAATATAGACACTTTCAATACGATTTCCATCGTCAAGCTCAAACAGCCATTTGCGTGAGCCATCGGCTGAGCTCTGATCGGAAACGATCGTCAGACCACGAATCTCAGCCACCGTTTTCAACTCTTCACGCAGCGCCTTGCTGAGGTTTGTCATGGCGTCGAATTCCACCGCGCCCTGCTGGTGAATCCACTTGAGAACCTGTTGGGCACGGAAGGGTTTTTCACCACGGGCTTCAAACCAGGCCCCCATGTCCGCCCGATCGAAACTCATCAAGTTCTGCTTTTTTTCTTGCATGCCCATAACTACAGGTCTAAACAGTCCCGCATGACGCGCTGGCGAGCGGCTTACGCGCCACACACCCTCCGTGCCCTGATCTATGAATCGGATGTTTGTTAAATTCCCGAAAAATCTGTGGCTTAGCTAACCAGAAATCAATTGCGTAGTGTACCTGTTCAGGCGGGATGCAGGCAATCGGGATCATCAACGAGCGTGCGAAAACACTTTCCGGCGAGCATTGAAGAACCCGGAGCCACAAGAGTAACAGCATGTAAATACAGGAAAAATAACAGGGCGTCGTCGACCGAGGACGAACTTTCCGGGGTCTGATCCACGCCGCTGGCAAAACCCGGATTCAGCTATCAAGCGCTGCTCAACATCCCTAAGGAAGCCGATTTATTTATTGAACAAGCATGGAAGGGTGCGCTGTGCGCAGCGCAGCGGTGATTGAACCGCTTTTACTATAAGATCTGATCGCCGGCCTCTGCCCTTGAGTCGGCCAGGGGTTTAATATTAATCGGCGCCCCGGCGCAATGGAATCTGCACGCACGAATGAACGATGCAAGGCATCAGAGAGTGAGGAAATCGATATGTCCCGATTGACTGGGTTGGTGATCTGTATTCTTGCCTTTTCACTGGGCGCTTGCAGCGAACAGCAAGAACCCGCAGCTGACACTCGGTCCGGCAGCCGCGTGTCTGACGACAACGTTTTCAGCGACCAGGTGCGCGCGCTGGAGAAAGCCGAGGATGTACAGAAGACACTGAACGAAGCAGCGGCGCGGCAGCGGAAGGTGATCGAGTAACAGGCGCAAGGAACAACCAGGCGTTGCAGCCGGAATCGCAGCTGCTGAAGGGCTTGCCTAGACAGTCACCTTGTCCAGCGCCTGATCGATGTCGGCAACAATATCGTCAATATGTTCAATACCAACTGATATTCTAACCAGATCCTCTGTGACTCCGGCAGTTGCCAGCTCCTTGGGGCCCAGCTGGCGATGAGTCGTGGTCGCAGGGTGACAAGCCAGCGATTTGGCATCACCGATGTTAACCAGTCGCAAAATCATTTGCAGGGCGTCAATAAACTGAGCACCCGCCTGTTTCCCACCTTTTATGCCAAAACTGAGAATACCTGAAGCCTGGCCGCTGGTGATTTTCTTGCACACGGGGTTGTACGCGCTATCTGCCAACGCAGCATAACTGACCCATGCAACTTTGGGATGATGCTGTAAATGCTGAGCAACTTTCATTGCGTTTTCACAATGTCTTTCCATACGCAGCCCCAGGGTTTCCAGACCCTGCAGCAGCAGGAATGCGCTATGTGGCGCAAGCGCAGCACCGGTGTTCCGCAGTGGCACAACACGGCAACGGCCGATATAAGCTGCGTCACCCAGGGCTTCCGTATATACGACCCCATGGTAAGCAGGGTCCGGCTCATTCAACATGGGGAAACGGTCTTTGTTGGCTAGCCAGTCAAATTTCCCGGAATCAATAATAATGCCGCCAATAGTAGTGCCGTGACCGCCGATATATTTGGTTAACGAGTGAACGATTATATCCGCACCATGCTCAAACGCTTTACACAGATAAGGTGTGGCAACCGTATTATCGACAATCAGAGGCACACCGTAGCTGTGTGCAATGTCCGCCAGTTTCTCTATATCAACGATATTTCCAGCCGGGTTACCGATAGATTCGCAGAATACCGCACGGGTTTTGTCATCAATAAAACGTTCAATGCCTTCATAATCATCAAACGACGCCATCCGCACATCCACGCCCTGCCGTGGTAACGAATGGGCGAACAGATTATAGGTCCCGCCATATAGCTGACTTGTGCTGACAATATTATCGCCTGCGCCGGTTATCGCCTGAATAGCGTAGGTAATAGCGGCCATACCGGATGCCAAGGCCAGCGCCCCTATACCACCTTCCATCTCGGCCAGCCGACTTTCCAGTACCGCGGTTGTCGGATTCATGATACGCGTGTAGATGTTTCCAGCCACCTTCAGGTCAAACAGGTCCGCACCATGCTGGGTATCATCGAAGGTATAGGATGTCGTTTGATAAATGGGTACGGCGGCCGCCTTGGTGGTAGCCTCGGACTCGTAACCGTGGTGTAGCGCAAGGGATTCCAGTTTCAAGTTTCGCTCCTCATTTCATCAATGTTGGTGGTGTTCGCTGTTATGCCTTGTAACTATCACCGGCTTTCCAGCAGTATACTAAGCGAAAAGCAAACCTCTACTGTCAGGCGCACATAAGTAGAGTATATCTGCAGGCATTGATATCGGTTCTCTTCCTGGTTCAACTACAGGTAATGCAAAGAATCACGAGGGGGAGTTTTCTTGTCTCTTCCAGCCGTATGAGTAGAGACCGGGAGTCAGTTTACTTGTCTGTCAGACGCCGCCAGTAAATTCAAACCCCGCCGCGTAAAACACGAAGGCTGTTTTTCCGGATTATCGGCCTATTCCCGTTCTTCAATCCACGCCATTTGAATGGCTTCGAGGATTTTTTCCCCGGAATGCTCAGGGTCATCGTCAAATTCATCCAGGCCCAGCACCCATTTACGCAAATCCACGAAATTCACATGCAAAGGGTCAATATCCGGGTATTTCTCGTCCAGCTCAATGGCTATATCGAGTGAGTCTGTCCACTTCAAGCTCAAGACATATCTCCTAGTGATTCTCGCTCACCATATTGATGGTGTATTTAGGAATTTCAATGACCAGGTCCTGATCAGCCAGTTCAGCCTGGCAACTCAGACGTGAGTCAGGCTCAAGACCCCACGCCTTGTCCAGCAAGTCGTCTTCATCTTCGTCAGATTCCTCCAGCGAATCGAAACCCTCCCGCACATAGACGTGACAAGTCGTACAGGCGCAGGATTTCTCACAGGCATGTTCGATTTCTATGCCATTGGCCAACGCAGCATCACATATCGTCGTGCCTGACTCGACTTCGATCACCGCGCCCTGCGGGCATATTTCTTCATGTGGAAGGAAAATTATCTGCGGCATCATTCCAACCTATTTGAATTCATCGACTGTATGACCAGCCATGGCTTTCTGAATATTGGCATTCATACGGCGATCGACATAAACGGTGCTCACCGCCTCCAGCTTTTCGATCGCCTTTTTGATAGCCCGCTTATCATCACCGCCACGCAAGCGGACAAGTTTATCGGCAGCCCCCTCTATGGCGTTACGTTCCTCGGCATTGAGGAATTTGTCACCATCCTCCCGCAAAGCGGCCTGCAGTGCTTCCAGCACGCGATCCGCCTCCACCTGCTGCTCACGGAGTTGCCGTGCTGCCATATCTTCGCCGGCGTGGTCCAGGGAATTGCGCAACATCGTTTCGATTTCCCCATCTGTCAATCCATACGATGGTTTGACTTCGATATGCGCCTGTACACCACTGGTCTGCTCCTCCGCGGTAACACTCAGCAGACCGTCGGCATCGACCTGGTAGCTGACGCGGATACGCGCGGCACCGGCGGTCATGGCGGGTATGTCGCGCAACTCAAAACGCGCCAGCGAACGGCAGTCATCGACCAGTTCCCGCTCACCCTGTACAACATGCAGCGCCATGGCAGTCTGACCGTCCTTGAAAGTTGTAAATTCCTGCGCGCGTGCAACAGGGATAGTGGTGTTTCGGGGAATAATTTTCTCGGTCAATCCACCCATGGTCTCAATGCCCAGGGACAAGGGTATGACATCGAGCAACAACATCTCATCTTCGGGCTTGTTGCCCGCCAGAACGTCTGCCTGTACCGCTGCACCAATCGCCACGACCTTGTCGGGGTCGATGTCAACCAGCGGATCACGACCGAAAAAACCACCCACCATGGCGCGCACTTTTGGCACCCGAGTGGATCCGCCCACCATGACAATTTCCTGAACGTCCGCGCCCTTCACCCCTGCGTCACGCAAGGCGCGGCGGCACGGCGCCAGTGTTTTTTTCACCAGCGGCTCGATCAACGCCTCCATCTTGGCGCGCGTCAATCTACCCTGCCACTGCGTCCCGTCTTCAAGAACCAGGCTGATATCGGCGTCTTCGCGTGCGCTGAGCGTCTCCTTGGCGGCACAGGCCTCATGCAGCAGGCAACGTTGCAGGGAATGATTGACATCATCACTCACACCGGCCTGCTCCATCATCCACAGCGCTATAAGCCGGTCCATATCATCGCCACCCAGCGCCGAATCTCCGGCGGTAGCCATGACCTCGAAAACACCCTGATTCAGCCGCAGAATGGAGATATCGAAAGTACCGCCACCCAAATCATAGACCGCTATCACACCGTCTCTGCCCCGGTCCAGGCCGTAGGCAACCGCAGCGGCGGTGGGCTCGTTAAGCAGGCGGAGCACATTCAGTCCGGCCAGCTTTCCAGCGTCTTTGGTCGCCTGGCGTTGCGCATCGTCAAAATACGCCGGCACAGTAATCACCACACCGCTGAGTTCGCCACCCAGCGTATTTTCTGCCCGCTGTCTGAGCTCCTTGAGGATATCGGCCGAGACCTGCACCGGACTGCGGTCACCCGCCACCGTGTGTATCAGCGGCATGGCGGATTCGCCGGACACAAATTCGTAAGGCAGTCTTGAACCCAGTGTTTTTACATCCTGCAGACCACGCCCCATCAGACGCTTCGCGGAAATGATGGTATTGAGGGGGTCACGGGTGGCCAGCGCCTTCGCGTCGGCGCCAACCTGGTGCCCGCCATCCTCGAGGTAGCGAACCACCGACGGCAATAAATGTCGGCCCTCGCTGTCAGGCAAAGTATTTGCCACGCCACTGCGCACACTGGCAACCAGCGAGTTGGTGGTGCCCAGGTCAATACCGGCAGCCAGCCGGTGCTGGTGCGGTGCGGTAGTCTGACCGGGTTCTGAAATTTGCAGTAAGGCCATTATCGTCAGTTAATACAACTCATCTTCCAGATCCGCTTCCAGCTCCTGCACTTCCTCCTGCAGGCGCTTGAAGAACTGCATCCTCAACACCGGTGTCACCGCCAGTTCTATTTCCTCACCGCTATCGAGCGCCTGGGCGAGCTCCGACTCCAGCGCCTGGTACTGGTTGAGAATGTCTTGCGCAAGCCGATCCAGCGCCTGCAAGGGGTCCGCCTGCTCGCGAATCCCGGCGAGTGTTTCACGCAGTTCCATCTGCTTCATCAGGAAAGCAGGATCCTGGTGAGTGGTCTGCTGATCGTCAATGTCATAGCCACGCAGATGGAGCAGATAACGACCCCGCTTAAGCGGATCTTTCAAGACCTCATACGCTTCATTAATTTTGGCAGTCTGCTGCATGGATATGCGCCTTTCCTGATCGCTGGCGCTGGCATATCTGTCCGGATGAACGCTACGCTGCATGTTCCGGTAACGCTCATCCAGTTCTGCCCGCTCCAGCACATAACGCTGAGGCAGTGAAAACAGTTCAAAATGATCTTGCGTCAGAATGGACGACATAATGAATAATGAACATGGGAGCAAAACATAATCCGCCCCTCAGCCCTGTTAGCTGTACTCAAATATTAAAGCTTTCGCCGCAACCGCACTCGTCTTTGACATTCGGATTATTGAACTTGAAACCTTCGTTCAAGCCCTCCTTGGCAAAATCCAGTTCAGTGCCGTCAATATAAACCATGCTCTTCGGGTCAACGATCACTTTAACGCCGTGATCTTCGAATACCACATCGCCCTCATCAAGGTCATCGACAAATTCGAGCACGTAGGCCATCCCGGAACAACCGGATGTACGCACACCCAGACGCAGCCCCAGGCCCTTGCCTCGCTGCTGAAGAAAGGATTTGACGCGATCCGCCGCCGCATCTGTCAAGGTAATCGCCATGTGTAAACCTCTCTTAGTGAGCTGCCCATTTTACGGAATTGAGATCGATACCGTCCTTGTACATCTCCCACAGGGGCGATAAATCACGCAGCTTGCCGATTTTACTTTTTACCAGGTCAATGGTGTAGTCGATCTCTTCTTCGGTGGTAAAACGACCGATGGTGAAGCGTATCGAACTGTGCGCCAGTTCATCATTGCGCCCTAGCGCACGCAGGACATAAGACGGTTCCAGACTGGCACTGGTACACGCCGAACCTGACGAAACCGCAAGGTCCTTCAGGGCCATGATCAGGCTTTCACCTTCCACGTAATTGAAACTGATATTGAGATTACCGGCGATTCGATGATCCAGGTCTCCGTTGATATACACTTCTTCGATATCCTTGAAACCATCAAGCAGACGATTGCGTAACGCCATAATACGCGCATTGTCAGCATCCATTTCTTCCCCGGCCAAGCGGAAAGCCTCACCCATGCCGACAATCTGGTGCGTTGCCAGGGTACCGGAACGCAGGCCGCGCTCATGCCCCCCACCATGCATCTGGGCTTCCAGGCGGACGCGCGGCTTACGCCGTACATAGAGGGCGCCAATGCCTTTGGGTCCGTAGATCTTGTGAGCAGAGAACGACATCAGATCCACTTTCAGCGTTTGCAGGTCAATGCTCACCTTCCCGGGGCTCTGCGCAGCATCCACATGGAAAATGATTTTACGCTCGCGGCAAATTTCGCCGATGGCCTCGATATCCTGGATGACGCCGATTTCGTTATTGACATGCATAACCGTCACCAGAATGGTGTCGTCACGCAAAGCCTGTCTGAATTTTCCCAGATCCAGCAAACCACTCGCTTCGGGTTCCAGATAGGTGACCTCATAGCCTTCACGTTCGAGCTGACGGCAGGAATCAAGAACCGCTTTGTGCTCGGTCTTGAGAGTGACGATATGCTTTCCTTTCTTGCTGTAGAAATGGGCAGCACCCTTAATGGCAAGGTTATCCGACTCGGTAGCACCGCTGGTCCAGATAATTTCCCTGGCATCAGCATTTACCAGGGCAGCAACATTACGGCGCGCCTCTTCTACAGCCTCGTCAGCCTGCCATCCGAATACGTGCGAACGCGATGCGGGATTTCCGAACAGGCCTTGTGGGGTCAGATAGCTACACATCTTTTCCGCCACCCGGGGATCCACCGGCGTAGTCGCCGAATAATCGAGATAGATCGGTGTCTTTACATTCATATCCGTTACACCTGTATAAAAAGTCAAAACCGCCTTACCAGCCAGCCGCCTGGCTGGCGTTCTGTAACCATTTCACCTGCTGCCCCAGTGCCACCAGCAAACTATCGATATCCGCTTCCGGGGTATCCCCGCCAAGGCTGATGCGTATGGCAGCGCGGGCCGATTCGGCATCCACCCTCATCGCCATCAATACCCGAGATTGCCAGCTGAACCGTATTGGCCAAACGTTCCGCATGGCTGGCAAACACGCTGATCTCCGAGTAACGGAGCAACCCTGTTTCCAGACAATCGCGCGAGCGTCGGGTGCGCGCAGAATCCAGCCTTGCACGCACAGCTCTACCAAACTGATGGGTACTGGATGGATTGCCCGCCATGCCGGACAAACATTCCGCCACGGCATCCAGCACACAGGTATCCAAACGCGAACTGGCGTTGTAATCCAGATACAGTTTCACTGGGATAACCGCACCGGATCAGGCGGGATCGGCGGCCCTACCTGTTGGCGCCAGACTGACCGCGATACCCTGCTTCGCAGCATCTTTCATTACAGACTGCTTTGCGCGCCCCTGCTCCACTAATTGACCAAGCGAAATCTCACTGAGAAACACATGTATCTGGTCACTCAGTTCACTCCAGAGGTCATGGGTCAGGCAACGCCTGCCGTCATGGCAATCACCCCGCCCACCACAACGGGTGGCATCAACACTTTCATCAACCGCTGTCACCACCGCCGATACCGGTATTTCAGAGGCCGAGCGGCTCAATGAATAGCCGCCACCGGGCCCGCGGGTACTGGCAACCAGCCCGTGTTTACGTAAGCGGGTGAATAATTGTTCCAGGTAGGACAGGGAAATACCCTGGCGGTCGGAAATGGCTGCCAGTGTGACCGGCCCATCTTCGGTGTGTAACGCCAGGTCCAACATCGCAGTGACCGCGTAACGGCCTTTGCTGGTCAATTTCATGCCACCCCGCCCTGATTCAACACTCGTGAAACCCTCATCAAAATGCCATAACTGAGTAAAACAGTCAAGAATTATCCGGGCTGGATTTTAAAGGTTTTTCCGATTCCTTGTCGCTTTCAATAGCTTCCGTCTTAACAGCACTTTCGAGCTCGCAAGCCTCCAGGTCAGGCAAGCGCACATCGGCTACATTTACCCCCAGCCCCTGCAACCCCCGGCGCATGTCCTCCAGGCGCTTATCCATCATATGAATATGATCCAGCATGTTGTTGATGGCATTGGCTACCGGGTCGGGCGCATCCTTGGTACTGCCGTAGGCATCGAAACCCATTTTCCTGGCAATCGCCTCACGACGTTTGTCCTGTTCGGTCCTGCTGCCGCCGATCACTCGGCCCGGCACACCCACTACGGTAGCGCCATCGGGCACATCCTTCAGCACTACCGAATTTGAGCCAATACGCACATCATCTCCGATGCGAATGGGGCCCAGCACCTTGGCTCCGGCGCCAATGACAACATCACAACCCAGGGTCGGGTGGCGTTTGCCTTTTTCCCAGCTGGTGCCGCCCAGGGTGACGCCGTGATACAAGGTGCAGTCATCACCAATCTCAGCGGTTTCA
>Ga0316201_10000475_pt1 | contig 22818 bp, 11 predicted proteins | sample CS6wburrow_MG_FD_204516 | JGI IMG/M metagenome (GOLD analysis project Ga0316201, IMG submission 204516) | Coastal sediment microbial communities from Delaware Bay, Delaware, United States - CS-6 worm burrow | ecosystem: Environmental > Aquatic > Marine > Coastal > Sediment | place: USA... | reverse complement strand
GCGGACGTGGCGCGCGAATCTCCGGCGTCCCGTACCCGGTACCGGATCCCGCTCCACGGAGGGATGGCCGCGGCCTCGAACGCGAGGCTGCCGTCGGACAGGCGCTGCGAGGTCACCCCGGCCCCGCTCGCGTCGACGAGCCCGTCGATGCGGCCCGACCCGATGGCGGGCAGCAACACCACATCGGTGCGCTCCCACTGCGTCGAGTTCAGCACCTCGATGGCAAGGGGTGGCGCGCCGGCCGCCCCGCCGGTCGGGGCGGGCCCCAGTGCGCGGCGCCGAAGCCGGTCTGATTGTGCGACCGCGCTCTCCGCGAACGCCTTCTTCCGCTCCCACTGCGAGATCGTGAACTCGGCTTCCGGCTCGCTCACGCTGTTCCACGACCCCCACGTGTGCTCCAGGAACAGCAGTACCTCCCGCCAGGCCGCGTCGAGCTCGTCGGTGGCCAGCCGGACACCCGTCATGGCCGCGAGCGCTTCGGTCTGCACCAGTGACTCGGCCGACCTCCGGGCCATGGCGGTTTCGCGCGCCGAGGAGGCGGCGCCGTCTTCCCAGTATCCCGTGAGATCTCCTCGGACTACCGGCAGAACCTCGCCCGCGCGGCTCTCCAGGGCCTCGAACAGCTCGGTGACGCTCGAGATCACGATGCGCGGCGTCACATGCCGCTCGTTCCAGGCGGCCACGGTGGCCGAGAGGGTCGAGTCGGGCGGTCCGTTGTCCGATCCGATGTTGTAGCGCACCCCGGCGATCCCGTGCGGCCAGCCTCGGGCCGCGAGCGTGTCCGCGTAGGCCAGGATCAGTTCCTCGTCCAGTCGCTTCTCGAGGTGCTCGTATCCGAGGCCGGTGTGGAAGATCGAGTAGCCCCCACCGTGTACCCACGTCAGGACCCGCTCTTTCCCCGACGGAGATTCCCACCAGAACGGGCGGTCGGCCCAGGTGTCGAGGAACGAGCCGATCCGGTGCCCGCGATTCGGGCCCAGCGACAGGTAGCGCACCCCGGCCTGCGCGAGCGTCGGCACGACCCCCCAGCTCATGCCCGGAATGTCGCTGAACATGGCCGAACGAAGCGGCACGCCGGCCTCCCGGGTGATCCTCCGCGCCGGCTGCAGCGTGCGAAACAGCGCCTCCCCGGTGGCGAGTCCTGTCAGGAGATTGGCGTACAGCCCGTCCACGTGGATCCACCCGCGTCGGATTCCGTCCAGCAGCGCCTCTCGCCTCGCCGCCGGCCGCGTGGCGAGGTACGACTCGATCGCCCACGCGCCCTCCGGGTGCCAAACGAAGCCGGCTTCCTCCGGGAGCGAATCGCTGGCTGCGCCGAGGGCCAGGGCCTCCTCAAGGTGGGCCCACTGCAGGCGTTCGACCTCGTCCTGCACGTGGGTGTAGCCGATGTCGAGGTGCGTGTGGTGGATCAGGTACAGCTCGAGGGCCGGCACGGGCTCGATGTAGAGGTCCGTTTCGTAGCGCTCGCCGTCCAGCTCGAAGGCCAGGGGGACGGCCACGGGGCTCTCGACGGCGGGGACCTCGAGCTCGAGTCGGGTGAGCCCGAAATCGAGCAGCGCCTCGGAGACCACTCCGGGTGCTTCCATGTGAAGCAGCGAGCGCTCTCCGAGATACAGCGCGTCGACCCGCACCGTCTGCTTGGGTCCGTTTGGCGTTCGGACGATGGCCGGGTTGCCGCGCACCCTGATGCCCGGCGTGATCCCGGACTTGAACACCATGAACCAGGTCCGCGAGCCGACACTCTCTCCCGCGACCGACAGGCGGAGTGGCTCACCCGGCCGCAGCAGTTGGTGCGGCACGTGGAGCAGCAGGTAGCCCATGGCGTCCGCGTACCGGTCCACAAGGGTAACCCGAAACTCCGCCCGTACGCCGGCCTCGCCGATCCAGTTCAGGGTCCCGGTCTCGGCTGCGTGCGGTGTCTGGAACCGGAGGACAGGCCGGCCGTCGATCGAGAGGGCGAACTCGCGTGTATCGTCCGTCGCGTCGATCCCGGCCAGCAGCACGAACGTCGCGACGTCTTCGTCGAAATCGGACGGCACGACCGCGGTTTCCCACTCCATGCTTCGCGCCGAGTCGTCAGAGCGGACCAGCAGGGAGCGCTGCGCCTCGGGAAGGGGTGAATGATACTCGAGTTCCTGCCCCGAGACCGCCTTCTCGTAGCCGGCGAGCCACGAGGAGGGAAGGGCGACTCGCGCCGCACCCGTCTGGGCATGCGCCATCGGCGTCATGGCGCCCAGAAGACCCAGAAGGAGCGCGACCGTGGGCGGGACGGAGACACGCTTGGCCTTCCCGGTCATTCCGCTGAAAACCGATACACCGTGGTCGACCGATACGTGTCGCCCGGCCTCAGCACGGTGCTCGGGAAGTCCGGCTGGTTCGGCGAGTCAGGGAAGTGCTGCGTTTCCAGGCACAGGCCGGTGCGCTGCTCGTACACCACGCCTTCCTTTCCGAGGTCGCTGCCGTCGAGGAAGTTGCCGCTGTAGAACTGGATTCCCGGTTCCGTGGTCAGCACTTCCATCGTCCGTCCGCTCGACGGATCATGCAGGACGGCGGCGGAACGCAGCGATCCATCGTCCGCCCACCCATCGAGCACGAAGTTGTGATCGTATCCGCCACCGAACGCGAGTTGCTCGTTGCCGGCGTCGATGCGAGCGCCGATGGCGGCGGGCTCCTGGAAATCGAACGGCGTTCCTTCCACGTTCCGCAGTTCGCCGGTCGGAATCAGCGTCTCGTCCACGGGGGTAAACCGAGTCGCGTTCAAGAGCAGCTCATGGTCGAGGATACGGCCGGCTCCGTGGCCCGCCAGATTCCAATACCCGTGGTGGGTCAGGTTCACGATCGTCGGTGCGTCCGTCGTCGCCTCGTAGTCGATGCGGAGGTCACCGCCGGCGGTCAGCGCATACGTGACCCGTACGGACAGCTCGCCCGGGTAGCCCTCTTCACCGTCGGGCGAGACATAGGAAAGGATGACCCCGGCCTCATTCTCGTTCGAGTAAGGCTCCGCGGTCCACACCACCTTGTCGAAACCCACGAGGCCCCCGTGCAGGTGGTTCGGTCCGTTGTTCACCGCGAGGGTGTATTCGGCCCCTTCGAGGCGGAACCGTCCCGATGCGATCCGGTTTCCGTATCGGCCGATGATGGCCCCGAAGTACGGCGTGCCCGCCAGGTAGGACTCGAGCCACGCGTGGCCCAGTACGACGTCGGCCCGCTCGCCGTCCCGATCCGGCGCCAGGAGGCGCGTCACGATGCCGCCGAGCGTCATGAGGTCCAGTTCGACGCCGCTCGGGCTGCGCAGGGTGACCAGGTCAACAGAGTCGCCGTTGGGTGTGGTTCCGAACGGTCTGCTCTCGGCCATGGGAATCCCTTCCGTACGCTGATCCGCCGGATCATCGCCGCGCTCGGCCGCGCAGGCGGTGGCGAGAACAAGCAATACCAGGAGGCTCAGGCGGCTGCGCATGTCAGCGCTCCGTCGTTTCGGGTACGTTCGAGCGTGTCCAAAGGTGCTGATCGCCACGTGCGCGGGCAATGGAGAAACCGCGGGTCTCCGACTGTCGTACGGACAGGCAAGCGACACGGCCATCGGCCGCCCGAACTCTAACAGACAGGGCTTGAACCGTGGATCCCGTACTGCTCATACTGACCATGCTGTTCTGGATCATCATCGCCGGCGTTATCGGCGGGGTGATCCTGCTCAGGCCAGTTTCCAAGAAGCTCGGCACGTTCCTGGAGGAGTGGACCGCGATCCGCCGCCTCGAGGCCGAGAACCGGGGACCGGAGATACAGAGGCTGGCTGCCAGGCTGGAGGCCCTCGAGTCCGAGCAGGTGCGGCTCCTGGAGAGCGTGGATTTCCACGAGAAGCTGTCTGAGTCCAAGGAAGAATGAGCCTCCCCGGCGACCTCTCTGAACCCAGTCAATATCAGCACCGCCCGCTGGCCGAGAATCCGCCTATCCTTGCCCATTTGACGGGCCTTTGGACACATTAGGCGCGACCGCGTACTCAATCTGGAGAATAAGCGACACGCATGACGGGACCTAAAGAGGTTTCTCGTGGCGAGAGACTGCGCTCTTCAAGGCAGGGACTCGCCTCATATACCGGTGCGTCCTGGGTGGTTCCCCAGGTCGTCGATGTACTCGTGAGGAAGCGCGCGTGAGCGGGCTCACCGAGCGCCTGAAGAACAACACGGCCCTGCGGGTGCTGGCCGTGTACCTCGGCGCGTCCTGGGTCGTTCTCCAGGTCGTGGACGTGGTCAAGCAGAACATGGGACTGCCCGACTGGGTGTTCCCGTTCGCGCTGATCCTGCTGGTGATCGGGCTACCGGTCATGCTCACCACGGCAGTGCTGCAGGCCCAACCCGCTCGCCAGGACGGTGGAGTCACCGAGTCCTCCCCATCCACGTCGACGGGTGACCTCGCTCCGCGACGGTTCTTCACGTGGCGCAACGCCCTTTTGGGGGGCGCTGCGGCTCTGGTGCTGCTTGCCGGCGTGACGACCGGCTTCATGTTCATGCGGAATCAGGGCATCGGGCCCGTCGGTTCGCTGGTGGCCAAGGGAGTGCTGGAGGAGCGCTCCCGAATCGTGCTGGCGGAGTTCGACTCTGAGGATCCGGTGCTCGGCCGCACCGTGACGGAGTCGTTCCGGGCTGACCTTACGCAGTCGACGATCCTGCATCTGGTCGAGCCGGATTCGATCGCCGACGCCCTTTCGCGTATGGGCCTTGAGTCGGATACCGAGCTCACTGAGGATACGGCGCGGAAGCTTGCGCTACGCGATGGAATCCCGGCGGTCGTGGGGGGCGAAGTCGCACCGCTCGGGGAGGGTTACGTGCTCACCGCCCGCCTCGTGTCCTCCGCCGATGGAGCGGTGCTCGCATCGGCGCGTGCGTCGGCGCGGGACCAGAACGCCCTGCTCGATGCGATTGATGAAGCCTCATCGAAGCTGCGTGAGCAGATTGGCGAGTCGTACTCGTCATTGCGCGAGACCCCGTCGCTTGCCCACGTGACCACAGGGTCGCTCTCGGCGCTGAAGAAGTACACGCAGGCCCAGGACGTCCGCCACAAGGAAGGCAACCTGGATGCGGCGATAGGGCTGTTGGAGGAGGCCATCGCGATCGACTCGACTTTTGCGCTGGCACACAGGGATCTGGCCACCGTGCTGGGCAACCAGAGACGAGACTGGGACCGGCAGATCCAGGCTCTTGAGAGTGCCCACCGGCACCGTGAACGTCTGACCGAGCGCGAGCGCTACCTGGTCGAGGCCACGTACAGTCAGGAGGTCATGGATGACCGCGCCACGGCGATCCAGGCGTACGAGAACATGCTGCGGCTCGATCCGGGGGATGCTCAGGCCCTCAATAACATCGGGTTCAACTACTGGCAGCAGGGCGATTTCGAGCGGGCCGGCGAGTACTACCGCCGGGCCAGGGAAGCGGATCCTTCCGAGAGCATCTACGCGGCGAACGTGGGTGCCGCGTGGGCAAACCTGGGAGAGTTGGAGAAGGCGGATTCGGCATACGCGGTGCTGGATGAAATGCCACGGAACCCGCTCTTCGAGGGTTGGCGCGCTCTGTTCGAGTACGAGCGCGGCGACGAGGAGGCGGCGCGGGCCAAGTTCGAGGTGCTGGCAGAGGACTACGCGTCTCAGAGCGGCGTCGTAAGCTGGGCGACCCGTCAGCTTCGCAACCTCGAGCTCCTGCACGGCCGGTTGCGAGCCGCCGAGGCCCGGTCCGACGGGGTCAGCGACCGGAGGCGGGCGGACTGGTTGCTCTTCGTCGTCGGAGACACGGTGGCAGCGCTGTCCGCACTCGGCCAGGTGCTGGACGGCGAGTCCCTGGAAGAGTTCGAGCAGCGGCCCGTGTTGAATCGTCCGTGGATCGGTCTGGCAGGACTGGCTGCCAGGGCCGGGAATCCGGATCTGGCCCGGGAGCTGATCGCGAGACGGGACTCGGAGATGAGCTTGGGCTACGTAGAGATCGAGCGCCGCTACGAGCACGACCTGGCGGCGTGGATCGCCCTGGCGGACGGAGACCCCGAACGGGCCCTGTCCGAGATTCGGCTGCAGCCGCGAGATGCATGCCCGAGGTGCCGCGCTGAGGCGCACGCGCGGCTGTTCGAGGCCGCGGGACAGGTGGACTCCGCCATCGCCCGCTACCGGGAGTATATCGAGACGCCGAGCAACTTCAATCTTGGCTTGGACGCGTTGTTTCTCGCGCCGGCTCACGAGAGCCTGGCTCAACTGTACGACGAGCGCGGAGACATGGAGAATGCCGCCCTGCACTACGCACAGTTCGTGGATCTATGGGAGGACGCCGATCCTGTCCTTCAGCCACGCGTTGAAGCAGCCCGGGCAAGACTGCAGGAAATCGTGAGGGAACGCGGTTGATGGCTGAGAAGAAGAGCTTGGGATCGCTGATCGGCGACGCGGGCGGCCGTTCGGTGTGGCAGGTCCTTGTGCTCTACATGGGCGCCTCGTGGGGCGTGCTCGAGGTGGTGGACGTCCTCAAGGACAATATGGGGCTTCCCGACTGGGTGTTCCCGTTCGCCGTGGTCTTGTTGCTGATCGGGCTCCCGATCATGCTGGGGACGGCCGTGATCCAGGCACGTTTCGCGGCGCGGGCCGGGAGTGCGAACGACGCGCCCGCGACCTCCAAGGATCCGCTTTCGGATTCGGGTAGCGCGACAGACGAGCCAACCGGAGAGCTGGCGGCACACCACTTCTTCACCTGGCGGAAGGCGCTCATCGGGGGCGCCGCGGCCTTCGTCCTCCTCGCGATCGTCACCACCGGCTTCATGTTCATGCGGACCCGGGGAATCGGTCCCGTGGGCTCCCTCGTCGCGAAGGGACTGATCGAAGAGCGCTCGGAAATCCTCGTCGCCGACTTCGAGGCCGGGGACGAGATGCTGGGCCGCATGGCCTCAGAGGCGCTCCGGGTCGATCTCTCTCAATCCGACATCGTACGGCTCGTGAGCCCCCGCACGGTGGAGAGCGCCCTGGCCCGGATGCAGCTCCCGAGAGGATCCCGGGTGGACGAGACCACGGCGCGCGAGATCGCCGAGCGCGAAGGCCTCACGGCCGTGGTCGGCGGTGAGATCCTCTCGGGCGGCGGCTCGTACGTCGTGACGGCTCACCTGGTCACGCCGGCGGGCGACCTGCTCGGGAACGCCCGCGCCACAGCGGCTGACTCGAGCCGGATCATCGAAGCGATCGACGAGATTTCAAGGGATCTCCGCGAGCAGATCGGCGAGTCCTACACCAGCATGCGGAAGAGCCCGCCGCTCGCGCAGGTGAGCACGACCTCGCTCGAGGCGCTGCGCCGGTACACCGAGGCGGGGGTACTGCGTGACGAGGGCAACCTCGATGGGGCCATTGCGATGCTGGAGCAGGCGATCGAGATCGATTCCACGTTCGCGATGGCGTACCGCGGTCTCGGGATCTTCCTCCAGAACAAGTTCGAGGACTGGTCCCGGCAGTACTGGGCCTACTCCAAGGCGTACGAGTACCGAGATCGGCTGACCGAGAGGGAGAAGTGGGCGGTCACGGCCACGTACTACCTCGACGTGAAGGACGACCCGGCGGGCGGGATCACGGCGTACGAGAACCTCTCCCAGGTGGACCCGGAGAACATGTCGGCGGTGAACAACATCGGGGTGATCTACTACTTCCAGCAGGATTGGGAGAAGGCCCTCGAATACTACCAGCGGGCGCATGAGATGCAGCCCAGGGGGCTCACGGCCGCCAACGTGGGCGTCGTCCACGCGAACCGCGGCGACCTGGACGAGGCGGCGGTATGGCTGGACTCGGCGACGGTGCTCGAGCCGAACGCCCCGGACTGGCTTTCGTGGCGGGTGGCGTTCGAGCAGTTGCGCGGAGACCCCCAGGAGGCCCGCCGCCTGAACTCCGAGCTTCGGCAGGCGGAGAGCGCGGACCTCTACTGGCAGGCGTGGACGCATACCGCGGACTGGCTCCTGGATGCCCAGGAAGGGAAGATCGCATCCGGTGACGCGGCTCTCGCGGCCGCGATTGACGCCGCCGAGCGCAGGGACAGCCCGGCGGCGCTCAATGTGAACGTATTGCGGGCGTTGATGGACCTCTCGCTCGGCGATCCTGACGGCGCCCGGCGACGGATCGAGTCTGCGCTCGACCGATTCCCCCTGGACAGCATCGATCCGCTCGATCGCCCCACGGCGGGTCTCGTCTCCGTGCTCGCGGGGGCGGGTGCCGTCGATGAGGCTCGGGACCTCCTGGCCGCGCAGCGCCTGGAACTCGGTCCCCTGGCCGAAAGGGCGCGTCTCGGATTCAGGGCGGCCGACGCCTCGATCGCGGTGGCCGAGGGCCGCTACGATGACGCGCTGCCGGCCCTCCGCGACGAGGACTGGGGCTACGGCTGCGGGCCGTGCGCCGACCACGCCGTGGGCAGGGCATTCGATCTCTCGGGCCAACCGGACTCGGCCGCCGTCTACTACGAGAAGTACCTGGCGCCCGCGTTCAACTTCCGCATGTGGGTGGACGGGGCGTGGAAGGGCTGGACTCTGGAGCGCCTCGGTCAGCTGTACGACGAAATGGGAGACCTCGAGCGAGCGGCAGGCTACTACGGTCTGTTCGCCGACCTGTGGGCGGATGCTGATGCGGAGCTTCAGCCGCGAGTGCGCGCGGCCCGGGCACGCATGGAAGAAATAGCGAGGGAGCGCGGATGACTGGACCGATGAGCCTGTTGAGCGGACTCAAGGAGAGGTCGGTCTGGCAGGTACTGGCCGTGTACCTGGGTGTGTCCTGGGTGGCCCTACAGGTCGTGGACCTGCTCAAGCAGAACATGGGGCTTCCCGACTGGGTGTTCCCGTTCGCCCTCGTCCTGCTGGTGATCGGGCTTCCGATCATCCTGGCCACGGCGATGATTCAGGCCCGGCCGGCGTCCGAGGGCACCGCCGTCTCGGAGTCGCAGCCCGCGCGGGCTGCCGCGCCCGCGTCGGACCTCGCGTCGCGCAAGCTGTTGACGTGGCGCAACGCCCTCGCCGGAGGGGCGCTCGCGTTTGTGCTGCTCGCCGTGGTGACGACCGGGTTCATGTTCATGCGGAACCGGGGCATCGGGCCGGTCGGGTCGCTCGTGGCCAAGGGACTGATCGACGAGCGAAGTCCGGTCGTGCTGGCCGACTTCGTGGCGGATGACGAGGGCCTCTCGAGGGCCGCGACCGAAGCGTTCCGAGTGGATCTCTCGCAGACGCGGATCGTGAAGGTCGCGGAGCGGGCCAGTCTCGCGCCTGCACTCGAACGCATGCAGGCCGACCCGTCGCAGCCGCTGACCGAGGACGCGGCCCGCGAAGTGGCGAAGCGGGAGGGCATACCCGCGGTCATCAGCGGTGAGATCACCGAGGCCGGCGGGAGCTACGTCCTCACCGCGCGGGTCGTCTCGGCGACGGACGGACTCGAACTCGCGTCGCACCGGGAGACGGCTCGCGATGGCAGCGAGATCATCCCCGCTATCGATCGACTGTCGGGAAAGATCCGCGAGAAGATCGGGGAGTCGTTCACCTCGCTGCGTGCGGACGCCCCCCTGGAAGCGGTGACGACGTCATCTCTCGAGGCGCTCGAACTCTATTCCGAGGCCGTGGACGCCATCGAACACCGGGGCGACAGCGAGGGCGGCATCCGTCTTCTCGAGGAAGCCCTTGAGATCGACCCTGAGTTCGCGAGCGCGTGGCGCAAGCTGGGCGTCGAGCTGCGCAACGCGCGTCGTGAGAGAGCCCGGTCGGCGCATGCTCTCACGCGAGCGTACGAGCTCAAGGATCGACTCACCCCCCGCGAGCGATACCTGGCGGAGGCAAGCTACTACAATGACATCCGCGCGGATGAAGCGAGAGCCAAAGCCGCGTACGAGCGTATGCTGGACCTGGATCCCAACGACGCCTGGGCTTTGAACAACCTGGCCCTGATCTACGGCGCCCTCGGCGACCAGGAGCGATCGCTCGAACTGATGGAGCGGGCCACGGCTCTCGATTCGAGTTCCATCGGCCTCGGCAACGTGTCGGCTACGCAGGTGCGCCTCGGGAGGTTCGAGGACGCCCTCGCGACCGCCGAGCGGGGGCGCGTCCAGTTCCCCGACGATCCTCGGTTCTACACCATGGCCTCGTTCGCGACCACCAACCTCGAGGACTACGAGGCCACGATCCGGATCATGGACGAGATGATCGTGGACCTGCCCGCCGATCCCGCGGCCCAGGCCACTGGCCGCTTCCGGCTCATGGAGGTGGCCGCGCTGCAGGGACGCGTGGATGACGCGGCGGACCTGGAGCAGGATGCCCGGCGCTACCTCGGACAGATGGGGCTACCCGGCGCCGACTATCACTTCGCCCGTGCCTGGGTGGCCGCCACCGTGCTCAACGATACGGTTTCGGCGCGCGCGCAGGTCGACCGCATGCTGGCCGAACATCCGCTCGAGGACATCGAGGAGCCGCTCGACCGCCCTTACCTGGGGTTCGCCAATCTCTACGCGGCGCTGGGCGAAACGGAGAGGTCCCAGGGGATGATTCAGGCCTTCCGAGCGGCGGTGCCCGATGCACCCGACGATCGGTGGTCGGATGACCAGGCCACCCTCGACGGGCACGCCGCACTGCACGCCGGGCGTTACGACGAAGCGATCGAGCACTACCGGTCCTGGCGTGACCTGGAACCCGGTTGCAGCCAGTGCGGACTGTACGAAATTGGCAAGGCGCACGATCTGGCAGGGCGCCCGGACTCGGCGGTCGTATGGTACCGGCTGGATCTCGAGACGCCGCGGCTTCGTGCGCCGCCGCGTCCCGTGCTCTTCGAAAGGCTGGCTCAGCTGTACGACGAGCAGGGGGACCTCGAGAATGCGGCCCTGTACTACGCACGTTTCGTCGAGCTCTGGGCCGATGCGGACGCCGAGTTGCAGCCGCGGGTGGAAGCCGCCCGGGCACGCCTTGAAGAGATCATAAGAGAGCGCGGATGAAGAACCGTTCACTGTGGCAGATCCTGGCCTTCTACGCCGCCGCCTCCTGGGTGGTGCTGCAGGTCGTGGACGTGGTGAAGGACAACCTGGGTCTGCCGGACTGGGTATTCCCCTTCGCGCTGCTCCTCTTGCTGGTCGGCCTGCCGATCATCGTGGCCACGGCCGTGGTGCAGGGAAGGCACGCAACCGACGGGTCCGCTGATGCTGCGTCGGGCAAGGCCTCGGCATCGGAACCGACGCCCGCATCGCAGTCCGAGCTCACGCCGCGCCGCCTGTTCACGTGGCGCAACGCGCTCGTGGGCGGCGGGTTGGCGTTCGTTCTGCTCGCCGCTGTGACCACCGGCTTCATGTTCATGCGGAATCAGGGGATCGGCCCCGTCGGGTCGCTGGTGGCCAAGGGAATGCTCGAGGAGCAGGCCGCGGTCGTCGTGGCGGACTTCGTGGCTGACGACCCGTCTCTGGCACGGGCCGTGACGCAGGCCTTCCGCGTGGACCTGTCGCAGTCGGAACTGATCAAGGTGGTGGAGCCCGCCACGCTGGACGAAGCCCTCGCCCGCATGGAACTCCCGGAAGACCAGGCCATCACGCACCAGGTGGCCCACGAACTGGCCGTGCGCGAAGGCTACCCGGCGGTGATCGAGGGCGAGGTCTCATCGATCGGCGACGGCTTCGTCCTCACGGCGCGCCTGGCGGACGCTCGCAGCGAGGAAACCCTGGCCTCACTCCGCGAGACGGCGGCGGACGCGAACGAAGTGATTCCGGCGATCGACCGACTGTCCGGAAAGATGCGCGAGCGCATCGGTGACTCGTACACGGACATGCGCGCCGACGAGCCGCTGGCCGATGTCACTACCGGCTCACTGGAGGCACTGGAGAAGTACTCGCAGGCCCTGGAGCTCTTCAGAACGGGTCGGGACCGGCAGCGCGGGGTGGAATTGCTCGAAGAAGCCGTGGCGATCGACACCGCATTTGCCATGGCGTGGCGCAAGATCGGCGTCGAGACGGTCGGTGATCAGGCGAAGTCAGTCGAGGCCATGGAAAAGGCGTACCTGTTCCGCGATCGTCTGACGGAGCGGGAGAGCCTGCTCGCCGAGGCCTCGTACTACACGAACGCGACGGGCGAGACACACAAGGCGATCCGGGTCTACGAGCGGATGGTAGACCTCGATCCTGCAGACGCCTGGGCGCTCAACAACCTGGGCGCCACGTACACGGATCTGGGTGAATGGGAGGAATCTGAGCACTGGTTCGCGCGTTCCGTGGCGATCGACAGCAGCGTGAAGTCGATCAACAACGTGGCCACCGCCCAGATCAACCAGGGAAAGCTCGACGAAGCCGAAGCGACCCTGGACCTCGCCGATCGCTGGGCCCCGGGTGGCGAGCGCAGTCTGAACACCCGGTACGCTCTCGAGATGAACCGGGAAAACTGGGTCGAGGCTGAGACGCTTGCTGTCCGGCTGCGCGACGAGAACACCGACCCGGCGTGGACCGCGGTTGGCTCGTTCGAGTTGGGGCACGTGGCGGCGATCCAGGGCAAAATGGCCGAGGCTGAGCGGCACTGGCAGGAGGCCGCGCGGGCCTCGAGGGACGAGGGCGATGCGTTCCCAGCCTGGCCGCTCATGCAGGTGTTCGATATCGACATTCACGTGCGTAGTGACACCGCCCGGGCTTTGCGCGACGTCGAGGCGATCCTCGAGGAGTATCCGCTGGAAGGCATGGACGTCATGAACCGGCCGTATGGCTGGCTGGCGTTCTGGTACGCGCGGGCGGGGGATCGGGCGGCTGCCGAGGCGTTGATCGCCGAGTGGGAGGCCGAGGTGCCGGCTGAGTATAGGAGCGGCGAGGGCGTCGATGACTTCAGGCGCAGTATCGAGGTCGCGAATCTGATGTCCGAGGATCAGCTCGAGGCCGCCCTCGAGCTCGTTCGCCAGGTGGATCTCCCGGGGTGCGCGCAGTGCCGTTACGTACCCAAGGCTCAGATCTTTGACCGGATGGGCGCCCGTGATTCGGCGCTGGCGATGTACACAGGCTACCTCGAGCTGTACGCTCACGATCGGGCCGGTTGGGACAACGAGCTCCGGGGTCCCACTCTCGAGCGCGCGGCCCAGCTGTACGACGAGGCGGGGGATCTGAAGAACGCCGCTGTCTACTACGCCCGATTCGTCGAGCTCTGGGCCGAGGCGGACGCCGAGCTGCAGCCACGGGTCGAAGCTGCCCGGGCCCGCCTCGAAGCGATCATCAGGGAGCGCGGATGAAGAACCTGCTGCGCGAGACCCACCGACGTTCGGTCTGGCAGGTGCTGGCCGTCTACGTCGGTGTGTCCTGGGCGGTCCTCCAGGTGGTGGACGTCCTGACGCAGAACATGGGGCTCCCGACCTGGGTGTTTCCGTTCGCGCTGGTGCTGCTGCTGATCGGGCTGCCCATGATGTTGGCTACGGCCATTATCCAGGGGCGGGGAAGTGCATCGGAGTCGGTTGCAGCGACGGACCGGCCCACGGACCAGTCCCCGGCGATTTCTGCTCCACCGCCTGCCCGAGATACGGACTCCCTCCTCGACCAGCGAAAGCTGTTCACCTGGAAGAACTCACTCCTGGGTGGTGCCGCCGCGATCACACTGTTCCTGACCGTGATGGGTGGCTACGCGTTTGCTCGTCGGGCGGGTCTCGGGTCGGCCGGAACGCTGGTGGCCAAAGGGCTGATCGAGGATGGCGAGCGGATCATCCTGGCTGAGTTTTCGGGTGAGGCAGACATGGCTGAGGCCGCCACCATCGCCCTCCGCGTGGACCTGTCCCAGTCGCCGACCGTCAACGTCGCCGATCCGGCGTTCATTTCCGCCGTTCTAGAGCGCATGGAGCGCGCTCCGGACACGCCGCTGGACGAGAAGCTGGCCCTCGAGGCGGCCATCCGGGAGGGAGTGAAAGCGGTGGTCGCCGGCAACGTGGCGCGCGTGGGTGGAGGATACGTGTTCACGGCCCGCCTGTTAGCGGCGGAATCGGGGCAGGACCTAGTGAACCTCAGGGAGAGCGCGGCCGATTCGAGCAAGGTGCTGGAGACGATAGACCGGCTCTCGCGCCGCATGCGCGAGCGGATGGGCGAGTCACTGGGCTCGATTCGTGCCAGCGCCCCGCTGGACCGGGCGACGACCACCTCGCTCGAGGCCCTGCGCAAGTACTCACAGGCCCTGGTCGCGATCGACACGGGTGACAGGGACCTCGGCCTGGCACTGCTCCGTGAGGCCGTGGCCATCGACTCGACGTTCGCGATGGCGTGGCGGAAGCAGGCGGTGATGCTGACTTCGCAGGGCGACGACGCGGGAGCGCGCGAGGCCGCGACCCGCGCCTACGAGCTTCGCGATCTCCTGACGGACAGGGAAAAGTACATTACGATCGGCACCTACAATTCGACCGTCACGAACGACATCGAGGCGGGGATCACGGCCTATCGTACCCTGCTCGACCAGTACCCGAACGATACCTGGGCGCTGAACAACCTGGCGCTCCTGTACTACGACCAGGGGAATCTGGACGGCGCGATGGAACTGCTGTCCCGCGCCCTGCAACTCGAGTACTACTCGCCAAATGCGTACGTGAACCTGGCTGGGGGCCTTCACTGGCTCGGCCAGCGCGACTCGGCTCGCGCGGTCATCGACCTTCTCGAGGAACGAGTCCCGGGTCAGCCGTGGATCGAGCTGATGCGATCCGGTATGTCGGCGGCCGAGTTCGAGTACGAAGCGGCGCAGACGCACGTCGACCTCCTGATGCGGAGCGGAAGCACGTCGGCCCGGCGCTGGGCTCTCGCGCAGCAGGCGGCGATCGACCAGGCGAAGGGCGAGCTGACCTCCGCCGAGCGGCGCTGGCAGGATTCCCGTCCGTCGGACGATCCGATGGATGTGGCCGCATGGCGCGCCTGGACGGATCTCCAGGTCAGGCAGCAGCGGGTGAGCGCGGCGCGGATCATGGATGAGGCCCTGGCGGCGGCCGGTGAGATCGATACGATCGACGGGGGTCTCGACTACGCCATCTTCTACGCAGTCGCCGGTCGCACGGACGACGCCCGCTACTGGCAGGCGGCGGACCGGCGGGCCAGCAACCGATACTCTTCCAGCCCGGCGCCCCTCCGTGCCGCGGAAGACGCCTGGTTCGAGGCCTCTGTCGCGCTCGGCGAGGGTCGGTTCACGGATGCGGTGCGATCGCTGCAGCAGGCCGAGAAGGACTTCAACTCATTCCACCCGGAAATCGGGGGCCGCGCGATCAGCTGGGATCTGGCACGGGCCTTCGACCGGGCGGGGCAGGCCGACTCGGCCATCGCCCGATACCAGCAGGCGCTGGAGTACGGCGACGCACTGGAGGTCCACCGGCAGGCCCGCGAATACCCGATCACCCTGATTCGCCTCGCCGAGCTCTACGATGAGCGGGGCGACATGGAACAGGCCGCCGGATACTACGGCCGCTTCATCGAATTGTGGGCCGACGCCGATCCGGATTTGCAGCCCCGTGTGGAGGCGGCCCGCTTGAGGCTCGATGAGATCGTGAGAGAGCGCGGCTAGAGGCTGGACCTCGAGCGCGCCGCGTCGCCCGACCCGCGCGAGATCGGACAGACCGCAGTACATTTCGGCATGGTGAGGCTCAACACCCTCTGTGGCCGCTTCCGCAGTTCTGGGAAGCTATCTTCCCACACTCGGGCCCTTCTCCTGGTAGGGGCGTGCGTGGTCCTGTCTCCCTCCGCGACCTCCGCGCAGGATGCCGCTTCCGACATCGCGGCCGAAACGGCGCCCGAGCTGGCCCGCCGTCCGAACGCCAACGACGCTCTCGACCGGACCCCGTGGTCGGTGATGGCCTTCAGGGGCTGGTCCAACTACCACACCCTCGGCCGCACCGTCCGCTTCATCTGGGACTACGCCGGCGAGGACGTGTACGGCGTTGATGTGACGTACACGATTTCCCCGAATACCGGCTTTGGGGGCTGGTTCGACAGGAACCTCGCCGCCCGCTTTCAGGTCGGCGGGAAGATCAACATGCGGGCCCAGCAGTCCGGCGTCTGGATCCCGGAGGCGAGCGTGTACTTCGCTCTGCGATGGCGTCGCCTTCCGTGGAACCACATCGTCGCCACCACGTTTTCGATGGGCGAGGGCCTGTCGATCGTGAGCGATGTTCCCGAGGTCGAGATTATCACGACGGAAGTTGGCGGCACCAGCCGGCTGCTCAACTACTGGATGATGGAGATGACCCTCGCCGTGCCGTCGCTTCCGTACTTGCAGCTCGTGGGGCGGATCCACCACCGGTCAGGTGCCTTCGGTCTGTTCGGCGATGCCCAGGAGTCGGGTTCGAATACCGTGGGTCTCGGCATCCGCTGGCACATTTAAGCCCTTCGCGGTGCCAGTAACATGCCTGTTCCAGGCGAATGCTGATCCGGCTCGCGTGTATCCTGAACAAAGGATCACGTCTCCGGCGGAGGATCGATGAACGACAGGCCCGAGCTCTGGTTGCAGGAAGAGGTCCTGCTCCTGGCGCTCAAGGATGACAAAGGGACCCCACACTCCAGCATGTACTCCATCGCCATGGGCGGGGCGATGCTGGCCGAACTTCTGCTGAGCGAGCGCCTCGTGCTGGAGGAGAAGCCCAGGAAGAAGCCGCTCAAGCCAGGAAAGAAGCCCGCGTACCTGGTGGCTGTCGACAACCCCAAGCAACTGGCGGATCCCGTCCTGGACGAGTGTCTGCACAGGGTGGTGACCTCGAAGAAGGCCAGGTCCCCGCAGGAATGGGTCACCCGGTTCGGGCAACTCAAGGACTTGAAACGGCGCGTCGCCGTTGGTCTGTGCAGGAAGGGCATCCTGCGGGAGCGCGAAGACCGGATCCTGGTCCTCTTTCGACGCACTGCTTACCCAACCCTGGACGGCGCGCCCGAGCGCCGCGTGGTAGACCGACTCCAGGACGCCGTGGCCGGTGATTCCATGGAGCTGGACGCGCGGACTGCGGTCCTGGTGGCCCTGGCCAACGGTACCGGCATCCTGAAGCACGTGTTGGGCAAAGACCTGGTCAAGCAGCGGAAGGACCGGATCCAGGAGATCGGGGAAGGGGACATCGTGGGCGAGGCCACAAAGGCGGCGGTGCAGGCGGCGCAGGCCGCAGTGATCGCGGCAACCACGGCGGCGACGAGCGCTGCGGTGGTTGCGGGAGCAAGTTGATCACAGGGGCGCGCCCGACCGCCGGACGCGCCCCTCGCGTAATCCGGGTAGCGCTCTCTACTCGGCCCTGAGCGCGATCGCCGGGTCCACCGCCGCCGCGCGCCGAGCCGGGATCCAACTGGCCACAACCGAGACCACGAACAACAGGGCCACCACGAATCCGAACGTAGGCGGATCCGTGGGTGATACCTCGAACAGCAGGGCTTCCATCAGACGCGTCAGCCCGAGCGCGGCCACGAAGCCCACGGCGAGACCCACGGCCGCCACGATCGCCCCCTGGCGGACCACCATGCTTCGCACCCGACCTGCCGGGGCGCCGAGAGCCATCCGCACGCCGAGCTCCTGCCGGCGCTGCGTGACCCCGTAGCTGATCACGCCGTACAATCCGACGGCTCCGAGGAGCAGGGCCACCGAGGCGGCGATGCCCAGCATGAGCATCGTGAAGCCGGCGCGCGAGGTGGCGTCACGAAGCACCGTTCGCATGGTCTCGATGTTCGTGATCGGGATGTTCGGGTCGATCGACCAGACCGCGTCACGCACGGCGGGGGCGAGCGACGACGGTGCGGCGCTGGTCCGGACGACCAGGCTCATGGAGTTTCGATAGTTGTTGCCCGGACCTGCCATGGCGTAGTAGATGATCGGACGTATCTCCATAGCGAGTCCGAGGTTGCGTACATCGTCAACCACCCCGACGACCGCCCGCCACGCGAAGTCCTCTTCCTCCTCCATGTCCTGTGCGATGCCCTGCCATACCCGTTTGCCGATCGCGCTCTCACCGGGCCAATAGTGTTCGGCGAACGCCCGGTTCACGACGACCGCACCGGTACCGGTCGTGATGTCGGAACGCTCGATGAGGCGACCCTCGAGTAACCGTATCCCCATGGTCTCGAAGTAGCCGCCCCCGGTCAGGATCGTGAGCGCCACGTGGGGCATGGCCCCGGGCTCAACCGGCCGGTCCTCGATCAGCACTCCGTTGTGGCTCTCGCCCGGCGGGCGCAGCGGAAGCTTGCTGGCCGTGCTGGCCATCTGGACTCCCGGGATCTCCGATACCCGGTCCACCAACTCCTGGTAGAAGCCGACGACCATCTCCGCGTCTTCGTACGGTGACTCCGGCAGCGACAGTCTCAGGGTCAGCAGGTTCTCCGCTTCGAAACCGGGGTCGACGTTCTTCAGGTGCCAGAAGCTCTTCACCAGCAGCCCGGATCCGACCATGAGCAGAAAAGCCAGCGCCACCTGCCCGAACACGAGTACTGTGCGCGCGCGCACGCCGCCGCGTCCGGAGGTCGTGCCTCGGAATCCCTCCTTCAGAGCCCCGGCGATGTCCGGCCGGGTGTGCCGCAGCAGCGGCGCCAGTCCGAACAGGATGCCGGCTGCCATCGACACGCCCAGCGTGAACAGCAGAACGCCCGCGTCGATCTGAATTGCGTCCAGGCGAGGGATGCTGTCCGGTCCGAGGGCCACCAGGGCCTTGATGCCGCCGAAGGCGAGCAGCAAACCCAGAACTCCACCGGCCAGAGCCAGCAGGGAGCTCTCCCGGAGGAAGCTCCCGGCGAGAGCCCCCCGTTCGGCTCCGAGCGCGCTTCGAATCGCGATCTCCTTGTGACGTCCCTCCGCTCGTACCAGGAAGAGGTTGGCCACGTTGGCGCATGCGATGAGCAGCACGACGGCTACGGTTCCGAGCAGAATCCACAGGGCGCGGTTGACGTCGTCCGTCACATCGGAGATCAGTGTTACCACCCGGGCATCCCAGCCCGACTGCTCCATCATCTCGTGCGTGATCAGGTCACCGGGGTAGCGTTCCGGGAGTTGAAGGGTCAAGCGGCGGATGTCCTGGTAAGCGGCCTCCACCGACACACCTTCCTTCAGCCGTCCGATTCCGTTGAAGCTGTAGTTTCCGGTCGTGAGGTCCTCAGGGTCGATCACCATCGGGAGCCAGATCTCGATGTCCCCGTCATACGGGTGGTCGAATCCCGCCTGCGTGATGCCCACGATGCGTCGGCTCTCGCCGTCGATCGTGACGGTTTGCCCGACCACGTTCTGTGCTCCCCCGTAGCGGCGCTGCCACAGCCCGTGGCTGAGCATCGCCACCAGTTCCCCGTCCGGGAGCAGCTCCTCTTCCGTGAAGCTGCGTCCCAGGAGCGGCGGAGTGCGCAGCACATCGAAGAACGTGCCGGTAACGCCGGCGGCCGACAGCTGCTCCGGTTCTCCGGTCCCCGTCAGGTTGACGGTCCCGTCCCAGAACATGGTGAGGCCGTCCAGGGTCGTGGCCTCATCGCGATACAGCACGTACGTGCCCGTTGCCTGGGGGACCTCCGGGAAGCCCGCGATCGGGGCCGTATGCCCCACGACGACGAGCCGATCGGACTCGGGATACGGCAGGGGGCGGAGGAGCACTCCGTTGACCACGCTGAAGATGGCCGAGTTGGCACCGATCGCCACGGCCAGGGTCAACACGGAGATGACGGTGAACAGCGGGCTGCGAGCCAGGGACCTCGCGGTACGTCGGACCTCGCGGATGAAACCGGACATGTGACCCCTCCTCCTCTTCCCCAGGACGCTGTCGGACGAATGACCCTACGCCGGCGCGATCCGCTGAGTTTCGAAACCCTGCGCTTGCCACGGTGCGCCCGGAAGGTCGATCTTGGGCGCCATGTCAGAGACCCACGGTTATCAGCGTTTGTTCGCCGAACTCAAGCGGCGAAAAGTGTTCAAGGTCGCCGCCGTGTACGGCGCGGTATGTTTCGGCGTCCTGCAGGTGGCGGACATCCTCGTTCCTGCCATGGCGCTGCCCGACGCCGTGGTGCGGGGAATCGCGCTGGTCTGCATTCTCGGGTTCCCGATCGCGCTGGTCCTGGCGTGGGCTTTCGAGACGGGTCCGGACGGCATGCAGAGGACCACCGAAGCCGAGCCGGGTGAGATCACCCAGATCGTGAACGCGCCGCGCGGCCGCAGGTGGCCGTCGGGACTCCTGGCTCTGGCCGGCACGGCCGCCCTGATCGTGGGTGGCTGGATGGCGTTCTCGAGCCGACGCGCAGCGGACCCGGAGGCTGCTGCTCCCGTGGCGTCTTCAGAAGCGTCCAGCGCCGACGCTGCGAAGGTCGACGAGCGCACATCAATCGCCGTGCTCCCGTTCCGAAATACCAGCGGAGACCCGGACGCCCAGTCGTTTACCGATGGGGTGCACGACGACCTCCTGACTCAGCTCTCGAAGATCCGCTCTCTGAAGGTGATCTCTCGGACGTCCGTCGAAGAGTATAGGGAGACCACGAAGAGCATTCCGGAGATCGGCTTGGAACTCGGCGTCGACAACATTCTCGAGGGAGGCGTACAGAGCGCCGGTGGCGCCTTCCGCATCAATGCGCAGCTGATCGACGCATCGTCGGAGGGTCACCTGTGGGCCGAGCAGTACGAGGGCGAACTTTCGGTAGCCAACATCTTCCAGGTCCAGACTGAGATTGCGGATGAGATCACCGAGGCCCTGCGAGCGCAGCTGACCGAATCCGAACGTGCCGCCATCGCGCGGACGCCCACCGAAGACTTCGATGCGTACCAGGACTACCTGCAGGCCCGGACATATTTCCTCGAGAGCTATCTCGAATCGAACTTCCGCTCGGCCGATGCGATCCTGTCGCGCGTGCTCGAGCGTGACCCGGAGTTCGCCGAGGCGTGGGCGCTCAAGGGTGCCGTGGGAAGCATGCTGTACCACTTCTACTTCGACCGATCGGACTCGCTGGTGACGGCATCCCGCGAGTGGATCGAGCGATCGCTCGAGCTCGAGCCCCGCCTGCCGGAGGGACACGCGGCGCTGGGGCACTGGTACTACCGCACGCAGCTGGACTACCCGCAGGCGCTTCGTGAACTGGAGATCGCCCTCGACGCGCGACCCAGTGACGCGGGCTTCGAGACCACGATCGCCTCGGTCTACCGCCGCGCCGGCGACATGGAGAAAGCGCTCGAGCATTTCGAGATCGGGGTCGAGCTCGACCCCAGGTCCGCCATGGCTCCCTACAGCGTGGGGGAGACCCTGCTCCTTCTTCGTCGGTATGACGAGGCCGAGCCGTGGTTGCGCCGGGCGATGGAAATCCGTCCTGATTTCGCATATCCGTATCAGTACATGAGCATGGTGAGTATCCGGGCCGACGGAGACACGGCCGGTGCTCGCCTGTGGTTGCAGCGGATAGACGAGCGCGGCCTCGCGGATGACGTCGGCGAGTTCAACCGGGTCGATTTGGACCTCCTCGTGGTTCGTCCGGAGTCGGAGAACCTGGAGGAGAGCCGGGAGCGGGTACTCGGAACCATCCGGGGTTTCGACGGGCCACTCAACAACCAGTTCCGGTACGTGCCGTTGAGCCTGCTCTCAGGTCTCGTACGGCGGCAAATGGGAGATCCGACCGGGGCCGCCGCCGCGTTTGACTCTGCGCGGACCGAGCTGTCGGCACTGGTGACCGAGAGCCCGGAGGAGCCGGCGTACCGGAGCTCGCTCGGTCTCGCGCTGGCGGGCCTGGGAATGGACGAGGAGGCCATCCGGGAAGGCAGGGAAGGGCTCCGCCTGATGCCGCCCGGAGTAGAGGCGTGGCGCGGGAGCAAGAGAGTCGTCGATCTCGCCCGTATCTACGCGATGACCGGCCGGAACGACGAAGCGATCGAGCAGCTCGAGCTGGTCATGTCGATTCCCTCCGACATGTCGGCCTGGGAGTTGCGGCTGGATCCGATGTGGGACGCGCTGCGGGGCGACCCGCGGTTCGACGCCCTGACCGCCATCGACTGAGGACCGTCCAAACACCAACCGCAGGATCCACTCGAGGAGCGAACCGTGTCCCTCAAGTTGAGCGTACACCAGGAAGACTGGATCCCCACCGTTCCGTTCCGGATCTCCAACGCCGTATGGCACTCCTTTCCAGCGATCGTGGTCGAGTTGCAGGACGGCGACCTGGTGGGCCGTGGTGAAGCCGAAGGCGTCTACTACTTCGACGAGACCCCCGAGGCGATGATTGCCCAGGTCGAAGAGGTGGCCGGGGAGGTGGAGGCAGGGGCCACTCGCGCGGATCTGCTCGAGCTCATGCCGCCTGGCGGCGCGCGCCACGGATTGGACGCGGCGCTCTGGGACCTGGAGGCCAAGCGGTCAGGCAAGCGCGCCTGGGAGCTGGCGGGCATCCCGCTGAAGGAGATCGTCACGGTCTACAGCATCGGTCTCGAGGACGAACCCGAGGGACAGGCGGAGAAGGCCGCCGCTGCCGCCGACCAGCCGGTGCTCAAGGTGAAGCTCAGTGCTGATCGGCCCGTCGAGCGGATCGAGGCGATCCGTGCCGTGCGGCCCGACGCCACCATCGCAATCGACGCCAACCAGGGCTGGAGTCTCGACCAATTGAAGGAGGTGGCTCCGCGCCTGAAGCAGCTCGGCGTCTCCATGATCGAGCAGCCGTTACCGCGAGGCGCGGACGAGGAACTCGAGGACTACGAGGCTCCCCTGCCGCTGTGCGCTGACGAGAGCTGCGTCCACGGAGGGGAGCTCGAGCAGGCCGCCAGCCGATACCAGATGATCAACATCAAGCTCGACAAGTGCGGTGGGCTGACGCACGGGCTGCAGCTTGCGCGCGCCGCTCAAGAGCGTGGCCTCGGACTGATGGTGGGGTGCATGTGCGGAACCTCGCTCGCCATGGCCCCGGCCTTCGT